>Ga0187867_10004512_pt1 | contig 10752 bp, 4 predicted proteins | sample June2016WEW_13_1_FD_132976 | JGI IMG/M metagenome (GOLD analysis project Ga0187867, IMG submission 132976) | Peatland microbial communities from SPRUCE experiment site at the Marcell Experimental Forest, Minnesota, USA - June2016WEW_13_10 | ecosystem: Environmental > Terrestrial > Soil >... | reverse complement strand
TGGCTTTTCTGATCTTCGGCCAGAACCACAGGGCGAGCAACACGCATGAGATAGTACCTCCTATCTCAGTTACGCGCCCGCGCCGATTAGGTTCGTTTAATTGTGGAGAGGTACACTAGCATCGGCCTGTTGGGATTCGTCCCGATCCTACTCCGCCGTCGCCAGCGAAACATTTCCGGCGCCGCGGCCGGCAGTTTCGGCGAAGGCATTGGCCACCTGACCTGATACAGGGCACTCCCCGAGGCGCTTTTCACTGTATTCTTTGCCCCACTTCCCCAATGCGGACACGGTGTCCACGGACCCCGATCGTTCCAATTAGGTGATCGACGACAACCCTGTCGAACGTTGAGGGCACACGGTCCGAAGTCGTCCTGCCCAAGCCCGGACTGGGATCAGCGACCTCAAGATCGCGTAGCCCTGGGCGGATTCGTCGTGCCCGGAGAACGTAACCGGGGGACGACTTCGTCTACAATATTGGTGGGGCTAATTCCACCTCCGCGCTGAAAGGAATGTTTATGATGATCAAACTGCTGCTGGTTGGCGGCATTCTGGCGGGATTGCAGCAATGGGCTTGCGCCCAGACAACCGAGCCGGCGGGAAATGCGGCCGATGTTTATTTGCAGGCCGCGAAGATACTGCGGGATGATGATGATGCGAAAAATATCATGGACCCGGCGTCCTCAAACGCGACATTTTCGCATTATTATGCTCCGCTGCCGGACGATTGGGTGAAGATGGAGAAACAGGATTACGACCTGCACGCCCAGGTTCGCGACCGAACCGCCCGCAGTGGACCCTGCGGAGTTTGTGGATCGGCGGATTCGCTGGCGTTATGCCAAAGGTGTGGTCGAGCCGGGCGACAGTCAAGTTTTACTGGGCAACAGTTTAGCGCACCTGCAATCGCTGGGAGACCGGCTGAAGGAACAGGGGCTTCCGAAGGCCTCGCTCCTGCTTACCTCACCACCGTACTTCGGCGTCACGAACTATTACTACGACCAGTGGTTGCGCCTGTGGCTTCTGGGCTTCGAGTCCGATGGGGACATATGCCGGCAATCGGAACCGGTGGCAACGCCGAGACAGCGAGCGATACCCCTAGGGGGCTCCTCAGGCTACGGGACAAACGCGAGCGGAGGTCCGAATCGGGGGAGGATTCGATTTGTGCGTGACGCAGTTGGGGTGGCGGATTTTCGACACAAAATGTGGGTTGAACGGCCTTGGCAAGGGAGATGAACGGCTCGAATTCCGTCACTCTGGCGGCACCGGGTGCCGACGGCGGTATTGGGATGTCGGGTGGCCGGCGTGAAAAACATGCAAAATATCTGGGCGATGGGAGCCCTATATTCGCGGGTCGTCGGCAGAAGGTCGGAATCGTCGAGGTGGAAAGGGTGGCTGCACAAATGTCGGCATGGGAGGCGCTACGCGCAAAAAAAGATTTCCAATATTCTAAACCTCGATATCCTGTGCAGGATAGCCGACCACGTTCGGAAAAGGTTCATGCGGGTAATCCCGCGGTTAAGCCCAAAATTGGGAAGAAGGGCAAAGCGGTGAACACAATTCGGATGCAAGGCACGGATGTTCCAGCCGCGGAGCACGTCAATGAATTATCGACGCGCCAGCGGCACGTGCTGTTTCGGTTGCTATCGGGCGATAGCGTCAAGCAGATCGCCAAGAAGCAATTACACCGTGAATGACCATCTGAAGCGCATTTATCATCGCTTCGGCGTCAATGGTCGGGGAGAATTGCTCGCTCAATTCCTTGCCGGCGGCCAAGCTGGGCGAAGTGATCCACTCGCCTGATTCCGACGCCCCCCCCTAAAATGAGGGGGGGTTGCCAGGCGCAAGTCAGTTTTGTATTATACCGCCCCGTGTCTGGGCACATCACGCTCACACCATGCCTTGTCCTCTAAAAGGAGCGGGATGGTTCGGTTCATTTCGTTCGGCCTTACGTTGAAGGCACGGTGTCTTGCCCCGCGCCGCGCGGGAAGGTGACTATCTTGGGGGCCGGGCAGTTGGGCCGACTTCGCGGCAACTCGAAAGCGAATGGGGAAAGGAGCCTTGGGCCATGAGCACTACGAGAGAATACTTTGATGCGACGATTCAATCCATCGTGCAAATATTCGGTCGTTCGCGTCCGGGCAAACAGCGAGGACAGTCGAGCCATTTGAACGTACAGGGGCGGGCGTTCGTCGAGAGGCTCGAACCAAGACAACTGTTGTCTTTGGTTATCCAGCCGCATTTTGGGCCGGAAACTGAGTCGCAGGATGGAGGCGATCGTTTTCCCAACCCGCAAATCGAGCTGATCTTCTGGGGATCCTACTGGGACGGCACGACAAGTGCGCAAGCCAACGAAATCATCCAGGATACCCAGAATGTGTGCAATAGTCCGTATTTTTCGGAAACAGCGCAGTATATGGGGGGACCCGCGTCAAACAGCACTGCCTACGTCTCCAGCAGCAATACGTGGGACAGTTCCGACCCGCCCAGCGTCTTCACCAGCAGCGAATTCGAAAATACGATCACTAACGCCGTCAATGACGGGCAGGTGGCCGATAATGGCAATGCACTTTACGAAGTTGTCACCGCGCCTGGTGTGTCCTATCAAACCGCAAACGACATCGGTTTCAACGAAAAGATTCAAGATACTTCGAACCTAAATCATTATCATTGGCTCAACGTCGATTGGTGTACTTCGGGGCAGGGCAGCACGATTTCTGACGCTACTTACACGCAGGTTTTCGGCCACGAAACCGCTGAGAGCATGACCGATCCCAACGGAGGGGGCTTTGAAGTTAACCCGCCGGCGGCTTATGCGGCCGCCTTTCCTAGCGTTACTGGTAACCAGATCTGTGACTACGAAGGCGAAACCCCTTACCTCTTTACCGAGACGACCGGCGCGGTGGTCCAGCCGATGTGGTCCGTGGCGGATCAAGCCTGGGTGATCGACAACGGCACTACACAGAATCTCGACCTCACCCCAATTTGGAATGGCAATTCGTTTACCAAAACTTACAACCTGGTTGTAGATGGCGATCAGCTTGCTAACAAGAACGACGTGATCTCGGTAGGAGAGGCCATCGGCGGTGGCGTCAGCATTACCCTCAACGGCGAGACGACCAATTTCGACCTGAGGCAAATTGCAAATGTTGAGATCTTGAGCGGAACCGGACAAGACACAATCAACGTCAACGCGACGGTCGTTCCGACGCAGGTTGTCACCGATTCTTCGCCGAGCGGTCCGGACGCGATCGTGAATGTTGGTAGCTTCCTTGGAGGGACAGCGGATATCGCGGCACCCCTGACCATCTACGCAACCGGCGGTTTTGATGATATCACGGTGAACGATCAGCTAGATACCACTTCGCGGACGGTCACCCTCGGACAGAGCTCGAGCTTCGGTTTTGACAGTATTACCGGCCTCGGCGCCGAGATCGATTATGACTATTCCTCAACTCGATCCCTTACAGTGGAGACCGGCGCGGGAAGCTATGCCTCGGGGAATCCCAAGGTAGACGTGCTTGCCACGGATGTGCCCACGACCGTCGATGGCATTGGCTCGCCCCTGGCCGACATTTTTATCGTGGGGTCTGGAGGGACGACGGATGCCATTGCCCAGCCGTTGACCCTGAACGAGATGGGCAGTCTTCCTGCCAATATCACGGTGGACGACCATCTCGACTACACTTTGAGAAATGTGACGATGGGCGGAGCGGGCGGGTACACATACATTGATGGTCTGGCCCCCGCGGAGATTGACGTGACCGGCAAGTCTTACCTCGTTGTAAACACGGGGTTTGCCGCAAATAACATAACCGTTGACGGCACGGCCGGCATCGTGGAACTACACGGGAACTCATCGCCCGGGAACTTCGAAAACATCTATGCTAACGACGGGGGCAGCAGCTCAATCTACAACCTCCTCGTCGACAATCCGACAAGTAGCGAGGCGCTGTACGTTTCCTACGCGTCAGATACCGCGTCCGTCACGGCAACCGTGCAGAACTATGTAGGAAATGTTCCGAGCGGTGACATCAATCCGTTTGGAGAAATACACTTTTCGTCCGGGGGCGCCGCCGGCTACATCGAATATGAATACCAGAGCACGCCCAACGTCACGATTTCGTTTGGCTCCGGCACCAGCGTCGCAAACGTGGAGTATACGGGCAGTTCGGCGTTGGCGTTTGAGGCCGGCGCGGGAAATGATACGTTCAACATCAGCCCCACCGATCAGAACCTCAGTAATGTCACCAGTGAGACCATCATCGATGGAGGGTCCGGCTCGGCGAACGCCTACGTCTATGACGACAACTACACCGGACATACCACTTATACCTTTAATAGCGTGATCGGCATCGGAAGCCTGACCCGCTCTGGATTCGGCGGATTGGATTACTTCGGCCTCAAGAGCGTGAGCCTGATTGCTGGTTCGGGTGAAAATGTCATCGATGTCGAACAGACTCCGGCGGGCACTTCCACTCACATCACCACCTCGGGTGGGGTGGATACAGTCGATGTGGGAAACCTCGGCCTTACGGATGGAATACTTGGCTTGCTTTACATTGATTCGGGCGGTGACGGCTCAATTGACGTCGACGATTCGGCTGACACTGGATTTGCCGACACCGTATTAAGCAACGCCATTACCTCCGGCTGGGGCGCGATCACCGGGACTGCACCTGTCGAGATCGATTACAAATACGCTGACACGGATGCGCTTCAGGTCAATATGGGGACTCACGCGGATGGCATAGACGTGGTAGCCACCGGTGCGCCGACGACATTTGTCGGAGGAGTGATAACCGGTTTCGCAATGTCCGCTGACGCCGCGGTCACTTTGTCCGGGCTCACGATTACGGGTGGACGCTTCAGCGGGATAATCAATTCCGGCAACCTGACTGTCGAGAATTGCAACATCAGCGATAATTCCAGCAGCACGAGTGGCGGTGGAATTAGCAACTCCGGCTCAGTATATATGACGGACTCCATTGTCAGTGGCAACACTGCGACTCAGAACGGCGGCGGCTTTCTGAACATGCCCGGCGGTACGCTGTTCCTGATCGATTCGCAAATAAGCGGAAACACGGCCGGGGGCTCCGGGGGCGGTGTCTACAACCAGGGTAACGTCAACATCAGCAATTCCACGTTCACTGCCAACCAGGCTCCCGCTGGCGCCGCATTATATAACGGCAATGGCTCCAACACGTTTATTAACAATTCCATTATGTGGGCTGATTTGGGCGGGGAGCTTGTCAACCATGGAAGCAACCTCAACGTCGTGTATAGCGACGTTCAAGGCGGCTATACCGGGACGACCGGCGCCACCACCGGCGATATTCCTCCCGCGAATCCCATGTTCGCCAGCAGTACGAACCTGCAACTAATGTCCAGTTCTCCCTGCATCAATGACGGCAGTAACCAGGATGTCGTCCCCGGCTACGACGACCTCGCCGGCAATCCGCGCATCGCGGGAGGCGCCGTCGACATGGGGGCTTACGAGTTCCAGGGGCCACTCCCTACGCCAACATTGGTCTTCGCCCAGGGACCGGCCACCGTCAACGTCGGAAACGGCTTCGCTCAGGCGATTGTTGTCGACATAGAATCAAATAACGAAGTCGACACCGGCGATACTTCGACCGTGACGCTGACCATTGCCAGCGGCCCGGTCGCCACTTTCGCCGACGGCCTTTCCAGCATCACCGTCAGTGCAGTCGGCGGTAAGGCGACCTTTGGCAACAACGTGGCGTTCGGGACCGCCGGCGCGTATACGCTCCGCGCTTCGGACAGCACCGACGGCACAACGCCCATACTCTCCGGCATATTTAACGTCATCCAACCGGGGGCTGAGCCCACGTTGGTTTTCCACGTTCCGCCTAGCAACGTCGTGTCGGGAACTGCAATGAGCCCGTCTGTCGTCGTGTATGAAAACCTCAACGGCTCGCTCGACACCGCGGATAGCACCTCCATGGTGACGCTGAGCATCGGCGGAAATGCGGTCGACAGCACTACGGTTTCTCAAGGTATGGCCGTCTTCAATAACCTTGTACTCACGAACTCCGGGACCTCCACGCTGACCGTAAGCCTGACTGCCTCTGATGGCTTTGACACCCCGATGACGTCCGGCTCAATAACCGTCAGTCCGGCTGCGGGCATCCCGACGCTGTACTTTGGCGCGCAGCCAATAACCCCCGCGGTGGGCAGCCCCCTAAATCCGACCATCACCGTGACGCAGAAAAATGCCCTTGGCAATCCCGTCGCGGATTCATCCTTCGTTACGCTTTTAGTGTCCGGCGGTACGCTCAGCGGATCGCTGACCGCGCAAGTTTCCAATCTTGGCGTGGCGACGTTCACGGGACTAAGCCCGAGCGCCACCGGCAACTACACTCTCACCGCGGTCGACGGAAACGACAACGTCGGCACCCTTGGTTTCACCGTCGCCGCCACGCAACTGGTCTTCACCCAGCAGCCGCAAAGCTTCGCCATCATGGCCGACGTGCCAATGCCGACCTTTAAGGTGTCCGTCGAGCAAAATGGAGTGATCATCAACGACAGTTCGACAATCCGCGTCAGCGTCCTTATCCCCAGCGAGACGGCATATAGTGGCTCACTCAACGTTCAGGCGGTTGATGGCACGGCCACGTTCAGCAACTATTTCATCGGGAACCTGATGTATGAGGACTACAATATTATTCTTCAGGCCACCGATATCACCAACTCCAACATCGCCTCCGGCGAGTCCGCCGGCTTCAGCGTGACTCCCGCTCCTGCGCACACTCTGCACGTTTACGGCGGAGGCACGACCCCGGTTGGATCGATCATTTCCCCGGGTTTCAATTTCCAGGTTTTCGACCAGTACAACGACATCATCACCAATGATACCGCCGGTGTGGTGGCCAGTATCGCCAGCGGCCCGGGGGGCACGCTCGGCGGATCAACCAGCGGTTCTATAAATAGCGGCGTCAACAATCTCGTCATCAACAACGTCGCGGGCACGTATGTGATCCTGTTCACCGATGCAGCCGATGGGCTTACCGCCGAGGGTGCCGTAACCATCACCGGTGGGCCAGCGACTCATCTGGTGTTCCTGCAACAGCCGAGCACAACGTCGACAAGCTACCCCATTCAGCCACCGATCGAGGTCGAGGCGGAAGACGCCTTCAACAATCTGGCCAGCGCGTATACCGGGATGGTGACGCTGTCCATTCTCACTCCTTCGGGAAGCCAACTGAACGGCGCTGTCACTGCCGAGGCGCAAAACGGCCTGGCTACCTTCAGCGGCATCTCAATCGGCCAGTTGGGAACCTATACTTTGTCCGCGGTGGACTCGATCACGGCCTCGATCGCCGGCACATCCAACAGCTTCAACATTGTCGCCCCGGTCACTCTGTACGTGGACAAGCACGCCGCCGGTGGAAACGGGCTTTCCTGGTCAACGGCATTTAATAACCTTCAATCCGCTCTGAACGTGGCCGTACCTGGCGATACGATTGATGTCGCACAGGGGGATTACTCGCCGGGTGTCACGCCCGGAAGCAATGCGACGGACACATTCCAGCTTAAAGATGGCATCATCATCCAGGGTGGCTTCGAGACCGGCGGCTTGAGCGGCCCCAATCCTGCGGCCTATCCGACAGTGCTGGATGGCTTGGGGGTGGACTACCACGTCGTCACCGCCAGCGGGACGAATTCCACGGCTCTCCTTGAAGGCGTCACGATCACCGGCGGCAACGCCAGTGGCGCCGGTGACGCCGACAGCGGCTTCGGTGGCGGACTTATCGCAGACGGCGGATCCCCGACGATTCTTAATTGCATCTTCACCAACGACACCGCCGTCTCCGGTGGCGCGATGTATATCGGCAACGAAGGCGACAACTCCGGCACTGTGGAAAATTGCAGCTTCATCAACAATACGGCCAGCACGCTGGGAGGCGCGGCATACATCTTCAATTCCTCGCCGATCCTGGTCGACTGTCTCTTCGCCGGAAACTCGTCCGCCCAAAGCGGCGGCGCAATTTATGATCTCAACTCTTCGCCCACCATAACCAACTGCACCCTCACCGCTAACTCCGCCGAGTTCTACGGCGGCGCGATGGAAAACGACGATGCCTCAGATCCGGTCATCACCAATTCCATCTTTTGGTCCAACTCCGCCGGTTACGCCGGCAACGACATTGCCAATGACGAAGTTGCCGATGAAGCCGCCAGTGAGCCTGTCATCAACTATTCCGATGTGAATTTCAACGGAGTTAGCTTCCTCTATTCTGGAGGCGTCGGTAACTTCGACGACGTCAATCCGCTCTTTGCCCCCGGCACCGGTAACTATCAGCTCCAGGAAAACTCACCCTGCATCAACGTCGGCAACAACAACGCGCCGGCGCTGCCGGGCATCGGAACCGATTTGGCCGGCAATCCGCGTATCATCGACGGCGTCGTTGATATGGGAGCGTTTGAAGCACAGTTGGTCGCCGTATCCTGGACGGGCATGGGCGATGGGATCAATTGGAGCGATCCTGGTAATTGGTCGGATAATCTCGTCCCCACACAGTTCGACGATGTGACTATCGCATCGGGCTTCGGCACGATTCAGGTCGGAGCGGGCGCCTACGCGGTGCACACTCTTAACGCTTCGTCACCCGTTGAAATAACTGCGGGAACCCTCGTTCTCTTCGGTTCAAGTACGTTCGGTGCCGGTGTGACAATCGACGATGGCGCCCAACTCGATGTTGTCCAGAGTGACCCTCTCACGCTGACGGTTACAAGTCTGAATATTAACCCTGGCGGCTCGCTGGATCTGGCCGACAACGAAATGCTGATCAATTTCGGCGCCGATGCCGATCCAATCTCCACCATTGCGTCCTACCTGGCCAACGGCTACAACGGCGGAGCATGGAACGGCCCGGGCATCGTTTCCACGACCGCCCAAATTCCGACCAACGGCCTGCTTTATGGCCTCGGCTACGCTGACGGAAAAGACGGCGTGGTCTCCGGTTTGACCTCCGGCCAGATCGAAATCAAATACACGCTCCTGGGCGACGCAAATCTTGACGGTCTGGTCAACGGCTCGGACTTCAACATCCTGGCGGCGAACTTCAACCAGAGCATCACCGGCTGGGACCAGGGCGACTTCAACTACGACGGCCTGGTGAACGCGTCCGACTTCAACGAGTTGGCGGCGAACTTCAACCAGGGGGTTTCGCTCCCCGCGGTCGCAATCACCGAGTCGCTCGCTGCTCCGGCAGTCGCTTCAACAATCACGACCGCGGCGGCCTCCAGCACTCCGACGGTGGCGGTCTCCAGCACTCCAACCGTGGCAACAGCTTCCAACACCAAGCCGAAGCTCACCACAACTGCCGCCCTGACCGTCGGTTCGACAACTCCGGCGGTTGCAATGGTCGCCACGAAATCAACCCCCGCGGCGACAATCACACTGAAGAACACCAAGGCTGTCAGCGTTTCAAAGACAGTCGCCAAGGACACGACGAATACGAAGCCGAAGGCTATCGCTGTAACGGTTGGCGCGGCCCGCGTTGTGACGGTCCCTTCCACCGGTTTGGCGGCGACTTCCCAGAAGATTAAAGATAAGGACGCGAAGTTTCTCGCGGATCGATAACGGATTGCCCTTGCCAACGTTCGCCAATGCTCCGGAGCCGACCAGTGCGGTTATGATGGGAACGGCTGGATCGAGGATTCTCCGCCGGCGTCCACGGTCTTTGCGCCCGCCTAATCCAAAGACTGAACATGCCGTCGGCACGGCATCGAGTCGCAGCGATATATGATGCAACTGCTGACAGATTTACCGGCGACGCCGATCAGCCAACTATCCGACTGGCTGTCGGATCGGTGGCGGCGGCGGAATCCCGCGCCGTCCGCGTAGGACGCAGTTTATAAAGCGGACACGTCCGGACCGCCCCAGCCCACGAGGCTTTCCGAAATATCACCGGACCGGGACCAGGCGCCCGTTCCGAGGTCTAAGAGAACATCGCCCCAAGGCTTGGCATCGCCTTCCAAGGCTTGGCCCCGGCCGCGAGGGCCCCGTATCAGGTGGACTGGCAACGGGCTTTTGAATGGCGGAGGCTCGACGACAAATACGCCGGCAGGAGCAGCCGCTATGAGCGATCCGAGTACCGGGGGCAACGGTACTTTTGACGGTGACGGCGGGATTGGGAATTCTCCTCCGGCGACGACGGTGGAATTGAATGCTCACGGCGGCTGGACACGATGTCCGCGCTCTAAGGGCTTCAATCATGTGAATAGCGACACCGATGTCACGTGCGTACGTCGGATGCGAAGTGTTCCGATTCGTTTTGGCGATACCGCTTCGCCGCGTCAGCCGACCGGGAGGAGGCGATCACCCGGTGAGCAGTGTTGCCGAAGAAAGGGCCGCGGAATCGTCTGGCTGCAATCCTGGGACACTTACCGTCGTTCCGGGCATTTGCCCATACTTCCGAGCTGGTACTGCTGGCAATTCATCGCAGAAAGCGAACCGGCAATAGTCCTGACCACCCATCGCGCGTTCCCATCGCCCGATGTGCCGGGAGGGCGATGCGAATCTGGATACGGTGTCCACGGAACCCGACGGCTCCGGTTGTGTAATCGCCGACAGCCCGGTCCGCTGCGCGCGGGAGAACGTTCAATTTCTGTCGCGGGGCGCGCCAAAACCAGCCAGCGCGGGGCGCTCAAAACCGGCCAGTGCTTTGACGATGCATATACCTCATCCGTTTGATTCCATGCAACTTTCTGTTGAGTTATCGGCCCTGA
>Ga0187867_10004507_pt1 | contig 10765 bp, 10 predicted proteins | sample June2016WEW_13_1_FD_132976 | JGI IMG/M metagenome (GOLD analysis project Ga0187867, IMG submission 132976) | Peatland microbial communities from SPRUCE experiment site at the Marcell Experimental Forest, Minnesota, USA - June2016WEW_13_10 | ecosystem: Environmental > Terrestrial > Soil >... | reverse complement strand
GTGAGATAAAAGCGGATATATCACGGTTCTCCGCTGTTGTTCAAGAACTATACACGCCGATGTAGGCGGCGTTTCCTTTGAATGGTGTCGATGAAAATTTTGAATGGATGGCCCTGGGCCGATCAATTTCACGTGGAATTTTTGCGCATCCGCGGAATTTTTGCGCATCCAATGATGGCTGCCGCCGAAGCAGCCGGGCTCCACATCACCTTCCGGGATCTAATCTTCGACCACCTGCGCCGTCATCTCTGACGGTTCCCCACCCGCAATGGCTTGGGCCACGATCAACCGCCGTGCTTCCACGCGAATCTTTGGGAGTTGTAGTCCGAACCAGCACGCGCCCGCCACTGACGCCATGCCACCGATCGCCACGGTGACCTGAGCGCCCAGCCGCTCGGCCAGCGCGCCACCGAACAGCGCTCCAATGGGGGCCATCCCCATGAACATCATGGAATACACGGCCATCACTCGCCCACGCAGCGCGTCCGGCACCATCACCTGAATCAGCGTGTTCGAACAAGCCATCTGCAACATCATTGTGTAGCCCACGGGCAACAGCAGAATGACAGAAACCCAGAAGCTGTGCGAGAGCGCAAAGACAACCAGACTCGCTCCGAAGCCAGCGCAGCACAGCGCCACCCACCGCCCCAGGCCCTTCACCCCTTGCCGAAACGCCAATGTCAGGGCGCCCAGCAGTGCGCCCACTCCAGTCGCCCCCATGAGGATGCCCAATCCTCGCGCTCCACCGTGCAAAATCTTGTCGGCGAAAATCGGCATCAACACCACGTAGGGCATCCCCACCAGACTCACCAACCCCAACAGCAGCAGCAGGGCGCGGATCGGTGCGGTACGGTTGACGAAACGGAATCCCTCCATCATGTGTTCCAGCGGAGACGCCATCGACGCCCGGGCCGGGCTGTGCACCCGCATGAGCAGCAATCCAACGATCACGGCAATGTAGCTGACGGCGTTTCCAAAGAAGCACCAACCTTCGCCGATCTTCGCCACGAGAATCCCTGCGATGGCTGGTCCGATTACGCGCGCGCCATTGAACATGGAAGAATTCAGCGCGATGGCATTCATCAAGTCGTCCTTGCCGACCATGTCCACCAGAAACGACTGCCGGCCAGGAATGTCGAACGCATTCACCACGCCCAGAAAACTCGCCAGCACAAATACATGCCAGACTTGGACCTTGTGCGACAGAGTGAGCGCGGCCAGAATGAACGCGAGAAGCATCGACGCGACTTGAGTTCCAATGACGATGTGGCGGCGGTTGAAGCGATCGGCCGTGATTCCGCCCAACGTCGCGAATAAAAACACGGGAATCTGGCTGGCGAATCCCACCGCCCCCAGCAGCAACGCCGAACCGGTCAACCGGTAGACCAGCCATGACTGCGCTACGCTCTGCATCCAGGTGCCGATGAGCGAGATGAGCTGTCCGCTAAAAAACAGCTGGAAGTTACGATGGCGCAGGGCGCGCGAGGCTATTTGCCAACGCGACTCTCGCGCGGGGGCCAGTTCGGCCGCGCTCTCCGCCGGACTTGGCTCGATTGGGATCCTTGCCTCAGCCACGTTCGCTTCTTTGGATGACGATAACCGCCCTTCAGAACAACTATAACTTGAATGTTACTTTGCATTCTCGATCGGGAGGCATCAAGCGAGGCTGGGCGGAAATCCGAGAGCTCTGCGCATCATACGGTCACGAATTTTTGACTTCCCAGAGAGGCCGGACTGCGCTACAGTTGGATTTGTTCGCTCCCGGCGACTCCCGAAGGAAGGGACACGACCATGACGAATCCCCCGGTTGGTGTTGAACGCCGCATTGGACAGCGCTTCCCGTTTAACCTCCCTGTCTCGTTGCTTGATATCTCAACCGCGACCGAAGGACTTGGATTCACCCAAGATCTCAGCTCCCGCGGAGTGTTTCTGTTCACCGACATGGCACTGAGCGAAGGGGCGGAGATCGAACTCACGTTAAGGATGCCCTCCGAGATCACTCTCGGCGAAGATATGCGGGTCCGTTGCCGGGGCCAGGTTCTGCGTATCACCAAGCCCGCGGACAAGGGCTGGAAAGCGGCGGCTGACAACGAAAGCAAGTCGGCAGAGACCAAGATCGGCGTGGCAGTTTGTTTGAAAGGCTATGAATATCTTGCCGAAACTGAAGACAGTTCTGCCGACTTCCGTCGGATTTCTGCCTTGCACAGTCCTGGCGAGACTGAACGGACGGTTGCGCCCGCGTCTGCTGGCATTCCGCGTGACGCTGCCCACTAGATTCCACCCCAGCATCAAGCGCTCGGGGGCAAGCATTATGTAAATCCTGGTTTCGGCCGGACACCAGCACACTTTAGATTTCTTGCGGCACTTCTGAGTCCTTTGCAATCTCGCCGGCTTGGCTTAGAATGGTTCTCACTAGTGCGGATCGGGTTGGGGAGTAATCCTGCTGTGCGCCTTTCACTGTGTTCTTCTACGTTGCGGACCGCTGCTCTTCCATCTCTGCGCGTATTTTGTGCATGCATGCTCTCATCCGGTTACCTAGGTCACTTGGCGAAGGGTACTTTCTCTTTCTAACATGCAGACTGCGAGAGAAATCAGCGAGAACCGTACCATGCATGGGATCGCCGTAGCCCTCCTGACCGAAGACCGTGAACACTTATCAGAGCTGCAGCGCCGTGTAGAGGCTACCCGTCTGGCCCGGGCCGTGTTCAGCAATGTCGGCTTTCCTACCGGCCCCACTGACTCCATCCTCCGCCAGATTCAGGATTTGCGCGCCGAAGTCGTCGTCATCGATATCTCTGGGGAGAATCCGCAACCAGCCATCCGCGCCATCGAACTCATTCAAGCCAATACCCTGCAGCTCGCGATCTTCGCCAACGGCACCATGCAGCAGCCCGCCACGATTGTGGCCAGCATGCGCGCCGGAGCCGGGGAATATCTGGATGACAGCACTGGCTCGGAAGCCCTTCTCGAAGCCCTGACACGTTTCAGTTCCAACCGCACTCGCACTCGTGGAGGCGCGGGCAAAGCTCGCATCTTCACTTTTCTCAGTGCCAAAGGCGGGGCGGGCGCCACTACGGCCGCGGTCAATACCGCCATCGCTTTGCAGCAAGCGTACGGCAACGTGGTTTTGGTGGATTTTGCGCCCGTCGGCAACGCCCAACTCCATCTGAACTTACGCCCCACCTTTGGAGTACCCGACGCGCTGGAGAATCTGCATCGCCTCGACGAGTCTTTGCTCGACGGCCTGATGACCACTTCGAAGGACGGTTTGCAGCTTCTTGCCGGCCCGCTGCAGCCTTATCCATCCGTGCCCACTCCGGCTGAATTGGCGCGCCTCTTCGACCTTTTGGCCAATCACTATCGCTACGTCGTGGTCGATGCTTCCAGCCGGCTCGATTCCACCACGCGTCTGCTCTCTGACCTGTCGAACGCGGTACTCATGATCGCTCAGACTGACGTTGTATCGCTATGGAGCGCCGGGCGTATCCATGCCTTCCTGGATGAGGGCGCGGGCCGCAACCGGCTGCGCATGGTGCTGAATCGTTATAAGAGGATTCCAGGCTTCACCGACGAGGACGTCGAACATTCCACTCGCTGCAAGGTGCTGTGGAAAATTCCCAACGCGTATCAGGCGATCTCGCCCGCCATCGATCATGGCACTCCGGTGGTCCTGCAGGAAAGTCAGGAAGTCAGCCGCTCGTTCCGCGCGCTGGCAGCGGCTTTGGCCGAAGCATCTCCCACTGCAGAAGGCGGACTCGATCTGGTCTACGCGCAGGAAAAGACCGACAGCAAGAAGAAATCTCCGACTGGCCGTTTGCTCATTACGCCCGCTCGCGCTGGTCAATAGCGAGTACCGAGTTGCGAGTGCCGAGATAAGACATCTGAACTGAGGCTGCGACTCGCGCAGGTTGTGAAACTACTCCGACTCCTTACGCTGTCCCCGTTACTCGGGACTAGTTCCTGGCTGCGGGCGCCGGGGACGCTTCTGCCGGAAACATCTTGAATACCACTTCGTGCGAATGGGCCGTAATCTTCTTTTGTCCATCGCTGGTGTTGTCCGTGAGAGTTCCCTTTAACACGTAGTAACCCTCGTCTCCGGGATTCTTGCCCTCGCCGCGTTCCACTGTGCCCTTGAAATCGAACCACACCGCGTGCACCGTCTCGGTGGTGAAGATCAGCTTACTGCCGTCCAGCCTGGCGCTGCGGAAGTACTGATCGAGAAATGCGCCCTTGTCACTTTCTCCTTCGCCGTAGCGCGAGACGAACCCCGTGACTCTTCCTTCGTCTTCCACCGTTATTTGAACGAACTCTCCGTCCTTCAAGAAGCTATACATCCCGGAATACTCATGGCCTTTTGTGGCTTGCTGCGCGGCAGAAGCCTCCTCAGCTTTTGGAGCGATTGCTTTGGAGTCCTGCGCTGACGACGAAGCGAATGCGATCGCGCAGAAAGCCGCGGCAACAAGAACGGCACGGGCATGGTTCATGAGAAATCTCCTACTCGCTCAATCGTACTACCTTCGCCCAGAATGCGAACCTGGTGCCCTTCCTACTATTTCGAGCAGCATTCCTCCATCGAGCCCTGATTGCATCTAAGATAGAACGATGCGCGAACAGTCGGGACCCCTGCTGGGAGAGATCGAATCACCGGCCCCAGAACTGCGTCTGTTGATTACACCCGAGCCTTGGTCTCGCGTGTTTCTGCAGAATGTTCGCGGCCTATTTCAGCGCGAACCTCCCTTGCATCTGCAGTGTTCTCCTGCGGATTTCTGGCCGGATGTTTTTGTCGAGCGCAAACTTCCCTGGGGACGGTTCTTCGAGTCTGGCGGATACCACGTTCTCGCACTGATCGTAATCTGGGCGGGATCTCGCTTCCTCGCGTTGCAACCCCAGGTTATGCTGCAACCCACATTCAGCCACGCCGACGTCGTCTACTACACGCCGTCGGAATACCTGCCGCCGCTGGATACTCGCCGGTCAACTTCGGCTGCAGCGCAGAAAGCGGATCCCGAATTGGCTGCGCAGCCGATCATCTCCGTGCCGCCGGAGGCGGACAACCATTCGCAGACGATTGTCACGGCACCTAACATTCAATTGCAGCACGACGTTGCTTTGCCCAACACGGTCGCCTGGTCGGACACGCCGCGGATGCCGATTGCTCCAGCGCCTCTGGTGCCCGCATCTGAGATTTCGCGCCTCGCGCCGCAGATGGAACGCTCGGTCATTGCTCCGCCGCCGGATGTTCGGGACGATCCGCGGAGTAAGCTGGAGGCTCCGCAATCCGCAGTAATCGCGCCGCCGCCCGCGCTGGACGCCGCTTCCAACCGGCACCTTGGCGAACTGAATATTGGACCGAGCGCCGTGATTGCGCCCGCGCCGCAGCTTTCGTTGGATGAACAGCGTACGATGCCCAGTCGTTCCGTCACTCTGGGCGGACATTCTCCACGGGTGATCGCACCGCCGCCTTCGGTGGGCGCATCCGGAGGTGCGCGCACGGGTGGCGACATCATCGCGCTCAGCCTGCATCCCGCCGTGGGCGCTCCACCCGAGCCTGCAAGCGGCAATCGCCGTGGCACCTTCGCCGCCACACCGGAGGGACATCGCGGAGCTTCTGGCGCCCCGGGAAGTTCTGCTGGCGACGCTTCCACGGCGAATGGAAGCGGAAGTGGCAACAAGACTGCCAGTAAGCTGCCCTCGGGACTCTACGTGGGCAAGACGTCGAACATCGCGTCCTCCGTGGCTGGTGATCCCGAGCCGGCAAATTCGAGCCGTAATCTGGTCAATCCGAATCTGATAGCCGACGCGCGCCCACCGCGAGTTTCGCGCACTCCCCCCGAGAATGACGCCAAAATCTCTGAAGCCGAACGCGCTGTTTTTGGCGGCCGTAAGATCTACTCGCTCAGCCTCAACATGCCGAACCTGAACTCCGGCGGAGGCAGCTGGATCATCCACTTCGCGGCGCTCAAGTCGGATTCAACTTCTGCCAATTTTTCCGGCGAGGCAGCCTCTTCTGACCTTTCATCGCCGGTGGCCATGCGCAAAGTTGACCCGGCTTATCCCCTGGACCTGATGCGGCAAAATGTCGCCGGGACCGTCATCCTCCATGCTGTCATCCTCGCCGATGGCACGGTAGGCACGGTGCACGTGCTGCGCAGCATCGATGATCGCCTGGACCAATTCGCCAGCGACGCGATCGCCAAGTGGCAGTTTGAACCCGCCATGAAAAACGGCGCTCCCGTTGCTGTGGAAGCCACGTTTTGGATTCCTTTCCGGCCGACAAAGAGGAAATCTGATTTCTGAATGCGGGGAGTCTAGTCCTGAATGAGTGCGATGGCGATGTTTCGACAGCAATCGCCAATCGCATAGTTTCCCGTTTGTCGACAAGACGCCCCTGACTCCAGATGAAAATCATTTCGCAAGGTTGCGAACGGGCGAGATGGGTGTAGACTGGGTGCCGTTTCTTGGTCAGAAAGGAGATTCCGAATGAAGAGCAGCAGGATTTTCGCCGGTGTGGCGGTGGCTTTCCTTAACGTCGCCCTGTGCACTGTCGCGGTTGGGCAGGACCAGGCAACCGCTCAGGAGGTCGTCGCCAAGGTAAGGGAAGCAGCCAGCGCCCTGTCGAAGACAGGCGACTTGGCGCAGTTCAACCAGAAGCAAGGTCCGTGGGTGTGGAAAGACACTTATATCTTCATCCAGGACTGCAATAAGAAGATCATGGCGGCTCACCCCATCAAGGCGGAGCTGATAGGCCAAGAACTCACGTCGGTTAAAGACGCAAAAACGGGAAAGAGCATCTACCCAGACTCAGAAGCCTATTGCAAGACAGTGGAGGACTCGCCCTCTGGCACCTGGAACGAGTATTGGTGGCCGAAGCCAGGCGAGAAGGAGCCGTCCCGAAAGATCACCTATCACTTGAGTGCCAAAGGGACCCCGTACGTGGTTAACGCGGGGATTTACAGCGACAAGGCAACCGTCAAGGAACTGTCAAAGCTGAGCAGCACGAAGTAAGCGTCCGCCCGCACGTCCGTTGGTCTCGCGAAAATGCCCTTCCTCCCGAAGGGGGAAGGGCGTTCCCCCATTTGCCAGATCCCCGTTTTACTTCGGCGACTGGAGTGAACCTATCGAATTGGACAGTTTTCAAGCATGAGACGGACATACAGTTTGATGGCGGAGGACCGGCAGGTTTGGTTGATGTTAACAGGTTCAGCATGACCGGAATCCGGTCACAACGAAACATGAAAGTAGTCTAGCGGCACTGCGCGGTCCCCAGCGCGCGCTGATCGCGGTCGCCCATTCCATCCTTACCGCCGGCTACTACCTGCTCCACCGGGCCACCACCTACCCAGATCTCGGCCCGGACTACTTCGACAAACGCAACCCCGTTCGCGCCACCCATCGCTTGGTCAAACGCCTCGAAGCACTCGGGCACAGAGTCATCCTCGAACCCCGCTTCATTGCTGATGCAAGCAGTTAGAAGGATTTTCTAGGGAGGCGATTGCACCCACTAAGAAAACGGCCGGGTCGGGCCAATGCGTGAAGGCTCGGCCGGGTAGTTGCGCCTACCGCCCGGCGGCTTTTTTCTTTTCCAGCGCAGCGTAGATTGCGGGGTCGGTGCAGAGTTCGTAATACGTGCGGTCGGTCCAGCCCTGGACTGAGAAATCTTCCGCATTGACTCTAGGCACGCGGCTCTGGCGGACGACGATTTTGCGGAAGATGTCGCGGTCGACAGGAACGGTTCCGATGGACAGGCGATATTCTCCCTTGTCGGAGGAGACCGATGGCGGTAGCTTTACTGCAAGCGGCACCAAGGAGATTTCCTGCTCCAGCTTGCGGAATGCGGCCTGATTCATACGAATGCCGCCGAGGTTGTAGCTGAGAACGGAGTCCTCGGGATTCGCCTGATCCGCAGCGGAGGTTTCGTCCTCCGTCTGAAAAACATACACATGAAACGGCCCCGCTTGCGATTCCATTACCTTGCGGGCACGCTTGTTACAAGAAGAAAGGCGATCGCTCTCGTTGAGCGCCTCGGAAATCATGATCTGGTGCTCGCCATCCATCAGATACAGCGGGGAGGATTCCTGCAGCGTAATGCCCACGCCCAACTCGAGTTCCGGCATGCCTGAGCGCAACATCAGTTCGTTATACCCGCGAACGATCTCGATGATCTCGCGGCCCAGTACGCACGCCCGGCTGACGGCAAGTTCGGGCTCGCCGGCGCGCTCGAGGATTGCAAGGATGATGGCATCGCCCTCGAGAAAAACCTTTTGCGCTCCGTACTTGCCGAGGAGTTTGTTCACCGGATCGTAAAAATTCAGGCTGAAGTAAGAAGCGGGATTGAGTCCTTTTTCCATCAGCGTGCGGGTGAGCCGCGTGGAATCACGCACGTCGGCCTTAAGGACCACGTGGCGCAAGACCCGTTCTTCCTCGGGCTGCTGTGGCTGCTCATCGGGCAGCAGGAATTCATAGAGCGTCCCGTTCATGCGGGAAAGCTCGCGCAGCTTTTCAGTGGCCACCACGTTCACCGAATCGAGCGCCGCATTCAGAGTTTCCAGTCGACGCAAATCGCGATGATAGTGAGAGAAGTCCTGCAAAAACCGTGCTGCGACTTTGGCGCGCTCCGCGCCTCGGCAGCCCGCCACCTTACCTACTGCCGCGTACAGGCTGGCGGGCGAGAGTTTGCCGTGCTCCTGAATCATGCGCTCCACGCGGTCGCATTCGGGACGTGAGATCAGAGCGTTCTTCAATTGCTGCGGATTGATCCGGGGCGCGTATTCGCTGAGCAAAGGGACGGTGTGGTACGAGGCGATCACACACTCCATCACTTGCTCATCTTCGAGCAGGCGGACCCATGTTGTTAAGCGCTCCTGCTGGGCCACGCCTTCTGGCGTGGAGTCGTCGGGCGTTCCCGTACCTACCAGGGCACGGGCGTTTTCCGGCGCGCACAGCCAGGAATCGATGGTCTCGGTAGCCGTTTCCTGGCCATAGAGCGAGCGCAGGAAACCTGACACCACGTCCTGCAGACGAGGGTAGCGGTCGGGATCGCGATCCCAGTTACCCAGCATGACGTAGTGCTCGGCGCAGAGATAGTCGTCACGACCATCCTCGGAGAAGGCCAGGCGATTCACGAACAGGCCGTGACTACTGAGTGCAGCACTGGCGGGTTCCGACGCTTTCGGCTCTCCAAAAAACGACCGCCGGGTGCGCGCCAGGGTTTCTTTCTCGATGGCGCGCAAGGTCTCGAACAATTCCTGCCCGGTCTTGCGAAGAACAATTTTCTTGCGTACCTGGAAGGCGGCCACGCGCTCGCGATACTCCACCGCCTTGCCCTGCCGCATGCCCTCGTAGCTCTTGAGCAGAACGCGGCAGCGCTCCAGCACCTGCGCGAACTGCTGGGACATCTCGGTGCGCACAAATTTGGTCACGGCCAAGCGCGCGAGGAGGTCGACGGAAACGTTTTCTTCTCTCTTGGCGCGATTTAGAGCTGCGAGATGCAGTTCGGCCAGCAGCTGCTTCCAATCGGAGGGATCGAGTGGACCGCGTACCGGTGCGCGAGTGGCTGCCGCAGCGGCGTGTCGCATCCACGACGGACCTTGGGTTTTCTGCGGAGCTTCAGCCGCCAACAGGCCTTCCAACTCGCCGTGGCGCACGATCAACCGCATAATCTGTGCCCGCGCCGCATCGACGAAACGAGGGCTCAGTGCCACATCGTGCCGCAGGTTGTCGACGCCGACCGCCACTCCCTCGAGCGCGATCGATGGCGTCGCGGCAACCATTTCTGGCAGCGATGGTTTCTCAGGCTCCTTGCCGAGGCGGAAGATGGGGAATCGAGGCATTCGTAAACGGCTCAGGATTTCGGGAACTTACTGATTACACATATACATATCGGAGGCTAGCATGGGTGGCACGGAGGCTAAAGTTACCGAGGTTATCGTGGCGAACCTTTGCCGGGTTTCTTCGAGCGAAACAGTGGCAATCGGCGGGAACGCCTTGTCCGTCGAGGTAAATAAGAAATCCCCAGTGTGATTCCGGACACCGTCGGGACCCGTACTGACGGAATACACTTTGCGCGATGCCCTCGTCGTTTGTTGCCGTGCGTTGAGAGTAGAAATCTTGGTGAAGGTATCTCGCCGAGAAGTACTCGCTATTGGCTTTTAACTCGCGCCGCGTCGAATTCATCGCCCTTCTGCCAACCGATGAGTCGTGAGAAACTTGCTGCTTCCCAACCTAAGGCGAAGCCAAAGCGCGCCATCGCCGCATCGCCGACGAAGTCCATTTCCGGATGGTATTCGTCGCTCGGCTGGTGATAATGCTTCTCCGTGTATTCCTTATCCTGCTCAAGTCCCCAAGCCTCATCGTGGCCTTTGAACTTCATGCCTTGGTTGATCGAGAACGATGGAATGCCCACGCGCGCCAGACTGAAGTGATCGGAGCGGTAGAAGTGTCCAGCCTCGGGGCGCGCATCCGGACGGATCGCCAGCCGGAACTCTTTTGCCGTCGCTTGCACCCACGGATAAAATGTCGTCCGTTCCGCGCCTGAAACCTCGACTTCTTCCGGGGCGCCCCGCGGCTGCACGTCGTCGTAATTCAAATCCAGCGTAACCTTCCCCGCGGGAATCGGCGGATGCTTACCCAGATACTCCGAGCCCAGCAGTCCTTGCTCCTCCGCCGTGACTGCAGCGAAAAGTATTGACCGCTCCGGACGTTCTTTGGCGACGCTGTAGGCGCGCGCCAATTCCAGCAGAATGCCGCAGCCTGTGGCGTTGTCGGC
>Ga0187867_10004504_pt1 | contig 10767 bp, 9 predicted proteins | sample June2016WEW_13_1_FD_132976 | JGI IMG/M metagenome (GOLD analysis project Ga0187867, IMG submission 132976) | Peatland microbial communities from SPRUCE experiment site at the Marcell Experimental Forest, Minnesota, USA - June2016WEW_13_10 | ecosystem: Environmental > Terrestrial > Soil >... | reverse complement strand
TGTTGCTGGAAGCCTTATGCCGGCAATATCTTTTGGCCCTGGCGGCGGGCAAACCCAGGCTGCTGTCGGCAAAGGAGATCAGCGCGGCGAAGCAGCGATTTAAGACGTATGGACCGCGCGGGGACAGCTCCTGAACGTTGCCCAGTGGCAAGGTCAGGCTGGTTTCGAAGATCGGTTACCTGACAGAGATTACCCCCAGGTCAGACTATGCAGGCAGCGAGTAGACGGCGTAATAGCGATGGATCATACTGTGCAACGATAGCTTGAACACGCCGGTCCGACCTTGCGGAATGTATCTTATTGACAAAGTTAGTCTAAACCGGACATATCGTGTGCTACCGACAGGCAGCTTCCCCACGGATGACGCGGCGCTGAAACTGCTCAATCTTGCAATCCAGAATGCTGGCATCCGCTGGCGGCGTCCGATCGAATGGACCGCTGCCATGGGGCAGTTCGCCATTCTGTTTGGCGACCGCTTCGTGCTCTCAGCGCGCTGAGAGCGCGATCAATGACCCAGCGGATCGCTTATACAGCAGATCGGACACTCCCAGACGAGCAAAGAGACGGCGCAACTACCACCCGCCACTTCGGACCACCAATCCTCCAATGAACCAAACAATAGCTCCAGAGCCTCCATATTATTACCTAATAGTAATAATATGGAGGCCAGCCCAAGCAACGCCCTGATCAGTGTTTCCGCCCCGCGGTGAGCAAATCCGACCGACGGTTGTCAATGCAATGCCATTCGTCGTCCGGCTCTGGCGTTCCGAATTCCTCACACCGTCCTGGCCAACCGTGGATCGTACAGCCACTTTCGTTGTTTGACCGAAGTAATCCGCGCGCTATCGGCATGCGCCGGATTGACGAGGACGTTACACTCCTCCGGCACGATCACCGAAGGAACCAGAAGCAGTGCCGAACCTCCCGCACGCACCCAGGCCGTGCCAAACTGAATGCTTACCAGACCCGCGGGCTCGGCGTCCCATCCGACACGCAGACCATTGGCAGTCGCTACCTGCGCGTTGCCCCAAACTTCGTCGGGGATTGTTAACTCGACCAAATAACGGTTGAATGGCAGCCCGCCCGCATTCAGGTGAACGATCGTCTCCAGGCACGCCAGCGCCCGGGTCTCCGACGCGTAGACCATTGCGATGCCTGTCTCATTCCAACGCCCGCCGGTTGCCTTCGCACCAGCCCCTGAAAGATCGTCCGCCTGCCAGCTCGCCGTGTCGGTCGCGATCCGCCAGACCGTCCTGCTCAAGCGTAAGCGCCGCTTTGCAACTTTGCGAGCGCGGAGGACACCAGGCCCTGCCCCTCCATGGTGTCGATCAGATCGAGCGGGCGAGCACCCCCGAAAGCCGGCAAAGGCTCGGCAAGCCATCGCGCGATCCACGCATTCGCATCGAAACCGGAGGGATCACCGGATGCTTCGACCATTGCCTCCAGTTGACCCACCAGCCTGGCGAGGCCGATCACCCGTTCGCTTTCTTCGCTCGACAGCAGATCGCCCGTTTTTGCCTTTTTGTTGACGGTGGCGGTGGACAGGTTCAGCGCCTTGAAGCCGACGCCCAGCCCGAGGTTCAGATCAGTGAGCAGGCGCTTCACCTCGGCGGCCGGAACTCCCTGTTTGATCAGGGAAATGCGCTCCAGCGAGGGAGCGCGATACACGCTCAGGTACGAAAGCCCCCCGATTTTGTTTCGTTTCGACGTGCCATATGCGGTTTCACTCCTGGCCGCCGTGAAGGGCACCATTTTCACCTTCTGCAAGGTCTCCGGTACGAGAACGGCTTGCCCCACCGCGAGAGGGGCGGTCTTGCGCCTTACGCCAGTCTTCCGCCTCACCGCCCCATGAGATGAAGATTTCGATTGAGCCATTGGGTGTCGCTCCATTGAGCAATCAATCTACTCATTTGAGCAGCCAGCCGCAAGAGCCACGAGTGCCGGTTTGCCGGCCGGTGAGCATCTGTCAGGCGCCATCCGCCGCCCGGCCTTTCCTCCTCCCCCAACCCACCCCCACCAACCCCACCGCCACGACCCCCACAATCACCGTCGCCAGCGCATAAATCTCCGGCGTCACCCCCAACCGCGTCGCCGAAAACACCAGCATCGGCAGCGTCGTAGCCCCCGGGCCACTCGTAAAACTCGCCACCACCACATCATCCAGCGACAGAGTGAACCCCAGCAGCCACCCCGCCACCAGCGCCGGCGCCAAAACCGGCACCGTCACCGCGAGAAAAACCTTCCACGGCGGCGCGTATAAATCCGCCGCCGCCTCCTCCAACCCCGTCCCCACATCGGCCAGCCGAGCCCGCACCACCACCGCCACATACGCCACCGACACCGAGGCATGCGCGAGCGTCACCGTCCCCGCCCCGCGCCCGGACGGCCAGCCCGTGAAGCGCTCCAGCAGCACGAACAGCAGCAGCAGCGAAATTCCGGAAATCACCTCCGGCAGGATCAGCGGCGCGAACAACGCTGCCTCGAACGCCGCCCGTCCGCCGAACCGGCCGAACCGAGCCAGCGCCAGTCCCGACGCCGTCCCCACCACCAGTGCGACCGAGGCCGAGACCACCGCGATCCGCAGCGACAGCCACGCCGCGCCGAGCATCGCCGTGTCGTGCCCCAGGACCCAATACCAGTGCCAGGATAACCCATCCCAGACGGTGACCGAGCGGGACGCGTTGAAGCTGAACCCGATCAGGAACGCGATCGGCAGGTAGAGAAATGCGTAACAGAACACCAGCCAGGACAGCCCGACGCCGCGTGCCGTCATCTCGCCCTCCCTCCGCTTCAACGCCGTTGGGAATCTGCCTCTGGACCAGTATAACGGGGCGGAACCAAAAGGTGACAGGACAGATGGCAATGTCAGGGCGGGCCACAACCAGCCGATCCTCAGGCCCGAGCCGCATCAGCGGGCCGTCGCCGCTGCTCTCTCACATCGCACCGCTGATCGGTCTGGTGCTGGCCTGCACCGGCATCGCGCTGCTGATCGCGCTGGCCACCTATGACGCGCACGACCCGTCGCTGAACACCGCGGGGACCAGTGCCACCCGGAACATGGTGGGACCCTTGGGCGCCATCACCTCCGACCTGCTGCTGCAGAGCTTCGGGTTTGCCGCCGTACTACCCGCCGTAACCTTGCTCGTCTGGGCGTGGCGGCTGGTCTCGCATCGCGGCATGGGCTCGGTCGCTGTCCGGCTGGCCTCGTTGCTCGGCGCCATCCCGGTCACCGCTGCGGTGTTCGCGTCGCTGTCTTCCGGCGGAAGCGTGGCCTGGCCGACCATGGCGGGACCCGGCGGAGCTTCCGGACTGTTGCTGGCCGAGGCGGTGCTCGGGGCCAGCGGACGCCTCGCCGGTCCGGCCGGCGTGGTGTTGGTATGGTTGGCGGGCGTCGGCCTCTCCGGTGCGCTGGTCGCTTTGGCGCTTGGCTTGACCGTATCGGAGTGGCGGACCGCCGGCCGTGCCGCGCGACGGGCCGCACGCGCGACCGCACGCGGCAGCCGCAAGGGTTGGCGCTGGATGGGGTTCAGCGTGCCGATCCCGCGGCTGTCCACGCTGCTCGATTGGCGTCCGGCACTGTTCCGGCCTGCTGCCGATCGCGGCGAAACGGCGGAGATGGCGCTGGATATCCGCCCCGAATACGCACCGTTCGACTCCGCGCCGGCGCGAGAACCCATGCCGGAACGGGTGGTGGAGCCTTACGTGACCCCGCCGCGCGGCCAACCGCCGAAACTGCGCCCGCGGCCCGGTACGATGGGCGGCGTCAGTGGCCAACAAGGTACGCTGCCGTTGCCTGAGCAGGGCTGGCGGTTTCCGCCGCTGACCTTGCTCCACCCGCCGCCGCCGCGCTCGGACGCGGGACCGACGCGGGAGGCGCTGGAGGGCAACGCCCGGCTGCTGATCAAAGTGTTGGGCGATTACGGCGTCAAAGGCACCATCGTTGACTTCCGGCCCGGCCCGGTGGTGACGCTTTACGAACTGGAGCCGGAGGCGGGGATCCGCAGCGCCCGGGTGATCGGCCTCGCCGACGACGTGGCGCGCAGCCTGTCGGTGACCGCGGTGCGCATCGCGACGGTGCCGGGCCGCAACGTGATCGGCATCGAGGTGCCGAATGCCAAACGCGACACTGTGTATCTGAGTGAAATCCTGTCCAGCGAGGAGGTTCGCAAACACGTCGGCCGGTTGCCCATCGCACTGGGCAAAAACATCGGCGGCCAGGCGGTGGTGTCCGACCTTACCCGGATGCCGCATCTGATGATTGCCGGCACCACCGGCTCGGGCAAGTCGGTTGGGGTCAATGCGATGATCCTGTCGTTACTGTACCGGCTGTCGCCGGATCATTGCCGCATGATCCTGATCGATCCCAAGATGCTGGAATTGTCCATCTACGACGGCATCCCGCATCTGATGGCCCCGGTGGTCACCGAGCCGGCCAAGGCAGTGACGGCCCTGAAATGGGTGGTGCGCGAAATGGAGCGCCGCTATCGGGCGATGAGCCAGCTCAGCGTCCGCAACATCGGCGGCTACAACGAGCGGGTCGAGGATGCCCGCCGCAAGGGCGAGGTCCTCACCCGCCGCGTGCAGACCGGCTTTGACTCCGAAACCGGCAAGCCGACGTTTGAAGAACAGCCGCTGACACTGGAATCCCTGCCCTTCATCGTCGTGGTGGTCGACGAAATGGCCGACCTGATGATGGTCGCCGGCAAGGAGATCGAGGCGGCCGTGCAACGTCTGGCGCAGATGGCGCGGGCAGCGGGCATTCACGTGATCATGGCCACCCAGCGGCCCTCGGTCGACGTGATCACTGGCACCATAAAGGCCAACTTCCCGACCCGCATCTCGTTCCAGGTGATCTCCAAATTCGACTCCCGCACCATCCTGGGCGAGCAAGGCGCCGAGCAGCTGTTGGGCATGGGCGACATGCTGTTCATGCAAGGTGGCGGGCGGGTCACCCGCGTGCACGGCCCGTTTGTTTCGGATGAGGAAGTCGAACGCGTGGTCGCCTTCCTGCGCGACCAGGCCGAACCGGTCTATGTCGATGACGTCACCGAACCGGTCGATAAGGACGAGGAGCCGATGCTGTCCGGCATCTCCAGCGCCGGCGACGGCGAGAAAGGCCTGTTCGATCAGGCCGTCGATCTGGTGGCGCGGGAAGGCAAGGCCACCACGTCGTTCATTCAGCGCCATCTGAACATCGGCTATAACCGCGCCGCCAAACTGATCGAGCAGATGGAGAAGGAAGGCATGGTCGGGCCTGCGAACCATGTCGGGAAACGCGAGATATTATTGCGCCGGACCAATCACGACGACGATTAGCGACAAAGCGAGGACCGGCATTTTGCGCGGCCAGCCTGATCGCCGGTTCGAGCTTCACATGGCGCTGCGGCGAGCGCCCCAGTTCCCCTGGCCAAGGACGACCACATGCCACTCGCGTTACTCTTCGATCTGGACGGCACCATGGTCGACACCGACCAACTGCACATCGCGGCCTGGAATACTGTACTGGCCCGCGACGGACGCCAGATCGGCGCCGCGTTTTACCGAGCGTCCATCATGGGATTTGCCGCCGACGCAGTGACCGCCGCTTTGTTCCCCGATCACTCGGCGGTGCAGCGCGCCGCGATGGCAGACGCAAAGGAACTGGCGTTCCGTTCGCAGGTCGGCGATCTGGTGCCGACCGCCGGATTACCAACAGTGCTGGAATGGGCAAGCGCTTTGTCGCTGCCGATGGCCGTCGTGACCAACGCCCCACGCGACAATGCGCTATTGTTGTTGCGAGGTCTCGGTTGGGCTACCCGGTTCCCGGTGCTGGTGATCGGCGAGGAACTGGCCCGCGGCAAGCCTGACCCGTTGCCTTACCTCACAGCGATGCAGCATCTGGGCGTCGATGCACGTCAGGCGTTGGCATTTGAGGATTCGCTCTCCGGCGTGCGCGCCGCCGTTGCGGCTGGAGTCGAAACAATCGGGCTAACGACCGCGCTAAGCCGGGATGCGCTGCGTGACGTCGGAGCGACGGACGTTGTCCAGGATTTCACCGATCCCGCACTCCTGGAACTCCTGCACCGGAGGGCAACAGACTATCGACGGGCAAACAGCTGATCCGATGCGCCATGCAAGCGATCATATGCGGCATCCGTCCGCAGTACCGCAACGACCGCGATGGATGTGCCACAAATCCGATCGCAAACGCAGAACGTTTAGCGCGATCCCTCCCGGTCGGCCCGGTTATCAGGCGGCATGACGAACCTGGATACTTGCAAGCACCGACTGCAACCGCGCCGCCGCCGCATCGTCGAGCCGAAATGCGATATGCAATACCCCGTCCTCGAAATGCCTGGCCGTGAACGGCAACGCCGCGCCGGTGCCATCCAGCATCAGGTTACCGCTTGTCCCCGGCGCCATCGCCGGAGCCTCAGCGATGCTGGCACCGCCCTCGGATAGATCGACCACCCGTGCGGTCTGCTCAGCCCAACCATCGCCACGCACCTGGCAGGCCAGATCCACCGTCATGCGCAGCGAGGAACGGCGGTCTGTGTCGGTGCTCGTGCGCACCGCCCGTACCACCGCACGCCGCAGATCGCCCACTGCATTCGCCAACTCGGTGGTGTTGCTTTGCATGACCACCGCACGCCGGTCAGTGCCCTCCGCCTCGGCCGATACCTCGGCGATGCGGCGTGCCATCTCGTTGGCGGCGGTCGCAGTGCGCGCCACGTTGCGAGCGATCTCCACCGTCGCCGCTCCCTGCTCTTCAATCGCCACCGCAATCGAGGCGGCAATGGTGTTCACCTCGCCAATGGTTTGCTCGATCCGGCCCACCGAGGCCACCGACTCTGTCGTTGCCGCCTGCACCTCCGCGATGTGCCGGGTAATCTCCTGGGTTGAGCGCGCGGTCTGCGTGGCGAGTTGCTTGACCTCACTGGCCACCACGGCGAACCCTTTCCCGGCATCGCCGGCGCGCGCCGCCTCGATTGTGGCGTTCAACGCGAGCAGATTGGTACGCGCTGCGATCTCGCTGATCATATCGGCGACGCTGCCGATGCGTGCGACCTGGGTGGTCAGCGCCTCGATGGTGATCTTGGTCTGACGTCCGGCGTCGACCGCGCGGCCGACCACTGCAGTCGACTGCGCCACCTGACCACCGATTGCGTGGATCGACATACTGAGTTCCTCCGTCGCAGCGGCAATCGTCTGGGCGTTGGCAACTGCCTGAGCTGAGGTTTCCGCCGCACTCTGCGCCGCGGCGCCAGTACGCGCCGCACTGTCGTGCATTTCGGTGGCCATCGTGGTCATCGCGGTACTGATACCGCTCACCTTGCTTGTTGCAGCGGCGGTTTCTGCTTCGATCTTGTCGGCCAGCTGAGCCACCGCCGCCGTCCTCTCGGCGAACGCGTGTTCCCGCTCGGTCTGCTGTTCAGCGGCAAGCTGCGCCTCGGCCCGCATGTGATCACGAAATACCAGAACCGCACCTGCCATGGCGCCAACTTCATCGCGACGGTCCACCCCGGGGATTTCCGCGTCCAGTTCGTTGCGGGCGAGCCGCTCCATGGCAATCTTCAATCGGCCGACGGAGCCGGCGATGCCGCGCCCAATGCCCAGAGCAAGCGTGCCGCCAACCGCGATAACGCTCCCGCCGATCAGGCCAAGCCGCAGCAGCGTCGCGCGGAATGCAGCATCGATGTCGTCGACATAAAGCCCGGCGGCGATCAACATGTCCCAGGGCGGAAACGGTTGCACGACGTTCAACTTGGCGACCGGCGGTGTGCCGGGCTCACGCGGACGCAGCACCGTCAGCGTGCCGCCGCCGCGTTGAGCGATCGCAATCTGCTCGCGCACCGGCCATTTGCCGTCCACCGAATGACGGTTGATCAGGTTTTTGCCCTCATTTTCCGGTTCCTGCGGCTGCAGGAGCAGCAAGCCATCCATGCGATAGGCAAAAATGTAACCGTCCTTGCCAAATGTGACGTCGTGCAGCAGGGAGCGAAACCGTTCCACCGCCGCCGCATGGGTTAGTTTGCCCTCCTGTTCGTCCTTGGCGAGCTTCTGGGCGATGCCACGCGCCACATCGAGCACGGACCGGATCTGGTCCTCGCGATCGGTCAGCATGGTCTGATACTGCAGTTGCGCAGCGAGGCCGACGATGACCGCCACCGCGATCAAGGTCACGATGCTGGCGGATAACAATTTGACGGCCAGGGGCAAGGCAAGAATGCGACGCATGTGGGCTCCGGACATCAGGATTTGGCCGGCCGTCGTTGCCGGCAGTGGCCAATCATGCCGACGCTCGCTGAACAACGGGTTAACGTCCCGGCAGCCCGCCTGCTACCAGCGAACGGGACAGCCAGACCGGGCCTCGTGAAGGATCGCCTGCCGCAGATGGCTCAGAACGGATTGACATCCTGGATTTCCGGTTGGTCGCCCAACCGGCTCGCTCCCGACCTCACGCGGTTGCCGATCGTGCACAACCTGCGGGGGTTCAGCCTCGTCGAGGGGGTACGCGCGGCGCTCTCGGTCTCGGTCATGATCGCACTGAGCGAATACTTTGGGCTGCAGGTGCTACGGGAAGCAGCACTGGCCGCCCTATGGACCTGCCTTTGCGATCCCGGCGGTCCAATTCGCCGCCGGGTACCGGTGTTGCTGAGTTTCGCCCTGATTGGAGCCCTGCTCACCGGCGGCTTCGGCCTGCTGCGAGGACTGGGGCCCGCCATTGCCTTGCCCGTTGGCGTCCTGGCGTTGTTCGCCGCTTCGTTCGCGCGCGTTTATGGTCAGGCGGTGCAGCAACTTGGTGCTCTGCTCAGCTTCACCATCGTGCTGTCGCTTGATACTGCGATGTCCTTCGCCGACGCCGCGGCAACGGCCGGTGCCTTTGCGTTCGGCGCGCTGTGGGCAACCGTGCTGTCTTTGCTGATCTGGCGGCTGTATCCGTACCGCGCCACCGCGCAGGCGGTCGCCGAGGTCTATCATGCGCTCGCGGCGCTGACCGGCGACCTCTATATGTTGGTGCAAAGCAACGAGTTCGGCGATGTAGCGTGGCAGACGCATGCCCGTTCCCGCCGGAGCGCGGTGCGGCAGGCGATCGAGACGGCGCGTGACACCGTTCTCGACATGTTACGCAGCCGTGGCGCCGCCAGCCTGCCCGCCTCGCGCAGCCTGATCCGGTTGGAAACCGCGGACCAGATCTTTGCGGCCCTGATCGCATTGAGCGACGTGCTGGAACGCGGCACCGCAGCCGAACGCGCCGCCGCCAAACGTCTGCTGCGCCGGCTGCGTCCACTGCTGGCTGTGCTGTCCGGGCCCACGCCGGCCGAACTCGAACGCAGGCATCCCCGCATTAGACGTTCCATAGACGCAATGGAGAGTGAGGTCATCCGGTTGCCGGCAACGGATGTCTTGCGGGTGATCGGCTACCGTCTCGTCGATCGCCTGCGGATCGCCAACAACCAGGTGGTGCCGGATCATTTCATGCCGGACGCCAATGTCGGAGAACGCCGTCTGGCGTTGCGCGAACGCCTGTTGCGGCCGTTGCGCACCAACCTGAACTGGCGGTCGCCTACCTTGCGTCATGCGCTGCGCGCGGCGGTGATGGCGGGGCCGGCTCTGGCATTCACCATGTTCTGGTTCTCGCCGTACGATCATTGGTTGACCATCACGATCGTTGCGACCATGCAGCCGTTCTTCGCGCTGACCTACGCGCGGGCACTGGAGCGCATCGTCGGTACCGCTCTGGGCGGGATCGTAGCGGCCGGAGTGGGGTTGCTGTGCACCACCCCGCTGTCGATCGCGCTGGCGATGTTCCCGCTGGCGATGGTGGCCATGGCGGTGCGGGCGGTCAATTTTGGATTGTATATGCTGGCGCTGACGCCGGTCGTCGTGCTGCTGGTCGAAACCGGACAGCCGGATGCCGCCGAATGGCGCATTGCTTTGGTGCGCGCGAGCCTCACCATCATTGGCGGCGTGCTGGCCGTCGCCGCCAGCTTTGCATTGTGGCCGAGCCGCGAGCCGGAACGCCTGATGGCGGGCGCCCAGGAGGCAATCGCGGCGCATGGGCGGTATGCCGGGGCGGTGCTGGGATGGCTGTTGGATGACGTGCCGGAGGCCGCGATCGACCCGGCGCGCCGCGACGCCGGTCTCGCCACCAATACGCTGGAGGCATCGATCAGCCGGGCGCTGATCGAGCAAGGCGGCGGTGGTCGCGACCTGCTGGAGGCGGTGCTGGTGATCGACGCCGCGCTGCGACGCTGTGCCGGTGGATTGACGGCGATGTTGCTCGATCCCGGGATCCGCGTCGCCATGCCGGCGGGGTCAGTTCGCGTCTGGCGCGACTGGTTCGGCGCTGCGATGCAGGCATTGGCGTCCGGGAAGACTGCGCTGCCGGCTCGGCCGGAAACGGAGGCGGCCGGATCTTTAGGTCGGCTCATGCGTCAGATCGAACTGATGGGAGAGGCCATGCAACGATTGGCAGGATAGCATGCCCGCCAATCGCCTCGGCGATCCGAGCCGTCGTTGAAATGTCCCGCATGGTAGCGGTGCTCGCGCTTTTGTTGGTGCTACCCTCCCGCTCCGGAACGCCGCGCGCGTTTCGCCTGCACCACAGCCCTCACGCAAACCGGCAGCACCACCAGAAGCATCAACAACAGCCACGCCAGAGACGACGCCATCGGCCAATCCCGATTTTCAAAGAACTCCTCCCACATCACCCGGCCAATCAGTTGCGCTCCCGGGCCTCCTAACAGTTCGGGAATGACGTATTCGCCGACGCAAGGAATGAAC
>Ga0187867_10004502_pt1 | contig 10773 bp, 12 predicted proteins | sample June2016WEW_13_1_FD_132976 | JGI IMG/M metagenome (GOLD analysis project Ga0187867, IMG submission 132976) | Peatland microbial communities from SPRUCE experiment site at the Marcell Experimental Forest, Minnesota, USA - June2016WEW_13_10 | ecosystem: Environmental > Terrestrial > Soil >... | reverse complement strand
CTTATGGCGACGCCCAGGTCTCGGTGCCGCCGACATGGGTCGTTTACGCCCACGCTTGGTGCGGCGGACAACCGTCGGCCCCCATCCTCCAGCTCGGTGTCGTCGTGTGGGACCTCGCCTGTCCCGTTGCCCCGTCTCTGCCCACGGTGCGGATCACCCCGCTCGGGTCGATCCCGGCTCCCTACAGGCAAGAACAACCGGTCTTGTTGGACGGCGTCCCCGTGATCCTCGGACCAAAGCTTGACACGTCCATCACCTATTTCGTGCCCTCACTTCACGTCGAGCTGTGGGCAATCATTGGCTCGGGTACCCGTGTGATTGGGACGCTGGCTGTTGCGCCGCGAGATGGCGTGCTTGCTTCAGGACCGGCACCAGCTGTGCCGGCGTCTTGGCAGTCGGTGACATTCGCAGGTCTACGGTTCTCGTTCCCACAATTCTGGCCGGTTACTCGGACTTCGGTCGCTGCGTATGGCCTCGGCACGTTGTGCCAGGCTCCCGGAGTGGCCTTCCCTGATAACGCAGCCTCTTTGCTCACTTCGGGCGTGACCCTGAGCACCGACCAGCGGCTGCAGGCGCCCCCTCCGTGCCCCATTGGCCCGCAGGCGGGCACGCCACAACCTCCGATGGACGGGGTTCAAGTCGACTCCGGCAAACGCGTCCAGTTTCTCGTCACATTGGCTTTCTCGACGCGCTGCCGTGACCTGGACGGTCTGAGCGCGTGCCCGGCAACGTCGCCGCCTTATTCCATCCTCGTCCTCAGGGTCACGGTGCCCGGGCGCTCCGCGCCGGTTCTCGTCTCCGTCGGCTTGGCCGGAAATGGCTTAGTCGCTAGGACGATCCTTTACTCGTTGCGGCCGTCATGAGCCGCGCCCTCGAGGGCTTCGCACCATAATTTGGCGAGGGTCGGGTCTTTGACCGTTGGTAGGTTTGCCCATGGATGCCCGCGTGGCATGTCGCGATCGGCCTTTTCGCCCTGCGGTCACAATCATGGGTAGGGCTTTTCATCCCGCGCGGAATGATGGCTTTGTCGCTGGCCTAGCACCTCCACGCCTTTACGTCGCTAACTCGAACCGCGCTTTTGGAGTCGGTTCCCCGGGGACTGGGCAAGTCCGCGCGGCGCGACGATGCCACCAAGACGAGAGTGAAAGCCCACGGGCCGAGGCAGGCCGAGTAGCTGCTATCCGCGCCGACGCTCAGGCGCCCGGCACTGCGACGTTGCTCCACGTGCTCCCGCCGTCAGTCGTGCGCCACAGCGTCCTCGTGCCGGTACTCGAGGTGCTCACGATCCAGCCGGTCTTCTCGGTCACGAAGTCGATTACGTGCGTCCCAAGCACGTAGTCGTACAAAGGATTGAGGCTGACATTGCTGGTGATCGATCGCCAGGTCTGCCCCCCGTCGTCTGTTGCAAGCACGTGGTCGCCACTCACGAGTCGCCAGATTCGTGGTGAGATGGTGTCCACTGTCCACCCCGCAGGCGCTCCCGGTGGCGCGACTGCGTGCCAGGATGCACCCGCGTTCGCGCTCACGTAGACGACGGACCTTCGCACAGAGCTGCCGACGTGAAAGGTGTAGCCGACCGCCCCCGTGCGGCCGAACAGGTCGGGCACATCGGCAAAGCCGCCGTCGATAAAGGGGAACGACGGCGCTGCGACACCTCGTCTCACCCATGTCGTCCCGCCGTCCGTCGTCTCGTAAAGGGGGGCAAGGCCCCCATTGCACAAGAAGATCGCCCATCCCACGGTCGTGTTCACGAATTGCACGTTCTTGTCGCAGCCGAAGGGGAGTCCGCCGAGGGCGGTCTTTCCACCCGGGCCGTTGTTGTACACGGACCGCCAGTGCCTGCCGCCATCCTCGGTTCGGTAGATCTGCACACTCTCAGAACCCGCGGCCGCCCCGATCACCGTGCACCACCCATCGGCCGGCGTAGCGAACTGGAGCTCGCAGCCGTAGGCACTCGGGCTGCGGCCGAGGACCGTCCACTGACGCCCGCCATCGGAGCTGGACGCGATCGTTTGTCGGGCGCTCGAGCCGACGCCACCGTAGGTGACCCACGCATGCTCTGCGCCGAGGGCATAAAAACCTTTGATGAAGTGATCTCCGAGCTGTTTGTCGAGCTCCGGCGGGGTGGCGTTGCTCCAGCTGTGCCCTGCGTCGTTGCTGCGCTCTATGCCTTGCGCCTCACCAGAGGTCCACCAGGCCCAGACCGTCGTGGCCCCAACCACCCAGATTGCTGCCGGGGTTACCTCGGCGGCAGGAAGAGTCGTAGCGGTGGGCGCTGTCGTCGTGGGCCGCGTCTCTGGGGCGACGATGTGACTGAACAGGCTGACGTGCGGCAAAGGGGCGAAGAAGACCGCCAGGATGAGTGCCGCTACGATCACAACGCTCACGCGACGTCCGAGCAAACTCCGGTGTCGAACTCCTCTTCGGTACCAGCGATCCCGGGAGTAAATGTGCCTGATCTGCTCAGGCGGGGTGCTCACGCCGATGGCGGTACCTCGGTGCGCAACTGAAGAGATCAGTTCGTTGATTGCGTCATCAGCCATCTCGGACGTCCACCTTCGAATCGGCCAGCAGCAGTGCGAGCGAAGAATGGCCTCGGAAGATCCATGACTTCACGGTTCCTGTGGGGACGTGGAGCTCGCGGGCGACCTCCGGCACGGTGAGTCCCACCGCGTCGTGGAGCACGATCGCCCGGCACTGGTTACGCGGCAGCGCGCGCAGCGCGCCCGCGAGCCAGATGGCGTCGAGATCAGGCTCGTCTCGGGGCTCGGTGCTCGGCTCGGCGACGACCGGTCTGGAGGCCTTTCGCCAATCGCTGATGGCCTGGTTCAACATGACACGCCTGACCCACGCCTCGCGGTTCTCGAGGCGACGCACCCCAACCCAGCGGCGCCATGCACGGCCGAACGCCTCTTGGACGAGATCCTCTGCCGAGGCCTTGTTTCCGGTCATCGCGTATGCCTGACCCATCGCTCGGCCCGAGGAACGGCGATAGAAATCGTCGAACTCGTGTGCATAGTCGTCCTTGACCACTCGGCCGCCTCGCTCAGGGCCGCGCCACTACACAGCCTTCATGGAAATACACGCACAGCATGCCCAGATCGTTGCATGCGCGCGACGCGACATGGGTCGCGCTGCTCCGGTGGGAGCTGTTGTCGCGGCCGCCGGTCTCAGCGGTCAATCGGTTGAACATTCTCGGTGCATTTGTCCTGGCAGACTGCGCGACCGTTGGACCTACTGGCCTGTGCGCATATGTAACAGCGCACAATCAGTGGCGCTGCAGGAGACCTGACTGACACTCGTCGGCGAGCAACCGGAGAACAAAGGGCCTTGGGTCGCGCCTGGGTGTGGACAACTCACGCAACATCCCGGGAAGCTGTTGCTTGTTCGGCATTTATCCCCGCTGTGCCGTACGGAGCCCGTCACACCCGCCTCGCATCGGATGTCTGAGTCGCCAGTACAAACTCCCCCGGGTTCAGCGACAAACCGGTGCGGCCAACGGCGGCATCGCGGCAGGGGGCACAAGCCGATGTCCTTCTCGGCTCCTCGGCTTTAGCGACTGTGGCCGGCCGCCTGGCAGCGCACACAGCGAGGTGCCCACATGATCGCCTCCAGCCGCTCTTCGCCGATCGGCTGCCCGCACTCGTCACATGTTCCGTAGGTGTCCTCATCGAGCTTCTCGAGCGCACGGTCGATGTCGTCTGCGACCTGTTGCAACTGGCCGGCCGTCATGGTCCTCTGCATCTGTAAGACGGCATCAGCGGTGTGGTCGCCGGCGCGCTTTCCGAACTGCATCTGGACTCCGGGGCCGCGCACAGGCTCGGCCAGCTCGCGAAGCTGGGCCGTGAGTTCGTCACGGTGCGTCCTCAACAGCGCTGTCAGGTCGTCTCGTTCCAAGGTCAGTGCTCAATGGTACGGCTCGACGTCTTGAGCTCTGCAGCCGGCAAGTCAATGACCCGACTCGGCCAGACGTTTACTGCGCGGTCATGGTCGACCATGTGCACGACAGGGACCCCAGGGATTTTCTACTAGATGGCGTGACTGGGCCTTCGCACCAGTTCCGCGGAGTCTCCGCAGGCGAAGATGGTCTTGACCTTGCCCCCGAGGTCCCGCATCGAGACTACGAAGCTAGGATCCGCTCTTCACGACGTGACCTCCGCCCGGAGGACAGTTTGAGCAAGCGCCTTGCGCTCGCGAAATGTTCGCGCCAATCGCTCAGGGCCACTTCAGGGCGATCGGGACCGAGAGTGCCCTTTCGGACGAGCCTTTGAGGAGTCTTGTGGATATCCCTTCGAGGGCTGTTAGTGACCTTGTGAACTGGCTTCGAGTTTTAGCCCGCGGGAAGTCTCCTCAGCTCAAGAGGGCGAGTCTCCCTAAGATCCCGACGGGTCCGGGCAGTCGGACCCAAGTTTTGGCCCAGTGAGGCCGAGAGCGGGGACGCCGGGTTGATCACCGGGAGTAGTCAACTAGCCCGAGGCGAAATGACTCCGGCCGGCGTCGTGGTCGAGGCGCGTTCACAAAGCGTCTTCTTCCAGCAGTTCCTTGAAATTTTCAGTCGCCGTCTCGAATTGGCGCTTGGTCAGGCGAACCACGACGGGTTCGGCCAGCTTGAAGAATCCTCGACTCTCGCCTCTGAAGGTCGAGGTAAGCCGGGTACCTCCGTCCACCGCCTCGAAGATGTTCTCGATTTCGAGATGGAACGGTCCCGAGATGGTTTTGGTGGCGGACCGTTCGTTCGGCACGTACTCGACGAACTCTGAGGACGACTCGTAGCTTCGCCCGAGAAACCTGCCAACGTAGACCACGGTACTGCCGACCTGGATCGGTCCGTCATCTGTGCGCCGCACTTCGGTTACGGCGGGATTCCAGTTGGGAGCTTTCTCGAAGTCGACCATCGCGCTAAAGACTTTCGATATCGGACGGTTGATGATCACGACAATTTTGAACTCGTTCATTGTGCACCTCGGTTCATCGACTGGATGTATTCCCGATAGCGTCGTTTAGGGTGAGGGCACAGGCGAGGGAGTTAGCCTTCGGATTCCGCTAGTGCCACCACGACCCGATGCCAGTACCTTTGGGCCAAACCCAGCCCGTCGCGGCGCGCCTATGTACTGAGCAGTGCTCAAGACCGCCACTTTTTGTGACGGTGCGGGCGCTTCCGGCGTCGTTAGCTGAGGAATAACCGACGGTTGCTGCGGTTCTGGCCCAACTGGCAAGTCCTGGGACTGGATGATGCACGACGCCCCGAGTCGAAGTGCTTCGAGCCCGGGCGGTACGAAGGACGTGGTTACTGACGCCATGGGACGCGTACCTGCTGAGCAACAGGAGCCACCGCCTGAGGAGTTTCATCCCTAGGAACGAGTCGTGACTCTGGCCACCCTGGCGAGTTCGCAGTTCCAACAGGTAATTAGTCACCCTGCGCTGGACCGAGCTCGCGGGCGGCTACCCGGTATTGCCACTGTCCCTATGCGTTGGGTTCGTCGAGCTTATGCGCAAGAACCAACCGCAATCCGAATCCCTGGTCTGTCTGGACCGAATCGACACGAACTCGGGCGTCGCCCATCTTGATGCCAAGCTTCTCCGTGAGCTGCTCCAGCGCCTCGTACGCCCTGGCGAAATCCTCCGGTCCGCGCCCGACGACTACGGTGCTGGCGGTCCATTCCGTGCCGACAGGGATAGGCTCCAATAAGTCCTTTACCGCTCGACGCCGGGCCTGCATCATCGAGCCTGTGACGGATTCCCCCGGTCGGGCAAGTGGCCGATAAAGCCACCCGAGGCGTCCCTTCGTGCCTGGTACCGAGCAGTCCAGCCATGCAATGAGCGGAAACAGCACACGGCTCGGATATCGGTGCCAAAGGTGCCGGAAGCGGGTAGGCACCTGGACATTGCCTCGGATCGGGCTGGACATCGGCGCGTGGCTAACCCAGCCAGCGGTTCTGCCCTGTCGAAACGTGCTCAGGACGATGGCGCGCAGTGAGTCAAGCGAGACTCCGAGGTCGGCGAGGACTTCCGCGGCGACACCTTCACGTTCTAGGTCAATCCCTGCCCACAGATGATGCGTGTCGGTTTCACCGTGACCGATTCGGCTTGCCACATCCAAGACTTTTTTCGCCCGCGGGGTAAAAGGCAGCGACTCCTTCGTAGCGCCGTCCCAGTGCCCGACTCGCTCGGCGATCTCGTGCCGGACCACCTCCGGCGGCACTCCCAGTCTTTCGAGCACTTGTTCAGCGATGGCGTCGCGCTCACAGAGCAACCCGAGAAGCAGATGCTCGGTGCCGACGAACGGATGATGAAGGTCGCGCGCCTCGTTTCGAGCCGCCACCACGACTCGACGCGCCTCGTTCGTGAAGCCCTCGAACATCGCCTCAGTGTGCCACTGCAGCCATGAGGAGTGCCGCCGCCTTCTTCGGGCCAACGGTCAATCCGCGCACGGTGGCCACGCGATCCGGTCTATCGGAGTGGAGGCGACTCAGTCCTCAGTACGCACTACTGGCCTTCGAGCCGGGGACTACGCAGGAACTGGATCTAGCCCATGGTCGACGGACCACACCTCCTGCGTGGGCGCGACACGCGTGCCACGCCACGGCCGTTGTGCTCGTCAGTAGCCTCCGCACGAGCCGAGTCGTTCTCTGGCGTGAGGCGAGATTCGACAGCGCGGAGGCGGTTAGCCGGTCCAGATCGGGGGTGCTGTGAGCGCTGGCGAACGAGAGCTGCCCGCGAACAGGCGGGCAACAGCCTCACAGCCGCGGCGGAATAACACAAGCGCCTCCTGCCGATGATTGGCCGCTTAGTACTCCGGCGCCAAGGATCAGTACCGACCACTGGAGACTGACCTCCTCTATTCGGGTTAGCTGCACTTATGAACGCGACCCTCCTGGCTGAGTTCGTGACCTTACGAATCCCGATCGGGCGTGGTGCATCGCCGACTCCATCCACATGGTTGGCGCGCATTCCACAAGCTCGAGCGAGCGCGACCGCATCGGCCCAGTCGGAGAACCGAGGTTTGGTGGCTCGGAGAAAGGAAAAGACATGCCCGCAGAACGCTTAGCTCGTCGTAAGCATCCCGCAGTACGTACGGCTGCGGCTGGACCAAAGGGGCAAACACGCCTGGTAGGACCCGTCGGTATCGCGCTGATCACCGTTGCGGCCATTCTCACATTACGGGGCTTTCCCAGCACGGCAGAGTACGGCTGGGCGAGCATCTTCTTCTATGTCTTAGGCGCCATCCTCTTCTTCATCCCGCTATCGTTCGTGGCAGCCGAGCTTGCTACGGGCTGGCCCAAGGCGGGTGGCATGTTCGCTTGGGTGAGTGCCGGCTTCGGGCCAAGATCCGGTTTTCTCGCCGTCTGGTTCGACTGGATCGAGAACGTCGTCTGGTTTCCGACCGTGCTTTCCTTCGTCGCGGCAACGATCGCCTACCTGTTCGAGCCCAGCCTGGCGAACAACAAGTGGTATCTCGTCATCATCATGCTTGTCGTGTTCTGGGGCATGACTTTGGCGAACTTTCTCGGTCTCAAGAACATTCTCCGCTTTAACAACGTCGCTGTTGTGATAGGAACGCTGATTCCTACTGCGGGCCGACCGTGGGCTGCGGGTCCTGCGACTCCGATGTGAGCGTTTCCCGGCTCATTTCAGCCCTGACAAGAGATCACATCGAGGGCGTTGATAGATGTCACAACGCCCAGAGACCCACGACTCCGTCAAGGCGAAACGGGCGCTCGGGTTGCATCTTGGGTTGGGTCCGCATGCGGGGAGGAGGCAGTTAACAGGCGAGCGGGACCGGCAAGCAACCAGTGCACGTATCCTTGCTTGCAACACAGGATCTGTAGGAGATCCCGTCCGCGGCTCGCCGCGTCTGTCGAGCAAAGAGGCGCAGACTTTGAGGCGGAACGCCCTGGTCGGCTTGACCTTTGCCCTCGGTGCTTCCGGTTGGCAGCGAGTAAGCCAGCTACACTGAAGCGTGCGAGATTGGCCGCTTGTCGGTCGTAGTGAAGAGTTGTCTCGGCTGAGTGCCGCCGTCTTGGAAAGGCGAGGGGCGGTGATCACGGGCACGGCCGGAGTAGGCAAGACGACGCTTGCCTTGGCGTGTATGCAACTGGCCGAAGACCGGGGAATGGCGCTCGCTCGCACGACCGCTACGCATGCCTCGCGGGGGTTGCCCTTCGGGGCCTTCGCGCCGATGCTGCCGCCCGACGCGGACAATGATGATCTGAGGCGAGAAGACCACGGTGCGTTGCTGCGCCGCTATGCCCGTGCTCTGGTCGAAAGGGCGCAAGGGCGCCGACTAGTGGTGTTCGTTGACGACGCCCACCTTTTGGACAACGGTTCGGCCACCTTGTTCCACCAACTGGCCCTGACCCAGGCGGCGACGGTGGTCGCTACCGTGCGTTCCGATGAGCTCGCCCCCGACGCCGTCGTGGATCTCTGGAAGGATGGTCCGGCCGAACGCATCGAGGTGGATGTCCTCGAAAACGCAGTGATCGAGGAACTCTTGGTGACGGTGCTCGGAGGACCCGTGGACGCGGCGGCGATGCGCCAGCTCACCGGCCGCTCTCGTGGCAACCCGATGTTCCTGCGGGAGCTTGTGACAGGAGCGCTCGAGACCGGCACGCTGGTCGATGACGGCGGCATCTGGCGTCTTCGGGGCGCGCTGCGTCCGACAGCCCGCCTGGTCGAACTGGCGGCGCAACGTTTGGGCGAGCTGACCGGCTCCGAGAGGACTGTGTTGGAGCTGCTCACTTTCGGCGAGCCACTCGGCCAAGCGACGCTCGCTCAACTTACCGATGCCGCTTCGGTCGAGGCCCTCGAGACCAGATGTCTGATCACGAGCCGGATCGAAGGCCGCCGGGTCCAGGTATGGATGGGCCACCCGATCTATGGGGATGTGGTGCGGGTCGGGATCGCCGCGCTCCGCCAGCGCGCCCTCGCTCGGTCTCGGGCCGAAGTTATCGAAGCGACTGGAGGCCGTCGCCGAGAGGACACATTGCTGCTGGCATCGTGGCGTCTCATCGGCGGAGGAGGCAGCGGGGAGCTTCTCTATGCCGGGGCTGTCGCCGCCCGATCCCGCCACGATTACCCCCTCGCCGAACGTCTGGCCCGGGCAGCATTGACCGAAGGCGGTGGCTTCGAGGCGCGGTTGCTTGCCGCCGAGTCCGCCCACTTTCAAGGCCGGCCCGAGGAGGCCGAACGCGAGCTGGCCGTCCTGGCCACGCAGGCGAAGGGTGACTCCGAGCTGGCCCGGGTCGCCATCGTCCGTTTCGACAACTCCTACCTTCTACGAGGCCGGGCCGACCAGCGGCTCATCGACGATGTGGCCGATGTCCTGACCGATCCGTTCTGGCGCGACGAAATCTCGTCCAGACGCTATTTTGCCGCGAGCTTCAGCGGTGGGCCGCGGGTCGCGCTGGGTGCCGCGTCGAGCTTGCTCGAGCGCACCGGCTCAGGACCGCTGACCGTCACGCACCTGGCGGTTTCCTACAGCCTGGTCCGGGTCGGTCGCCTCGAAGAAGCCATAGAGCTGCTCAGCCCTTTGGCGGACAGCGCTGCGATGCCTGCGGCCGACGGAGCGTGGTACCTGTGGACCATGCTCGAATGCCTCGGTGCGGCACTCGTCTACGCGGGCCGTCTGGCCGAGGCAGAAGATCTTCTGGTCCCTGCCTACGACTTGGTCGCCGATCAACCGGCGGCCGAGGCGAGAGCGAACATTACACACTCGCTCGCCATCTTGCATCTAGAGCAGGGCCTCCCATTGAGCGCTTTTCGGCGCGCCAGTGAGTCCTACTCGCTTTTCATGCAACTCGGCAGAAGCTATCCCGCCCGGTGGCCGTACATTGCCGCAGCGCAGGCTCTCGCAATGACCGGACAAGTCGACCTCGCCTCCGCGAAGCTTGCCGCACACGACGCGCTAAAGCTTCCGACGGTTCTCCTCAACGAGACCGACCTCCTCCGAGCGCGAGCCTGGACGGCTGCGGCCGCCGGAGACCTCCCCGCCGCTCGTCATCACCTCGAGGCGGCGGCCGACCTCGGCGAAGAGATCGGAGACCTCCTTGGCGCCACGAACGCCTTGCACAGCCTCGCCCGCCTCGGACATGCGCGCCAGGTAGCCGACCGCCTTGCTCAGCTCGCAACCCGCGTCGACGGCCCTCTGGTGGACGTTCGCGCTAGCTACGCGAGCGCCGTCGCCTCCCGAGACAGCCAGGCTCTCGAGAAGGTGTGCCAGGACTTTGAGGATTTGGGCACGATCCTCTACGCCGCCGAGGCGAGCGCAGAGGCCGCAGTCAATCGTCGTCGTGCCGGGGAGACTCGGAAGGCGGCCGCAGCAGAGCAGAAAGCGGCGCGACTGCTCGCCCGCTGTGAAGGGGCCACGACGCCTGCCGTGCGAACGATCACGGCCCGCGTGCACCTCACGCCAGGAGAGCTCGACGCTGCCCTGCAGGCGGCTGCGGGCCGCAGCAACAAAGAGATCGCGAGCGACATGTACCTCTCGGTCCGGACAGTCGAAAGCCACCTGCAGCGCGTCTACGAGAAGCTCGGGATCTCCGGACGCCATGAGCTGGCCGATGCCCTTCGTGACCAACCAATGGCCTGAGTTTCACAACAGGTTGGTAGCGCCGCCTGTGTTCGGCCCACCGGCGTGGCGCCTGCCGGCTCCCACGGGCCTGGGAGGCCAGGGTCAGTAGTACCGACCTCGAAATTCCAGTAGAGGCTACGGAGGACCGATCGCCCCTGTTGTGGTGCGCTATGTGTGTGACACCGACCCTGCCAACTGATCCT
>Ga0187867_10004499_pt1 | contig 10779 bp, 18 predicted proteins | sample June2016WEW_13_1_FD_132976 | JGI IMG/M metagenome (GOLD analysis project Ga0187867, IMG submission 132976) | Peatland microbial communities from SPRUCE experiment site at the Marcell Experimental Forest, Minnesota, USA - June2016WEW_13_10 | ecosystem: Environmental > Terrestrial > Soil >... | reverse complement strand
CACGATGCGTCTCATCCTCGCCCCTTTATCGGCCACGCTCCAGGTCGCCCTGATCATAGGTAGCCACGTCGCACCTCGCTCCTGGCGGCGCATGCCGGGCTCGCGGCTGGTGGCAGCGAGACGGACGCGATGCGTCTTTTCGGGTGGAAGAGCCGTCAGATGCTCAATCGCTACGGAGCGTCAAATGCCGACGAGCGTGCCAGAGAGGCATGTCGGCGCTTGCTGCCGGGGGACCGGTTGTAATTAGCCCCACCGCTGTCGCGGGCGTAGGGATCTCGCCGAAGAGGACCGCCAGCTGTCGCTCAGGGGTGTTATCCGATTACGGATGACCTCAACCCCGTCCGACCCTTGCCTGGGGCCCTGAACCGATTTCAGCTGCTAATGACGGGAAATCAGGTCACTTGTCCTCAGCCAGCCAGGCGTCGATGGTCGACTTCCACGACTCGATCGCCCGCTTGCTCGGCGGGCAGCCACGTTCGAACCTCGATGAAGTCGCCGCAGCGGTTGTCCTTGACCAGCTGCTTGACTCGGGGGACGGCTCCCGACCGGTAGCCTTGAAGGCGCGATGAAACAGCCCACCAAGCGCGGCGGTATGAACCAGCGCATGTGGGCGGTCGCCCAGCGGGCCGCGGGGCTAGACGACTCGCCTGTCAATGACGAGAAGGCGGTCGAGTGCGGGCGGTTCGGCGGGATCTCCAGGGCGAAGGCACTATCGCCCGCGAAGCGCGTCGAGATCGCTGAGGCAGCTCGAAGCAGCTCGCTCGAACTCGAAAGCGGCTCGGAAGGCCGCACCTCGCAAGGTCGCTCGCAAGCGCCCTTAGTCAGGTCAAGCTAGCCAAATGCCGAGCAGCGGTCGTCCTGCGGGCAAGTACGGGCACAACATCGACAAGGACCGCTGCGCGGTTTGCGGTGGGACCGTGGTGCTCGTCGACGGCCCAGTGCGCCGGTGGGATCAGTGGTGGGATGCTGGCGACTGGATTCACTGTGAGCGTCGCGACACTGGGCATAAGGCTGTCCCAACAAGGGTTGCTAACCAGTTCGGCTATATGCCTAGTTCAAACTAGCCCACTACCGAACTGTTGCTAGTGGCCTAGATTGAACTGCCTTGGCCGAATCCGACGGTGGTGTCCTTGACGACGTGCCCGAAGAATCGCTCAGTGACGAGATCAGCGGTTCGGCCGAGCTGGTCCCGAGGGTGATAGATGAGATTCAGAACGTAGTTGTTCTTGAAGATAAGCTGCATCTCGCGAGTGAGCAGCCATCTCCGTCCCACTCCAGCCAGGTCAGAGAACTCCATCTGGAATACGTCTTTGTCTCGGCCTGAGAGCAATAGGTACATGCTCAGGTCGGTAACCACGAAGACAGGCGGACGACTGAGATTCGGGAACTCTCTGCAACCGCCCAAGAGATCGCTAGCCAGGATGGATTCCCCTGGCTGCAAGATGTCCCTCAAGCGGCTGTACTCCGCTCGAAACGCCACGAGGCGCAGTCTTGCACCCTTGCGGATCGCCCACTCAGCGGTCGATCTTCTCGCGCTCGGATCGCTCCGCGGCCCGGGCTACGTGTCGGGCGGAGTGTGATCTTGTTGGCGGGCGACGGTGAGCGCCGCCTGGAACGTGTCGGCGAACGGACTCCCCTCGCGCTGGGCAGCGTTGGCGAACAGCCTGAGCTGAAACAGGATCGCATCGAGTATTCGACTGACGGGCCAGAGCGGAGGCCCCGCGGTCGTGCGCGCTAGCGAGAGGTGCACGACATGCTTGTCCGCGAGGTCGAGGTACTGGTCGAGGCTCACTCCCGCGCTGGGCTGCCACTCGGTCAAGAAGTCTGTGGGTTGGATGTCCTTGGGGCTCCAACTCCGCTGAACTGGATTCGATCTGTCCGGCCGTCCGGCCACGAATTCGATCAGGAGGCGAGCATGCACCAGCGCTGCTTCAAGCAAGGCGTTGCTGACCAGTGAGGAACGCTCCCTGTCTCGCCGCACAATCTCCGCGCACAGAGCGGCGAACATCGTGATCTCGTACGAAAGGTGCCCGGATGCGGTTTCTTTCTCGGAATCGTTCACGAGGGCGGAGCCTACGTCTCAAGTGCTTCACGCACTCCCGACGTAGGCTGTGCGCATGTCTACAGAAGAGGAAGACAGCGTCGCGGATGCCATCCGCGAGATGTTCATCAATTGGCGCGAAGACAACCGATTCGGTCGGTGGCAGACGGACCTAGAGGCCGACAAAACGGTGGCGCCCCTCCAAATGGATCTCACCGACCCTGTCGTTACCGAAGAATTCGTTAACTTCGTAATAGTCGAACTCCGCGCCCTGCACGAAGCGGCCGTCATTCTCGCTGGCCTTATTGACGATTTGTGAAGTGAACTGGATCGGCCGCGGCGGCGAGAGCTGCGCGGACCGCGATCACCTGCGCACCCAGCCGAGCCTGTTCGGTGCCGTCGCGTCGGACTCGACGGTGTGGCGCACCTTCCACGAGATCACGCCAGTGACCCGCGACGCGCTGAAGGCAGCACTCGCCACATAATCGACCCGAGACAGATCGCTGCGGTAGACGAGGGCGACAGGCGCGGCTGACCACCCAGGCGTCCTGGTGTGCTCGCTCTGACCGCCACTCCACTGAGAACTCAAATCGTGGGGCCTTCTGAGGCTCTAGAAGTTCCTTCCGGCTGGTAGGTACCGGCCCATCCCGGTGCGATTAGTAGACAAATTCCTAGAGCCCTCTCAGTAAATTCCTCATTCCCTATCGATCGCAGCAGACGCTCCTTTTCCGGTAGTTTGACCCGGGGCGAGGGCGCGGTGGCGTCTTAGTGGTGTTATCCGAGTTCACATGACCTCTACCCAATTCGGCGCTTGCCTGGGGCCCCAAATCGATCTCAGCCGTTAATGATGGGGGGGTCCGAGCACAAGAGGTGTTGCTGATCACCCGAACGAGATGGCTCTCAGCCACGGAGCGACCAACGGCCTCGAGCGGCAGGTCCGACCCGTCGTCGAGCGTCTCGTCACAGGGCTACCAAAGCAGACGACTCCAGAATTCATGCGAATGCAGCTAAGCGCTCCACTTCGTCTGGAGTGAGACCGGTCGGCTGACTCTCGAGCCACGCCCTGATGTCTCGCCACTGCACCACCGCCACGTTCAGAGGCTGGGCTTTGATTTTGATGCGATCGCGATCGGCGATTACGACTATCACCGGCTCCACCTTGAACTGGACGTCCGACCCGGCGAGCCGCTTGGTCACTTCTCGCGCTTCCCACTGAGCCTTGCGCAAATAGTCAGTCGGCTTTCCGTTCACGCAAAACGCTTGCTCCGCAACCCACACCCGGCCAGACAGGTTCTTCGCGTTAAGAGAGAACACGCCACCCGGTCCGATCACGAGGTGGTCCACGTTGTGGCCCTTTTCATTAAGGGAAATGTCGTTGATCACTCGCCAGGAGTCCGGTAGCCACGCCAGCTCGGCGCCCACCATCTCCTCGCCCTTTGCGCCCTGGCGCCACGCCCACTCCGTCGTGTGCGCGCCCAACAGCCTTCCTAGAGACGAGCGAAGAGGGGCAGCTTCTGGGGCCTCGCGAGCCATTCGCCACGCGCTCTGCCCCGCCGGAGTTCGGACATCGCTCATCGATCCTCTCTAACGGCGAGATGGCCTGGCGGATTGAGCGGCCGGTCCAGTCACCGGCGCTCGAAGAGGGGGGCAACCGCCGATGAACATGACTACCCCCGCCGAGGGCCAATTGTTACGGCCCCGACCAGCACCTTCTTTATACCCTCTGAGCTCGACTGATACAGCATTGGACTAAAGTTATGTTCATGAAGGCTGCGTTGTGGATTCGAGTCAGTACCGGTCACCAGACGGGTGAAAATCAGCTGCCTGAGCTGGAGAAATTCGCCGAGCACCACGGCTACGAGCTGGTGGAACGCTACCAAGTTGCCGAATCGGCCTGGAACGGGGGCAAGGACGCCGGCGAGTACCAGAAGACGCTTCAGAAGGCCTTAGATGACGCCTGGCAGGGCAAATTCAGCGTCCTCATTATCTGGGCGTTGGACCGAATCACCCGCGAGGGGGCCGAGGGTGCCCTGCGAATCCTCCGGAAGTTCCGAGAGCGGAACTGCTCAGTGGTTTCGGTCACGGAGAGCTGGTTGAACGGTAGCTCAGAGGTCCAGGACGTCCTCGTGGCCTTCGCCGGGTGGATGGCAGCGCAGGAGTCGAACAGACGCTCAGAGCGGATCCGGGCCGGACTTGCTCGACGGAAGGCCGAGGGGAAGCCCGTCGGCGGCAGAGTTCGCGGGAGCAAGGACAAAGCACCCCGGAGGACAGAGGGGTACAAGCAGGCATGGGCAGTGAGGAAGGCCAAGGCTGCGGTGTGAGCACGCCTAATTAAGGGACTGACATACTTCACACACCCAGCCCCTAAATAACAAGGGTGTATTTCCCCTGCTAAAAGGCCAATTGATACAGCCCTTTGCGACAATAGGGGCATGTCAGCGAGTCGGGAACCAAGGAATCTTCTAGAAGCCATCCGTTATTTCTCGGATGAGCAAGTCGCCTTTGATTTCGTCGTCAAGCTGCGTTGGCCTACGGGCGAGCCGACTTGCCCGCGGTGTGGATGCCTCGATAACTACTACTTGAGCACCCGTCGCATCTGGAAGTGCTCAGGTTGCAAGCGTCAGTTCAGCGTGCGTGTTGGAACGATCTTCGAGGATTCGCCGCTTCCATTCTCTGTGTGGCTTCCCGCCTTCTGGCTGCTCGCCAACTCAAAGAACGGCGTCAGCTCGCACGAGCTGGGCCGTGCACTCGGCATTACGCAGAAGTCCGCGTGGTTCGTCCTGAACCGCATCCGTCTTGCGATGCAGACGGGCAGCTTCGAGAAAATGACCGGCGAAGTCGAGGTTGACGAAACGTTCGTCGGCGGTCTCGCCAAGTTCATGCACAAGGCTCAGCGGGCGAAGCTCACTGGCACTGGTCCCATCGACAAGACCATCGTGGTTGGCACGCTTGAGCGCACCACCGAGGACAAGGCTTCCCGTGTTCACGCCGAGGTGACCCCCGACAGGACCGCCCCCACCCTTCACGCGGTCATTGTGGCCAACGTCGAACCCGGCAGCGCCGTCTACACGGATGCTCACGTCGGCTACAACCACCTGTCGGACAGGAACTACGCACACGCGGTCATCGACCACGCGATTGCCTACGTCGATGGTCGGGTTCACACCGAGGGCATCGAAAGCTTCTGGAACCTGGTGAAGCGGTCGCTCAAGGGGACGTACACGCACGTAGCGCCCGAGCACCTTGGCCGCTACTTGGATGAGCGTTGCTTCACGTTCAATGAGCGCGAGACCAGCGACTCGGGGCGAGTGATCGCCGCGGTCGCTGGTGCCAGTGGGCGACGCTTGACCTACGCGGAACTAACGGGCAGGCACTAGAAGTCAGGGGCACTTACGATGTTCGGATGGACCCGAAAGAGCAAGCCACGAAGGTCAAGGAATGGATCGACAGCCATTGGAGGGGGCGCGGCCGTTGCCCGCGCTGTGGTGAAGGCAACTGGACCGTCAAGTACGTCGTTTCTCTCCCGCTTACGGCAGTCCCTGCGGACTGGACCCGCACTGACCATCCTGTCTTCCCCGTCGCACCAGTCGTTTGCGGGAAGTGCGGATATGTCATCTTCCTCGACGCCATCGCGATAGGCGTTCAACGCGCCGCGGAAGGTTAGTCCAACACCGTGACCGCCGGAAACGTCCTCTACTACGGCGACAACCTCGACGTGCTCCGCGAGCACATCCCCGATGAGTCGGTCGACCTGATCTACCTCGATCCACCGTTCAACTCCAACGCGACGTACAACGTGCTGTTCAAGACTCACGCGGGCGACGAGTCGCGCGCGCAGATCCAAGCGTTCGATGACACCTGGCACTGGGGACCTCAGGCTGAGGATGAATACGACGAGCTGACCAAGGGCCGCGCGCCAATCGAGACTGCACGCTTCATCGAGGCGATGCGCACTGTGCTCGGCGCCAACGACATGCTGGCGTATCTCGTGATGATGGCCCCGCGCCTGATCGAACTACGTCGGGCGATGAAGCCAACCGCAACCATCTATCTGCACTGTGATCCAACATCGAGCCATTACCTCAAGCTGCTCATGGACACCGTGTTTGGTAAGCAAGGCTTCATCAACGAGATTATTTGGCACTACCAGACAGGTGGGGGCAGTAAGCGTCATTTCTCAAAGAAACACGACACTCTGCTCTTTTACTGCAAGACAGCTCAGTACCTCTTCTATCCACAAAACGTCAAGATCCCGCGCACGGAGAAGTCGCTGGCACGAGCACGAAATCCGAAGGGTGCTCGAATCTCGGTGGACGACACAGAGAAGCTGCCCGAGGACGTGTTCGACATCCAGGCGCTCAACCCGATGTCTAGAGAACGACTTGGCTACCCAACCCAAAAGCCGCTAGAGCTTCTTGAGCGCGTCATCGCCGCGAGTTCCAGCCCAGATGACGTTGTTCTTGATCCATTCTGCGGGTGCGGGACGGCCGTCGACGCAGCCCAACAACTCAAGCGAAGTTGGATTGGCATTGACATCACCTATATCGCGGTTGACCTGATCATCAAGCGCCTTCAACATCGCTACGGCAACGACATCTTGGCAACGTTCACAACCAATGGCATTCCCACCGACATCGAAGGCGCAGAAGCACTGTTCGCTCGGAATCCGTTTGATTTCGAGCGGTGGGCGGTCTCGTTCGTCAGCGGTCAGCCGAACGAGAAGCAGGTGGGCGACAAGGGCATTGACGGGCGCATCCGATTCCACCGCGGAGGCGACGTGGCGGGACTTGCTGCCGTGTCGGTCAAGGGTGGGAGACAACTAAACCCGGCAATGGTCCACCAACTCATCGGGGCGATGGGGGACGAGCGCGCCGAAATGGGCGTGCTCATCACCTTGCATCGACCTACGGCGGGGATGCTCGAAACGGCAAGTCGCGTCGGAACCTACGAACACGCGCCCACCGGTAACCGCTACCCGCGCGTTCAGATCGTCACGATTCCCGAGTTGTTCGATGGCGAGCGTCCGAACATGCCAACCGCGATCCTGCCCTACATCAAGGCGAGTCCACGTCCTCAGTCTGAGGCGGTGTCGCTGTTCGATGATGAGTCCGGCTAGATCGCTGCTCGCGTTCTCGCTTGGCTGACTCGTCGTCAATCTCATGCTTCGGCACCGCGATCAGCTTGCGGGCGAAGTCCTCGAACCGCTGGAACGCTGACCGTTCATCCTGGTCGGCGGCGGTTTTTTCGTCGTCAGGCATCACGCACAGACTACAGCGAAATGTCGGGGCATCACGCGGCCTGATGGCGAAGACGCCGACGCTTCAGAATCTGATGACGGCGTGGACCCAGCGTCCACGACTGCAAACCGGCAGACCTGAGTTCCCCCGTCTCGACTAGTCGCTTGAACGCCTCCGGCATCGCGGGTGTTAACACTTGCTCATAGAGTCGATTGGTTCTAAATCGCGTAAGTCGGTTCAGTGTCGCCTCTAACTCCATGTAACTGAACGGATTCGCCTGAAAGTCCCAGCCAGACCTCCGCATTGCAGAAAGCACCTGCCGGAGCTGCGCGAGTTGATATTTCAACGGCGCGGGCAATTTCGGACCAGCCGGTACGTGGCCATCGCCAGTCGGCACGTACGTGACACCATCGAAACTCTCCAGGGCAAGAAGGACGACCGCGCAGACGCCCATACCAATGAGGCACACGGTCACAAAGTTCGCGACAAAGAAGTGGGCGATCACAGCGACCGCGAACGCAGCGAAGAGCGCCCAGGCGAAGTTCCGAAGCAATCGAAGCCCCACGGAACGCCCGAACACGGACGTTTATCATTCCCCCACAGAAAAGGGGGGGCAAACCCGGCAAAGGGTCTACCAATTGCCACGTTGCCGTCATTGGCGTGGTGCGTCAAGTATGTCAGTCCCCTAATTAAGCAACCCCTGCCGGTGGCCGACGATAACAGTCTGGCCGAGGAGGCCGACGTAGTTCGTGGCCGTGATGATGTGGTTGAGAAAGACGTGGCGAGTGAGGAGCAGGCCCACGGGGTCCAAGCGTTGGAGTCGTTCTCGCTGGCGCTTGTCGTTGTGGAAGTACTCGCCGTTAATCCAGAGGTCCAGGGCGTCGGCTGGGGTGATGTGGTCCTCGTCGATCACGAGTCGAAGTGGACCAGCGCGAGCAGATTCAAGCCACCGCTTGCGCGCCGCCAGGAGATGACCGCGCAGCTCGTCCGAGTCCAGCTCCCTCAAGAGGACGTTGGCGATGAGATTGACGAAGATGGGCTCACCGTCACTAACGAATTGGCGAAAGGTATTGAGGAACGACGAAAGGGACTCCTCTGACGGCTCCTTGCTCGACGCAGTCAGCCCCTGGCCCGGCCGGAACGACAGGCTCAGGCTGATGCTAAGTGAGCCAGAGCGCACAGCCTCTTTATCAAGCAGCTCGTTGACGCGCCTTAGAAAGAGCTCCAGTCGCTCAGTCGTCGTGTAGCCGTCGGTCCGCACGCGTCTTTTCTAACCGCCAGCTGACCTGGAGGGTGTGAGCTTTGCCGGGACGTGACCTGTCCACGCCCGGACGATGATTTCCGACTCCGACCACGACGGCCCCAAAGCCGCGCTTTCAGAGCTGAGCGTCCATCTGCCCGAATTCGACGACCGAATTCGACGACGAGGACGAGGCGTCCCGGAGGTCGTAGACGGAACCCGGCCGGCTACATCCGCTCGTGCCTCGGACGACCGAGCGGTTCAAGACTCTGTATCAACAGCGTGGAGCGTTGAGCGTGATCTCGGCTACCTCAAGCACGAGGGGGCGTTGCTTCCGTTGAGGGTGCGTCGTATTCACCGCGTGAAGCTGCACGTAGACCTGACGATCCTCAGACGGCTTGCGGTCGCCCTCGAAAAGGCTCACGGCGCGTCCTCGCAGGTCGCGGCGTAATCTTCGTCATTTTGACGGACTACGTAAGCGTCGACGCCAAGTTCGCTCGGGCGGTGGAGCACCTGGGACGCCAAGAGGCTGTTCCCGTGATTCGGGCCCTGTCATGAGCGGCTTCCACCCGGGCCCAGATAAACGGCTACCCCCGTTGCTTGAGGCGATCCAGAAAGAGGCGCGATGGACGCGGCGACTGACAATTGCCCTGTTCTTTGTGACCCTCGCGATCTTGGCTCTGACCTGCGTGTTGGTGGCTCGGTAGGACCACCATGCATCCGAGTTTCGCTAGCCCCTCCGAGGCTGATTCACACCAATACGCGGGACGTAGCCTCGAGTCCGGTGGTCGTGCAATGACTTGCCAGTCCTGTGCCCTCTTAACTAACCGTGACTTGCTGCCCCGGTGTCCTCCGTCGGGCTCACGTCAAGAGAAGGGTCACTCCCAGTCTCAGTTGAAAGTCGCACCCACGGTGTTCGGGTGACAACCTCAAGGAAGTTTAGAAGCGGCTCAGCCGGTCCAAGATGGTTGAAACTTCGGCTAGCTATCTGAATCCGGAACACATTACCTTGATTGTCCTTATATATAGATACTGGCACTTGATTATCGCTATAAGCACTAGCCGAGGATCGACCGGTGTCAGTACACCAGGTCATCTTGATCCGCTCCCTATACACGAGGATAAGCGATGCCTGCCCTTTCTCATTTGAAGCGAACAGCCAAGCCCAGAGCCCTCCCCGCTCAGTCTCCTGCTCGATAGCGGACTTGAGCTGTACTGAGCGAGGATGGGGCTCAACCGCCGCCGCCGTCAAGGCGTTTGTCCATTGCTGGCTCGGCGGAGGTGGCGTCCGGGCCGATCCGGCAGGTCCCTTGTGCTGGGCGGCATTCGGCCAGACTATTGCCCGAGGGCCGGCATACGGCGCCCTTGCAGATTGGCCGCTGCCTGGACCCGAAGGCCGACGCTCCTGTCCCGCCGAGTTCTTGCTAACCGCAAAGAAGACTCCCCCGATCACTCCGAGCCCAATAAAGATCCCACCGATTGGCTGCAAGAATTGGCCCAGGGTGAAGAGGCTTTCACTTCCTGTGCAGGTCCCTACGGGTCCACCAAAGGTATTGCACACAGCAGCATTCAACTGAAAATGACTCTTTAGGCTCGATCCAACGACAAGAAGAACGATGCCAGCTCCGATCACTCCTAAGACCGCGAGAAGTGCCTGTCCAGCCGTCGCTTGCTTGTGGACCATTTTCTCCCCCTCGGTGTCCGGGCCAATTCCGGAATTGCTACGGTCGGCTAAGATGGCGGAGGGCCGCAGTTCGTTAGCGTATATTGATTGACAGCATTGATGGCCGTTTGACTAGCGCCACCCTGGACAAGAGCGGTTATGAACATGCTGGCGATGTTTCCACTGTCGAGACTATTTGCTTCTGCCTGAAAAGCCTGCTCGATTTCTGCGACATCCGGCTCGATCTGGGACGGCGCGACTGCATCAAGCTGACCGAACAAATTGGCGAGCTCCTGAGGCGCAGCCATTAAGTTCGCCATGGCTTCCAGCGGGTCATTCGAGTTGGTCGCAGAATATTGCGATCTAATCTGCTGGCCCTGGCCGTAGAAGACGTGGCAGTACGCCTGCACCGAACGGTCCTGATGCAAATGGTGATACAGGTAAACGCCACCAACGGTCGCCCCAGCAATGATGAGTAACGTCAGGAAGGCTCTGCTCATATCTCGGCCCGTCCGTCCTCACCGCTTGGTGATTGTGGGGGTCCGATTAGGCTCAGACCCGAGTCGAGGAGACCGAAGTCAGCGAATCCCCTGGTCAT
>Ga0187867_10004498_pt1 | contig 10780 bp, 6 predicted proteins | sample June2016WEW_13_1_FD_132976 | JGI IMG/M metagenome (GOLD analysis project Ga0187867, IMG submission 132976) | Peatland microbial communities from SPRUCE experiment site at the Marcell Experimental Forest, Minnesota, USA - June2016WEW_13_10 | ecosystem: Environmental > Terrestrial > Soil >... | reverse complement strand
CTTGCCCGTCGCGATGCCCAGGCGCACCACCATTTCCTGTATGAAGTAACAAACCGGCAATAAAAGCAGAACGATCCAGAGAAGATGAGTGCCGTATTGCGCGCCGGCCTGGCTATAGGTGGAAACGGCGCCCGCGTCGTTGTCGGCGACCATGACGATCAGGCCTGGGCCGAAGACCATCAGGAAGGTCAGCAGATCGCGCGTCCATTTGGATTTCACCACGCGCCCGCGCACCGGCATCACGGCGTCTTCCACGCCAGCGGCGGACACCGCCGTGGACATGCCGGCGGGCATGATCAGTGTCTTGTTCGTCATCGCCTTCCCTCCTTTCTGGTTCCGTGCCGCACAAGCGGACACGTCCCCGCTAGCGCCCGTTAGCATCGTGCGCGCCGGCAAAACCGGAACGCAAAATACAACGGCGAACCTGCCGGATCAATTTGATCTTGAGGGAGAGGGAAAACTTGCCGCCTCCACCCCCGCGTTCACCACCGATTGAAGCGTGTGGAAGAAGCGCGGGCGAGGCGATAGAGGAGGATGCCGCTACCGGGTCACTGCCGTTTCTTCCACGATTTGCCCGTCCGTACTAGGAGGGCGATCGTCTTTAGGTTCCATATACCTTTCTGGAGGCGAGTGAAGCTAGGCGGGAAATGAAAAAGCCATTTCCCCCGGCGCAAGAGAAATGGCCAACTATCGCAGAACGATCGCTGACGGATTCCCCAACGGGTCCAAGCTTCAGCACCGCGCGCCGTGAGAGATCCGAAGACCTCAGCCACCTTAGGAAAACCCTTAACCCGGGAGTTCCTGGTCTACCCTGACTGCCAGCATCTTTGGACGCTTTAGGGCAGTGGCTTGTTTGCCGCGCGGACGCCTCGCCTACCGAGGATCCATGCAATACAACTACCAATTCCAAATTAGCGCTTATGTTGCAATCGTGTCAACAAAAAAATCATAAAAAGTTTCTCATGATTATAATCGCCGGCCGGCTGCCTCCCGTAAACTGATACGAGCGATGTTGGAGAAACTGCGACGCACTATATGCAGGATTCCGAAGGGCCGCGTAGCCTCTTACGGCGACGTGGCGCGGGCCGCAGGCTACCCCGGCGCGGCTCGCCAGGTAGCATGGGCACTGCACAATGCCAAGGGCGGCATCCCCTGGCATCGCGTGTTGGGCGCCGGAGGACACATCCGCCTTCCCGGCGACGCCGGTCTCGAGCAGCGCCTGCGCCTCCAGGCTGAAGGCGTGGCATTCCGCGGCAGCCGCGTGGACATGGCTCGCCACGCCTTCGATTTTGGCGCCAAACCCAAACGCCGCTCGGCGATTTAACAATCTCTGAAAGGATTCCACGGCTCGCGCGATTTCCTGGTGACAGCCGCGGGGAACAAATCGGGCCGATCTGGCGGTCCAATTCCACGAGGCGCGCATCACGAATCGCGGAGATACCTACATGAAAGCCTGGCTTTTGCTTGCCGCAGTGCTCGGCGGCGTTGTTGGCCTGACCATCCTGCAATCCTTGCTGCAATCCTTCCAGGGAACCGGCGTGGCGGATGGCGAATCGGCCTCCGTCACTTACTCGCACGGGACCGTGCGCGCATCCATCCCTTATCACGCGCCACACGCCGGCGCCGGGCAGCTTACGGTTGAAGTCCTGGATCCCGAAGACCAGGCGCTGGCGCGCGTGGTCGAGCCAGTTGCCGTGGTCGCCGGCAAGGGGCACTGGCACGATGATCTCAAGTTGGCCAAGCCCATGGGGATCGACGAGCTGGCATGGCAGCGCTTGCGCTACAGCTTCTCCTACGACGCGAAGGCGCCCGCGGACAGCGCCCCAATCGAGGACACGGAGTCCATCTCGCAGATCCTGCGCATGCCGGTGGTTCACATCCTGGGACAGCAATCCTATTTGAGCGGCGGGCAGGCGGCGGTGCGGGTGATCGTCACCGATTCGAAGAACGAGCCAGTCGCCGGACCGAGCTCGGTACGCATCGAATTGACGCCCGAGGGACACAAATCGCGGGCGCTTTTCACGGGCCGGCTGAATGGGCGGGGAACCACCGAGGCGCAGTTTCGCTTTCCGGACGGCCTGGTGGGCAGCTATCCTTTGCGCTACGTGGCGGAAACACCGATTGGAGAAGCCGAGTTCACCCAGCAGGTGGGCCTGGAGGATAAGGTCCAGATTCTGCTGACTGCCGAGAAGCCTATTTATCAGCCGGGCCAAACCATACACGTGCGGGCATTAGCGCTAGATCGCGCGCATCGCTACGCGGCCGCGGGCCGCAAGCTGACGTTCGAAGTAGAGGATTCGCGCGGCAACAAAGTATTCAAGAAGGCTACCCAGACCGATAAGTTCGGAATCGCGTCCGCGGAGTTCGAACTGGCCGACGAAGTGAATCTGGGGACTTATCATTTGCGCGCCGGGATGGGCGAACCAGAGGCCCCCACCAACAGCGCCGAACTGGCTCTCAACGTCGAGCGCTACGTGCTGCCCAAGTTCAAAGTCGCCATCGACTTCGACGCCAAGGATAACCGCGCCAAGCGCGGCTACCGGCCCGGCGATCATGTGACGGGCACGGTGCGCGCAAATTACTTCTTCGGAAAGCCAGTGGATGGCGCGCAGGTCGACATCAAGGCGTCCAGCATGGATGTGGCGGAGTTCCACGCCGTCTCCGAACAAGGCAAAACCAAGAACGGAGGGGACTATCGGTTCGATTTGCGGCTGCCGGATTACTTCGCGGGACGCCCGCTGAGCCACGGGGCTGCCGCGGTGCTGATCGAAGCCACAGTGAAAGATGCAACGGGCCATGCCGAGACGCGCGGCGAGCCGATTACGGTCAGCGAATCGCCTCTGATCGTCACGGCGGTTCCCGAGGGCGGCACGTTGATCCCTAATCTGGAGAACCAGATCTTCGTAGTGACGGCCTATCCCGACGGGACCCCGGCCGTCGCCAGCGTCAAAGTGCGTGCGGCCGGAGACCCGGAACAGAGCGCCACCACAGACGATGGCGGCGTGGCAGTGATCCGGTTGAAGGCCGGCGCCGGGCAGGAAAAGGTGCAAATCGAGGCTAGAGACAAGGCCGGAAATCACGCATCCGCCTCGATGTACCTGGAAGCGCGCGAGGGAACGGAACAAATTCTGCTGCGCACCGAACGCGCCGTGTATCGCGCCGGCGATCGCATTGCTTTGCGCGTGTTTTCGACCAAGAAGCGCGGCACGGCGTACGTAGATGTGGTGAAGGAAGGGCAAACCGTGCTGACGCGCGACCTGGATATCGTCAATGGGCAGGCGGAACTGGCGCTGACCGCCACCCCGGACTTGGCCGGCACCGTCGATATCCACGCGTACCTGTTCGGCCAAGACGCGCGGCCCGTCGGCGATCGCCGGCTGGTCTTCGTGCAGCCGGCCGACGAGCTGAAGATCGAGGCCACGGCAGACGCGCAAGTTTACAAGCCGGGCGACGACGCGCGCATCCGCTTCCGCGTGACGAACGGGCGCGGCGAGGGTGTGCAGGCCGCGCTGGGGCTGCAGGTGGTGGACGAAGCTGTATTCGCGCTGGCGGAAAAGCAGCCGGGCATGGCCAAGGTGTTCTTCTATCTGGAGCAGGAAGCCATGAAGCCCCGGTATGAGATCCATTCGCTGGGCATGCCTGAGATTGTGGAGCCGGTTCCGGTGGCGCGAGCCGAACAACGCGACCGGGCGGCGCGCGCGCTATTCGCCGCCACCGAAATGGTCAACGGCGACAAGTTTGAGACGGAATTTGGCCGGACGGTTCCCATGGCGAAGTACGCCGAGTATTCTGACCGATATCAGCAGAGTTACCGCGCGCAGTTGCACCGGCTGGCGGAATCCTTCTCGCGCTCAAACAACGAACTGCGACCAGGCACCGTTGCCATGCGCGACGCCTGGGGAACCCCCCTGCGCCTGTCGGAGGCCGTGCAGTATCCGCAAAAGACATACTACCTGGTGCGCAGCGCCGGGCCCGACAAGCAATTCGACACCGCCGACGATCTGGCCGGCTATCTGGAAGTGCGCGGACGCCGGCCAGTGGGGCGCGCCAGTACGGGAGCGAGCAAGATCGACCTAAGCGTAGAACACGATCGCGGGCCTTTCAACGGCATGGCGGGCGTGACGGGATCGGTCGTAGACCAGCAGGGCGGCGGGCTGGAGGGCGCCACCGTGACGGCGCGCGCAACTTCCGGCGGAATGGTGCGCACGGCTTGGGCGAATGCCAATGGTCAGTTCACCTTTGCGGCCCTTGCAGCGGGCGATTATGACGTGAAAGTGTCCAACGGGCTGGAGACCGTTTCACGGCGCGTCGCTCTGAAGGCGCGCGATCGCGGCGTGCTGGCCGTTATGCTGCGGCAGACGGACGGCGCAAGCGTGGTAGTGGTGGACAACCCGCCAATCAGGATCCGAAGGGGGGGCATGGTCGGCGACGGTGTAGTAGGCGGGATTCCGGGCGGTATCGCGGGCGGTATCGCGGGCGGTGTCATGGGCGGCATCGTCGACGCGGGAGAGCGGATGTTTCAAATGCCGATGGCGAAGAGGGCCATGGCGATGGCTGCTCCTCCACCCATGCCAGCCGCCGCGCCCAGAGGTATAGCCGTCGCCACCGGGTCGTTCGCCAAGGTGGAACCCGCCGCGCCAGCAGCCCGCGTGCGGACATACTTCCCGGAAGCGCTCTACATCAATCCAGAAATCATCACCGACCAGAACGGCGCGGCCACCATCGCGATTCCGTTGGCGGACTCGATCACCACCTGGCGCATGGCCATGGTGGCGTCGACCACGCACGGCGCGCTGGGCAGCGGCGCGGCCAGCCTGAAGGTATTTCAGGATTTCTTCGTGGACCTGGATCTGCCGGTCACACTCACAGAAGGCGACCGCGTGTCGATTCCGGTAGCAGTCTATAACTACTCGGCGGCGCGTGGCGATGTCCGCCTGGAGTTGAAAAAAGAAGACTGGTTCGCGCTGGTGGAGGACAACCCCTCCAAGACCGTGGCGGTGGATTCCGGGCAGGTCGGCGCATCGCAGTTCACCGTGGAGGCGCGTCGCATTGGAAAATTCAAGCTCACGCTGGCCGCGCACATGATTGGCGGCAACAATCCCGCGGATATCGTGGTGCGCGAAATCGAGGTGGTCCCCAACGGCCGCGAGCAGAACGTGGTGTTCAACGGCCGTCTGGAAACCGCGGTCGAGCACGAAGTGAGTTTTCCGGCAACGGCCGTCGCGGATGCCGGCAAAATCCTGGTGCGGCTGTATCCCGGCCCGCTGAGTCAAGTGGTCGAAGGCATGGACGCGATCCTGCGCATGCCCTTCGGCTGCTTCGAGCAAACCTCCTCCGCCACTTACCCCAACGTGCTGGCGCTCGATTACATGAAGCGCACCAAGAAACTGACTCCTGAAGTACACGCCAAGGCCGAGGGATTTATTGCCAACGGCTACCAACGCCTGCTGACTTTTGAGGTGCCCGGCGGCGGATTTTCGTGGTTCGGCAACGCGCCCGCCAACAAGATCCTGACGGCCTACGGGCTGATGGAATTCTCCGACATGTCGCGCGTACACGATGTGGATTCGAGATTGATCGAGCGAACCCAGCAGTGGCTGGCCGCGCAGCAGCAAGCGGACGGAAGCTGGAAGCCGGACGCGAACTTCATCAATGAAGGCGCCACCAATCGGTTCAACAACGATGTGCTGCGGATTACGGCTTACCTCGGCTGGTCGCTGGAGAACACCGGCTACAAAGGGCCCGCGGCCGACAAGGCCAAAGAGTATGTGGCGGCGCATCTGAACGGCAAAGTAGATGCATATACGCTGGCGGTGGCGGCCAACTTCGCCGCCGATTATGGGAAAGACCGGGAATTCACGCATCAAGCCGTGCGCATGTTGCTGGACGCCGGCACGGAAAAAGACGAGCAGGCCTGGTGGACGGCGGAGGAGACCGGCGTTTACGGCCGCGGAGAAAGCGCCGCGGTGGAAACCACCGGCTTGGCCGTCGAAGCGCTGCTCAAGTCGGGCGAGGCGTCCGCCACGGTGGGCAAGGCTCTCCGCTATATCGCGGCTAAGAAGGACGCGGCGGGCACCTGGGGCACCACGCAAGCCACCATTATGGCGCTGCGCGCGCTGCTGCTTTCAACCGAGAAAGGCGCGGGGGATGTGCGCGGCACGGTGGAAGTCTCGCTCAACGGTAAGCTCGCGCAGAAACTGGTGCTCACGCCGGAGAACAACGACCTGCTGCACCAGTTCGTATTCCCCGCGGATTCCCAGGGCGCGCACCGCGTGGCGTTGCATTTTGTAGGCAAGGGCGGCCTGGCGTATCAGGTGGTGGGACGCTATTTCGTCCCGTGGGGCGAGAAACCGGCGGGCGAGGCGCTCTCAATCGACGTGGCATACGACCGCACGCACCTGGCGCAGGACGACATCGCTACGGCCACCGCCACCGTCAGAAACAATCTGCACAAAACGGCCAACATGGTGATGGTGGATCTGGGTATTCCGCCTGGGTTCGATCTACTGAGCGAAGACTTGCAGGCATATCAGGAGAAAAGCCGTGCCCGGAAGAGCGGCCGGTTGGAGAAGTTCAGCCTGACGGCTACACAAGCTATCCTGTATTTCGATGCGATTGGCGCGGGTGACACGGTGACGCTGCAGTTCCGTTTGCGCGCCAAGTATCCCATTCGCGCGCGGACTTTCCAGTCGCGCGTGTACGAGTACTACGATCCGGCGATAAGTGCCGTAGCGCGGCCCGTCGTGCTGGAAATCCGCAAGCGGTGACTGAGCCGCGCGCGTAAGTGAGCGGTATTGTTATCATGGAGTAGATGAAATCCCTGCAACTTGTTCTTTTCCTGACACCCCTGGCTTGTCTGCTCGCGCAAACACCGCCAGCTTCGCAGCCGGCGACGCCTCCCGCGCCGGCGGTTCAACCGGCCAAGCCGCCGGCCATGGCGCTGCAGCCTCCCGCTCCAGTCGCCCCCAAGGTTCCGCCGGAAACGGTCGTCCTCACGATAGGAGACGATAAGATCACCGCCGCGGACGTGGATCACCTGATCGATTCGGTCCCAGAGCAATACCGAGCTCAGATGCGCAGCCCCGCCGGCCGCCGGCAGTTCGCCGAGAGAATCATCACTTTGAAGGTGATGGCGCAAGAGGGCCGCAAGCTCAAGCTGGAGGACACCCCCGAGTATAAGCAGCAATTGGCTCTACAGGTCGACCAACTCCTGGCTAACGCGTACTATAAGAATCTACAGACCAGCACCAAAGTGGACGAAGCCACGGCGCGCAAATACTACGACGAGCACAAGTCGGACTATTTGCAAGTGAAGGCGCGCCACATTCTCATCCGGGTTAAGGGATCGCCGCGTCCCGGGAAAAAAGACGCGAAGGAATTGACCGACGAGGAAGCGCTGGCTAAGGCTAAGGAAATCCGTCAGAAGCTGGTGGACGGCGCGGATTTCGCCACTGTGGCCAAGGACGAATCCGACGACACGACCAACGCGGCTAAGGGCGGCGATCTGGGCACCTTCGGACACCGCGTGATGGCCGCGCCGTTCGAGGAAGTCGCGTTCACCATTCCAGTCGGCGAGCTCAGCCAGCCCGTGAAAACCCAATTCGGATATCACATTATCAAGGTCGAGTCGCGGGAGGAGAAAACATTCGTCGAGGTGCGGCCGGAAATTGAGCGGAAATTGAACGCCGATTTGGTCAAAAAGACCATGGACGATGTGAAGGCGGCCACGCCCGTAGTCATGAACCCCGATTACTTCGGACCGCCCCCGGCCCCGGCTCCAGCGCCGACGCCAGCGACGCCACCCGCGCCCCCGGCGCCAAAGTAGAACAGGCTTCCGAGCAGCCTCCGGGCCTGTCCGCGCGGTGTCAGCCGCGCGCCAACTCTTCCAGCACCGAGGGCCCACGCGGTTGCCAGTTCAGCACCCGCTGGGCCCGTCCGCCGGAGATCTGCTGATCGAGAGCCAGGGCGTCGGCAAACGGCCCCATGGTCTTGCGCGCTTCCTCGATCGGCACCATCTCCACTTCGCCGTTGGCGCCGGCTGCGCGGCTGGCGGCCTCGGCCACATCCCGCACACGCACCGCCGCGCCATGCGCCGCAAACAGCAGCGTGCCAGCGGCCGACCGCAACGCCAGTACATAAAGCGCCGCCAAATCGTCCACGTGTACGAAGGTCCAACGATTCTGGCCATCGCCGATCACTCGCGCCGCGCCATGTTCGCGCGCCGACTGTACGAATGAAGTCACCAGTCCGCCGCCGCGTCCATAAACCATGGCCGGCCGAAGGACGATTCCCTGTACGCCGTGCCCCGCGGCTTCCAGCACCAGCCGCTCGTTTGCCGGCCTCCAGGCCACCAGCGGCGTCGGCGCCAACGGCGTATCTTCGTCGGCGATTTTATAGCCGGTGTTGCCCAGCACCCAGCAGCCGCTGGTATAGATAAACGGCCGGTTGAATTGCGCCAGTGCGCCGACCATGGCTTCCACGGCGGCGCGGTCCACCTGCCCCGCATCGGCCCCCGCGGCCATCGCCGTATGAATCACGGCATCGGCGTGGCGGGCGCCCTCGGCAAGACTCGCCGGGTCCCGCAAATCCCCGCGGTGCGCGCCCAAACCCTGGGCCGCCAGCGTGCGCGCCTGATCGTCCGACCGCGCCAGGCCCACTACGGCGTAACCAGCCGCCGACAGCGCCTGGGCCACCGCGCTCCCGATGTATCCGGTCGCTCCCGTCAGAAATACTTGCACTCCTCAGTGTACCGCCCGGTTCGTCTTTTCCCCACCCCGCTGCGTCTCATCGGTTTGGGGAATTATTCTCAGCTCCGGCAGTTAGTGGCTTTCGGCACCGGTGCGGGGATCCAAATCGACGGCCCGGACCTGGAAGTTGCCGTGGCGCGTGTGCGCCCTACAGGCGTGCAGGTGTTGGCGCGCACCACCATCGCGCGCTTTCATGAACGTCCGGCGGCGCAATGGGGCGCGGAGTACAGTGCCTTGCTGGGGAAGTTGGGCACCCCGCATTTGAGCGCCACCGTGCTGCTGCCGAGGCCCGAAGTCATCGTGCGCCAGATTGCCCTGCGCGGCGTCGAAATCAAGGATTTGGAGGCGGCCATCGCCTTCCAGTTGGATGGCATCAACCCGTATGGCGACCAGGAAGTGTGCTTCGGGTGGACGCCGCTCGGCGAAGGCAGCGTACTGGTGGGCATCGCCCGGCGCGAGATCGTGGACCGCTATCTGGAGCTCTTTGCCGAGGCCGGCATCGCTACCGGCTCCTTCAGTTTCGTGGCCGCGGCGATTCACGGTGCGATCCGGCTGGGTACCCCTCCGCCGCGCGATTTCGTGGCGCTCGGCCACTTGGCTGGCGCCGAAGGTACCGCCGTGGAGGTCTACGGCGAAAGCCAGGCGCGCCCCGTTTTCTCGGCCAGCTTCGAGCTGCCCGCCGAGAGAGCCGCGGCGATAGCCATCGCCGAGTTACGCCTGGCGCCTGAGACAGTGCCACTCGCTTTGGAAAGCCTGCTGCCGGCGCCCCGCGTCAATCCGGTGGAGAACGACCTGGCGCGCAATCCTCTGCCGTACGCCGCGGCGCTCTCGAGCGCCTGCCCGCGTCTGGCGCAGTCGGCCAACCTGTTGCCTCCCGAGCGGCGCGAGTCGGCTTCCCGCGGCATATTCATTCCCACCGCCGCGGTAACGGCCGCGCTGCTCGTCATGCTGGGCGCTACTCTGGCTTGGCCTAGCTACGAGGAGCGTCGTTACCTGAAAGAATTGGACGCCGAGATCGCGCAATTGCGGCCCCAAGCGGCGCGGGCGGATACTCTCGACCGTCAGATCGATCACACCCGCGCGCGCGCCCGCCTGATCGAGGAATTCCGCTCTCGCACACGCTCGGATCTGGACGCCATCAATGAATTGAGCCGGCTGTTTCCGATGCCCGCCTGGGCCAATACCATCGAACTTTCGCGCGACACCGCCCTGATCGTAGGCGAAGCCGAGCAGGCCGCCCCGCTGATCAAAGTATTGGACGCCTCGCCGCTGTTTCACAATTCCGAATTCAACGGCATCAGCAAAGTGCAAAACGCGGAGATCTTCCGGCTGCACGCTCAGCGGAGGCCGCGCAAATGACCACCGGTAAACTGGACCGTCGTACGCTGCTGGTCCTGGTGGCAGGGGTGTCGCTCATCCTGGTGCTGCGTTTTGTGGTGATGGCGGATAAAACGCCGCAGGTGGCAGCCGCCTTCGACTCGGTCCCATTGGCCGAGAAACGTTTGGCGAAGTTACGCGCGGCTGTGGCCACCGTGCCAGGGAAAGAAAAGGCCGCCAAGCAGGCTGCCTCCGAGTTGGCTACGCGGGAGAAAGGCATGATCCTGGCCGATACCGCCGCGCAGGCCCAGGCGCAGTTGCTCGAGATCATCCGCCGGGTGGGCAAGGATGACGGCATCGACGTGCGCGGCGCCGAGGAAATGAAAGTGCGGCCGTTGGCCAACGATTATGGCGAAGTGGTGGTGGCGGTATCTTTTGCCTGCCGCATCGAGCAGTTTATTAATTTCATGACCGACCTCGCCAACCGGCCCGAGTTGCTGGCCACCAGCGACATACGGGTGGCCGCCGCTAGTCCCAAGGAAAAGACGGTGCTGGTGCGGTTGGGGCTATCGGCCGTGGTGCTGCGCAAGCTGGTGCCGGAGAAGAAAGGGCCGGCCACGCTATGAAGCGCAAATTTCTATTGGCAAACCTGGCGCTGCTGGCGCTGACTGTGGCGTGCGCGGTACATCTGCGCCGCTAATGGTCCGAGGCGCGCG
>Ga0187867_10004494_pt1 | contig 10784 bp, 11 predicted proteins | sample June2016WEW_13_1_FD_132976 | JGI IMG/M metagenome (GOLD analysis project Ga0187867, IMG submission 132976) | Peatland microbial communities from SPRUCE experiment site at the Marcell Experimental Forest, Minnesota, USA - June2016WEW_13_10 | ecosystem: Environmental > Terrestrial > Soil >... | reverse complement strand
GACCGCATGGAATCGACGCGCGCCTTCGCCAACAAAATCTGGAACGCGGCGCGCCTGCTGTTCGTGAATATGGAGCGCTCCGGCGTGGAGCCGTGGCTTCCGAACCATCTGGAATCTTTCCGCCCCGAAGCCGGGCCCAGCATCGAAGTCGCCGTGGAGGACCGCTGGATCTTCAGCCGCCTGAATACCTGCGCCGAACACGTGAACCATGCCATCGAGCAGTATCGCTATCACGAAGCGGCGCAGTTGCTCTGGCATTTCTTCTGGCACGAATTTTGCGACTGGTACCTGGAACTGAAGAAGCCCAGCTTCCAGGAGAATTCCGGCCTCAACGCCGACTGGCGCAACGTATTGGCCGCCTTTGAAACCGCGCTGCGCCTGCTGCATCCGGCCATGCCCTTCCTCACCGAGGAGCTATGGCAGCGGCTCAAAGGCAATGCCCCCCGCCCCATCTCCATCGCGCTGACGGAGTATCCGCAATATCATAGGCAGAACACCGACTTCGCCGCCGAACGCGAAATCGGCGTGTTGCAAGAAGTCGTGACCCTGGCGCGCACCCTGCGCACGGAGATGAAGCTGGATCCCAAGCTGCAGTTGCAAGGCACGCTGCACGCGCGCGGCGACGGACTGGAGATCGCCCGGCATCACGCCGATGCCATTCGCCGCCTGTCCGGCGTCTCGCTCGATTTCAGCCCGGACCCGCCGCCCGCCGGCGCTGCCAGCCGTTCCACTTCCCAGCTCGACTTGGTCTTGCACGTCCCCAAGACGCAGATGGATGCGCAGCGCCGCCGGCTGGAAAAGGAAAATGAGCAGCTCGAAAAGAATATCGCCAGCCTGGACAAGCAGCTTGCCGACGAGTCCTCTCTGAGCCGCAAGCCCGAACACGTCGTAACCAATATGCGAGCCAAACTAGCCGAATACGAATCGCAACTAGCCAAGAATAAAGCGGCGCTAGAAGTGCTGGAGTAGCTTTCTGCTTATCTGCGTTCATCTGCGTTCATCTGCGGCCAATAAAGGTTTTGAGAACTCTCGGCCTATAACGCAACACATATATTGGCCGCAGATGAACGCAGATGAACGCAGATGTCCGTATTCCCTAACCGAGCAAGTCCTAGCCGCAATATTTGAAGTCTCCAACACTCTTGGCGCCGGATTCTTGGAGAAGGTCTACGAGCGAGCCCTGCTCAGAGAGCTCACCCTGCGTGATCTCCATGCCACTGCCCAAGTTTCATTCAAAGTAAGCTACAAAGGCCGTCCCGTCGGAGAATACTTCGCCGATATCCTAGTCGAAGACTCGTTGGTTATCGAGCTAAAGTGCGTGGACCGCCTGGCGAACGAACACACGGCCCAATGTCTCAACTATCTGAAAGCATCGGGTCGAACCGTGTGTCTCTTAGTGAATTTTCAAAAGTCCACAGTTGAGTGGAAGCGTATCGTCAATGGCTTTGAAGCTTAACATCGACGAAGTCCGCCGCCAGCTCCCCGGCCGCCGGATCTCTTTCTTCGAATCCATCACCTCCACCATGCACGAAGCCATCGCGTTGTCCGCCGCGGGTTGCCCATCCGGTACGGCCGTCGTCGCCGAAGAGCAGACCGCCGGACAGGGCCGTCACGGCCGCACCTGGCACTCCGAACCGGGCGCAGGTCTGTACCTTTCCGTCGTGCTGCGCTTGCCGCTGCCGCCGGATTCCCTGCCCGTGCTGACGCTGGCGCTGGGCCTTGCCACCGCCGAAACCATCGCGCGCGCCACGGACCTCCATCCCGATCTCCGGTGGCCCAACGATGTCATGATCGGCGATCGCAAGACCGCCGGCATCCTGGTGCAACTCGTCGATTCCGTGGCCATAGCGGGACTCGGCCTGAACGTCAATCATCCGGCCTTTCCACCGGAAATCGCGGCCGAAGCCACGTCGCTGCGCCTCGCCACCGGCCGCCCACAATCGCGCGAAGACCTCCTGATCGGCCTGCTCTCCGCCATCGACAGTTTCTGCCGCATGCTGGTGGAAGGCGGCCGCCAGCCGATCCTCGATCAGTTCGCGCGCCGCTCCAGCTATGCGTACGGCAAGCGCGTGCGCGTCGAACAGCCCGGCGGCATTCTCACCGGCACTACCGCAGGCCTGGATCCCTCCGGCTTCTTGAAGCTGCGTGCGGACGATGGCTCGGAATCGCTTATACTCGCTGGAGGAGTCCGGCCCGCATAATGCTACTCGCCCTCGACGTCGGTAACAGCAACATCACCATCGGCGCATTCGACCAGCGCCGCCTGGTCAGCCAATGGCGCCTGCGCACCGTACACGGCCAGACCGCCGACGAATGGGGCGTCCTGCTGCGCAACCTGTTCGCGCTCGCGTCCCTGGATTCACCCGGCGTGGATGGCATCATCATCGCCAGCGTGGTCCCGTCGCTGGATGCCAACCTGGCCGCCATGGCCCAGCGCTATTTCCGGATCGATCCCATGTTCGTCACGCCCCAGACCGATATCGGCATGGCCATCCGGTACGACGATCCCAATCAAGTGGGCGCCGATCGCCTGGCCAACGCCGTGGCCGCGTTTAACAAATACGGGGGCCCGTGTGTCGTGGTGGACCTGGGCACCACCATCAACTTCGATGTGATCTCCGCCAACGCCGAATATCTGGGCGGCGCGATTGCCATCGGCATCGGCATCTCCATCGAAGCGCTGTTCAGCAAGACCGCGCGCCTGCCCATGGTGGACTTTCGCGAACCGGCCAAAGTCATCGGCAGCAATACCGTGGCCAGTATGCATTCCGGACTTTATTACGGCGCATTGGGTATGATCGACGGCATCCTCGATCGCATCGTCGCCGAGCTCGGCCCGGAAACCAAGGCCATCGCCACCGGCGGCCAGGCTGCGTTGATCGCGCGCGGCTCCCGCCACCTGAAACACATCGACGAGCACCTCACGCTCGCCGGCCTCGAACTGATCTGGGAACGGAACGCCGCGCGGTGAACGACGACTGGGTTTATAACTATTTCAACTATTTCACGGAGATCGAGGAGCACTTCCAGCGCGTGCGCGGCACCAGCCTGTTTCTGCTATCGCCGCTCGATTGGGCGCTCATTGAAAGTTGGAAGAACGCGGATGTGCCGCTGGAAGCCGTGCTGCGCGGCATCGATACGGCATTCGAGAAATGGCGCGGGCGTAAGAAGAAAACGCAACTGGTGAATTCGCTCACGTTCTGCGCGCAGGCGGTTTTGACGGAAGCACAAGTCATGGCCGGAACCGCTCCGCCTTCCGCCGCGCGGGAATCCGCGCCGCCATTTCCGCTGGACGATTTGCGCGCGTACCTGGCGCAGAACGCCGCGGCCGTGCGCCAGGCCGGCCCCGATTACAGCGAGATCGCCACGGCGCTGGAGCGCCTCGCCGCGGAAGCCGAAACCCATTATGGGGATCTGGAAGATCTGGAGCGCCACCTGACCGTGCTGGAGGAAAAGGCCATCGCCGCCGCGCGCAGCCGCCAGTCCGAAGAGCAGTTGCTGGATGCCCGCCGGGAACTGGATGCCCAGCTCCGCCCCTATCGTTCCAAGATGACTGCCGAACATCTGGCCCTGCTCGAAAAGCAGTACCTGGAACGCAACCTGTTGGAGAAAGCGGGCTTGCCTCGCTTGAGCCTCTTCTACATGCGATGATTGCAACTCCCAGGCCGTTTTCTGCGTCTTACAAGAGTAAGCGGCCTCTTTCGAGTTAGGTTCCGCTCCCAGAGATGCGGAACCGGCCGGCGGGCGCGATCCTCCGAGTGCCCGCCGGTTTTTCTAGTAGGACAGGCCTCCTGGCCCGTCACTCCACAAACGCAATTGTTCGCACCACTCCCAACGTATCCGGCATGACCCCCTCCTTCGCCTCGTACTCGATTCTGATCCGCCGCGGCTTCTGCGGCCCGCAAGTGAAATCGATCGGCGTGCCATCCTTCACCGTCACCGAAGCGGGGTTTAAAATAGCGAACGACATAGCCTCCGCGCCTACGCCGATCGCCACGCGTATCTTTCCGCCCATGCAGTCGATTTGCTTCAACGTGCCCTCGGCCACCGCCAGTGCTTCACGCCGCCGCAGCCTGGGCGGCGGTGGATCTGCACCCTGGGCCGGCGCGGCTGCGCTTAGCCCCGGCACGTGCGGTATACCGTCCAACGCATCCACCAGTTGGTCCAGCCGCTCGATTTCGTCCGGAGTCTTGGCGTGCTTCCGGCAGATGGCGGCGGCGTCTTCGGCCTCCGCCTCCCGGTCCAGGCGGTAGTACGCGTATGTCAACGCATGGAAGTAGGCGAAAGCCTGCTCCTCGGTGACGCTCTTCACCATTTGCAACTGCGCCAATGCCTCCACGTGCTTACCGTCCGTCAGGTATGCATAACCCAGTTCCAAGCGCGCCTCCCGATCGTTCGGGTCGATCTCGGTCGCAACCTTCAGCGCCGCCACCGCCTCCGCGTGCTGGCCCGCGGCCCGCAACAGCCGCCCATAGTCCAGATACATTCGCGCGTTCGTGCTGCCCAGTTCGGCCGCGCGCCCGTAATGCGCCAGGGCCTCCGCCCGTTTCCCCTCCCGCCAACTCAGACGCGCCAGCCCCTGCTCGGCTTGCCAATCCTTCGGGTTGTCGCGCGCCAGTTGGCTGTATAACGCGCGTGCCTCGCCGGCCTTCGCGCGCGTATTCGACAGGATTTCCGCCAGCACCAGGCCCGCTTCAAGCTGGCTGGATTCGCCAACCTCCGGTGTGTCCACCTCTTTAGCCAGCTTGGTGTTGAACAGCGACGCATTGAAGGTGCTCCCGCGCAAGTACGCTTCCAGATCCTTCTGCACCTGCTCCACCGGCTTGCCATACGCTTTCTGGAACGTGTCCGCCATGCCGGCGCCGCTCCTGATGCCCTGCAGCAGCGCCGGTAGCTTGGGGCGGTAATCCGGATCCAGGTATAACATGTGGACCAGCGCCCAACTCTCCGCGTAAAACAGCCCGGCATGCGTCTTCTCGTTATACAAGGGTGAATCGTGCCCGACGGCCAGCAGCGTGGCTAAGTCGATCCACTTCGATTGCCGCAGCAGGATGTAGTGCGGCATGATGATCTCTCCCACCTCGATCTTCCCCGCAATGGGCTTCAGGTTGGAGTAAAACTCGGCGAGCCCTTCGTTGAACCAAATGGATACGGCAACTCCGGAATGTTTCACCAATAGGTGTGTGTACTCGTGTACCGCGACGTGAAATTGCTCGCTGGAAGAATTCTTCATCACGATGTAATCGCGATCCGCCGCGCCTAGATAGAATGCCTGGGCGAAGTCGTTCGGGGAGTATGGTGCGAATTCTTTATCCGAGCGGAAGACCACAATGCGCACCGGCGGACCGGATTTCATGCCCAGCCCCGCTTCCATGAAAAAGGCGCGCACCTGCTCGAAGTGCCGCGCCACCTCGCGTCCATTGCGTTCGCCCGCGGTGGTGAAGAGCTCGAAGTTGGGGGACTGGATTCTCAGCCAGCGCGGACCATCGCTCCCCGCGGCGGAAAATACGGTGAAGGCGCAAATGAGGGCGGTGACGAGCCGGCGGCGCCCGGCCACGCCGGCGGACGCCGCTGCCGGCATCTCAGGAGTTCGCGTGGCTCGCAGGTGATCACCCAGCCGCACCTCCGGAGTGTACCACCGCGGTTATTCGCGCAGCTTTCAATGAGCTAGGCTGTCGAGGCTGCGTTATCATTACCGGAGGAAATGCGGCTGTCCGGCCTGAACCTGTCAACACCTCGCGGCGATCTGCCAGTCTATGTATCGGCGCCACCCAGCGCGGGGCCGTGGCCGGGCGTGGTTGTCATCCACGACGCCCTCGGCATGAGCGGGGACTTGAAGAATCAGGCCGATTGGCTGGCGGGTGAAGGATTCCTGGCGGCCGCGCCCAACCTCTTCCATTGGGGTGGCCGGATGAAGTGCCTGCTTTCTGTAATGCGCGATTTGCTGGCGCGCCGGGGCAGCGCGTTCGAGGAAGTCGAGGCCGTGCGCGCATACCTGACCCAACGCGATCACTGCACGGGCAGGATCGGCGTCATCGGCTTTTGCATGGGCGGTGCGTTCGCCCTGCTGCTCGCGCCGGGCCATGGGTTCTCCGCGTCGAGCGCGAATTATGGCAACCTTCCAAAACACGCCGCGACCTATCTTGCCGGCGCCTGCCCCATCGTCGGCAGCTATGGCGCCAAGGATCCCAGTCTGCGAGGGGCCGCGGCGCGTCTGGAGGAAATCCTGACGGCCAATGGTGTCGACCACGACGTGAAAGAGTATCCCGATGCAGGTCACTCGTTCCTCAATGACCACGACCCCGCGGACGCACCTCTGGTCTTCAGGATCATGGCGAAAATCATCTGGGCGCAGTATCACGAGGCTTCCGCGCAAGACGCCCGCCGCCGCATCGTCTCCTTCTTCCACACCCACCTGAGATATTAAGCCGAATCCGCTAAGCTAAAAGATCAGGCCATCCGCCTGCCCAACATGCCACTCGACAGCTACACCATCACCCAAGGCCGCGACCGCGCGCCTGCCCGCGCCATGCTCAAAGGCATCGGGTTCACCGATGCCGATCTGGCCAAGCCCATCATCGGAGTCGCCAACACCTGGATCGAAACCATGCCGTGCAACTACAACCTGCGCGAGCTGGCCGTCAAGGTGAAGGAAGGCATTCGCGCCGCCGGTGGCACCCCTATGGAGTTCAACACCATCGCCATCAGCGACGGCGTCACCATGGGCACCGAAGGCATGAAAGCCTCGCTGGTGAGCCGCGAGGTCATTGCCGATTCCATCGAACTGGTGGCGCGCGGCCACATGTTCGACGGCATCGTGGCCCTGGTGGCTTGCGACAAAACCATCCCCGGCGCGGCCATGGCGCTGCTGCGGCTCAACGTGCCCAGCGTCATACTCTATGGCGGATCGATTCTGCCCGGCCGCCACAACGGCCGCGACATCACCATTCAAGACGTCTTCGAAGCCGTGGGAGCCAACGCCGCCGGCCGCATGAGCGACCAGGAGTTGCTGGAAATTGAAAACCATGCCTGCCCCGGCGCGGGCGCTTGCGGCGGACAGTTCACCGCCAATACCATGGCCACCGTGCTGGAACTGATCGGCCTCTCGCCCATGGGCACGGCCGCAGTCCCCCAGGTGGACGCGCGCAAAGCCGGCGTGAGCGTCCGCTGTGGCGGGATCGTCATGGACGCCGTGCGGCGCAACCTCCGGCCGCGCCAGATTGCCACGCGTGCGGCTTTCGCCAACGCCATCGCGGGCGTGGCTGCCACCGCGGGCTCCACCAACGCCGTGCTGCACCTGCTGGCCATGGCGCGCGAGGCCGGCGTCCCGCTAACCATCGACGATTTCCAGGAGATCTGCCGGCGCACCCCCGTGCTGGTGGATTTGAAGCCCGCGGGACGTTTCGTCGCCGTGGATGTGGATAAGGCCGGCGGCATCGGCGTCATTGCGCAACGCCTGGTGGAGGGCGGCTTCGTGGATGGCTCGGCGCTTACCTGCACCGGCCGTACTTTCGCTGAAGAAGCCGCCGATGCCCGCGAGACTCCCGGCCAGGAGGTCGTGCGCCCGCTCACCGCGCCCCTCAAGCCGCGCGGAGGCATGGCCATTCTGCGCGGATCGCTCGCGCCGGATGGCTGCGTCATCAAGCTCGCCGGCCACGAGCGCCTTGAACACCGCGGCCCCGCCCGCGTCTTCGACCGCGAAGAAGACGCCATGACCGCCGTCACCAGCGGACGGATCAGGCCGGGCGACGTGGTGGTCATCCGCTATGAAGGCCCGCGCGGCGGGCCCGGTATGCGCGAGATGTTGGGCGTTACCGGCGCCATCGTCGGCGAAGGTCTGTCCGAAAGCGTGGCGCTGGTCACCGACGGCCGTTTCAGCGGCGCGACGCACGGCTTCATGGTGGCCCACGTGGTGCCCGAAGCGTTCAATGGCGGGCCCATCGCCGCAGTGCGCGAGGGCGACTCCATCGGCATCGACGTGGCCGCCGGGACCATCAATCTCGAAGTCGCGGCGGAAGTCATCCGGGAGAGGCTGGCTGCCTGGACGCCGCCCGCACCGCGCTATACCTCGGGCGTGTTTGCCAAGTATGTCGCGCTGGTGACATCCGCTTCAGAGGGGGCGGTCACGGCCGCTCCCACACCTGGCTGACCGGAAGCACGACTATCGGATCCGTCGCGCGCAGCACGCCATCTTTCGCTTCACGGGCGGCGTCGGTGGTGTGGACGTAGCCGCGCCCAGTCCGCGGGTTCACAACCCCCACGTAGGGGATGCCGAAAGCCAGGTAGTCGTCGATCTTCTCTTGCACCGCGCTGGCCCGGTCGTCGGGCGACAAAACTTCCACGACCAGGTGCGGCGGCGCTGTGATGATCTTGCCCGCGGGCCTGGGACCTGCCACAAGCGTGACATCGGGCACCCGAATCGACTGGATTGCACTTGTACCCTTACCGCCACCGCAGCCCAAAACTTGGGGTAGTGAGTCGCGAGGTAGATCACCATGCGCGACTGCAAACTGGCATGATCGATTTCGCCCACGTTCCGTTCCACGATTTCGCCGTCGACGTATTCGCAGTCGCCATCGGTATAGCTCGTGCGCAGGTATTCCTCGACCGATACCAGTGTGCTCGCCATGCTCGCATTGTCGCATGATGTACACTGGTGAAAATGCGCAAGCGTTCCCTGATAGTGCCGTTATTCGTCGCCCTGGCTGGCGCGGCATTCTTCGTCTCGCATACCGACGCCAAACCCGAGACCATCGCCCAAATCGCCCCCGGCGTGTGGTTCCGCGAAGGCGACCTGATCAACCTGGGCCACTGCAACAACATCGTCATCGAAATGAAGGACTATCTCATCGTGGTGGACGCCAACTTCCCGGACGGCGCGCGCGCCACCATGGCGGACGTCAAACGGGTTTCCTCCAAGCCGGTGAAGTACGTTTTCGATACCCACCATCACGGCGATCATTCCTACGGCAACGCCGTCTGGACGGACGCCGGCGCCACCACGCTGGCCTATCGCGGCGTCGCCGAAGAGATGCGGCGCTATGAGCCGGCCCGCTGGCAACAAACCGCCAAACAGCGCAAGGACGTGGCCGCCATGAACCGCCCCAGCGTGGAGCCGCCCAAACAGACTTTCGACGACAATCTGTTCGTGCTGGACGACGGCGCGCGCAAAGTGGAGTTTCACTTCTTCGGATGGGCGCATACCCGCGGCGACGGCTTCGTCTACCTGCCCGAGGAGCAGATCCTATGCACTGGCGACGCCGTGGTGAACGGTCCGTACAATTACACGGCCGACGGCAACATCGGCAATTGGCCGGACGTCGTGCGCGCCGCGCAAAAGCTGAAGGTGAAGACCGTACTGCCGGGCCACGGCGTGCCGGGTGGCCCCGAGGTCATGGCCGGGCAGGCGCAGTTTATGTTGGAACTGCGCAAGGCGGTGCAGTCCGCCATGGACCAGGGAAAGAAGCCCGCCGATCTGGCCAAGCTGCAATTACCCGATAGCGTCAAGAACTGGGTCGGCGACGGCCTGGCCACACAAGCCAAGGACGCCTACGAGGAGATTACGCAAGGCAAGCCGCACGGCGAGATTCTGGGTGGCAAGTAGCAGGATCTCTGTGAGTTTTATACATCGGTAAGCCTCTTATTGAGTCCCGTGCGGAGATTGATGCCGAATTGCACATAGGCCTTCAGGCCGCATAGGGTGTAGGTCCACCCGGCGTTCTGGCCCAAGGCCCGTTTGACGCCCTCTTCGGTCAAGGGAAACGGCGATTCGGTGACCGTAACCACGGTGGCGCCGGGACCGTCCGGCGCGAATTCGATGGTGGTGCGAATGCGCGGCCCTAGGGCACTGGACTCCAAGACGATCTTCCGGTTTTCCTCGACCTCCAGCACGTCGCTTAACACCTTGGCGCCCACGTCGCCGAACTCCCACTCGACCGCGCCTACCTTAATCGGGCCGCTGGCGCGCGAGATGAAGTAGTTGCACATCTTATGCGGGTCGACCACGGCATCGAAAACCTCGTTCACCGGCTTCAGAATACGTTCCCGCACGTTCACGTCAAAATCCATTTTGTTCTCCTGTCCTGCTTGCGCCGTAAGTCCAAGGTCAGGGAGAACTCGGGGTTGCGCTCCTCCGGCGGCACAGCCATGGTACCCGGGGTGTGGCCGGTATTTTGAAAGCGGGCCAGACGGCGGCTCTCCGCCCCTATTGGCTGCGTACACGCTGTTTTTCCGTCTCGTGAACCGCTCTTCCTGACCTGTCGGCTGGCGGTGCATCGTGGTGTCATGAGCGACACTACCGTTGAGCAGAGGCCGGGCAAGTCGAAAGCAGAGCAGTGGGCCGATCGAATCGCAGCGCAACAAGGCAGCGGAACTTGTGTGAAGCAGTTCTGTAAGGAACAGGGACTTACCGAGTATTCCTTCTACGCTTGGCGGAAACGGCTCCAGGAGACCGGGCCGATGCGGTTCGCTTTGGTGGACCGGCGCCCCGCGCGGCCGCAGCAGCGTGCCGCGGAGGCGGTACTGGAGTTGGTCTTGGAGAACGGCGAGCGGCTGCGCATTGGCGCCGGCGCGGACGCCGCCACGTTGCGGATCGTGCGGGACGTTTTGCGGGCATGATTCACCTGCCGGCCAGCGTGCGCGTGTACCTGTGCCTGACGCCGTGCGACATGCGCAAGAGCTTCGACAGCTTGCACGCACTCGTCCGCGAGTACCTGGAGCTGGATGCCCTCGCCGGACACCTGTTTGTGTTTATCAGCCGCCGGCGGGACCGCGTGAAGATCCTG
>Ga0187867_10004491_pt1 | contig 10787 bp, 5 predicted proteins | sample June2016WEW_13_1_FD_132976 | JGI IMG/M metagenome (GOLD analysis project Ga0187867, IMG submission 132976) | Peatland microbial communities from SPRUCE experiment site at the Marcell Experimental Forest, Minnesota, USA - June2016WEW_13_10 | ecosystem: Environmental > Terrestrial > Soil >... | reverse complement strand
TGCCGGTCGGAGCGCGGGGTCGCCACGAAGATCCACGAACTGCGCGGGGCGGCATTGACATTGCCGTCGATCGATTTCGATAAGGCGCTCACGTGGGTGCAACAGAAAACCAGCGTGGACCTGGCCGCGGCGCAACGGAACGCCGTTCAGACCGCGCTCACGTCGAAGATTTCGGTGATTACCGGCGGTCCCGGCGTGGGCAAGACGACGATCGTCAACAGCATCGTCAAGATCCTGCGGGCCAAGAACGGCAAGGTATTGCTGGCCGCGCCGACCGGACGCGCGGCCAAACGAATGAGCGAAGCGACGGGTGCTCCCGCGCAAACGATTCACCGCCTGCTGAAGTACGAGCCGCGCGAAGGCGGGTTCACCCACAACGAGCGGCGTCCGCTCCAGGGGGACATGATCATCATCGACGAGACCTCGATGCTGGACATTCCCCTCGCCTATCACCTGTTGAAGGCGATCCCGCTGGTGGCGTCGGTCGTGTTTGTCGGCGACGTGGACCAGTTGCCGTCGGTGGGGCCGGGTAATTTCCTGCGGGATGTGATCGATTCCGACCGCGTTCCCGTGGTGCGGCTGACCGAGATTTTTCGCCAGGCCAAGAACAGCTTCATCATTACGAACGCCCATCGCGTGAACGAAGGCCACATGCCCGTGCTGGACGCGCAGCAGGAAGCGGACTTTTTCTTCATTGCGGAGGAACAGCCGGAGAAAGTGCTGGCGACGATCAAGACGTTGTGCGGCGAGCGCGTGCCGAAGAAGTTCGGGTTCGACCCGATGCGGGACGTGCAGGTCCTGACCCCGATGCACAAGGGATTGTGCGGTTCGGAGAATTTGAATCGGGAACTGCAAACCACGCTGAATCCGAGCGGGCCAAACGTGCAGCGGTATGGGCGCACGTACCGCGTCGGCGACCGGGTGATGCAAATCCGCAACAATTACGACAAGGACGTGTTTAACGGCGACCTGGGCCGCGTGAAGAAGATCGATCTGGTCGAGCAGCAGGTGATCGTCGAGGTCGATGACCCGGGCTCGAAGGATTCGAGCCGGGAGATTCCCTACGAGTTCACGGACATGGACGAACTGCTGCCGGCGTACGCCATCAGCGTCCATAAATCGCAGGGCAACGAATATCCGTGCGTCATCGTGCCGCTGCTGACGCAGCACTACGTGTTGCTGCAACGGAACCTGCTCTATACCGCCATTACGCGCGGCAAGAAGCTCGTCATCCTCATCGGCTCGAAAAAGGCGCTGGCGATTGCCATCCGCAACAACAAGACCGCGGCGCGATACAGCCGGTTAAAGGAACGGCTGCGAGGTGCGATCCAGTCAGCGGACTAATTCCCGCCCGCCTGACCTCTCTTCGGATTCTCTTCCCGGCCCTGCTCCGAGCCAGACTGGCTTTGTTTCTCGGAGGCGCGTTCGCCGCGCGACGGTTGATTCTGCGGAGCCGGTTCGTGAGACGTGCGCTGGCGCGGTTGGATGGAGTCCGGTGCCGTGGGTGAATGCGGCGACGGGCCCCGGGTGCCAAAGTTCTGATACGGGCCCTGCTGGACCCGAACGGATCGGGGCTGGCCTGAAGATTTCTCTTCGTTCTTCACGGGACGTTCCGGTTTTTCGACCGGCGGCTTGGACACAGTCGGCAGGGGTGCGACGCGTTGTTTTCCGGGCTGTTTGTTCTCATACACGCTTTGTCCGGTCCCGCCGCGAATGACCTCCGGCTCACCTTTGTTGGTCTTCTCGGCTTTCACCGGCTCACGGCCGGGCCCAGTGGCGTTTGGTCTGATAACTTCCGGCAACGTCCCTCTGGATCTGGCCGTGGCACCGCGGTCGAGGGCGGCGTGCGGTGGCGCCTCGGTCAATTTGCGGGTGCTGAACTTTTGGATCTCGTCCACTTTCGGGCCGCCGTTAACGACCACGTTGTTGACGCGGGTGATGCGGGTGATGTTGACGGTCTTGTTGAGGATGACCGTGTTATTGACGATGACGTCGCGTCGATGGATGGGCTCGGAGAAGTGACCGAGGTCGACAAAGACAAAGAACCGGTCCGGAACGGGACCATTGCGGTAGACGATATCGCCCCCTGGGCCAAACACCGCGCCGAGCGGCAGCGGCGCCCAGCCGCAGTATCCACCGCCTTCGCGCCAACAGACCCAGGACGGGCCCCATTCCGTGTCCGGCGCCCAGACCCAGCCGTAGTAGGGGTCATTCGCCCAGCGGCCATAGTGGTACGTGGCCCAGGCCCACGGTTCGCTGCTGACCCAGTACCAGCCGCAGTCCGTCCACATCCAATACCCTTCGCAGTACGGGTACCAGTTGCCCGAGACGTAGGCCGGGCGCCAGCAACGTCCATAGCCCGGGTGGTTGATCCAGTAACCGCAAGCATCGAGCGGTCCGTTGAAAATGCTGACCGACCAGCTCACGCCCGCGATCGACTCGCTGGCAGATAGAGACAACAGAACCAGCGCAGCACCCAGTGAAATCAATAATCTAGTCTTCATAATCGACACCTTTTCGTGCGCCTCCATTTAATTGAACGCTCCGACACGGGCCGATGTTCAAGGCCGACAGCCAGGGCCCGATACGGTTCCCGTCGAAGCAAGTTGGGCATCACTCCCGTGCGCCCCTCCGTCTTCAGAAACCTGATACAGGCGGGATAAAAACGCAATTGTAAAAAATCAAAATTGACTTGGCGGGGACAAGCAAGCATCATGCGGCCCACGACGAGCCTGAAGTCACCCCGATGTAGAAATCGGGGCAGGCTCCGAACGCCGAACACGTCAGAGGCGCATAAATAAGCCGGAGGCTTGCAAGTGCCTAAACTGCACATCCTATCGGGGCAATTGGAAGGAAAGGTTTTCGACCTGATCGAAGAACGCGTGACCGTGGGGCGCGCGTTGGACAACACCATTCGCCTGGAGGACGGGACGGTCTCGCATCACCACGCGATGTTTGTGCACGACGGCGACAGCTACAAGCTGCGCGATCTCAATTCCACCAATGGCACGCGCGTCAATACGATGCGCATCGCGGAGACGAAGCTGGCCAATGGCGATCAGGTTCGCCTGGGCTCCGTCGAGATGCGATTCGAAGCCGACCTCAAGAAGACGAGTCAACCATTGCCACCGTCGCAAGCCGGAGTTGACGTCGGCGAGTTGGGCAAAGGTGGCGGCCCTCCGCCGGCATTCGGATCGGCTTCGCCGTTTGGTCAGAAGAAACGCGCTGACGCGAAGGGATGGGTGTGGGCGGTATTGGGCCTCGGCCTTGTCGCCGCGCTTGTCCTCGTGTGGTTCGCGAGCCGGTTCTTCGCGCTTAAATAAGCCGTCTGCGCACTGGCGGGCGGTACTCCCTTGCCCTGAAAGCCTTCGGGGTGAACGCAACCGCAACTAATGCGACGGTTGTCAGCCAAGCAGGAGCCTGGTCCTCCCGTTCATTCGTTCAGCCAGCGACCGGCCTGTTGGGCCCAGTAGGTGAGGATGATGTCGGCGCCGGAGCGGCGGAAGCCGGTGAGCATTTCGAGGACAACCTGTTTCTCGTCAAGCCAGCCGTTTTGCGCGGCGGCCTTGACCATCGCGTATTCGCCGCTGACGTTGTAGCAGGCGACGGGATAGCGGAACTTCTCTTTCACGCGCCAGATCAGGTCCTGATAACCGAACGCGGGTTTGACCATCACGATGTCCGCGCCTTCCTCGATGTCGAGGGCGACTTCGCGCAGCGCTTCCTCGGCGTTGGCATAATCCATCTGATAGGTGCGACGGTCACCGAATTGCGGCGGCGATTCCGCCGCCTCGCGAAACGGGCCGTAGTAGGCTGACGCGAATTTCGCCGCATAGCTCATGATTGGCGTGTCGGGAAAACCGGTCTCGTCAAGCGCGGCGCGGATGGCGGCGACTCGTCCATCCATCATGTCGCTGGGGGCCACGATATCGGCGCCGGCTTCGGCGTAGGCCAGCGCGGATTTCGCCAGGAGGCCCAGTGTGGCATCGTTGTCGACGCGAAAGTCCCGTCCCGATTTGCGAACGACACCGCAATGGCCGTGGCTCATGTATTCGCAAAGACAGACGTCGCAAATGACGATGAGTTCGGGCAACTCCTTTTTCAGGGCGCGGACTGCTTTCGACACGATGCCGTTCGCGGCGTACGCGCCGCTGGCCTTCTCGTCTTTCTTGTCGGGAATGCCGAACAGGATCACCGCCGGCACGCCGAGCTTCGCCGTCCGCCCCGCTTCCTTGACCAATTCGTCCACGGAAAGCTGAAACTGTCCGGGCATCGAACTGATGGGCTTGCGCAGGCGCGATCCTTCGCGCACGAACAGCGGCATGACGAGGTCGCTGACGGACCACTCGGTTTCGCGGACGAGGGCGCGGAGCGCTGCGTTTTGGCGGAGCCGGCGCGGGCGATAGATCGGGAAGCGCATGGGTCAGGCCCCGGGGATGGTTGGTTCGACCTCGCTGATCAGCGCAATGATGTCATCGGGTTGTTGCGCCGTCATGAGCCGGGCACGGAAGCCGGTGTTGTTGACCAGCCGGGACAGGCGCGAGAGCAGTTGCAGGTGCTGGCGGACGTTGGGGGCGCAGAGCAGGAAGAAATGGTGCACGGGCTTGCCGTCCAGCGCGCCGAAGTCGACACCCTTGTTGTGCCGGCCGTAGGCGAGCACGGGGTTGTCGACGAGGCCGATGAGGGCGTTGCGGGCGTGGGGGATGGCGACGCCTTCGGTGACGCAGGTGGGGCACAGGTCTTCGCGGGACTTGAGCGCCTGGAAGAGCGTCTCGAACAGGCGTTCCTCGCGGGGGTCGATCACCAGCGCGCACAACTCGCGGAGCACGCCGTGTTTGTCGGGCGCGGCGAGGTTGAGGCTGATGCGCGCGGGGGTGATGACATTGGCGACGGTCAGGGGTTGGCGGATGCCGGTGGATTCGGGCGGCAACTGCTGCTGGTCAACGGGGACGCTGTTGGGAGCGGCCAGCCAGTTGTTGATCAGGTTGCGCTGGAACCGCCACTGGCGGGCGAGTTTTTGCGCCGGGATGCGGCCTTCCTGGGCCATGCGGCTGACGGTTTTCTCGCTCAGCTTGAGGTACTCGGCGACCTCGCGGAGCGTCATGATTTCACTTTCCATAAACGGGATATATTTCCTCGGGGAAGATAGTACGGCGGGGATGACGGTTGCGCAAGCGGTGAAACGGGCCGAGGTGGGTAGCTTTCACGGCCCGAGCCGGATGCGGTAGAAGCGGTTGGTGCCGCTGGCATCGGGGTAATTGGTCACCGTGTCGCCGGGGGGCACGATGATTAATGGGCTGCTGATGTCGCTGAAGTTGTTGCTGTACCCGCCGTTCGCCGCACCGTCAGAGCCTTGGACAATGTTGGTAATCACGGTCGGGCCGTAGAATGATGCGGCGTTCGGGTCGCCGCCGGAAGTCTTCCACGTGACCGTGTTGGTTCCGCCCGCTTGGCTGATGGCGATAATGCTGAACACCGAGGCTGGGTTTGTCGGATTCAATCCGGCGAGGAACTGGTTGTAGTTGCTGATACCCTTGCCGTAGGGATCGGCATTGGGCGCGGCCTGCGTGCAGCTTGTACCGTTATTCGTGCAGGTGAAGTACTGCAATTGCCAATTCTGGAATGGTGTATATGCCGGCGGGATCGCAAGCATTGCCGATTCGCTGGTGGCGGCGCTCACGCTGTTGCTCACCACAACGGAATAGGCGCCAACGTTGGTTGACTGAACGCTTGTGAGGGTAAGGGTGGAATTGGTCGCATTAGCGATGGGTGAATTGGTGTTGAAGTACCATTGGTAACTCAACGGCGCGCTGCCGCCGGCCACCACAGTGAATGTCGCGCTTTGGCCCGGCGAGACGGTCTGGCTTTGTGGACTGGCAACGATGATCGGACCGGTGGGTGCATAGGAGGTCACCAGCCAGTTGGTCTTGTTCCACGTGAGCACGCCCGCGCCGGCGCCAGCCGTGGGGCTGGTGACAATGGTTTGCAGTTGGGCCGGATCATCCGGGTAATAGGTGTACGGCAGTTGATTGCCTGTCAGATTCCATGAGAAAGGGATGACCGGCGCTTGAGCCGGGCCGAAGTCGGCGAATCCGGTGGCGTTCGTACTGTCGCCCCGGTAATCCGTGGTCGAGCCGTCAGAATTGTCAAAGTGATAGATCGAATCCAGCGCCATGATCTTGCCGGTGTATTCGGGATCCGACGGATCGGTCTGGTTGTTGCGCAGCGGGGTTATGCAATCGATATACACTGATTTCTCCACCAGAATTGCGCCGTTTTCGGTGGAGATCGTGCCGTTAACGGGTGGCTCGAAACTGTAAGTGTTGTTCAGTGTGTTTTGATTGGCGGTGCTCATTGTGGCCGCGATCGAATCGCGCAAACGCCTGGCTGCCAGAACCAACGTGTCGTCCACATAGAGATTGTAGTCATGCACGTTGCCGGCGCGCAGGCGCGGCACGCAACGATCCCACACGCCCAGGTGCAGATGGTGGAAGGTCATCGAGATGGTGGCGTTGTTCGGGTCGAGATCATTTTGACCCGCCAGGTGCGTCTTGTCATGCGCTTGCATGATGGTGACGATGTTGGTGGTGCTGTACCCGTTCGTACGCAGGAAATTGTACATCGGATAGCTGGACGGACTCTGTTCCAAATAATTGATCTGCTGCCAGACCCAACTGTTGGGATTGGTGGCGCCGTCGTCGCCGACGTAGTTGCACCAGGAAATGGTAATGCCCGAACACCCGGCCTTGGTGTCGAGATTGCCGTCGTAGGATTTCGTGAACGTGCAGTGATCCACCCAGATGTTGCTCACCGCGCCGCCGTCGCCAAGCGTGATGAAATCCCAGTCGTTTCGGTCATATTGTCCCTTGGTGGCCTCATCCCATTCCCACAGTTGGTCGAACTTGAGATTGCGGATAATGATGTTGCTGCAATTCTTAATGTTCAACTTGGCGTGATGGATGGCCCAGCCATTGGCCGAAAAAATCGTCAGGCCGTTTTTCTTCTGGATATCGACGTCACTTTCGCCGGTCACCAGCAACACGGGATGAAGCAGTGGTGTTTCTCCGGGACGGAACGGTTCGCTGTTGGTTTTCGCAGAGGCTTCGATTTCGTTATATCCAAGATTGAGGTCGTTCATGATCTCAATGACCTTGACGGTCTTGCTATTGAGCGCGTTCGCGAGGTCGGTCGCAGTAGAGACCTTGGCGTAGTTGGGATCCGTGTCCGCCAGCACGCCGCCGCCGGTGGTCCCCTGGGCAAAGCCGACCAGATTGTACGCGGAGAGAGGCACAGGGATGGTCGGGGTGACTGTAAGCTGCGCGGCATCACTAGTAGCGACTCCCACGCTGTTGGAAGCCGTAACATAGTAGCTGCCATCAGCAGAGGTCTGGACGTTCGCCAGAATCAGTGTGGAGGAGGTCGCGCCCGAAACCGGCACGCCATTGTCATACCATTGGTAGCTGACCGGGGCTGTGCCGTCGGCGGACGCCATGAGCGTGGCGGTGCTACCGGCCAATACCACCTGAGATGCGGGCTCCGTGCTAAAGACCGGAGCCACTGGGTTTGTATTGACGTTGAGTGTCGCGTTGGAACTGGTAATGGTGCCTGCGAGGTTGCTGACGACGACGGAGTACACGCCCGCCTCGCCAGGTTGAACATTGGTTAGTGTCAACGTGCTGTCCGTAGCTCCGTCCACGAGTGTGTTTGTGTTGTAGTACCACTGGTAACTCAGGGGTTCGGAACCGCCAGCTTCCACGGTGAACGTCGCGCTGTCTCCGACCGAAACGGTCTGGTCTTGCGGCTGGGTGATGATGGAGGGCGCATCGGGAACGGTCACGGACAACTGGGCCACCGCGCTGGTGACCACGCCGTACGGGTTGGACACGATGACAGAATAGCCACCGGCATCCGTCAACTGTGCGTTTGTGATGGTGATCGACGAACTGGTGGCATTGGTCAGAATCGAGTTCGTGTTGTAGTACCACTGGTAGTTCAATGGCAATGTTCCGCTGGCCAACACGCTGAACGAGGCCGTCTGGTTCACGTAGACTTGTTGGTCCTGCACATCTTCCGTGATCGATGGAGCCGTGGCCCCGGGGATGTATTCCACTTTGACTTCCTGGAAGATCGTAGTAGTTGCCGCCTCACTCGCCTCTTGTGGACGGATGCCGATCCCATCAAAATTGAAATTGGTGGCATTGTTGTCGGTCACCGAAGTCAGCAGCGTCGCACCGTTGGTCGCATCCAACCAGGAAACGGTGATCGCCATCACGTTGCTCGCGGTTCGCTGGAAAGCATATTGCAACGTGTAGGTCGTGCCATTGGCGAACCCGCCGAAATTATTCGTAGTGCCGGGGCCGGTCCCCAAAGACGTGTAGTCACCCGATGTTCCCAATAGCGAACTATCAGCCACATTCGAGCGCACGCGGATGTCCATTGGGGTGGTGTTGTTGAACGCCGCCCCCATATTTTGGAACAGTGCATATCCCTGAACACCCGCGCCCTGTGTCCCATTTCCACTGAAGTCCGCGCTCACCCGATTGGAGCCGAATTCATAGATGCCCAATCGAAATCCTTCGGACGTATTCTCGGCGGCCACGCCGTTGAAGGTAAACGTGATCGTCGTCAGAAGAGTGTCTCCGACCGTCAGTTGGGCGGGGCTGGCGGCGTTGGTCGTGAAATACGAGACCACCAAGATGGCACTGCTACCAAGCGTCAGAGTCATGGACCCGGTCGTAGCGGTTAGCGCCGAACCGCTCGAGGCATACCACGCGGCGTTCGTCGGTAAGCTGGTGTTGCTGCGGTTCCCGTCAGCCCACGTATCGTCCAGGATCACGACGGCATGGCTGGGTATCGCAAGGCCGACCATCGCGGCCATAACAAAAACACTACAAAGAAGACGCTTCATAGAAAACCCTTCTACTGTATGCATACAAGACATACATGGCGCATAAACTCTGTTTCCGTCATAAGTGACTATACCGCCGACAGTTCTCCACTAAAGCTACACCGCAGAGAATGGTGTAGCTCACCGATGCACCACTTATGACTTAATTTCCGCTACAAGTCGATACTGGAAGCGTAGCACCTTCGTTCAGCAAGTGAAAACGCTCACATACAAGGAATTCTGCTAGCCCCACGCGGTGAGTAACACATTCCGCATGCCGCAGGACGTAGTGTCCCTATGCGATCATCAAACAGCAAAGAGAGCGTCCCGGATGCAGACGGGACAACACCGGCTCATGGTGCCGAGATCACAGAACAGATGGGCCGTGGACGGTCGAGAGGCTGATCGAGGAAGCGATGCAATACCGAGCCTCGACTTTGCGCCATTGTTTTGCTCTATTTGGACAGACGTGAATGTGCAGAGCAAGGCCCCTTATCACGAAAAGGGTTGGGACAAGATCGAGTCGTTTCTCTTGGTGGTTTTTGCCTTTGCAATCCTAGCGCCCATCCTCATCACAATTGCTGTCGCCATGACCGTGTTGCGGTTTTTCTTTGGCCATTCGATCCAACCAGACGATTCGGCAACAATCTGTTAGCCCACGACCACATTTCCGATATGACTTACGCCCCGCGACTGTCACGGACCATTCAGTCCACGGCACCAGCCGCACGCGGTCATAGCGAGCGGGTCCAGCATTGCCAGCCTTGTCCAGTCCGTCCGCTCGGAAGCCAACCGTACCCCATGTGCTCAGCCGCATACATAAAAAGAACCGTGGGGGCAGATTCACCCTGTGTGCTCTGTCAGCCGGATACATTCTAGCAGTCTCCTAAAGGAAATCTCCGGTCCCGCCACGCGGCCTTTTTGATGGCACCTTGAAGTCCCTGCCGTGCCGCGCAAGCAGAAAATCGGCTCCCCCTGAATGTCTCCCCCAATTTTCCGCATTGCCCGTTGCGGCGGGCGAGCCGTTTGACTGTGGACTCGCCATCGACGAGGGCGACGACGATTTCGCCCGGCTCGGCGTGGTTTTGGGCGCGGACGACCACGAGAGCGGCCTCGGCATCCGTGCGGCGTCAGCCGGATGCGGCCATTCGGCTGGCGTGAGGCGACCGCCCCTTTTCCCAGCCGAGGACGGAGCAAGGCTAATTATCGTGGGGCGATATTTTTGCTGGACGGGGCCTGGAAGTCGTGCTAGAGTCGGGCGGTTGTAGTTGTTCTTTGATATGGGGAGAAAGCGAAAGATGGTTAATGCGGAATGGCTCATGGGAGGGGGGTCCCCCTATATATGTAAAATTACCAAACGAAGCCAATGTTTTTTGGTGTTAGCGGTTGTGGATGGCTTTGATGGATAAGGTGTTGGAAGAGCAAGTGTGCCACTTTGTCGCGTGGCTTCGTTTGTCAAAAAATGGCTTCGTTTGGGGTCTGATTTGGGTTCGTTCGGGGGGATGCGCCGTCCGCACACACTCGGCGCGTTTGCGCCACCAGCAAGTCTGTGGCGTGTCTCGGCGACCAGTGCCGCCTTCGGCTCCGTCGGACTCGGCTTCGTGCTTCCGTTTAGAACTTGCGCTCGTAGCTGCGGATGACGCCGATGACTTTGCCGAGGACTTTGGTGTCGCCTTCGACGGGGATCGGCTGGTAGCGATTGTTGGCGGGTTGGAGCCAGAGTTTGCCGGCGCGGCGGGCGAGGCGTTTGACGGTGGATTCGCCGTCGACGAGGGCGACGACGATGTCGCCCGGCTCGGCGTGGTTTTGGGCGCGGACGACCACGAGATCGTCCTCGCAGATACCGGCGTCGATCATCGAGTCGCCGTGGACCTTGAGGGCAAAAACTTTTTCACCGGCG
>Ga0187867_10004485_pt1 | contig 10799 bp, 10 predicted proteins | sample June2016WEW_13_1_FD_132976 | JGI IMG/M metagenome (GOLD analysis project Ga0187867, IMG submission 132976) | Peatland microbial communities from SPRUCE experiment site at the Marcell Experimental Forest, Minnesota, USA - June2016WEW_13_10 | ecosystem: Environmental > Terrestrial > Soil >... | reverse complement strand
CGGTGACAAGCGACGATACCACCATGCCGGGTGACGATTTTTGAAAAAATTCGAGAGGCAGCGTGATGATGTGCAAATAGAGTTCTTTGCGCATCCTGGCCAGCGCCTCCTGCCCAATCCGGGTTTGAAGCAGGTTCATGAGAAACTTCAGCCCGGTGGCGGTCAGAACGGCAAAGATATAGGCGGCGCAGTAGAGAAGCAGCAGGTCCATTCGCCGGTACCGGATCGCTTCATCTACGATCTTTTTCTGCATCGCGATCGGGAGTACTCTTGCCCCGACTGTAATCAGAATGATCAGCAGCAGTAGTACCTGAAGCTTCAGATTGCTCGATTTAACCCACCATAGAAGGGGGCGTCGCGTTATCATTTTCACCTCCGGGCTCATTGAATTAAGAACCGGTACGGCAGCCCGCACAAAAATCTAATCATAATGATGGAGCCTGACGTGTTCCTCATCTCGATAACAAGGATCTTCGGCATAACTCAACCCTTTTCTTCTTTAGTTAGGTCTCTGGTCCGTAAGAGGAGGTGGCGGCCCCAAAAAGAACTTTGGGGCCAACCCCATTGGAGGAGAGTGGGCTGGATCTTCTGTGGGGCACATTCCGAAGATCTCTATCTCTAGAGTGCGCAAACGCCCATTTGCGCTGAAGCGGGAACATGTGAGATACTGGTGGGGCAATAGTTCTCACAACGCTCCCACAAATCTCCGACAAATCAAAGCCGGGGGATGTTTCAGGTGCTCACCACATGGGAAAAATTTAGACTGCCTCGATCCCTTTTTATGCGCGGATCGGGAGACAGGGCCAAGGTTGGTTTAGAATGTGTTCGGATTGCCCGTCTTGTCTTGCCCAAAATCATTCGTAATGCCATGTCTCTGATTATAGTTGTACTTGTATGGGCCCGGGGCTTTGGCTGCTGGACCAGAGGGGGCCTGGATATCCTGGTTGTTGGTTGAGACTGCCATATCCGTACCTTGTCCCATTTGCTGGTCCATACCGTCGCCTGCATGGGCGATGTAAGCCGAAGCAAGTACGAACGTAAGTGCAAGCATGGTAATACCATATTTCGCTCTCAACTTCATCGTTACCTCCATATGTGAGGGTGATCGAAAAAGCATCCTTTTCAGGTAATATACGTAACCATAGGCCGACGACTCATCCTGAAACTTCCGGTGGATTGGATTTTTCAAGTTTCAAGACGAGTTTGAAATAGCTCTCTTAATACGCACCCTTCCAATTGCCCTGCAGGCCGTAAATTTGAAAGTCCGGAATCTGCTTTTGGATGTGCCTGTCTTTGTCCATATCGCGATGTGTCGAAGCCCCATTGGTGGCCCAATCCTCTCCGAATGAATTGGCTGAGCGATTTTCAATGTATCCCCTATGATTATAGTTGCTGCCTGCCGCATTTGCACCGTTGGGCGCCGAAAGCACGAATGCCAAAGCAAGAGCGATAGTGAATATAGATAGACTGAAAAGTTTTTTATTCATTTTAGACTCCTTAATCCTCAATCCCAAATAATGCGTTAATCCCTGAGAGTCACGGTCCATATGGCCCTTCAAATTGCCGGCATCAACTCGCGCCTGCTGAATGTGACGCATGGCGGCTTTGAGAAGTTCAAATTGCTGACCCTGATCTGATGTATGACTCGCTCCAGCAGGGGAATGCCTTCTCCTTCCAACTCGACTATGAATATAAGCAAGCAAAGTTAAGGGAAGATTAAAGATAAATTAAAAGATTCTAATGAGACGCTACGGGTCACTGGCCTGGAATGATTACCGGAGGGAGTAAAGAGAGAAGTAGAAAACTGCGGAAGGTGTCGAAGGCTATCGTGCTCGGTCTGAACACTGGCAGATCAGCGTATTCTATCCATCGAGAACTGGTCAAATTGGGCCGTTCAGTGAAATTCGCTTGGGTTGAAGGACTTGTGGCTGGATATTTTACCAAGTTCGCCGGCATAGCCAAATGCAGACAGAAATCCGTTGCTGGGGCTAGAGCTAAGAAACAGCTCAGGACAAGGGTGGGCAGGAGGATTCATATTCCGGATAATGCAACCGATACTTCGCTATTCTGTCTGCCCGTCCAGGCAAATGGAGCTGATGGTTTCAAACTGGCCCTGTACCGCATTTCCAGTAGGCTGCAGGGGGGTTGATGCACGTATTATGAATACTTTTACACGATGAGATAATCATCGAGGCCAGAGATGGCATAGAGGATCAGGTGAAGACGATTGTGGAAAAATCAATGGAAGAGGCATTCGAGAAGATTATACCGGAGGTCCGTTTGTGGCGGAGATCAGACTGGCCGATTCGTGGAAAGGATGAGAGCGATAAGCATTTTTTCGATGAAATTTGAGGCTAACGGTTGATGGGAGGCGATAGCTCTACAGAAAAGACCATAATTGCCATATGTTGTAAATTATACGATGATAATTATGATAGAGTAAGGAGTAACAAATCTGGGAAGGAGTGTAAAATGAAAAAGAAACTTATCAGTCTACCCATATTCGCCATCGCCCTTGCCGTGGCATTCGTGTTTTGGGCGCCCAAAGGCACAAGAGCGGACGACAACCATCACCCAGGATACAAAGACTCAGCCAATTCATTCTCAGACGATCACCACGGGGCCCGCAACAGGGCGGGGAGAGCCCAGGACCGCAGGGACAAGGACAGGGCAACGCGGTCTCCACACGTTCAATCTTATGGCCTGCAGGGCGACTGGAGGGGTCAGCATTAAGTCGACCAAATCAAATAAATAATTCATCGCTTTCTGCGCCTCCAACTTCATTGCCCTCCTGTTACCATTGCCTTGCCTTCCGCCATTGTGCTGCCGGTCATCATGCTTTCGTCTCTGGCTACCTGATGCTCGGGTCGTTCACACATGACGGGATTATACTTGAGGCAAAAGACGGCCTGGTGGATTAAGGGACCAAGCCACTTTGATAATCTGAGGATTGAGGACGGCAACTCTTGCCTTATGTGCAGTTCAATGTTGAACCCAGAGTAAGTGAGGCATGTGGGTGATGACATTCCGTTCGGCAGCGATCGCAATCTATTTCCGAAATACCTGAAACTCATGCCACATTCCAAGCATCTTTTCCAAAAATCACAGCCCGTCGAAACTCCAAGTAATTTCACCGCACAGGCCCACTGCCCCGGCTCCGGGCGCCTCCTGTGCAGGTTCAGGCCCTAACGGCTGAGCCGTAATCATGCCGGATTATCCTGCGCAGGACGCGCCCTCCTGGATTTGGACCTACAGCGGATAGAACCGGAAAGATGTCATGAAGATATTTTCATTAGAATGCTGAGCAACTCCGAGGGAGTTGCTGAAGGCCTCGCGGTTCGTGAACGAATATTGCGCACCGATCTGCACCTTGCCAAAATTGCCTTCATAGATACGATCCCATACGCCGGCCGTAATCTGCCAAACTTGCGATGACTGTTGCTCGCCGATCGGCAAATTAAAGTCTCCGTAGCCAATACTCGGGGCCTCGGCGACAGTGGTTACAAAATTTTCGCGGTTAACACCTTCATAGCCGGCATAGAGGTAAGTGTCCCAAGTCGGGCATGGATGAGCAACGGCGCCCACCATCGCAGAATATCCGGTCAACGGCTTAACCTCCCCGGTTGGGGTGAAAGCTAAATCCGGCAATTGGACGGAACCATAACGGCCGATACCTTGGCCCGCCATGAAGTTGCCCTGAAGATCGAGTATTTTCGGGATGACCGGCAGGATCACACCCGCGCCCCCGGCGAAGCCGACTGCGTCGTTATTGCCAAGTGCTGCGTTCGCGGGTGCCCGGCCGCCAGGACATAGTCGTGGAAGAAGCGCGAGACTCCGAATATTTCATAGTGTCCATAACCCGGGTCCAAGGCAGCCTTCACGATAATGTCCGGAGCGACATCAGAGGTAAAGTTGTTAGTCTTGTCAAATTCCGCCCCCCCGGCGTTGGATGCGTTGATAAAGCCGGGCGGCGTGCCGATACCGCTGAGGACCGTCTGTGGGCTTTCAGCGGATACGGCAAGCCAGATTTTCTGGTCACAGAAATCTTTGGCGATCCGAATCTGAGGATTACGTGTCCAGTTAAATCCTGGTACGTACTGGGCATCGATTGTGAGAGGGATGTTCTCTTGCCTGGGGATAATGCCGATCTTATCGGTAGTCAACAAGCTCCATTCCTGTCCGGCAAGGAAATGAAGACCGCAATTACTTTCATCGACCGTTCCATAGAAGACCCGGAGCCTTGGATTGTAGCTGTTGCTTTCATTTGAATTGGCCGTCTGCCCCGCGCCCAGAAAATCACTTTCGAGATAGCCCGATACCGTCGTGTGTTCAGTCGCTTTGGCCTCCACCAGCGCAGTGATACGGCTCTGGCGGGCGGTCTCACGAAATTCCGATTGATGCGCAAGCGGATTCTCAGCCCCCTTCCTGCTGCTTCCGGTAAGGTCGAAAGGTATGCCTGTGTTGAAATTCGATCCAACATCGGCAACCTCGTTCTTCGAGCGATAGATACTCGCGGCTTCGACAAAGCCCCCGACTGTGACCTTGACGCGGTCGCCTACTTTCAGCGTGCCCCGTCCTTCGGGCTGAATTAATGCCGTCTTGCTCGGCGCACCGGGTGCGGGCGCGGCCGCTACGGCTTTGGCAGTTGCTTCACTTTGAGCGGCCCTGGCAGCCGCGTCGGCTTGAGCGGCTTTTACTTCTTCCAGTTGCTTCTGCAACGCATTGATTTGAGCCTGGAGAGCATTAATCGTATCTTGCGAAATGTTCTGTGCGTGTGCAGGAATTGAACCGGTGGTTATGGCCAGAGCCAGCAAGGCCAGACCAAGTTTAGCCATTGACGCTTTAAACATGCAGCCCCCCTTGTAATTAGTTGTATTGTATGCCCTTTCCTCCCTTGAAAGGATGGTCCTTAAACAGCGAATAGGCTGCATCTAGAAAACAAAGCGAGCCCTCACCGTTATCCTTGATCCACAGCCCCGGCCATACCATGTTGAAGCCGAAACCCAATCCTGGTAACACAACATGCCTTGGTCTCACCGCTCTTACCAGGCTCTAGTGCAGGAAACCGTAGCCGAGAAATAAATGCACTGGATTCGCATGTGCGCGAGATTTTTGCCCGAGAGTGAAGACCCTGATGAACTGCCGTGTTGACGTTGAGTTCCTCAATGCTTTCGATACTAACGAAGCATTTCGGTAAATGCATGTCACCGAGTTGTCATTTTCGTGTCATTCCCGTGACGGAAAACCCTCGAAGGATTTCTGAAGGGCTGCAGATGGCTCCAATCCTAATATTACCTTCTGCTCATCCTACGAAGCCAAAATAATCAGTTCCGAAAAGTTTTGGTGGGCCGCGCTCCGCTTAGCCAACCCTACGGGTCTCGAGGAAACGATGAAAATAAACAGGCAAAGTTAAGGAAAGATTAAAGATAAATTAAAAGATTCTAATGAAGGCTACGAGTCACCGGCCTGGAAGGCGGTGCTCTTTGCTGCTGTTTTGGGACTTGTGACCTGCGAGACGATCGGGATTGAAGCCCTGAAAAGACTGCACTCGCCAGGAGCGCTTTCTACCTGGATAGTTCGGCCGTGAGCAAGGGTAATTGACTTGGCGATGGACAGCCCGAGATCGGTCAAACCAGTTCATCGCCTGTCCCTTACCATTGTGATTACGGACGCCATGCAGTATTATGGCCGGGAAAGCAGGCAAGATCGAAAGGAGGTGAAAGAAATTGGACCCACACGAGGAAATTGTGCGTCAGAAGAAGTTGCCGCAGGTCGGACAGACGGTTCGAAGCAAGAAATATGGAACATTATGGAAAGTTATCGAAAAACGCCAGGTGTACGCCCATTCATCAGGTGATGCCGCTATGGGTGATTATAAACTTGTCCCGGCAATTTACCTGCTCTATTGGAAAATCGTGGAAGGCAGGACCCAGGGGATAGGCGAGTTGCTTGGGTACGCCTACACTCTGCACGACAACACGTTTGAATCGAATTGGGAAATCGTAAGTTAGCTTGTTCTACAAATGTGGTGTGTTCTCCAGAGACATATCAATCGCACAAGTTGATACCGGAAGCTTTTGCTGTTCAAGGTCCGCGCTCACAATCCATTCTTCCGAAAACGAATTCCTATCGCCTCCCACATGAAAAAATGTACTAACCGGCGAATGCACCACACGAAAAACCTAGTGCACTATCTTGTCTTTTCTATAAGCAGCAGCTTCAGGCGTTCCACCGATAATGCAGGCGCATTCCGTGAAATACGAAATTAGTGATCAAACTCTACCCGATGAAGCTGTGCCCGGGGGCAAGGCTTCATGCTTCGACTCCAACAGCAAGGTCGGCACAGGGCGGACATTCTTTAATATCCTGTGATACAAATCTTCACCGTAACTGGTTCGCAACGGCTCGCCTTCGATTAATCTAAATGTTCGTGTACCGTCGGGCATCCTTTTAGCGATCAGGAAAATCGCGTTTCTCATTTTGTTATCGAATAGACCGTGCGCAAATTCGTATAAATGCGTTACGAAAAAGACCCTGATCCCCTTTTCCACCAATGCGATGGTTATTTGCCTAGCGATTTCCGAGCCGTCTGTTTCATATGTTGACGCAAACGATTCATTAAACAGCAACATGGAATTTTGCGTGACGTTGTCCGCGATATCGCTCATTCTATGAAGTTCTTCATCAAGTTTTCCGCTCTCCATAGAGCTATCTTCTTCACGTCTAAAATGAGTGAAAACCCCGTTGCATACATCGGCAGAGAAGGACTCGGCAGGCACAAACATGCCGGCCTGCATCATCAATTGGGCCTGTCCGATGCTTCGCAAAAAAGTCGATTTGCCGCCCTGGTTAGCGCCTGTGATTATCACCAGGTCTTTTTGGTCCGCATTAATATCGTTGCCCACGACTTTCTGTGTCACGCTCAAAGCGAGACAGACATCGTACAGGCCGTGGAAGGAACTCTTGCGTTGACTGGGCCCTGCGGAGACGGGAAAGCACGCAGGCCCCCCCTTTTGGATGAGTTGCCCGTGCAAATTTAGACAACCTACGTAAAATGCCAGTTCCGTTCGCAGCATTTGAAAGAAGCTTAGAATGTGATCTGTGGACTGGGCTACCACATTGGCAACAATGTTCAGGCCTCTATCTCTGAGATCCGACAGGGCCCTGGAGCCGATTTCATCACGAGGAGAGAGACGATAGGAATAGGCGGGAGATTGTCGCCCGAAAATTCGCCCCATCAAACTCTGCTTTTGGTCACGGGTTTTGTGAAGGACAAAATTGACAGCTTTATTGCCCTTCCCCAACTCGGCGCTCATCAGCACGCCTTTTCGCAATTTGAGCTCTACGAGGTATTCTTCGATTCTGGAGAAATACTCGTCGTCGAGTTCCGCAATGAGCATCGAGTAAAACCGGGCAAAACCCTCCGAATCAAATTTATCGGCGTGTTCATCGGCCATAGTTCTGAGCTTTTTAAGTTGGCCAACAAACATCTTTAGCGCTTCTACCGCACTATACATTATTGAGCTGGGATATCTGGTTGCCCACCATTGTTTTTGCCTGTTTTGAATTGATTCGACCACTAAATCATACATATCCCTGACAATGGAAGAATTTTTCAGACAATCCTTAAGGATATTTTGCCGATATAGAATCGAATCCAGATCGCTCAAACTTGACAAAACAGCCTTCCTTGCCATTTCCAATAAGAATTGGTCGTCGAGCGCCATGGCTTCGAACAAAATGGGCAATTCCAAATCTTGTGTCAGCGCCTGCTCGTTTGGCGGCAGTTCCCGTTCAAGGTCGAAATCCTGATCTTTATGCATGAGGAACGCTTTCATGACTGTATGCGCTCCTTTAGACTTTCGTAAGTAAGCCGGTACTTTTCGGCAATTGATATTGCATAGGAATGTCCATGAGCGGGCCTTCTCAGGATTTTGAAAGTTCTCTGTGCCGGGTTTTCCGGAACTACCGTGCTAATCATGGATACGGTTTGCTCGTTAAAAAAAGCCAGCTCATCGATGAATGTCACCCAAACGCACAAGGAATCGAACTCCGTTATTTTTTCCATCACTTTTCTGCTCAAAAAAATGGCGTCTTGGAGAGTCGTAGAAGTGAAAATTTCGTTCATTACAATGATACTATTCGATGTAGCCTGCTCAAGGATACCGTTAATCCGGACCAAGTCATCCTCCAGCTTGCCGCGCTGGTTTTTGATGTCCTCTTCTCTCCCAAAATGCGTAAAGAGCCTGTCGAAAAGGAAGAGCCGGGCTTCTTTGCCGGGGATGGGACAACCTATGGCAGCCATATAATGCAACTGTGCGAAGGTGCGGGCAAAGGTCGTTTTACCGCCCTGGTTCGGACCGGTTACAACAATTATGCGCTCTGTGTCTCTCAGGTGGAAATCATTGCAGACAATGGATGAGCCTTCACCGACGAGCTTATGAGCCAGGGCGAGATCGTATCCATCGTAGTCATAAACCTCCTTGGAATCGTTTGAAACTCGCGGATAGCAGAATTTGAGTCCCGCACGTTTGAGCATTGCCATATGATCGAGGAACGCGATGTAAAACTGGATTTCCCGGTCGAAGGCCGATATCGCTTCATCCACAAAATTGCCTTTATCGGCGCGGAAGCTGTCCAGATTTGAAAACGTCTCGGGATACAGCCGGGCCACAAAATCCAGTATCTTGAGTTCAATATGGTTCATCTGGGGCCACCAGGGAAATTCGACTCTATAGTCTTTCACGGCCCCCCGTTTGAATTTTTCGAATGTTTGCTCAACATCCGCGCTGTAATCGGATTCGAATTCATATTTGCTAACTTTGAAGCTGTCGCCTTTTAGGAGCACGCAATATTTTGCTGCGGCCAAATCAGCCTTAATCTTTTTTGTTTCCGCAAGGAGCAAGGTGAAACGGTCAGACCGGACATAGTCAACCAAGTATTTGTGAAACGCCCGGAACCCGCGAGATTTAAGGGCTTCACTCGACAGATCGTCTGCAAAGCAATTCACCGCATCGCAATAAATCTCCACTGCGTCCAGAAACCAGGCTTCTTTCTGATATCTGTGAACAAGGTCGTCGGCCTGGACCAGATGTTCGCGCATTGTGCGCATTTTTTGTGTGAACGATTTTACCCGCTCGAACAGGGTCGCGCTTTCAAGGTCCTGCATTACTTCATGACGATATTCGATCTCATCGGTACGGGTGAGCGGAAAGTAAAAGAAGGGCTTCAGGTTATATTCATCCCTGCCCGCCGTGACGGCGGCTACGATTTGATCGAGATTTAAATCAGTAAAAAAATCGGCTTCGTCGAGTTTTTGATCGTTTACGAAATCCTCCGGTCTCGCAAACAGTATGCTCGGGAAACTCATCGTGAAACATCCTTTTTTCGATAGAAAAACACTGCATCGCGCCGAAAAAAAGCCTCTACGGTGCCCAGACAGCGCAGTAGAGGCTATCAGCCAAGGGACGGCATTTACGCGAAGCGAGCCTCATCGCTCGGACTTTGCTTTATAAATTTATCAAGTGGATGTGTCAAGCTCAACACCGAACGGGATTTTGTGCACGACCTCCGAAAATCCTGCGTCGTCGTCCAACTCCAGTTTTCAAACCTCAGTCCTCTGCGGCAATTCTGGAAATCTCCTTAACCGAATCAATCAACTGGGCCGTCTTGGGGTCCAGATATTCGGCAAGCCCGTCAGGCGGCGCACCATAGCGCCTCAGATGTTTGCATTCGAGTTCCACCAAACTTACCCAAAGGAAAGAACGCCGGCCCAAAATTGATTTGGCAACGTTGCCGGTCCTTGTTCGCAGATCGAGATCATCCTGAAGTTCAACAAGAGCTCTCCTGATCTTTTGCACCTGGATCAAAATTTTTCCCCGCTGATCTTCTGACAGGGTATTTCTCTCCTGGTACAAAACTGACACGTTTTCTCGACCATGCGCCCACGCTTCGAATTCGAGGAGGGTTTCGTCAAGAAGCCCGAGCGCGGTTTCAATGCCGTTCTTATGAGATCCCAGACTAAATTTTCGACTGCTGTGCATACCCGCAACTCGCTTTATTCAGAAGGCCAATATGCTTTGAGCGGATTTTCGAATACGGCCCCCGGTCCGAGTTCCACCTCTATTTCCAGGAGCCTGTTGTACTTGGCGATTCTCTCGCTTCTGCAAAGAGACCCTGTCTTGATCTGCCCCCCGCCCATGGCCACGGCGAAGTCGGCCAGGAAGGTATCCTCGGTCTCCCCTGAGCGATGAGAAATGACGTACCCCCAACCGGCCTTTCTACAAAGCCGAATGGCTTCGATGGTCTCGGTCACGGTCCCGATCTGATTCAGCTTGATAAGCACGGCATTGGTAGTTTTTTCTGCAATGCCGCGTTCAATAAACCGGGTATTGGTCACATAGTTGTCGTCTCCGACTATTTGGATTTTGTCAGCCAAAATCGCGGTGTGGGCTCTGAACCCCTCCCAGTCGTTTTCCGCAAGTCCATCTTCGATTGAAACGATTGGATATTTTTCGATCCACTTCTTATAAAGCTCCGTCATTTCAGCGCTCGTCTTTTTGCCCTGCCCGGATTTAACCAGATTGTAGACGCCGGAATCAAAGAAGGAGCTGGCAGCCGGATCGAGCGCAATGCTAATGTCCTTCCCCGGCTGGTATCCCGCGGCCTTGATTGCTTCAATTATTACTTCACAAGCCTCGTCGTTGCTTTTTAGATCGGGTGCGAATCCGCCTTCATCCCCGACATTGGTGGAATAGCCCCTCTTCTTCAAAATCCCCTTCAAAGCATGAAACGTCTCG
>Ga0187867_10004482_pt1 | contig 10803 bp, 13 predicted proteins | sample June2016WEW_13_1_FD_132976 | JGI IMG/M metagenome (GOLD analysis project Ga0187867, IMG submission 132976) | Peatland microbial communities from SPRUCE experiment site at the Marcell Experimental Forest, Minnesota, USA - June2016WEW_13_10 | ecosystem: Environmental > Terrestrial > Soil >... | reverse complement strand
TCGGCGGACGCCCCCACCATCATAAGGGAGATAGTCGATGGGGTGGAGCCGCCACGGTAGGCCTGACGAAGAGAGGCAAGGATTACCTGAAGGGCGTCGTCATTGCCGGGCTGGCAATGGGCTTCACGGGGCCGTCGATAGCAGCGGCACTCGCGTTTTCGCTCGCAGTGATGGGCCTGGTCTCGCTCGTCTGGTTCAGGTTCTCCTCTCACAGCGCAGTCATCTCAACGGGGGTGAAGAAGCTGAGAGCGTTCAAGCTAGAGACCAAGACGGTTCCTCTGGAGGTTCGCGCGAACGCTCCGCGGGGGATGAGGTTGACCCTCACCTCTGTCGGGGGGTTCGCAGGTCTCGAGAGCGAGTTCAGGCGGCACGATGATGGTTCGGGAGAGCTGATTCTGACACCGCGCTACGCCGGACGGTCGAAGGGCCTGACCGCGAATTTCCAGGCAACCGACTCGATAGGGCTCTTCGCAAGGCAGATCATTGTCCCCCTCGACCTGGTTTACGAGTCGTTGCCGCTGGCACTCAAGCGGCCTCCAGCCCCCATCACGGTCTACCCCATGTCCTACGGAGACAGCCCTTCAGGAAGGAAGGGACCCGGCTTGGAGTTGTACGGGGTCAGTGAGTATCAGACCGGCCAAGACACAAGAGACATCATGTGGAAGAAGGCGGCCGGGATGACGGACGACTCCCTACCCGTTCGAGAAAGAGAGGCGGAGGTCAGAGGGAGCCTGTCCGTGACGGTCGCGGTCGAAGCCCGCTCCGACGAAGAAGCGGCGAGGAGGAACGATTTGGTCGCCGAGGCCATCGCTCAGGTGGGGAGCCGGTCCCTTTCGGCGGGCACCCGTTTGGAGATCGCGCGTGCCGGCCCATCCGGAGGAAGTCCCTCAAAGGTTCGTGCGTCGAACCTGAAGGAGCTGGCCGATGCGACTCTGATCCCGTGGACGAGTGGCGAGCAGGTCATGCTCGGGTCGATGATGAGGACGCCTCCCGACATACTGATCATCGGTGCCTCGGAGCTCCGCGACGGTTCGATTGTCGCACCGGCGAGGTCCACGCACCTTCTCTTGCTCGATGATGAGAAGCTGCCGCTCGCCCGAGTCCCAAGCGGAGTCACGGTCTTTTCTGGCAAAGAAGAGCTGACGGGTCTTGCCACGTCGGTGCTTGCAGGATGAACATACGCGCAACCTCCATCATAGGCGGCGTACTCGCAGTGTCGTTGTCCTTCCTGTACGCTATCGTGATTTTGTCCTACTTGCGTAGTGGCGCGTTCTTCCCTTCGAACGCGCTCGAAGCGACTATCCTCTGCATCCAGGCCGTCAAGCTCATCGCTATCCTCTCCATCGGGCGATTGAGAAATGCCAAGTTCACGAACATCCTCAACATCTGGGCGGTGGAGATACTTGCCGTCCCACCGCTGATAGGGCTATCAATCAGCCAGGGCAATCCTGCCTATACTACGCTCGCCGGAGAGATCTTCCTTGCTTGGGCCTCGGCGATGCTGATGGTCTTCCCGACATTTGCCATCTACAAGTTGACAACGATGGTCCAGGGACGTTCTTCCCTCACAAAGCTCCTACCCTCGGCGACCTCCGTCTTCGCTTTGCTGACATTCCTCGTCGCCGCGACGACAAGGTACGATGCAACTTCCGCTGGGCTATCGGGGCTCGCAAAGGCCATCCCATCTGCCGTGAAGGACACCTCGATTGCAACAACCCCGGAGGTCTCCGCCATGGGAGCGCTGCTCTATCTTGGTTTGATTGTCTATGCTGCAACCCAGTGGAGGGGGGACGCGATTCATATTCAACTGGAGTCCATTCTCATGCTCTCCCTGGTGGGGACGGTCGCGGCGCTATCATGGGCCTTCTTGGCTCAGGCCACGGATAGCGCTCTCCTTGACTTCGGCTTACCGACGCTCGCGTGTGCTGCAATCGTGTGGTTGTTTGCCCGTGGTGAATAACAAAGGCCTCTTACTTCTGGTCGTCATGGTGTGGATCACATCCCTCATGGTCCTCCCGGCACAACCGCTCGCCACCTCTGCTCACTCTGCACAATTCACCCGCGATTACTCGCAAGCCGAACTCCGTATGGAGTCCGGTGTTGCACCTCCCGCTACCCTTCGTGTGGTTGCGTACCCGTGGGGCACAACCCTCAATGATACAGAGCTGTCGTTTGCGACGGGTCCGGACATCGAACAATCAGATTTCAACGGGAGCACGTTGAGCCTAGTCGCGTATCAGTACCCCGTACTGGTGAACGTCTCTCTGTTCGCAGGGGAGACATACGCGACCGTCCAGATAGCGCAGGCTTCCTCACACGTTTCGTTGGAGGTCAACGCAAGCAAACTCTCCGTCAGTTCCCTTGTCAACGGGGTTGCAATCGGAGGTGCTTCGATAACCGTCGTCGTGAACGGTGGTGAGGTGATAGCGAGCGCTCTAGGCCGTAACGAGCCTGCGATCTTCTACCTGCCCCTGGGTAATTATACGGTAACGGCGACTCTGCGTAGCACAACGCAAACTGACAATGTCCTCTCGCAGACCGGGAAATCCTCGGCCATAGTGTTCGACCTGTTGGCCCCCAACGGTCAGCAGTCGCAATACGACTTGACCTACTGGCTGCTACTCGCTACTGGAATCATTGGAGTAGCCGCCAGTGTGGGGGTTTGGGCTAAAGTCTATCGCAACAAGACTCATCATACTTGATGAGTTTGAGTAGTTTTTCGTCCACGACGCCCTCATTGCCGGCGCCGCGAATTCAAACGGTGGTCAGACTCGGGTATCTTGACTATGACGCGGCGGAGTTTGAATCCCGCGGCGGCGCAATGAACCCGATGCAAGGCATGCCTTCGGCACTTCAGGATCAAGTAAGCCCTCTAGGCTTTGGGCCTCGGACAAGCGTATTAGCCACAGATTCAACCGATGGTCATATGCGAAGTCGGCGTCTCTGGGGAATTGTCGCGGTGGTCGTGATAGCCGTCTTCGTCTTCCTTCCTATCCTGCCGACCGTTGCCAGGAACGCGTATTCGGGCTCCCAGGATGACGGCTGGGTCTCCCCCTCGTTCGCGCTCTTCCAGTGCGGAGCCGCGACAGGCGGATATTCGCTCACGGTCCCCGGCGGAGGCGGAGTAGGTGGCCCGGAACCGTTCTGGGTGTCAAACTCGGTGTGGAACTGCGAATTCCCTCACTGGTGAAGATGCCCCTGCGGAGGCGCGATGAACTCTTTGCCGATGGATGCCCCGAACCCTCCGGCCAACCACATATTTGGCAAGAGTGAACAACGATTAAGTACGAATGCGACCATTCCGACCTTGTTAGTCATTTGAAAGAAGCTCAGGCGTGTACGGCCCTTGACAAGAATGCGCAGATGGTGGGGTTCACTATTTGGCAATCATCAGCCTGAAGTCAAAGGTTCTCTATTTGATCTGGAAGAAACGGGGATTCGAGGCCAACTATAACAACCTGAGCCGGGCGCTGGGATACCAAGACGAGAGGAGGATCAGGGACGCAGTCAACGACTCGCTTGAAGAAGGCACTTTGGAGGTCAAGGACAGGAATGGAAGAGGTTACTGGGTGGCGACGAACAGGTCGGAGCAGACCATAGGACTGCTAATCCTCCCGTTGACGCAGATCATCATAGTGGCGGTCCTCGGCGGGACGGTTCTAGCCTCCGGGTTGGACGAGTACTTCTTCGGATACCGCATCCCTCCAGTGAGCCTTGCCGGGCTCGGAGTCTTCATCATCGCGATATGTGCCGTATTCTGGTACCTGCAGAGTAGGTTGGAAGCGCGAATCTGGGAAGTCGAGCGCAAGAAGGCTTCCGGACCGGAAGGACAACCTGTCCCTCACTGAGGACGTAGTATCACCTAAAGCCGCGGGCATTCATACAGAGACAGGGTGACGTGATTGAAGGTAGGCAGTCTTACGGTGGCCGGAGTCGCATTGGTACTGCTCGGTCTGTATGCCGCCTCATCTTGGTTCATGAACGGTACTAGCAGCTACTACTCCAGCTTCCTTCAGGCCCCAATCAGCCAAGCTGCCATCGGCGTCTTCGCGCTTGCGGCGATCTCCTTCCTTCTTGCCCGGAGGCGCCTTCCGCGGGTGCAGGGGGTCGTGGCCGCCATGACGCTGCTCGCATTCGGCATCGGCTTCGTGCTGATAGGATCATTCACCACCGGCCTGGTCGGCAGTTTGGGCCTGCTGCCGTTCGCCGCGAGCGGATCCATCAATGTCGCGCCTATCTCTGGCGATGGCACCGTGACCACCCAGGTACGGGACACGAGCGGGCTCTCAATCACTTCAATCACCCTTTCGAATAGTGGCTTGCCCAACGACTCAACTATCCCTACCATAGGGAACCTCGTGCTGCTGTACCAAGGCAGCCCGGTCAGCCCTGGGAACCCGCTTCCTGCAGGAGCGGCCGCCTCAGGTACATTGCAAGCCTCAGACCTAATCGCGAACCTGACGACGGGGGCGATGTATTCCATGGACGTCAACGCGATTTTCTCGAATGGCTCGCATCTGGAGCAGACCCTGAGCGTGGCGGCGCTGGCATAGAGGAGAAACGACAATGAAGCTCCTCACCGCCGTTGGAATCGCGCTCCTCCTAAGCGGCCTGTCTGCGGTGGCATGGACATACGAGCTGAACCCGTCGGATTTCAGCTTCAACGTCTTTGTCCCTCTGGTGCTCTTGATGGTCCTCGGGACGGTCATCCTCGGCATAGTCTCCTTCGCCCTGGCCCGAATCCCTCTTCAGCGCGTCCACGCTAGGGTGATAGCCATCCTATTCCTGATTGTCGCCTTCTCGGTACCGGCGACCTTCTACTATGCCCAAGAGACCTCCCTTGTCGGTTGTCTCTGCTCAGGCACAGGCGGCCCTTCCCTGGTCACCACCGGCTCCATCTCCGTCCCGACCGGCGCCGGCAACGGGACGCTATCGGTCCAGGTCCGTAACAATGGCCCGGACGACGCCTCTATCACAGCACTGGACCTCACGAACCAGGGCCTGACCAACACCACGACCATCCCCAACGTGAGCAGCATCGTGCTGCTGTACCAGGGCGAGCCGGTGAGCACGACGAATCCACTGCCCTTTGGTGCCACCGCTGCAGGTTCTTTGCAGATCTCGAACGCCACGGCGGGGTCCACGTACGAAATGACAGTCCACGGGACCTTCGTGGAAGACGGCTCTTCCTCCGAGACTTTCTCGATAACGGCACAAGCTTGAGGGATTGGACCTACACTTGCGCTGCGAGGTAAACGAGTTCGGACATAGCTATTAATCAAATTGCTCAGCCTTACTCTTCGAACAAGGTTGGCGCAGCATGGGAGGATACTGCTTGCGGGATCACTGGTCATCGCAGGAATCTACCTTCTTGTGTTCGGTGGAATCGTCCAATACTGCAGTGTGTGCGAGGCTCCGTACTGCATAGCGAACAACAGGGCCATAATCTCATGTCTACCTGCCCAATATCTCGTCTCACCGCTCCAAACCGTGGTTTCAATGGAACCTTTAGCGGTCCATTGGAACTACGCGCTCAATGCTCTCGGTTTGCTCGTCTTGCTATCAGGTCTGATTGTATACATTAAGACCAAGCGAACGTTCTCCTCAAAGATGCATTTGTTGGAGTAGGAGGAGTGATGGACCTATCTATGAGAGTCAGCGGGGCGCTGTTCGTGGCTGCCTGGGTACTCTTTGCCTTCGTAGCCTTCGGGTACTTGAATACTGAATTCACCTTTGTGATGCTCTTTCTGCTCAGTGGTCTCATATTCGGTTTTGACTTCTTCACCAAGAGGACCAAGTCTCAGGGGAGAAGCAAAGTCGTCGCGGCCTGCATAGCCATCGGGGTCTTCCTAGTGTTCTTCGGCCCCGACGTGCGAATGGGAGTGCTCCCGAACGGTCAGGACAGCAGTTGGGTCTGCAACGGCCATGACACCGGCTGCTCCGGCATCACTCAGTTACAATCAGTCACGGAATACCTCTGGTGCTGGGGGCCGCAGTACAACGTCGCGCTGCCTCCCACAGTCGAGTTCGAGGTAACATTCGGATGTTACCCCCACTTCGCTGACTCCTTTTAGTAATCAACTCCAGGCCGAGATAACCTGAACGCTATGAATTAGCCCCATTGTAACACGCATGGCGGAAAATAAGGCATTTGAGATGGACAGGAGAGTCCAAGACGGAGCCCGGCCAAGACCCTTCGGCGCTGCCCTAGTCGCGCGTGTAGCAGAAATATGGGAATCCTGCGTTGACCTTGTCGATGGCCCATTCGACGATCTTGTTGGAGATCTCCTTCCACTTCCTGTTCCAGTCTATGTTGGCCACGACCCTCTCCTTCTCGGACTCGTTGCCCCTGACTGGTACGGTCTCCCAGACCGGACGCCCGTAGAACGGCTTCACTATCCTGACATGCCACCTCCCGCACGTCGTCTTCGACCCCTCCTTCGTGAAGAACTTGCAGGAAGTGCAGTATCTCGAGAGCCAGATTATCTCCTTGGTCCTCTTGACCGACTTGCCGATCTCTTCGATCAGCCTCTCCGACTCGCGTCTGATCATCTGGGCGAGCTCTTCTTGGCCTTCCTTGGTGTTCATGTAGTACTCTGGGTCCCGGGCCAAGGCTTCCTGCCAACCGAGAGACTCGTCGTCTCGCTGCAACCTTTTCTCTCCGCAAGTCCACGGACAGGTAATTAACGGTTGTCGGGTCCGGATTGGAATGGAAGGCCGTCGCCGAGAGAAGTGGGAGGTCCTCGTTCACTTCCCGATAAGTACAAGAGCGCTCCAAGATTCCCGGCCATCGGACGTGTGGCGTGCTTCGACGGGCGATCTGGACTGACGCAAGTCAGGATGAAGACCAAACCGCCACGCGTCCACTCAAGTGCCTGAGCAGCAGCTGGCTCGTCGTCCTCCCCGCACCCTTCCCCTCCATGTTTCTGAAGGCGGTCGCCGAATCCGTCCGCTTGAGGTTAACCCCCTTGACGCAGTCTGACACGACCTTGAGCCTGAAGCCCGCTGCGATGCCGTCCGTCACGGTGTTCTTGACGCAATAGTCTGTAGCCAGGCCCACAATGTAGAGCTCCTCCACTCCAGACCATCTGAGACGTTCGGCGAGGTCGGTCCCCTGGAATCCCGAATAGGCCTCGGCATCTCTGCGGGTCGCCTTGTCGATTATCGTGGCTCCGCGAGGTACGTGGAGGGCAGAGGGAAACTGGGCGCCCGGGGTGCCCCTGATCGCATGTGGCGGCCACATCCCGCCGTTCGGCTTGAACGACACATGGTCCTTAGGATGCCAGTCACGCGTGTAGAGGACCGGCAGGCCCTTCCCGTGGAAGAGGTCGACGAGCGCGTTTATCGGCTCTATCACCTTGTCGCCCTCCCTTACCGGTAGCGCCCCTCCCGGGCAGAAGTCCCTCTGGAGGTCCACGACGATGAGCGCCGGCTTCGCCGTCAAGCCCTACATCCAGCCCAGTTCAGGCTCGGATTCGCGAATTGCCCGTATGTCCTTCAGCACCTGAGCCCGAATCTCGGCCGGCGACTTGAAGTCGGAGATGATCTCGCCCCCTCTCACTATCTGCTTTAGGAGCCTTGCAGATCCCTTGGGGGGAGCGGTCCCCGCGAGGACGACGGTATCCTTGAATCCCCGTCTCCTGAAGACTTCTTTGCGCCCCCCCAGGCCACCTCTCTTTGCCCTGAAGCTGCGCTTCCCTTTGTCGTCCACCTCGACGATCTTGGCGCTGAAGTCGATCACGGGCGGGTAGGCGACTGCCGTCCCGACGCCGAATCCGTCTACGATGTCCTGCAGCTGGACGAGGTTCTCCTCGCTCAGCCTGCCTGACACGATTATCTTCACGTCCTTGCCTCCCCTTATGTTCAGCTCCCACCTCACCTCCTCGATTATCTTTCGCAGGTCTCCCCGGCGCGAGCTCGGGGTGTCTATCCTCACCCCAGAGAGGTTGGGGCCGAGGGTCTCGAACGCCTTGATCGCTTCCGATTTCTCATCCCAGAACGTGTCTATGAGGGCTATCCTCGGGACCGACTTCGAGATGGTCTTGTCGAAGAGGAGCCACGCCTCCGCCTGGTCGCCGACGACCTGGACCAGCGCGTGCGGCATGGTCCCCGCAGGCTCCACCCCCAGTAGCTTCGCTCCGAGCACGTTGGAGACGCTGTCGAAGCCTGCGATGTAGCAGGCGCGCTCGATGAGGGGGGCCATCGCGGGGTGTGCCCTCCGCGTCCCGAAGCTAATCAGGCTCTTGTCGCCTGCGGCCGCCCTGAAGCGGGCAGCCTTCGTGGAGATGCTCGTCGAGGAGGAGATCAGACCCAGCAGGGGGTTCTCGTACTCGACGAAGTCGCGGTACCTGCCGGTGATCGTCATGACCGGCTCGTAGAATGTCGTCTTTGCGTCGGCGAGGAAGATCGAGCCCTCGTCGAAGGACCATAGGTCGACCGGGACGCCCTCCAGAAGCTTGGCGACCTCGTAGACCCCTGTCAGGACTCCCCAGATTCCGGGGTATGGAAGGTCCCGCGCGAAGACCTCCATCACCACCTTGGTGTCTATGTGGTTCTTGGCGAGGACCTCCTTCGTGTTGATGAAGTAAACGTCTGTCGTGCTCGCGTTCTTTATCTCGTCCTCGTTCGCCATCCAGAAGAGACGATCCGCGAGGTCACGTTGCTTCATTGATTGCGTCACAGAATGGCCCCCTAGAAAAAGTATTTCTTCGAACGAGAGTCACGTTCGCAGCATTGCAAAGCGCAGCGCTGGATCTCTCCGAAGTCAAGAAGAATATCACCCATTTCATCAGGAGGAAGGTCGAGGAATCCCAGACCGACGGGGTCCTCGTAGGGCTCGACGGTGAGGTGGACTCTGCTGTCGCGGCGTACCTCTGTGTGGAGGCGCTCGGGAGCAGGAGGGTGACGGGTCTGATCATGCCCGACCTGCGGACGGCCACCGAGGGGTACGTGTCGGACGCGAAGATAGTCGCGAATGAGCTCTGCCTCGAGACCAGGCAGTTCGATATCGCCCCGATTCAGAAGTCCTTCATGAAGTCCCTTGCGGTCAACAAGGTGGCCGAGGATAACCTCAGCGAGAGAATCAGGATGTCCCTGCTGTACTACCACGCGAACTTGCTCAATGGGCTGGTAGTGGGGACCGCCGACAAGTCCGAGATCCTGCTGGGTCACTTCACCAAGTACGGTGATGGGGGAGCGGACATCCTCCCAATCGGCGACCTCTACAAGACAGAGGTCAGAAAGCTCGGCGAGGTCCTGGGCATCAACCGGCGGATAGTCGCGAAGAAGAGGAACTCGAAGACCTGGGCGTCGCACAAGAGGGTAGACGCTGGGCTCGCCTACGACACGGCGGACCAGATACTCGCGTTGAGATTCGACCGTGGTCTGGACGCCGCGGCCATAGCGGCCACAGCGGCCACAGTCAGGACGGGTCGTGCCAAGGTCGAGAACGTCATCGCGAGGCACGATTCGTCGGTTCACAAGAGGGAGACCCCCGAGATCTGCAGAATCCGCTAGAGTATGAATTGGGAGTGGACTGGGGGGATTTGAACCCCCGACCCGTGGTGAACAAATACCCCATTGGAATCTGAGGTTGATGGAGGAAATAGACGCAGCCTGGCTCGGTGCTCTGGTTGGCGGCGAAGGGTATCTCTGGTACCGCAGGGTCAAGTCCAAGGTCACGACCAAGAAGAAGACGTACGTCTACTATTATTGGAGCCTGTACTTGGAAATCGAAATGGGGGAGGAAGAGTGGGTCAAGCGAGCAGCGGAATTGTTCGGCGCTAGCTACCGAAAGAAGCCGGACGGCTATTGGGAAACGATAGCCACTGGTTCAAGAGCGTTCAAAATAGTGGCAAGGATCGAGCCGTACCTTCTTGGATTCAAGGCTCGGGCGGCTCAGATAATAGCCCGTAGCGGACCCAGCCTTCCTGCGAGAGAACCACGACCCCTGCTTCCGAGCTTAAAGGGTCGAAATGGACCGGGCGGGATTTGAACCCGCGACCTCCTCCGTGCGAGGGAGGCATTCTACCAGATTGAACTACCGGCCCAATCAGGGGAACCACTAAACGTGCACTATTAAAATTACAATTCTAGGCGTCGAAGTCGAGTGTGCTCGCGCACGGCGGACTCGGCGCACGGCCTAGGCAGATTAGGAGGACTTTGGCTTCCGTGATAGCTTGGTGCCGCAGACGTCGCAGATCGTCGCTTTCGAGTCGGAGTACTCTTTACGGCAGCCCTTGCAGTACGTAATCCACGTTATCTGTTTCCATTCGCCTCTGACGTTGGTCTCTGATAGGCCGACTCCCAGCACCTCGGCGACGTTCCTGACGGCGAAATCGTCTGTGACCAGAGTTACGTCGCCTCCCGCAGAGGCGAGGTCGAGGCTCACGGCGATTATCGAAGCATCCGCCTCCGAGAGGGACTTCAGGTCCCCTGTCTTGGCGGAGACCTGCTTGACTTTCTGGAGAGATTCCTTTGACGGCTCGGTCACCTGGACCCTAGAATGGATCAGCTGAGCCCCGATACCCCTGCTCCCGACCTCGTCCATTACGTGATAGGTCGTGTAGTATCTTCCTGTGCCCTGGAACGGTATTCCCCTGAAGAATGCCGTGGAATCGAGAACGTGGATTTTTTCGCTCAAAACTCGAGTTTCACTGTCACATTGCGTCTTGTGGTCCGGAGGTGCTCTTCAAGAAACGGTCCTCAATCTAGGTGGTCATCTTCACTGCTGAAACAGGCTCTGGTTCTGCATTGCGCGCTACTAAAGCCTTCGCGCCTTGGAATAATATACGATTCGGTGTC
>Ga0187867_10004481_pt1 | contig 10805 bp, 9 predicted proteins | sample June2016WEW_13_1_FD_132976 | JGI IMG/M metagenome (GOLD analysis project Ga0187867, IMG submission 132976) | Peatland microbial communities from SPRUCE experiment site at the Marcell Experimental Forest, Minnesota, USA - June2016WEW_13_10 | ecosystem: Environmental > Terrestrial > Soil >... | reverse complement strand
GCAGAGCCGGACAAGCTGTTCCGAGTCGACAAGCTCGCCTCGCAAGACGCCGGACTGAAGCCGCTCGCTTTGAACGATTATCGCCGCGGCCTGGCGAACAAGCGCGCTCTGCGCTTCGGTCAAGCTGGCCGCCCCGCCGAGATCGTCGGCAAGCGACAGGGCGAGATCACGATAGCGGCGCGCGGCGGCGCTTCTGCCGTCGACGTTCGCAAGCAAGTCCTTTCCGTTGGTGATCCGACTGCGAACCGTCGGCGAGCGCTCGGCGGTGGTTTGGCTTCCGAACATTGCAACCTTCAAAAACGAACGAAACGATACCCGGCTGTTACCCAAGTATATTGCGCGCGGATGGCCGACTATCGCAAGATAGACAACATTAGACACTTACGGACATTTGCGCCGTGAAGGGCCGCGGTTTCAATAACCGATGCTATCGATCGTTTCGGCGATTCGAGGCGCGATCGGGAAACGGTGGCGAGCCGGCGAGGAAAAAATATGAGGCTGGCGCGTTCGCCGGCGCGTTGTTCAAGCTGCTCGATCTGGGCGCTCATGCGCTGAATCTGCTGCTTGAGGCCCAGATTCTCCAGCTCGATGGTCCGGGCGGAACCAGTCTCCTCGGAGGGCGGCGATTGGAAATGGCCGCGGATGGCGTTGGCGATTCGATAGGTGGGGCGCGAAATCGGAATCAGCAGCGTCTGAAACGACGTGCGGCCCAGGTCGGTGGCGCGCGGCGGAAGGACAAACGCGCCCAGAAGGCTCAGCATCATCAAGCCGAAAAAAACCTGGTTGAATTGCACGCGGGACACGGCCTTGGACCCCAAGGAAATTCAATCACGCTTCGTCGGCGTGAATCACGCCTCGTCGGCGTCGGATTCCATCGTTTCTTTCCAAAGTTCCAGATTCTCCAGATAGACGCTGGTGCCCCGCGCCACGCAGGTCAGGGGGTCCTCGGCCAGCTTGACGTCCAGACCGGTGGCGTTGGAAAGAACGGTGTTCAATCCCCGCAGAAGCGACGATCCGCCCGCCATGGTGATGCCGTTCTCGACCAGATCGGCCGCCAGTTCCGGCTCGGCCAACTCGAGCGTTCGCTTGACGGCTTCGATGATCTGCGTGATCGGCTCCTGCATCGCTTCGCGGATTTCCTCGCTGGTGACGGTGGTCTTGCGCGGCAGGCCGCTGATGAGATCGCGGCCGCGGACTTCCATCGTCGGCTCGCCGTTGCCCGACGCCGCCGCCGAGCCGATCTCGATCTTGATCCGTTCGGCCATCTGCTCGCCGATGGCCATGTTGTACGTCTTCTTCATGTGGCTGACGATCGACTCGTCGAAATCATCGCCGGCGACGCGCACCGATTCGCAAACGCTGATGTCGGCCAGGGAGATGATGGCGACTTCGGTGGTTCCGCCGCCGATGTCCACGATCATGCTGGCGGTGGGTTCGATGACGGGCAGGCCCGCGCCGATGGCGGCGGCCATGGGCTCGTCCACCAGGTAAACCCGCCTCGCTCCGGCGCGTTCGGCGCTGTCGTACACGGCCCGGCGTTCGACCGCCGTGATGCCCGATGGAATCGCGATGACCACCCGCGGACCGATGAAATGCCTGCGGCCATGCACCCGGCGGATGAAATACGCCAGCATCGCCTGCGTGATCTCGAAATCGCTGATGACGCCGTCCTTCAACGGGCGGATCGCCGTGATCGAGCCGGGAGTCTTGCCCAGCATTTCCTTGGCGACCAGCCCGACGGCGTTGCCGTTCTGCAAGACGCGGTTGGTTCCCTTCTTGACGGCGACGACGCTGGGTTCATTCAGGACAATGCCTTCGCCCTTGACGCAGACCAGCGTGTTGCACGTCCCCAGGTCGATGCCCATGTCGATGCTGAACATGCCCAAGAGCGAATCGAAGATCACGCTGTCGTCTCCTGACCGTTCGGATGAAGCGTTAGAGCTTTGAAGATGCAGAGCCGACCGATGCTCCGCATCGAAGGTGAAGGGCAAGCCCTCCACAGTGAAGGCGAAGCCTCCACACGCTCTGACAGTGACGGGAACTCAAAGCCTGTTGGCGGTGAGCCGTTAAGAAAGTGGTTATCACTTTCCTATCCAAATGCCCGCTCCATCGGGTTTCCGGAACTTGCCCGGAATGGGAATAAAGTACAGCGCGCCCGCGCCGTTAGCAAATGGCGGCGTGCCCATTTCGTCAGTTTATTCGCTGCCAGGACGGAATCGCCGGCAACGCGCCGGGCGATTTGTCGCGGCCAAACCGGGTGAATAGACTGGGAATAAAGGACGATCCATGACCCAGCAGCGATGGACCGAGGTAGACCGCTACATCACGGATTTGCTTGTGCCGCCGGACCCCGCCCTGGACGCCGCCCTGCGGGCCAGCGCCGCCGCCGGACTGCCGCCGATCCAGGTTTCCCCCAACCAGGGCAAGCTGCTCATGCTCCTGGCACAGCTTCAGGGGGCTAGAAACGTCCTTGAGATCGGCACATTGGGCGGTTACAGCACGATCTGGCTCGCTCGCGGGCTGTCCAAAGACGGCCGTCTGATCACGCTGGAAGCCAGCCCCAAACATGCGGAACTCGCCCGCGGCAACATCGCGCGGGCCGGTCTGGCCGACGTGGTTGAGATCATTCTCGGCCGGGCGATCGATACCCTGCCGCAGCTCGCCGCCAAGGGCCGCGGCCCGTTTGACCTGATTTTCATCGATGCCGACAAACCCAGTCTTCCGGATTATTTCACCTGGTCGCTAAAACTGTCGCGCCCCGGCAGCGTCATTATTATCGACAACGTCATCCGCCACGGCACGGTGATCGAGGCCGCCAGCACCGCCCCGGACATCCAGGGCGCCCGGCGAATGAACGAGATGATGGCCGCCGAGAAGCGCGTGACCGCCACGGCCATCCAGACCGTGGGCAGCAAAGGATACGATGGATTTGCGATAGCGCGGGTCAACACGGAGAAGTAGGACCGTTGCGTTCGCTTGCCAGAGGAGTCAATTCGAGGGTGGCAAGGTATCCGAGGGGCTCGCGTTGGCATCGGGGAGGGCGCTCATCAAGCTGCTGGCGTACGCTTGATCGCTGAATTCGCGGATCAACTTCCGGCCGCGTTTCACGAGCGGGTCGGCTTGGAAGTAGCCGCGGACGCAGTCGTCGCGCAGGTAATTGCCCAGCGAGATCAGCAACATTCCCTGGTCAAGGATGAGGAACGTGTCCGACTTTTCACCCGTCTTGAGGTTCACTGAATCGTAGAATCCCTGGTCGGGCGTACGGATACCGGTGGTCTCGATCGCGCGAAGGCATTTGATCGCTTCCTGGGGGAAATCTTCAATCGCCAGCGCGACGGCGTGCGGGGTGACGACCTCGTCCTTCAGATCGCCACTACCCATATAGCCGTGATTGTTCGGATTCGCGCAACTGGACCAGCCCCAGGCCGGGGAGCCGATCTGGCGCGCGTACATGATTTGTGAATAGGCGTAGTTCTTCGCGGAGCGCGCCAGGAACGTGCCGCGGTTGTCGAGCCAGAGACCGCCGATGTACTGCAGGAACAGGCCGCCGCCTTGCCACGCGGGTTTCATGAAAACCGCGCCGCAGCGCTTGTCGGTCGAGCGGTCCAGCTTGTCCCACATGGTCGGCGGCGCCGCACCGCTTGCGATCGCCAGGAACTGCGCCAACTGCGAGTCGTATCCGAGCGAATTCAACTGCCAGGTCTTGACAAACTCGAGGCTGTCCGTCTTGAATCCGCCGATGACCAGGCCAGTCTGCTTGTCGTAAAAATCCTGCCACCGCATCGCATCGGTGATCCTGTGCACGCGGTCGGAAAACTTCGGACACGCTTGGGCAGCGGTCAGCAGGCCGCCGACGAAGTTTCCGGTATCTAGAACCGAAATCGTGTGGTCGTTCGATGCAGGCTCAAGCGTCGCCGCGTCGTTCCAACATTGCTGAAAGCCATGCCACGTGCGCAGCTGCTCGACGCTGTTAAGCGTTTGCTCGATCCGGCGTTCCGCCTCGACGGGAGTGATGATCCCCATGTCGCGTGCAACGACGATGCACGTCAGGTAAATGCCGATGTTGCTGACGGACGTGTTGGGATTGTGCTCATTGCTGTCGAACGGAATGCCCGTCCCCGGATGCGCCATGCCGGCAACGCAATGCCACGTGTCTTTGGCCAAGGTATTGAGGTACTCGGTGTCTAGTGCGTCGGACGGCCGGTTGGTGCCAAGCCGCGCCGCGACGTCGGAACCGGCGGCGGCAATCGTCGTAGCCAAAAGAAGAACCACGCCCGCCATCATCAGTTGAGCTTGCATGCAGCGTAGTGTATGTGAGAGATGCCATCGCACAAATTTCCGGCGATGAATTCGGGTTCACCGCCGGCGCACGTCTGTGCCATGAAATGCGTGCTCTATGCTCCTCCGCCGCAACAATTGAAGGAGCATAATGAATGAACGAGCTTCTCGCCTCAGAGAAGCGCGGGGCAGCAATGGTTATGATGGGTTTGCGATTGCCCGGGTCAACGCGGAGAAGTAGGGGTGGGCGGGAGGAGAGATCAACGTGGCTGGACCGGCCCATCGAAATAGGTCAAGTCTTCCCGTTCATTCGTTCCTGGATCGCGGACCATAGATCGCCAAGGCCCATCTGCTGGGCCCATCGGGCAATATATGCCATGTCGATCTGGTCTCGGCTGGTCTTAAGGACACCGGCGATGTCCCGAAGATGCTTTTCCGAGCCGCCCTGGCGGTAGTAGTCCATCTTCTTGATGATCGCGTCCTCCGGGGAGGCGAAGCACGCATCAAAATCATCCGCCGCATGCAGACGCCTGACTCGCACAAATCGCGACTCGTTGAACGGGCTTGGTTCCGGCACAATCACGTCCACCTTTAGGCCGGAAGCCGGGTGAATGATGTTGAATTGCCCCTTTTTGATCGCTGCCTCGCGAGCCGCCGCCTCGCTGACGTAAAACTCGTCTTGAGGAAACCGGCGACAGAATTCGACGATCCGTTTTTCCGATATCTCGACAACCACGTCGATGTCGTTGGTGAATCGCGGCTCGCCGTAAAAGATGGTCGCGGTGGAGCCGGTCACAAAATAGCGCAGGCCCATGTCCTCGATGATGCGCGCCACGTATCGCAGAAGATCAAGTTGCTCCATGCGACAGCCTCCGGGCCGCCTCTTGCTGGATGCGCCGCTCATCCCACTCGGCGTGTTCGGCGCGCAGGTGGCTCAATAGCATCTTTCGGGCACTGGCGTACATTCCGCTGGCAATACGCAGGCGCTCGGCCCCCGTCTTGGCGCGGATGATCCGCGCCATATCCTCCTCGATTACCTCGATGCTCGCGGGCCGTTGCCCTTTGCCGAATTCCATGCCAACACTGTATCCGTTGTCGGCGGATAGTGGCAACCGATTTGTGCGGCCGGCGACACTTGCGGCCCCACCGCGCTTGCCGGATGCGCCGCTCATCGCGCTCGGCGCGAATTTTCCCCTTGTAAATCGAGATGACGTTGGGTCCCAAACTGCTATAATCCTCGCATCTGGCAGGATCATTTTTGCATGACCAAGAGCGTCCTGATTGTTGAAGACGAAGCGGTTCTTCGCGAATCGCTGGCCGAATTGCTGGCCGGGGAAGGCTACGAAGTCCTCCAGGCGGCGGATGGGAAGGCGGCCTACGCGATCGTGCTGGAACGTCCGGTGGACGTCGTGGTCACCGACGTGCGCATGTCGGGGATGGACGGGCTGACGCTTCTGGGCCACCTGCGCCAGGTCGCGCCGCAAACCCCGGTGATCGTGGCCACCGCGTTCGGGACGGTCGAAACGGCCGTCTCGGCCATGCGATCGGGCGCTTACGATTACCTCCTCAAGCCCGTGCAGTTCGAGGACATGCTGCTCAAGGTCCAGCGCGCCCTGGAATACGGCGACATGGCCCGCACCCAGCGGGTCATCACCGAGCAACTGGCCGAGCAGAGCACCTTTCACAATCTCGTCGGCAATTCGCAATCGGTCGCAAAACTGTTCGAGATGGCCAAGCGTCTGTCGGACGTCAAGAGCAACGTGGTCATCGTCGGCGAGAGCGGCACCGGCAAGGAGCTTTTCGCCCGTGCGATCCATTACAACGGCATCACCCGCGGCCAGCCGTTCGTGCCCGTGAACTGCGGCGCGCTCACCGATACCTTGATCGAATCGGAATTGTTCGGGTATCGCCGCGGCGCTTTCACCGGCGCCATCCGCGACAAGATTGGGTATTTCGAGGCCGCCAACGGCGGCACGCTGTTTCTCGATGAGATCTCGACGCTGCCCATCGGCGTGCAAAGCTCGCTATTGCGGGTGATCGAGGAAAAGGTCATCGTGCCCGTCGGCGACACGCACCCGCGTCCGATCGACGTGCGCATCATCGCCGCCTCGAATCAGGACCTGGAGAAAATGGTCGAGCAGCGCCAGTTCCGCGAAGACCTGCTTTTCCGGCTCAACGTCGTCAAGCTCCAGCTTCCGCCCCTGCGCCAACGAAAAGAAGACATTCCGCTGTTGGTCCATCATTTCCTCATCAAGTACACGCGGGAAATGAGCAAGAAGATGATCGGCATTACCAACGGCGCCATGCGGGCGATGCTGAGCCATCATTGGCGGGGGAACATTCGCGAATTGGAAAACGTGATCGAGCGGGCCGTCATTTTTGCCGACGGCCGGGACATCGGCGTCGAGGACCTTCCGTTTTCCGTCGAGGGAATCTCAGACGACGTGGGCGAAGACCTGAAAACGGCGATGGAGCATTTCGAGCGCCAGCACATCCTTTACAGCTTGGGCCGGCACAATTACGACAAGGCTGAAACCGCGCGCAGCCTCGGCATCGGCGTCTCCAGCCTCTACCGCAAATTGGATGAATTGAAGATCAATAAGCAGGAAGGCGAAGCGGATCAAAAAGACACGCCCGAAGCCGAAACTCGAAATCCGAAATCCGAATGACGAACCAAGCCGCTGCGCGGAAATTCGAAATTCGAAACTCGAATCAAATTCGAAGTCTGAAATTCGAAATTCGAGTTTCGAATTTGATTCGTCATTCGAATTTCGGATTTCGAGTTTGCGTGTAAGTCAGTTCCCCCTTGCCCGTGCGGAGACAAAACTGCAATTCGGTTCCTCGGCCATGTAGTCGCCGGTGTGGGAAAAGGCCCGGGCTCGGCAGCCCATGCAGACCTTGCTGAACTCGCAGCATCCGCACTTGCCGCCCAGGTTCGATTCGTCTCGCAGGTTGGCAAAAATAGCGCTGTCGCGCCAGAGGTGCGGCAGGGGAGTTTCCTTCACGTTGCCTGAACTGACCGGCAGATAGCCGCAGGGGAATACCTCGCCGGTGTGCGAGACGAAGCAGACCGCCTGGCCGGCAAGACAGCCCTTGGTCATGGCGGTCATGTCGGGACCGCCATGTCCCGCCGGATGCCCGCCCGGCTCGCCGCCGTGCCCGTGCCGCGTCGGCATGGGCCGGCCATCCGTCTTGGCGCGCTGCCGCATGATGCGGAAATAGTGCGGCGCGCACGTCGCTTTCAGATGAAGTTTGCCCTCGAGGCTGCGATCGTACACCCAGTTCAGCGTTTGCTCGTATTCTTCCGCCGACAACATGACGCTCGGGTCCAGCGACATTCCGCAGCCCACCGGCACCAGCATGAACGCGTGCAGCGCATCGGCGCCCAGTTCCAGCGCCAGGCGGTAGGTTTCGTCGAGTTTGCGGTAATTGTGCTTGGCGATGGTGGTGTTGATCTGCATCGACATTCCGGCGTTCCGCAGAGCCTTGAATCCGGCGATGGATTTCTCGAACGCGCCGGGGCCGCGGAAAAGATCATGGGTTGGCGCGTCCGGTCCGTCGAAGCTGATGGAGACCCGGTGGAACCCCGCCGCCACGATTTTGCCGGCGACGGCCTCATCCACCAAAGTCCCGTTGGTCGCCAGGGCCGTCGGCAGGCCGACGGCGGTCGCCGCCGCGGCCAACTCGAAGATGTCGGGCCGTTTCAGCGGTTCCCCGCCGGAAAACACCAAGATCGGCCGCCCGGTTTCGGGCAACGAGCGAATCATCGCCAAGGATTGCTCCGTCGAGAGGTCCAGCCGGCTCAGTTCTTGCGAAACTTCCAGTCGGCGGCAGTGAATGCAAGCCAGGTTGCACCCGGTGGTGGTTTCCCAGAACAGAAGTCGAAGCGGCGGCGGGGCGCTGGCCGCCTGTTTGCGGGAGCCGGGGTAACATTCAAGCGACGTGGACATCAATCGCTCCTTATGCCTGAACGAGTTGAATATAGCACAAACGTCGTGCCACGCGCCTTTTGCCGGTTTTGCCCGCTTTTCCAAGGGAATCGGCGGACGATCGCGGTCCCGGCGACGGCAATTCTCAGTTCTTGGAAAATGTGTGGAAATCGTTCTCAAAGCAGCAACCGGGCCGCCGATGGAATTCACGGTCCTGGCGCGGCTTTTGATACATGAGAGTATATTAGTCGGTTGGACAGCCGCCGATCGTGCGACCAGCGCAAGAACGTGGGTTTCGACGCCCCGGCGCGTGATCGTCGCACCGATTCTGAGATTGGCTGCCCGCCATTGCTCTTAGGAGCAGGAACGATCAACCCCCTATGCTTCGACGCCGCCTTTTAGTCATTATCATTCCGCTGGTGGGCTTTTTGGTGCTGGTGTCAATCGCCGGCATCGTGCTGCTTCAGGGGACGCTGTCCCAAGTCGGGCAAATCAGTGAAGGCGGCCTGGCGACGGTCGAGCAGGGCAACGATTTTATGTTCGGTCTCCGCGATGCACGGCGCAATCTCCATGAAATGGCCCTGGGCCACCCGAACCAGTTGCAGCCGATGGCCGCTTCGATGTCCAGCGCGGCCCAGCTTCTTCAAATCATCGAGCGGTCGCCGATCGTTCATCATCCGAGATTCGACGCGACGCTCGATCGCATCAATACCAAGTTTCCCCAGGTCCAGCAGCAGGTCGGTGCGCTTTTCGCCCCCCATGCCGACGTGAGCCCGGCACATGCTGAAGCCTTGATCGGGACAATCAATGAAATAGACGGGGATTTGACCAGCCTCAATGAATTGGTCCGCGATCAGGCCCACGACGACTTCCAGGCATTGTCCAACCGGTTCCGCGACCAGTTGATTGCGTTGACCATCGTGTCCATCGTGGCGATCAACCTGTCGATCCTTTCCCTGCTGCGGATGGGCGCCATGATTCTTCGCCCCGTGGACAAACTGGTCGCCGCCGCGCGCGAACTGGGAAAGGAAAACTTCGACGTTCGGGTTCAACTGGATAGCAACGACGAATTCGGCCAACTGGCGCAGGCGTACAATCACATGGCCGAAGAGCTCGAGGCCGCCGAGCGCCGCCGGATGGAGGTCCTCGGCCAGGTGGCCCTGACGATGAACCATGAGTTGAACAACGTGATCAACATCATCGAACTACAATTGTCGCTGGCCAGCAAGCGGGCCGAATGCGGCGGCGAGCTGGAAGGCCATCTCAAGCAGATTCGCCAGAGCCTGGGCCGCATGACGAGGGTCGTCGAGGAGCTGCGCCACGCCCGGCGGATTGTCTTGACGGACTATACGGCCGGGGTGAAAATGCTCGATCTGCATCGATCGGCCCAAGCGTTCGATGCGGGGGAAGAGGCGAGTCCGGTCCGAAACGCGGCAGAGTCCCATCTATGACCAAACCGGCCGACCGCCAATACGCTCTGGCATTGGAACTGGCCTGGTTCATTCGCCTGCGGTGGATTGCCGGCTCCGCCGTCGCCCTCAGCGGCGCCCTGGATCGCTTCGTCTTTCGCTGGCATTCCATGTCAACCCAGGTGCTCTTCCTGGGCCTTATCATTCTTTCTTATAACGCCGCGCTGCTCTGGGCCTTGAGGGAGACGCGGCAACTCAAACGAGTCTATCTGCTTCGGCTGGCGGTCGCTCAAATATTGCTCGATCTGGTTTGCCTGGCCCTGCTCACCGGCTGGACCTCGGGCCTGCGCAGCCCCATCCTGGGATTCTTCGTTTTTCACATGGTTTTCGCCAGCCTGCTTCTGCCGCGGACGCTGGCCTACGGCAGCGCGGTTGCCGCGATCGGCTTGCTCGCCGGATCGCTCGCCTGGGCCGGGCAAATCCCCAGCACCCATGCCGACACGCTCATTCTTGTCGGCTTCTGCCTGACGCTGCTGATGACCGTCGGCCTGACCAACCACATCACCCGCGACCTGCGCCGCCAGCGCCGGCGCCTGGCTCGCCAGAACAAGCGCATGCGCGCCATGGCCAGGCGATTGTGGCTCAACCAGCGCGCCATGGTTCGACAGGAAAAGATCGTCGCCCTCGGCCAGATGGCCGCCGGCGTCGCACACGAGGTGATGAATCCACTGGCCAACATGGACGGGCTGCTCCAGCTTGCGCTGCACAAGCCGGAACGGATGAACGCCGAGGCCATCTCCAAATTGCGCGAGCAGATCGCCCGCATCAACGCCATCGTTCAGCAGATGCGTTCGCTGGTTCATCCCACCGACGGCCAGCAGCAGCGCCTGCCGCTCAACGACGTCGTCGCCCAATCCATCGAGATGGTCCGGATCGATTCCCGCGCCAAGCGACTCGGCATCCAGGCCGATCTGGCCCCCAACGTCGGCGCGGTCCTGATCCGTCCCCAGGCTCTTCAGCAGGTGCTGGTGAATCTTCTGCTCAATTCCCTGGACGCCCTGGCCGACGTTCGCCAGCCATCGCTCGTCGTGAAAACAAGCCGCACCGACCGATGGTACGTCGTCGAGGTCATCGACAACGGCATCGGCATCAAGCCCGAGCACTTAAATCGCGTCTTCGAGCCGTTCTT
>Ga0187867_10004479_pt1 | contig 10806 bp, 10 predicted proteins | sample June2016WEW_13_1_FD_132976 | JGI IMG/M metagenome (GOLD analysis project Ga0187867, IMG submission 132976) | Peatland microbial communities from SPRUCE experiment site at the Marcell Experimental Forest, Minnesota, USA - June2016WEW_13_10 | ecosystem: Environmental > Terrestrial > Soil >... | reverse complement strand
TGGTAAGGCTGGTGTCGTCGGTTCGATTCCGACAGGGGGCTCCGCGGCGGCGTAGCTCAGTTGGTAAGAGCACACGGCTCATAATCGTGGGGTCGCCGGTTCGAGTCCGGCCGCCGCTACCGGAGTGGGAGCAGAGGAGTAAGAGCGTGGCCAAGAACGAGAAGCGGGTCAAGGTGACTCTTGCCTGCGAGGTGTGCAAGCGCCGGAACTACATCACGATGAAGAACAAGCAGAACGACCGTGAGCGCATCGAGATGAAGAAGTACTGCCAGTTCGACCGGCAGCACACGCTCCACAAGGAAACGCGCTGAAGCGCGAGGCTGACGACCTCGCCCCTCTCGTCGAACTCGCCAGGGACGGGGACAGGGCCGCCTTCGAGCACCTCGTGCGTGCCACCTCGGCCGAGTGCTACGCCCTGGCGCTGCGGCTGGTGGGCAACGAGCACGACGCCCGCGACGTGCTACAGGACGCGTACTTGCGCGCCTTCCGCTCCCTGCGCAAATTCCGGGGCGACTCCGCGTTCGGGACCTGGTTGCACCGCATCACTGTGAACTGCTCGGCGACCTTCGTGGCCAAGCGTCGGCGGAGCTCTCATGTGGAACTGGACGACGATCTCGAGGTGCTTGAGATGCGCTCCGAGAGCGATCCAGAGGCGGCGGCGGGGACGGCTGACGATCACCAGCGCCTCGTCGAGGCGTTAGCGGACCTGCCTGACCAGATGCGCATGGTCATTGTCCTGAGGGATGTCTACGACCTGGCGCACGAGGAGATCGCCCGCGAGCTCGGCATCAGCCAGACCGCGGCGAAGGTTCGCCTGCACAGGGCACGGCGCCGTCTTCGCGAGCAGCTGTTCGCAACCGCGGGGATCCTGCCCGTCCCGAGCCGCCAAAAGCAAAGGTCGACAGTTGACCCGAGCCAAGCCGAAGCAGGCGGCCGGGTTCGCTCCACGGCCGGCTTTGCGACTGAGGACTCCCATCTCCCTGAACAGGCGCATAGACATGCAGCCGCGGTTTGAACAGCTTGTCTTGGCGCGTGTAGGTGCCTTCGAGGCCCGCCGTGCCAGGACTTTTCGTGGCGAGGTGTCCTGTGCCGATGTCGCTCTCGCCCTGCCGGGCATACTCGATGGTGACTCCTCGGCCGACGAGGTCGTCGTAGAGCACGTCGGGCGGTGCCTGCGCTGCCAGGCCGAGCTCGCCAAGTACCGCAAGCTACTGCGCCTGCTCAACCAGCTGCGCGCTACGAGAGTCGAGACCCCACCGGGAGCGGTGGCCGACGTGCTCGGCGCTCTCGAGGAGGCGGCTCAGCGCAGTGTCATCCGCTCTGCGCTCTCGGGACGTCGTCTCGTCTATGCCGCGGCCATCGTTTCCCTCGGGGCGGCGATCGTCGCGGTCGCCGTATGGCGGCGTGGCCGCCTGCGGAGGGTCCGGCCCGTGGTGCTATCGTGATGCGGACCCGGGGCGACCGGTGCTCAGTTCAGTGGCGGGCCACGACGCCGGCCCGGAGGGCAGTAGCTCAATTGGTAGAGCACCGGTCTCCAAAACCGGCGGTTGGGGGTTCGAGTCCCTCCTGCCCTGCTCACCGCTCTTTCGAGCCGAGGATTGTTTCGTGAACCGACAGACAAAACGTCTCCTGCAGCGACAGGGCCAGATAGACGAAGAGGGCGCGCCTACCGGTGGCGGTAGGCGGCCGCCTCCGACGCGCCGCCCGCCCACGGGCGGGGGTGCCGCGGGGCCCGGCAGGGGAGAGAAGGCGAGCCTTCCGAGTCGCGTCGTCGAGTTCTCCCGCGAGGTGCGCAACGAACTGGCCAAGGTCGCCTGGCCGAACCGCCAGGAGGTCGTCAAGTACACCATCGTCGTGTTCGTGACCCTCGTGTTCATGACAAGTCTCGTCTTTGGCCTCGACGCTGGCTTCGCCAAGGGCGTGTTGTTCCTCTTCGGCCGTTGAGCGACGAAGACGATCCCGGAGATGATGAAGTGAGCACGATCCATCCTGAAACCGACGGCGCGGACGCCGCCTTGCCGGAGGAGCCCCCGGCCGAGGAGCCTTTGGAGGCCGAGCCGAGATCGGCCGGTTTCGACCTGCTCGAATACGAGCTTCCGTCGCAAGACGACGACGAGGTTCACGTTGCCGAGCCGAGCCCTTATGACCGGCCTGGTCAGTGGTACGTCGTGCACACCTACGCCGGCTACGAGAACAAGGTCAAGTCGAACCTCGAGAGCCGGATCTCCTCGATGAACATGGAGGACAGGATCTTCGAGGTCGTGATCCCCATGGAAGAAGTCGCTGAGATCAAAGCCGGCAAGCGTGTGTTCGTGCAGCGCAAGGTCTTCCCGGGCTACCTCCTTTGCCGCTGTGAACTGGACGACGATTCCTGGTCGGTCATCCGCCAGACGCCCGGGGTGACGGGCTTCGTCGGCCCGGGCACCAAGCCGACGCCGCTGCCGCGGGCCGAGGTCGAGGCCATTCTCCAGGTCCGCCCCGAGGGCACCGAGGGTCAAAAGCACCGCACCAAGCCGCGCCTCGAGCACCAGGTGGGCGACACGGTTCGCGTGAAGGAGGGTCCGTTCGCGGACTTCTCCGGTCAGATTGCGGAAATCAACGAGGACCAGCTCAAGCTCAAGGTGCTCGTGAACATCTTCGGCCGCGAGACCCCGGTCGAGCTCGAATTCAGCCAGGTCGCCAAGCTCTAGCGCCTGGCGGACAAGAAAGAGGAACAACCTTCATGGCTCGTCGCCGCGTCGCCGCCATCGTAAAGATCCAGTTGCCCGCGGGAGCGGCCACGCCTGCACCTCCTGTCGGCACGGCCCTCGGGCCGCACGGCGTGCAGACGATGGAGTTCTGCAGGCAGTACAACGCCGCCACGGAGAACCAACGGGGCACGATCGTCCCTGTCGAGATAACCATCTACGAGGACCGCTCGTTCACCTTCGTGTTGAAGACGCCCCCGACACCGTTCCTCATCCGTGAGGCGGCGGGACTCGAAAAGGGGAGCAAGCTTGCCGGGCGCGAGCCCGCCGGCTCGATCACCGACGGCCAAGTGGCCGAGATTGCCTCCAAGAAGATGCCCGACCTCAATGCAAACGACCTTGAAGCTGCTAAGCGCCAGGTGGCGGGCACCGCTCGCTCCATGGGCGTCACTGTCACAAAGTGACGACAGTTTCGCTTTCGAGCGCCACGCCACATCGAAGGGAGCCCTACATATGAACAGGGGAAAGCGGTACGCCGAAGCGCTCAAGGGCTACGACCGAGACCGTATGTACTCGCCAGTCGAGGCGTTGGACTTGGTCAAGAGCCTTGCAAAGGCGCGTTTTGACGAGACGATCGAGCTTGCCGTCCGGCTCGGGGTCGACCCTAGGCGGGCCGACCAGATCGTTCGTGGCTCGCTGTCGTTGCCGGCTGGCACTGGCCGCAGCGTGCGGGTGGCTGTCTTCGCCGCCGGCGAGCAGGCAGCTGAAGCACGCGCCGCGGGCGCGGACGTCGTCGGAGCGGACGACCTCGTGCAACGGATCGAGAAGGAGGGCTTCCTCGCTTTCGACGTCGCCATAGCCACGCCGGACCTCATGGCTCAAGTCGGCCGACTGGGGCGCGTGCTCGGCCCCCGCGGTCTCATGCCAAACCCCAAGACAGGGACTGTCACGACCGACATCGCCAAGGCGGTCGGCGAGTACAAGGCCGGTCGCGTGGAGTACAGGACCGATCGCGTCGGCAATGTGCACGTCCCGATCGGCAAGGCGTCCTTCGAGCGTTCGAAGCTTCTGGACAACTATCGCGCGGCCATCGACGAGCTCGTGCGGGCCAAGCCGGCCGCGGCCAAGGGCCGCTACCTGAGATCCGTGACGCTGAGCTCGACAATGGGCCCAGGGGTCAAGATCGATCCTGCCCGCGCTCGTATCACCGACGAGGCGCTCGCCGCGACAGCTTGAGCCGAGGCACGGGCGCAGCCCACTGCGCCGACCAGGCCCTCCGCGAGGTCGGCTAGTCTGAAACACACAACTGAATATCTCGCCGTAGATCTCCGGTGCGCCGAAGGGCGCTCAAAGGGTTCCGACCCGCCCGACGAGGCGAAGTGCTGAGCGCTTCTCACGTCTTGCGCGTCGCGGTCCTTCGGAGCCGTTGTCCCAGCCTCGGCTGGGGATGTGATCAAAGGAGCGTTCATGGCAGGTCCTAGACCTGAGAAGGTCGCAGTCGTCGAGGAGGTGCGAGAACATCTCGCCAACTCCGGCGCGGCCATCCTCACCGAGTACCGCGGCCTCAAAGTTGCTGATCTCGCAGCCTTGCGCAGACAGCTGCGCACCGCGGGCGCCGACTACAAGATCTTCAAGAACACCCTCGTGCGCCGCGCGACGGCGGGGACGGACCGGGCCGCGCTAGACCCCTTCCTCGAGGGGCCGACGGCAATCGCCTTTGTCCGCGACGATGTCGGCGCAGTTGCGAAGGTGCTCCGGGATTTCAGCCGGCTGCATCCCGAGCTGATCGTTAAGGGCGGTTTCCTCGGTACCCAGCTCGTCGACGCCCAAGGGGCGGGAGCCCTCGCCGACCTGCCCACCCGCGAAGCGCTGTTGGCTCAGCTGGCCGGGGCTATGGCCGCTCCGATGCGGCAGTTCGCCGGTCTGTTGCAGGCGCTGCCGCGAAGTTTCGCCTACGGGCTGTCGGCGCTGCTCGACAAGCGAGGTGGCGTTGCAGTGGCCGAGCCGGCTGACGCCGAATCTGCCAACACGGCCGAGCCTGCCAACACGGCCGAGCCGGCTGACGCCGAATCTGCCAACACGGCCGAGCCGGCTGACGCCGAATCTGCCAACACGGCCGAGCCTGCCGAGACGGCCGAGCCTGCCGAGACGGCCGAAGCTGAGGCGGCCCAACCTACTGACACAGTCGAGCCTTCTGACACAGTCGAGCCAGCTGAGACCAGCGGGGAGGCCACATCGGACGGTGAGCCGGCGAAGGTGGCAACGACCGCCGAGTCCGACGCAGCAACAGAGCCAGGCGACGCAGATCCAGCCGAGCCCACCGCGGGTTAGGCGTCGGCGACCAAATCAGGGCGACCGTCACACGGGCGCGAGATCGACATCTATTTCGTAAAACAGGAGGAGACATGGCAACCAAGGAAGAGATCCTCGACGGCATCGCCAGCATGACGGTGCTCGAGCTGAGCGAGCTGTTGAAGGAGTTCGAGGAGAAGTTCGGTGTGACCGCGGCGGCTCCGGTGGCCGTCGCCGCCGCAGCTCCGAGCGGCGGAGGCGAGGCTGCGCCAGCTGAGGAGGAGCAGGACGAGTTCGACGTCATCCTTCTCGCCGCGGGCGAGAAGAAGATCCAGGTCATCAAGGAGGTGCGCTCGCTTACGAGCCTTGGGCTTAAAGAGGCCAAGGACCTCGTGGACAGCGCCCCGAAGCCTGTGCTCGAGAAGGTCTCGAAAGAGGACGCAGAGAAGGCCAAGAGCCAGCTGGAAGAGGCCGGCGCCTCCGTCGAGCTCAAGTAGCGCCTGCCCGGGGCACGCTCGCTCCGAGGCCAAATCGGCAGTTGTCGAGAGACAACGGGCTGAACCATCTTGACCTGGGGGCACCGTTCCCGTACCCTTCGCGCGGCGACGCAGGCTGCCTGTTGCTCGCGCGTCCTCGCGCGTGTAATATGAACGGTTGCCGTGCCCTTCCGTCAAGTGACCGCTGCACCTTTAGTTCCTTGACGCGCGCCCACGCATCGCTCAGCCCTGTTCCCGGTCGATCAGCACCCGCGAGGAGTAGACCCTTGCCTTTACGTTCGCGCACCCCGGAGCGTTACTCGTTTGCCAACATCGACGAGGTTTTGCCGCTCCCTGACCTAATTGCCGTCCAGCGCGATTCCTTCGACTGGTTCCTCGAGACCGGACTCGCCGAGACCTTCAGCGACATCAGCCCGATCGCGGACTTTACGGACCAGTTGAGCCTGAAGCTCGACTTCGACGCCAAGGACCCGGACTTGCGTCCGCCGCCCAAGTTCTCGATCGACGAGTGCAAGGCGAAGGACATCACCTACGCCGCTCCCATATTCGTTCGGGCGTCGTTCATGAACCGCTCCACCGGTGAGATCAAAGAGCAGACCGTCTTCATGGGCGACTTCCCCATGATGACGAGCCGCGGGACCTTCATCATCAACGGGACGGAGCGGGTGGTGGTCAGCCAGCTCGTCCGGTCGCCGGGCGTGATCTTCCAACCCGGGCGCGACCAGAAGACGATCGTGACAGGCACGATCCACCCCTACCGAGGTGAGTGGATCGAGTTCGACGTCGAAGCCAAGCAGAAGACCAACCGCGAGGTGACCGCCGGTGCCCGGGTCGCCCGCAAGCGTCGCTTGTCGCTCTTTGTCGTGCTTCGCGCCCTCGGATACGAGGACGAGGCGTTCTTGAACCGCTTCGTGCGCCACTTCGACTTCCTCGAGGCTCAGTGGGAACGCGAGCGCGAGCTCATCCCCACCCGAGACGAGGCACTGCTCGAGATCTACAAGCGGGCCCGTCCCGGCGAGCCGCTTTCGCTCGACGCCGCTCGCGTCTATTTCGAGAACGCCTTTTTCAACCCGCGCCGCTACGACCTGACACGGGTCGGCCGCTACAAGCTGAACCGCAAGCTCGGTCCGGAGATCGAGCGCATCTCGCAGATTTTGGACATTCCCCTCGAGCACCCGGACGAGCACTCCGGCGTACTCAGCCCGAGTGAGGTGCTCGCGGCGTCCACCTACATGCTCCACCTCGCCAACGGCGAGCGCGGCTACCGCCTTGACGACCAGGACCACTTCGCCAACCGGCGCATACGTTCGGTCGGCGAACTGATCCAGAACCAGGTCCGGATCGGCCTGTCGCGTATGGAGCGTGTCGTACGTGAGCGCATGACGACCCAGGATGTCGAGGCGATCACCCCCCAGACCCTCATCAACATCCGCCCGGTCGTCGCGGCCATCAAGGAGTTCTTCGGCACGAGCCAGCTGTCGCAGTTCATGGACCAGCACAACCCGTTGTCGGGTCTGGCCCACAAGCGCCGCCTCTCCGCGCTCGGCCCCGGTGGCCTTTCGCGCGAGCGGGCCGGGTTCGAGGTCCGTGACGTGCACACGTCCCACTACGGCCGTATGTGCCCCATCGAGACTCCAGAAGGGCCGAACATCGGCCTCATCGGCCACCTGGCCAGTTACGCCCGGGTCAACTCCCACGGCTTCATCGAGACGCCTTACCGCAAGGTGGTCGACAGCCGCGTCACCGACGAGATCGTCTATCTCGCCGCCGACGAGGAGGAGGAGTACGTGATCGCCCAGGCGTCGGCGGCATTGGACGCCACAGGGCACTTCATCGGTGACAGGGTGCTCGTGCGTCGTGGTCCGCAAGGGGCGGGAGTGCGCGTTGGCGCGACCTCGACCTCCTACGGCACTGCAAGCGAGGTCGACTACGTCCCGCCATCTGAAGTTGGCCTCATGGACGTCTCGCCCAAGCAGATCCTCTCGGTCTCGACGGCCCTTATCCCCTTTGTCGAGCACGACGACGCGAACCGCGCCCTCATGGGCGCCAACATGCAGAAGCAGGCCGTCCCCTTGCTCGTGCCCGAGGCGCCTTACATCGGCACCGGAGTCGAGGCCCGGGCCGCTCGCGACGCGGGTGAGGTCATCTTGGCGGAGGGAACCGGCAAGGTCGTAGAGGTGGCCGGTGATTACATCATCGTCGAGTACAAGCCCGGAGAAAAAGACAGAACGCATCAGGAGCTGGGCCGGAAGATCTACCCGGTGGCGAAGTTCCGCCGTTCCAACCAGAACACCTGCGTGAACCAGAAGCCTGTCGTCTCCGAGGGCCAAGACGTGCGCCGCGACGACGTGTTGGCGGACGGCCCTTCGACGCACAACGGCGAGCTGGCCCTGGGCAAGAACCTGCTTGTCGCCTTCATGCCATGGGAGGGCTACAACTACGAGGACGCCATCATCTTGTCCGAGCGATTGGTGCGCGACGACGTGTTGACCTCGATCCACATCGAGGAGCACGAGGTCGACGCCCGCGACACCAAGCTCGGTGCCGAGGAGATCACTCGGGACATCCCGAACCTCTCCGACGACATCCTGGCCGACCTCGACGAGCGCGGGATCATCCGCATCGGCGCTGAGGTCGACGCCGGGGACATTCTCGTGGGCAAGGTCACCCCGAAGGGCGAGACCGAGCTGACCCCCGAGGAGAGGTTGTTGCGGGCGATCTTCGGTGAGAAGGCGCGTGACGTGCGTGACACGAGCCTCAAGGTTCCCCACGGCGAGTCCGGCAAGGTCATCGACGTGCGGGTGTTCTCCCGAGACGACTCCCACGAGTTGCCGCCCGGCGTCAACCAGCTCGTGCGCGTGTACGTGGCGCAAAAGCGGAAGATCTCCGAGGGCGACAAGCTCGCCGGCCGCCACGGCAACAAGGGCGTCATCTCGCGGATCCTGCCGATTGCAGACATGCCGCACCTCGCCGACGGCACGCCGGTCGACATCATCTTGAACCCGCTCGGCGTTCCGAGCCGGATGAACGTCGGCCAGGTGCTCGAGGCCCACCTCGGCTATGCGGCGAGGTGGGGCTGGCAGGGAGCCAACAAGAACGTGCTCTCTCCCAACATCGTGCGGGGCACCGAGACCAAGACCCGTCCGAGCACGGACCCGGCAATCTGGGTCTCTACACCCGTCTTCGACGGCGCCCACTGGGACGAGAAAGAGGAAGCCGGTCGCCACGCGACGATCCAGGAGCTGTTCGCGAACCTGCTGCCCGACTCGGTTGACCCGACAGCGGAGAAGATGATCGGCGCGGACGGCAAGGTCACCTTGTACAACGGGCGCACCGGCGAGCCTTACGACAACACCGTCTGCGTGGGCTACGTCTACATCTTGAAGCTCGCGCACCTTGTCGACGACAAGATCCACGCCCGCTCGACGGGCCCGTACTCGATGATCACCCAGCAGCCCCTTGGCGGCAAGGCCCAGTTCGGTGGCCAGCGCTTCGGCGAGATGGAGGTCTGGGCGCTCGAGGCCTACGGGGCCGCCTACGCGTTGCAAGAACTGCTCACCATCAAGTCAGACGACGTGCTCGGCCGCGTGAAGGTCTACGAGGCCATTGTGAAGGGCGAGAACATTCCCGAGCCCGGCATCCCCGAGAGCTTCAAGGTGCTCATCAAAGAGATGCAATCTCTCTGCCTGGACGTCGAGGTGCTCTCGACCACGGGCGAGGAGATCGAGATGCGCGAGTTGGACGAGGACGTGTACCGGACCGCAGAAGAGCTCGGGATCGACATCAGCCGCCCCGAGCGGGGGTCCGACGAGGAGGACGCACGCCGCGCCGCGGAGAGGAGTTTCTAGGTGCTCGACGTCAACGATTTCGATCAGCTTCGGATAGGGCTTGCTACTGCAGACGACATCCGGACGTGGTCGCACGGCGAGGTTCGCAAGCCCGAGACGATCAACTACCGGACGCTGCGTCCGGAAAAGGACGGCTTGTTCTGCGAGAAGATCTTCGGCCCGACCAAGGACTGGGAGTGCTACTGCGGCAAGTACAAGCGGGTACGGTTCCGCGGCATCATCTGCGAGCGCTGTGGCGTCGAGGTCACTCGCTCGAAGGTTCGCCGCGAGCGGATGGGCCACATCGAGCTCGCCGCCTCGGTCGTGCACATCTGGTACCTCCGCGGGACACGCTCCTGGCTCGCTTATCTGCTCATGGGCACCGAAGCCCGTGAGGAGCTCAAGGCCAAGCAGCTCGAGAAGGTCATCTACTTCGCTGCTTACCTCGTCACCCAGGTCGACGAGGAGCGCCGTCACGCCGACCTGCCGAATCTCGAGGCCGAGCTCAACACCGAGATCGGCGAGATCGAGCGCGCCCGCGACCTCGAAGCCGAGCGCCGCTTGGCCGACCTCGAGCGCGAGCTCGCCGAGCTTGAGAGCTCGGGGGCGAAAGATGCCGAGATCCGAGCCCGTCAGCGGGCCGTCGAAAAGGAGATCACCGGCGTTCGTGACCGGGCGAACGAGGAGATCGTGCTCGCCCGCCGCGCCTTTGATGAGATCGCGGGGCTACACGGCCGCAAGATCATCGAGGACGAGCTGTTGTGGAGAGAGCTTCGCAGCCGCTACGGCGACTACTTCGAGGGCGGCATGGGAGCCGAGGCGATCGCCCGGCTGATCGAGCACCTCGACCTCGACGAGGAGGAGCTCAAGCTCCGCGAGGCGATTGAGCCGACCGACGGGCGCCGCCCGCTGTCGGCTCAGCGCAAGCAGAAGGCCATCAAGCGCCTCAAGATCGTCTCCGCTTTCAACCGTCGCGACGAGTCCGGCCGGCGTGTCAACGACCCGCGGGCGATGATCCTCGACGCCGTGCCGGTGATCCCACCGGACCTGCGCCCGATGGTGCAGCTCGACGGTGGCCGCTTCGCCACCTCGGACCTCAACGACTTGTACCGGCGCGTCATCAATCGCAACAACCGCCTGAAGCGGCTCTTGGACCTCGGCGCGCCAGAAATCATCATCAACAACGAAAAGCGCATGCTGCAAGAGGCAGTGGACGCGCTGTTCGACAACGGACGGCGTGGCCGGCCCGTCACCGGTCCGGGCAACCGCCCCCTCAAGAGCCTGTCCGACATGTTGAAGGGCAAGCAGGGACGTTTCCGTCAGAACTTGCTCGGCAAGCGTGTCGACTACTCGGGCCGGTCGGTCATCGTCGTCGGCCCGACCCTCAAGCTGCACCAGTGCGGCCTGCCCAAGCTCATGGCGCTCGAGCTTTTCAAGCCCTTCGTCATGAAGCGGCTCGTCGACACCGAGATCGCCCAGAACATCAAGTCCGCCAAGCGGATG
>Ga0187867_10004477_pt1 | contig 10815 bp, 15 predicted proteins | sample June2016WEW_13_1_FD_132976 | JGI IMG/M metagenome (GOLD analysis project Ga0187867, IMG submission 132976) | Peatland microbial communities from SPRUCE experiment site at the Marcell Experimental Forest, Minnesota, USA - June2016WEW_13_10 | ecosystem: Environmental > Terrestrial > Soil >... | reverse complement strand
GGATTTTGCCTGCGGCTGGATAATGGGAGCCGGATGAGCCGAGAGGTTCACGTCCGGTTCTGAGAGGGCCTGGGGGTGAGATTCCCCCGGGCTACTCACCTCATCATCACAGGAAAATCGAGAACTCTCCTGGAAGATGCTGTCAGGCCAGTGGTTGAAGGCTTCCTTGCAGAGCGCGGCCTGAGCCTCTCACCCGAGAAGACTTTGGTCACGCACATTACCAACGGATTTACGTTCCTCGGGCAAACCTTCCGCAAGCATGGCAGGGTGCTGCACATCACGCCATCCGAACAGGGAGTCCTCGCCCTGGAGCAGAAGGTGGGAACAATGATCCGCGAACACGTCAGCGCACCGATGCCTGTCCTCATCAAGGAACTCAACCAGGTGCTCCGAGGTTGGGCCAACTACCATCGCCATGTGGTGGCATCGGAAGTCTTTAAAAGTATCGATAAATACGTCTTCGAACATCTCTGGCGCATGCTAAAGAGGCGGCATCCAAATAAGTCCGCTAATTGGCTGATCAAGCGTTATCGGTCTGCCGCAGGACAAAAGCACGCCTTTGCAGTCAGAGCCAAGACATCCAAGGGGACTACGATAGTCTACCAAGTACTTAGGATGAGTTCCATTGGCATTCGAAGACACGTGAAGATACGGGCCGCTGCGAACCCTTATATGCCTGAAGACGCTGCTTACTTCGAACGACGTCGTCATTATAGGACAAGCAGGTCGCTTTCAGGTAAGCGAACTCGTGAACTTCGCGCAAAGATCGATGCAAACAGGAAGTAACACAGCCGGGCAACCCCACAGGGGTCGCCTTCAGAGATGCTCGAGCCGTGTGAGGCGAAAGTCTCATGCACGGTTCCGAGGGGGCTTGGGGCTGGCGACAGCCCCCGGCTACCCGATGAGAAAGTGACCCGAAGTTTTGCCTTTGAGGGTGCGCCGTATAGGCGTCAGGTAGGAGTGCAATAAAGTTGTCAGGATTGCGGAATGATCCTGTACGCACCCAGCTTATCCCTGGCCAGCAATGGTCATTGTTCCGAAAGGAAGGGGGGAGTGCAGCATGCTGGGAAAAGGCATCAAAGAAAGCAGCTACTGCGGACGATGATGTCAGCGTAAATCGTGCATGGTCAAAGCTAGACTGCTTGAATCCCAGTCCTCATGGCAATAGCGAAGGCATTGGCGAAAGGTAGCTGAAACGCCATTTCGAACCGTATGCTGACCTAGCTTCGAGATCAGCATATTCCGTCGGATCGACATGCCCTCGATAAGAGGGATTAAAGGGACGAACGGGAGACCTAAACACGGTGATTCTTTGACCTGATGTAAATACGGGATCGCCTAAACAGGTGAGGCTTTTAAAGCCTAGACCTGCATGGCGACGGAATCTTCATAGTACCCAAGGTGGGCCGGTAATCGGTTCCGCAGATCCGGGCAAGTGTTCGGATACGGATAAGGCTATAAGCTGGCGGTAACGGCAGCGAAAGGCGTGCCATCCGGGGGAAGGAAGACAGCTAACTGAGTGTGTCCAACGCTCTTAAAGGAGGATGTGCTGATGCTATCCGATACTACGACTAAGAGGTTGGATGCCATTGGGGAAATCTCTAAAACAGGCAAGCGGATCAATGGCTTATTCCGCCTCATGGAAAATCCGGCATTGTGGGAACAAGCCTACGCCAATATATACTCCAATAAGGGAGCAATGACCAAAGGCGTAGACGGTGCCACCTTGGACGGGTTCTCCAGTGAGAGGGCAGTCAAAGTTATTAAGCTGCTCAAGGAAGGCCGCTACAGGTTCAAACCATCAAGGAGGGTGTACATTCCCAAAGCCAACGGCAAAATGCGTCCTTTAGGCATACCGTCTGCTGACGACAAACTCGTCCAGGAAGTGGTGCGAATCCTTTTGGAACGGATCTATGAACCAGTGTTCAAAGGAAGCTCTCATGGATTTCGTCCCCGAAGATCATGCCACACTGCACTGAGATACGTGCAGAAGTGCTGGACGGGGGTCAAGTGGATCATTGATATGGATATCCGAGGCTTCTTCGACAATATCGATCATGAAATTCTGGTCAAATTGGTCGAGAAGCGGATTGATGACAGACGGTTCATCAGTCTCATCAAAGCCATGCTCAAAGCTGGTTACATCGATGACTGGAAGTATCATAGTTCCTATAGCGGGACCCCTCAGGGAGGAATCGTCTCTCCTATCCTGGCAAACGTCTACTTGCATGAATTGGATGAATTCATGGAGAACCTTGCCGTGGAGTTCAACAAAGGGAAAGAACGGCGACTAACTAAGGAATACATCCGCTATAAAGTCTTGGCTCGACAGAAACGGGTTCAATATGCCAAAGCTCAAAAGATCGGACTAACCGAACAGCTTCATAGCATTAGAAGTAATATCCGCGATCTAAACATGATACGCAGAACGATACCTTCATCAGACTTTCATGATCCTGGATACAAAAAGCTGACATACATCCGATATGCAGATGATTTCCTGGTAGGCATTATTGGAACAAAAGAAGACTGCAGGAGCATCATGCAAACGGTTTGCCAGTTTGTTGAGAACCAATTGCATCTAGAGATCTCGGAAGAGAAGTCAGGTGTCCGTCACTCCGGCCAAAAGACCCGTTTTCTCGGCTATGATATCACCACTTACCTTGCTGGATGGCCGAGAAAGATGAAAATCAATGGGATTTATGCTGTCAGGAGATGCGGTGCGGGCCGCATTCAGCTTTGCGTTCCCGAAGAGAAGATACTGCGTTTCTGCCAGAAGAACGGATATGGTAACTACGATAGCTTTGAAGCAAGACCTCGGTTGAATCTGGTCAACCTTATGAACACGCAGATTCTCACCATCTATAATGCTGAATTGCGTGGATTCGCCAACTACTATGTGCTGGCTCGGAATGCTAAACGAGCTTTGCAAAAGCTACAATGCGTCTGGATTCGTAGCTTTATTAGAACACTGGCGCGTAAACACCGATGCAGCAAAAGGGAGGTGAGAAGGGCGATTAAGGTTGCCCCTGGAGAGCACGCGATTACCGAACAGCATAATGGGAAGTTGCACACAACTCGCATTTTCCGTTTGAAAGACCTTCAGGACTACCCTGCCCGTTTTCCGATGCTCGATGCTGTGCCTAATACCGCTCAATATCGGACGGTGTACTCGGAACTTCTCTCTCGTATGCGGCGCAATATGTGCGAGTATTGTGGACAGGAGGGTGGTCACGTCGTGGTCCATCATATCGGGAAAATGAGCAACATCGCTGATGGAACAGAATCCTGGAAGGAGTTGATGAGAAGGCGGCGAAGGAAGACACTGGTTTTATGTACTTGCTGCCATCAACTCCTTCATCAAGGGAAACTTCCTGATTGGAGAAAAACCAGGCAACAGTTGGTGGAGAGCCGTATGCGGTGAAAGCCGCACGTACGGTTCGGAGGGGGGTTGTAGCCTAGCCTCTATCGGAGGAGGGCTACTTCCTACCCTACTACTCGGTGCGCCCGACCTGAACGGGGCATCGATTGAGGCGGCAAGGGGGTGGTGGGATAAAATCCTCAAATCCCGAGTTACTGGGCACGATTCACCAGGCGCCGGAGTGGATGTTCGAGTCGGAGCTGAAGACCTGATAGGGTCAGGACTGATTTGGAATGGAGTTCTTGTGCATTTCTCCTGCTTCCCGAATGTTCGAACGGAAAACCACCCATACGAGTCAGAGTAGAGTGTCGGCAGTTGAGCGGCGGAGAAATTTGAATTCTGTGCGGGGCGACTAAGACCGTTCACACCGTTCTGGAAAATCTGTCAAATACCGGAATGAAGTAACGAGACCGGGCTTATCACCCATTGAATTTATGTGCAGGTATTTTGTATCGTGCCGAAGACTGACAGGTGAATCAGCGGTGTCCATCCTTAAGCAGCTCTTGACCCTCCTGCGGGCTTCCCTTCTGGAAATACTACTTCTAGAATGAATCTTCACAATATGATCCGCAAAAAGAAAGATTCTGGATTGTCCACCGCAGAGCGCTATAAAGGAGAACTGTCATGATATTTTGCCGTGAACACGGTTACCTGTTACCAAACCGCTTAGATTGTCACACCACTCTTGTCAGTCCTTGATGAAAGTACCGCGTCACGGGGGCTTGGTGAGGAATGCCTAGGGGATCATCGCAAAGATACCCACACTACAAAATGGAATCACTATCCACATTAGCTCTTCTTAAATTATTTTTGACAATACTGGGAGAATAGTTAGCATAGCAATATACGCAGAGATGTCCGCAGCTGTTATATTGTCCGATATCCTTGCTTTCTACGCATTGACACAACTTTCGTTGACCAAGATCTTTCACGTCATCATCTTTGGATAGATGTTTCGTAAACATGGGTAATTGAAGATTATTACATTTCAAGACATCGCTACAAATACCGCCTATCTTGCGTATGAGGTTACCGTCAATACATTTATTATGCTCTATTCCAAGCGAATTCAGAGTTATTTCTTCTGAGCAGGTTGCGAGCGTCAATCTCCATTTTCTATTTAATTCTTGAATCTTCAATGCTATACTTATCATAGAGGCGTCATCAATTGGTATATAGCTAATTCCACGGTTCAGCAAATTGCGCCTAACATGCTGATAGCAATCAATATCAACATAGCTAAAAACAAGTCTATCAGTATGTGTGAATACCTTATTACCAATACCATCTATTTTTAGAGCTAAGGATTCAGGTGATATATCATTTGTCAAAATCAGTGGATCGAATCGCCAAATAACCCTCTCTTTCCCAATAATATCAGAAAGCTTTCTAAATGTATTTATTCTCTCAGTGAGCGGCGGAAGATTGGGTTCGAGGCCCTCCTTTTCATAATCGTTAATTGTGTAGTTAAAATAGTAGGCAATACCAAGGCGGTCGATCTCGGGCAGATATCTCATCAACGGAGCAGCATTTTTGGTCCAAAAAACAATAAATTTTGTTGCTCCAAAGGATATATACTGCTCTTTTCTGTTGAAAGGGTTTACCCACTTTACATACCCTGCCCTTAGCCGATTTATGAACCATTCAGAGTGGAATGCAGGGATGTCCGTAGAACGGCTAGCTGAAATTATTGTCGGGGCAATGGCATCGATCTCAGCCCCATTGACAACCAATTTTAGCTTTTTCCAAGCCATAAACCACCCTTGAAGATAAGCACGTTAACTCTTACGACAAACTCTATGTGCAACATTCGCTCTTATTTTTGGAAAGCCGAATTTGTCCCAATATTCCTGTAGATCTCTTTTTTCCTCACTATAGTCATCTATTTGCATCCAACTTTCATCTGACTGAATAATTTCCCAGGAATTGTCATGAGCTAAGCTGTCAAACCAATCATAGAACTGATGGTTATTATTGTCAATATACAGAATAAGGGCTCCTTTTTTTGCATCCGCGAAAAGACGAGAAAAGAAATGCTCCGCCTCCTTGCGGCGTGAATGTATTTCTGACATAAAGTATATAAATGTGAAGAGATCTGAATTAAGATATTTTGAATTATTACAATAAGTATCCATGCTACATACGTTAAGTGGCTGGCAGTACGTTGATATTCTAATACGTGTTTCTAACTTTTCATCTACATCGCTCCAACACTCCCCCCAAGATTCGTCTCCATCAAAGAGAGCACATCTCAGAAAAGGTTTGAGATTATATCTCATTACATACTTGAGTATCCCCAATAGATCGCTCCCCGGCCCACCTCCAACGCAAGTCACATTCACTTTATTATTCTCAAGAAGCGATCTTAATTGTTCTGACTCTGATATGATTTGATATACTAAATTGGCATGGGAAGTTACGTATTTATAAATATAAGCGAATTTAGTTGTTATATCCCTATAATCAACATTACTTCCTTGTGCGAGATTAGCATATTGAGCTTCCAAGGTCCGTAATTTTTTATTGATTTTCTCGTCTTTTTCAGCATCCGAGCTTCCAGGGATGCGAACATACAACTCGTCCAAAACCGATTTGACAAGCTGAAAGCAATTCATTATGACCTCCACGTGCGTAATGCCTCGCAAACCTACGTAGACGCGGTTTTCCAGATTCTACGCAACAGCACTCATACTCGCAGTCGATGCTCCTCTACATCCCTGATTTTATAATGTCCTCTATCTCACAGCTCATTCATGACGACTTAGGTGGATCGACATAACAACTTTTACTTCGACACGATGAACCGTGAGCCGTGTCGATTACTGCTGCCAATCCTCGGGTGAGGGCATGGCGCACGCTGTCGCCGTCTCGATGTAATTATGTCAGAGAAGCACGGCCCGGATGTCGCAGACGTCTCCCGAAAAACCAGCGTATTTTATACTAACCGATAGGCCTGTTCGATTCAAGGAATTCAAAACAGCTTGCCAAAAGTGAAAACCCTGACCAAACCAGAAAGCATAACGGAAGTGAGTGATCTCAATGTATTGACACTCTATGCGCGGTCAAAATCAGGGAGTCGAAGAAAATTCCAGAACCACTTCCTGAAGGATATCGTGCACCTGTTCAATGTTCTCCATGACTTCTTCGGGCGCCCCGCCTTGCAAACATAGATTCCGAATGATCAATAAGAGCGGCGCCATTCGACCGAGATTTCTGACGGATTCCCAGCTCATTGCCTCGTCGATGTGGAAAGCACACGGTCCATTCCCTCAAAACCGCCGGTATCCACTACAGATTCACGAAGGAGGGTCCATGCTCCTTGAAGGTCTGACAAAATGGTCTTCTCGTAGCCGCTGCTTTCCGTTGTGAATGACATCTCTGCCTCCGACATAATCGCAAAAAACGCCGACTCGGCTGGGTGCATCCCCTTGACCGGCATAATACCAACTCACTGAGTCCCGGCACAGCGGAAAGTCTCTTTCAACCAAACGCCGGTCACACGACCTCCGCTGGCGCGCATGCAAGCAGGACCATTCACAAGTTTTGAACGACCGTAACCCATCAAACACCACGACATACCAACGAGACTGGGCTTCTCAGCCATTATTTTTGGAAGGAGGTATTTCGCATCGTGCCGGGGACTGACAGGCGATTCTCCTGGGACTCCCTGGAATCAGCTTTGGAACGCTCCCCCATTTGAGTTGATTGAGGTGAACTTGATACATGGCTCTCCATAGAAGGTTTCACTGCACTGTTCATCTGAACCTACATACGCGCTATCCAGGAACAAGAACTTTGCCTACAAGCTACGAATTATGACTACACATGATGGCCCTGTAAGGTGTTACACATATGAATAATCATGCTTTTTCTCATAATATATACTAAGAGAAAAAGCATGATTATTGAGCTTTGCTGCGCGTGGCTCTACACCATTTTGCCCTTAAAGTTGTTTTCCTGTTTTTAAGATATTTATTTCCTTCCAGGAATCAGGTTGATGGGAGAGCGTCGAGTTTGTTTGTATATGCACATAAATTCTACGGTACTAGTATATGAATAACATATTCTAATTTCATTGCAAACATATCAACGTTTTTAGTTTTATTTGTGTCTACTCCAATTTTTTACTTGTGATGTCATTACATTCCACTTATAACAATAGTTACAAGTATTGGAAATAACTCTAAAATAAGGACAGCATCATGTCAAAAAAAACCAAGAAGGCACAGACGGCAGAAAATCACGAAACTACCAATGAAACATCAGAGGAAAATCAGATGGAAGCTGCCAACCACATTGGAGATGAAAGCACCCCAGCAACCATAGTCGAAGCTTCCGAGGCTGAGATATTTGCAACTCAGACAGAAGGACAGGAAGCTGTAATTAACACTGAAGGTGAAAGTCAAGTGGTTGAAGGTCCAGCGGTAGCAACTGAATGTGAAACAGTAGAGCAGCCCGCACCAGCCAAGAAAGTACGAGTGAGCAAACGCCCCTATATCTCGCTGGTAGAGGAACACCTTGAGTTGGGTAATTTGGACAAGAAAGAATTACTGGCGCTCATAATGGAGCGGTTCCCGGCCATCAGCAAGAATGGCGTTTCCACTTTTCTCACTGACGCGCTTAATCCGAAATACTCGCATTGGAAAGACAGGGTCGTCGGCAAGACGGTGGACGGCAAGATGATTTTCGCAGACAAGATCGAAGAACCTGCTCCTGACGTACAAACTGCCGAAGCACAACCCGAGCAACCGGCTGAGTAGGCCGGATCAGGGCGGTTCTCAAACAGGGGCAGTCCTTTCCTTGGAGGAGTTAAAGCAGTGAAACCTTATGGCATCCCGCGTGATCCTGAACTTGAATACCCGGATGTCGGAACGATCCAGGCCTATGGGTTCAAGAGTAGCTGTGGGCGCCTTCCTGGAAAATCCGGTGACTACCGTCCTTATATCTGCGGCACCCACAAGGCCAGGACTCGCAGGATCTGGAAAAGAAAGGCTCGCGCCGAGGGTCGGGCTCAGATCCAGGAAGGTCTGAACGAATGGGAGTTAAAACAACCCGAGCAACCATCTGAATAGCCTTCTCAGGAGTGTCCTTAGGCAGGGGCCACCCTTTCTTGGAGGGAATCCAACAATGGATGCAGCAAAGAGGGTTTACATTCTCGACTTCGGCGATGACACAGTGTCCGCTTCGCGGTTTTTCATTCACCCTGAGCCTCGGAGTGGGGAGCAGTTCGAGAAAGACATGCTCGAAGGCGCGGTTACCCGGGAAGCAATTGAAGCCGAGGACATGGAGGGCATCGAGGAATTCGCAGAACAACTCGCCCGGCTCAAGGCTAAAGGATACGTTGAAATCAGAGAGGTCCTCCATTGCCGAGTCACACGGGGGATAACCGAAGAATACTAATATGAGATCAGGGCGGGTTCTTGTTAGGGGACACTCTTTGGGTGAATTGCCGAGAACTTACTCGATAAGAAAGGGAAAAACATGTTCTGTCATCCTCACCTCATGGATTCATTTTTTGGGAATGTACGTGTGCTCCAAGACAGCATGCAGCTTCTTTCAGCTTTCGCTGTGGAGCAGGAACTTCAGGAATCTCGGAGGGAACAGATTGAAAAGTCCGGCGATAACGTCCCTGAACAGTCGGGAGTGAAATCGCTCTCATCTCGGTTCTAGCCCTTTACGTTCTTCGGGCAGGAGGCGCGGGGCGCCGGTTTTCTTTGAAACGCAAAAGGAAAGTCGAAGCAAGGCATGGTTCATTTTGAAGGCGGCGCTGGCACGGGCTGCCCTTTATTGGAAAGGCGAACAACCATGGACGACACCGTTCTGACATACTTTTCTGAAAATCTCGCAACGGTTTCGAAAGACGAGCTCCTCCAAGCCCTCCAAAATGCCTTGGGTAGTGCCGGCTATTGGCGAAATGCTTGCCTGCTTGGGTGCTTCTCCGGTCAAAGCAGAAGCGAAGGAATTGAGATCAGGTCGAGTCTAAAGCGTAGATCCTGAGAATGCGCCAGGAGATGATCCATGCAAGGCATCGATTCAATAGAATACAAGGGCCACTTCATAAACATCTATCCTGATGAAGATGCTCCCAATCCCCGTAAGGAATTCGACCACCTTGGCACCATGGTTTGCTTCCACCGGCGCTACAATCTTGGCGACGAACACGAGTTCCGGGACCACGATGAATTGAGGGACTTTTTGAAAGAAGAGAAGCCTATCTGCCTTCCTCTTTACCTGTACGATCACAGCGGAATCACGATTAGCACGGGGAACGAAAGGTTCAGGGCCTGTGATCCTCAAGGATGGGACTGGGGAATGCTCGGCTACATCTATGTCACGAAGGAGGATGTCCGGAAGGTATACGGGGTAAAGCGAGTCACCCGGAAGATTCTCGCAATGGTGACGAAGCTCTTGGTGGCTGAAGTCGAGGAATATGACCATTACCTCGCAGGCAATGTCTACGGCTACAAAATAACCAAGGATGGGAAGCCACAATCCGGAGACGTTCTCGACAGTTGCTGGGGCTTTTTCGGCTATCCCGAAGACTACATGATTTCCGCTGCAAAAAGCGTCGTCGATCACATGGAGGCTGTGCATGCTGGACATTAACGAAGCGCCTGACAAGCGAGCGGCCACCCTGGAAAAATTCCTTGAGAACTGTGAACACGAAGATCCCTATATCCAAAATATCTGGATGGCCGCCTGTCACATGGTCACGACCGGTTTAGGAGATTGCGAATATCAGACCCAGTACGGTAGCGGCACCACCCTCTGGACCGCTGCCCGATCCAGTCACTCAATTCCTCGAATAGCTTACCAGCCAAAGAAACCCAAAATGGTGATCACGATACATCGCGGACTTCTCGCTTCAGTGGTGACTGATGTTTCGATCGATATCTCAATTTTGAAGGTCGATGAGGACACGGACGACACGATCTATCGAGAGGAAAGTCTCGGGGTTGACCCCGATTACGTTGCTCAGAAGTTTGCGGAGGCTGAAAAGTTCTGGGAGGAAGAGGCAGATGAGTAGCCGGGCGAAGATGAGCACCCCGAAGAGGCTTGAAATGTATCTGGAGCAGGGCGACGGCTGTTGCAACTGCCACAATTACTCCATCGAAGGTGGCCCTTTTGAGCAGGACGGGCTGTTCGTTACGCAGGCAGTTTGGTGCACAGCCTGTGGCGCCGAATGGATAAACGTCTTCAAACTTATAAGCATCAAGAACTTCAAGATTGAGGATACAGAAAATGAAGTCGGTCAAGACTGAAGGTAATGAAGGCGAAACCAGAGGAGGAGCGTACGTGATGGAAATGGATGTCCCAGTTTTCGAAGGCTGCGGGAAGCTCCTGGCGGCGGCTAAGCAAGTGATATCGAACTGGGAACATGGCGATTTAGCTGC
>Ga0187867_10004472_pt1 | contig 10825 bp, 8 predicted proteins | sample June2016WEW_13_1_FD_132976 | JGI IMG/M metagenome (GOLD analysis project Ga0187867, IMG submission 132976) | Peatland microbial communities from SPRUCE experiment site at the Marcell Experimental Forest, Minnesota, USA - June2016WEW_13_10 | ecosystem: Environmental > Terrestrial > Soil >... | reverse complement strand
TGGTAGGCGTACCCAATCCGCAGCGCCAACGGCTCCTCATACGCCCGGCAGACGATCTGCAACGACAACGGCAGCCCGCCCTCGGTGAACCCGCACGGCACTGCCGCCGCGCACAGATCGTAGAAATTCACCCACCGGGTAAACACCGCCGGCGTCGTGTTCTGGTCGATCGAGGCCACCAGCGGTGCCGGCGTGATCATCGTCGGGGTCAACAACGCATCCACTGACTCGATCGCCGCGTTGAACGCCAGCTTCATGCGTTCCCGCTCCGCCAGTCCAACCAGGTAGTCCTTCGCCGAGATCGTCGCCCCGGCCCGCACCCGAGGCCGTACGTCCTGGTCCAACGGCGTCGCATTGTCGTCGGCGAGGCCGGAAATGGCGGCATAAATCTCGGCCGAGATGATGCGGCCGACGGTTCCGCCCAGAGCGGCGAAACGTTCCGGCAGGGTGACATCGAAGATCTCGGCACCCAGCGAGGCCAGGAATTCGACTGAGCGATCGTAGGCAGCCATCACCTCCGGATCGACGCCATGACGTTCCGAGGCCGGCAGGCGGCCAAGGCGCAGCCCCTTCACCCCGCGCCGCAACCCGGGCAGCGGATCGACGTCGCGCACCGTCATCGTGTGCGGGTCGCGCGGATCGGCACCTTGCAGCACGGTCAGCAACAAGGCCGCATCCTCGATGTCGCGCGTGATCGGGCCGGGCGTGTCCAGCGTATGGCTCAGCGGCAGCACGCCGTAGGTGCTGACCCGGCCGATGGTGGTCTTCAGGCCGGTAATGCCGTTCCAGGCCGCCGGAATTCGCACCGAGCCTCCGGTGTCGGTCCCGATCCCCCACGGCGCCATCCGTGCCGCCACGGCAACGCCGGTGCCTGAGGAAGAACCGCCCGGCGCCCGGTGCGCGTTCGCATCCCACGGGTTCCACGGCGTGCCGAGATGCTGGTTGGTGCCCCAGCCGCCATAGGCAAACTCGACGGTATGGGTTTTGCCCAGATTGATCATGCCGGCGGCCATCAGCTTGCGGTGCAGGGTGGCGGTGTGCGGCGCGATCCGGTTGCGCCACGCGGCGGAACCTCCCATGGCGACCTCGCCCTCGATTTCCACGAGGTCCTTGATGGCGATCGGGATGCCGTGCAGCGGGCCGACCGCGTGGCCGGAGCGGATGGCTTTGTCCGCTGCCTCGGCGGCAAGCCGGGCGTTGGCGGCGTTGATTGAAACAAAGGCCTGGAGTCTTGGCTCCAGGCGGTCGATCCGCGCCAGGTATTCGTCGACCAGATCGACCGGGGAGAGCCGGCGGGCGGCAATCTCGGCGGCCAGCGTGTGGACCGGGAGGAAAGCGGGGGAGGGCATGGCGAGGGGCTCCGGAGTGGACCCGGGTATCGTTGCCCGTGGCGAGTGCGACCTCAAGGTGTCGGCTGGCGAAGGTAGCGGCGCTTCCGTTACAGCAGCGGTCCTGACATTCCGGTCAAGAAATGTATCGCAGACATCGTTCCGGAGCGCAACGCCATCCCGCTGTCCGGATGGCATGACATCCGAACGGATCCTGGCCTGTCCAGGAATTCTTACCGCTCGTCGGGCCGCCGTTCCGGTGCCGGCTCCGGTCGTGGTGGCGCCGGCCTCGGCGGCTCCGCACGCGGTGGTGGCGCCACAAACCGTGGCGCCTCGACCCGAGGCGGCGGCGGCGCGCGCGGCGGAGCGGGTGCCTCGAGGTGCGGCGGCGCCTCCCGGACCTCCGGCGAGCGTCCGACGGGCGCTTCGCGGGTCGGACGCTCGACTGTGGGCAGCGGCCCCGAAGGCTCCTGGCCCTGGGCCGGCGCAGCTTGCGGGTGCGGCGCGGGATGCGGCTCATTGACAGCCGGTTCAGGCGGCCGGCCCTCATGCGGCTCCGGAATCCCGGACGGCCGGGCGCCAGGCGCCTGCAGCGGTGGAGCCCCGGGCGGATGGGCGACTTCCGGTTGTCCCTCTGGCCTGGCTTCAGGTCTGAGCACGCCAGGCTGGCCGGCCCCCCGGAATTCCGGCATCCCGCCCGGCCGTGCAGCAGGCACCACGAGCGGCAGCGGCCCCCCCGGCGCATGGACAGTGCCCGGCTCCGGCACTCCAGCCCGCGGCGCTCCACCCGGACCCACCAACCCCGGCAGTCCATTTGCCGACGCCGGCTCCTGGACTCGCACGATCGGGCCTGGAGCGGCCCGGCGCGCCGCAACCCCGGCCGCCAGGTTCAACTGATGCGCCACCGCCGGCGTGACCCCTAGCGTGGCGGGCGTGGGAGCTATCGGTTGCTCGCCGGTGACCGGGTGGGCCGCCGCGAAGGTGGTCGCTGACATAGGCCGAGCCGCCGGCCGTACCAGGCGCGAACCCAGCATAACGCCAGCCGGCACGGATGTCGCCGCATTGCGGTTCACGAACTGGTTCATGGCGACAGGATTGCTGATGGCCGCCGGGTCTCGCACGTCGCCGGCGTTGATCTTGCGCACATAGCCTCCGGAGGCACGGTACCACGGATGGTATGCCTCTCCCGGCCCCAGAGGTACCCAGCCAATGCTGCCGTTTGCGATTGCGGCCCCCACTCCGGCCCCCACTGCGGCCCCGGCGGAAAAGCCGAGAAACGCGACCAGGGCAGGCGCGTAAACCGGCCGTTCGGCGCCATGCGCCTCGCCGGGAACCCAGCCCCAACGACTGCCGAAATGCGCCCAGCGACCGTAGTGGAACGGCACGAAACCCCAGGCCGCGGCGTCAATCCAGGTCCAGCCCCAAGGCGCGACATAAGCCCATTGACCGTTTTGGTAGGGAATCCAGCCGGGTGCGACCGGCGGATACCAGACCTCGCCGTAATCCGGCACCTCGCCCCATTCGCCGGTGCCGGCCAGATCGCCAATCTCCGGCAGATAGGGCAACCGGGCGGCGACCGGGGGCGGCAGCGGCGCGGGTGGACGCTCAACGGCCAGCCGCGCGGCCAGGAATGCGTCGCGCACCTCGGGCCCAATGGTGCCCTGGAATGGGCCGTTGCCGTCCACTGACGCGGTCTGGTTGGCGGCGATCGTCAGCGACACGCCGGGCCCGGTGAGCGTTGCTGCGCCTTCCACAACGGTAACCTGCGTCGGCTGCTCGGTGGTGCCGGAAACGATGCCGTAACGTCCGGCCTGGGTCAGCCGGACCGTGCCGCGCGGGGTCTGCACCGACCACGCCTCATTCGGGGCAAGATCGGTCAGATGCAGATACAGCTCGCCCTGCGGCACCACCGCCTGCAGCCCGCCATCATCCAGCGTGGTCACGTCGAACTCAGTCTGTCCGGACAGATCGATGCGGCTGGCGGAAATCTCCAGTTCGGCACGGGCCGACGGCTCGGTCCAGAACGCATTGCCGGAACTGACCGGGTAGTTTGAAGCAACGGCGCTCCATTGCGTATCGGCACTGGTGCGGAATGAGACGGCGCCGGTTTCGCTGGCGATCCGTCCGACCCGATCCGGCGGGTCGCCCTGGGACTGATCCGGCGGCGTAATCTGTGCTGCCGGCGGCGGCGGAGCCGGTTGCGCCAATGCCGGTAGCGACGCATTGCACAGCAAAGCGCCGATCGCGACCGAAGCCGACAGGCGGAACAGGCAGGAATTCTGGCGCATTGTAACGTCCTGGTAGTGACAAATCCGACCGTGGGCTCCCATGGCGGCGTGGCGAAGCGAAGTCAACGCCGTGGCTGTTTGATGATTGGACCGAGGGTTATTTGTCGCGGGTTACAGCAGACCAACCGAATGGGTTGCGCACCCTGGCCGTGAACTGCGGTATCGCAGCAGACGGTCGGGCTCCGGCAGGCAATTCCACCGTTGTGGCCGATGCTGCGGACGCAAACAAACCCCGGGGGACGGCGCCGCCCCCCGGGATCGTTCAGGCGTTATTTGCCCGTATCGTCACACTGCTTCTGCCTGGTCGAGAATGCGGGCATTTTCGACCAGGCGAGCGGTGCTCAGTGGTCGCCATCGTGATCGTGATGATCATCGTCCCGATCAGCGAAGTAATCCTGATCTTCGGAATGCGCCCGATACACCGCGATGCAACCTTTTCCCGGGCATGGATTGGTCGGATCGGTGCCGGCTGGGCTGCCAGGAGGCACGAAGCCGATCGGCACAAACACCAGGTGCGAGTCTTTGTCTGCGGCAACCGAATGCGCCGTGGTTGAGGTCGAATTCGACGGATCGATGGTGTGCGAAACGGCGTCGATGGTGCCCAGGATGGGATCGGCCGTGCCGGTCGAACTCAGGTTGGACCGGGCGGCGAGGAAGTAGTGCACGGTTCCGGGATCATACCACACCTCATCGCTGCCGCCGATCGGCACGGTGGCGACAACCGCACCGTCAATCGCGGTGCTGGTGCTGGTGATGTCGACGATCTTGGATACGGTGGTTGGCGGCGTGCCGAACGCCGAGCCGCAACCGAGCAACGCCTCGTGATTGGGTCCGAGCGCGAGGCCGGATGGCGAGCAGTTGCTGATGAGCAACGTGCGGACCACAGTCATAGTGTGCGGATCGATCACGGACACACCGGCGGTTGCCGGATTCGAGCCGACCTGTGGGACCGAGATGTAAAACAACCCGGTCTCGGGTGACCATTGCGATTGCTCGAGGCCGTTCGTGGCGTCAACTCCGGCTGCCGTGCACGGCCAGGCGGGCGCTGGAACGCATACCGAACCTGCTGTGGTAGTAGCGAAAACCATCTGGCCGACGATGGCTTTCTTATTGGTGTCGAATATCGTGAGGAAGGGGGGCATATCGGCGTTGTTCGCGGCGGCGATGATGTGGTCGCGCGGATCGTATGACATCTCGTCAACCCGCATCGTGCCGCCGGTCGAGATCGTCGTGATGAACGACTTCGTCTTGATATCCAACACCTTGATCCGGCTGTCGCCGTCGCCAGCCCAGACTTCCTTGTTTCCGACGGTCACGACGCCGTCCGGACCGGACAGGCTGTTGTCCGCGGCGCCGTTTACCAGCACCACACCCTGGAAGCAGAAATGCGTGGCCGCCGTGGCCATTGTACATACCGCGCCGATGCGGCCGATGAAGTTGCCTTGCTCGGAATCGAGCATGTCAACCGACCCGTTGGTCCGATCGGACAACACATAGAGGCCAATCTTCGGGTCGACGAAGCTGATGTCGAAGGCTCCGAGGCCGTTACCCTGGACGTCAACCAGTTTATCCAACGTCGGTTTTTCCTCCGGCGGCTTCTGGTGCCGGAAACCGTCCCAATCCTGCGCGAAGGCTCCCACAGTTCCGGCCATGAGTGTCAACGAGGCAGCGATCATGAAGAGGCGTCCTGGACTCCGCATTTCCTTCCCTTTCCGGTTGCTTTGGTTGATCCAAAGGCCGTCTGTTGCTCTGGCAGAGCGCAGACAGTCACGGCCCGTAACACGGCCTACACCGTAACGCAATGGCATGATGTCGAAGCGGAAACAAAATTTTTGACGATCCGCCGCCGCTCTGCCGCGAGACTGGTGAATTTGTGAAGTCGTTGATGAACACTCAGGGCTTTACACTGACCCGTGCAGCATTCGTGGGCAGTTCCGCATTGGTGCCGTCGCTCTCCGACATCAAAATTTCATAACGGCGTCCTGATCTGCGCGCATTGGTTCGCACAATGATATGTCTGGCGAACATTGCTCGGTTCGGTCCATGTGCGATGGCAATAATTCCGATGACATGCTCCGCGTTGACGGTATCGGCACTGCCGGTGGCCGGAACGACATCGGAATCGCTGCCGATGAACAATGTCACGTGCGGCCGCAGACGTTGCATAAGCTCCGGCGTCATCCCTGGCACAGCGGCGAGGTCGGCGAGCCGCGCAAACGGAACGCCGGGCGCTTTGTCGTTTCGGCCGGGAGCTTCGTCTGCACCCGTTGCGGTGCCAGCAGGGCGTTGCGGGCCACCCGGCGTACGCCAATCGACGATTGCAGCAGCAAGTGTGGCAGCGAGCCGCTGATTGATCGAGAGCTGCTGCAACAAAGCCTGCAATTCCGCGGCCGAGGCGTGGTTCGGGTTCAGCTTGAGCGCCTCGTCCTCGAGAAAAACGCTGACATCCACAGCACCGATGCGTACCGCACGAATGGTCCCGTCCGGTATCCATTGGCCTTTCAACATTTCAAAGATCGCGTGCTGCGTCGCACCATCAGCGGCTGTCTCCAGCATCGCCGCAGTGCGCAGATCGTTCGCCATCGCCATGCGCTCACGTGCTGCGACAACAAGGTACGTTCCCAGCAGCGCGAGCAGTGCCACGGTCCACAGCACCACCAGCATCGCGAAACCGTGCTGGTTGCGCCGCGACTGCGAAGCAATCATCGCCGGTCCAACCGCGGTGCAACGACAATGTCCGGCCAACGGCGGAACAGGTGGTTGGTGAACTCAAGATGGATCCTGACCATCGCCGGCAATTCGGGGGATTGCCATCCGCCGACCCAACCACCCGCCGGCTGCCAGAACGATAATTCGATGCGCGAAACACAACATTGCAACTCGGTTTCATTCACCGGCTGCGGCAGATCTGTGTGGCTCGTGCGTTGCAACGGCCGCCAGCGCAGCATCAACCGGTGCTGGCCATCGACAAATAACATTGCCTCGACCGGACCCAAGCTGGCCTTATCTCCTGGCATTTCGGTCAGGAACGTCAACGTATTGCGACGGCCCAGCAACGAGGGTTGATCCTCGGAGCCTGGATCGGTGGCTTCGATCAGATGCCGCAATGCCTGGTCGATTTCCTGCAGGCCGGCGTTCTCGCTGCCAATTCGCGCCTCGGATTGGGTCGCCAGCATGCCGAAATGAACGCCTTGCGTTAAGAGGACCAGCAACAACCCTAAAATTGCAACAGCCGCGAGCACTTCAAGCAGAGTGAAGCCGTTCTGCCGTGCAGTCATGCTCACCGCCTACCGCGCAGCCTGGCCGATTTGTTGCGTGTCGAGACGGACGGACCGCTCGGTGCCAAAGTCGTCCCAGGAGACCCGGACGCTGACGGCATAAAGTGTGAGCTGGTAATCCGGCGCGTGACGCAAACCCAGTGGATCGAATGGCTGAACTGCTGCGTTGTCGATCGGCGTGACGTGCAAACGCCAATGGAATCCGCCGCCGTCGTCGCCTTGCATATCGCCGGCAATAAGCGGGCTGCCGTGTTCGGCGATCACCAGACGGGAACGGGCGCGCGACAAGGCCTGTTCGTACCGGGTGGCAGTGCGGGTTTCATGCAGGCCGGTCAGTGCCGTCTGGTACAATACACCAAGCGCCAACGCCGCGATAACGAAAGCGATGACGACTTCAAGCAGCACGAAGCCCGCATCATCCGATGATGATACGTCACGACGTCGTGCCGGCAGGTCGTGCCTCGCCATCCCACAGTTGCCCTGATGCCCGAACTTCGGTCACGCATGCGAAGAGACTGGTTTCGGGCTCGAGTCAACCTGCTGCCCAACGCACCGGAGGCGGCCGGGTTCCAGGGTCCTGGAAATTATTTTGCCGCCGGGCCTTAGTCCCGATCCAGCCCACCGCTGACGTTTAACCGTTCGGCAGTGATATAATCCGGCGCGTCCAACGCCAGCCAGACGATCATGCTCGCCACCGTCTCCACATCCGTTCGGCGTCCGATCGGTATCCGCCTGGTTCGCTCATCGAGAAATGCCGCAATGTCGTCGCGTCCGTCGATCGCCGCCAGTTGCCGCTCGGTGATCGACTGCATCGCGGTGTCCATCATCCCGGGCGCCACACTGTTCACCCGAACGCCGAATGGCGCCAGAGCCACGGCAGCCGCTCGGGTCACTGCGTCGACGCCGGCTTTACTCGCTGCGTAGGCGAGATAATTCGGCAATGCCATGCGCGACGCCGGAGAGGTGACATTGACGATGCGGCCTGACCCGCGCGCCTTCATGTGGCGGCCGGCGGCGGCGCAAATCAGCGCCACCGCTTTCAGGTTCAATGCCAAGGTGCGGTCCCAACTGGCTTCGGTCATCGCAAGGAACGCTTCGCCGATGCCCCAGCCGGCGTTGTTGACCACGATGTCCAGTCCGCCGAGGGCCGCCAGACTCTCGGTCACTGCCAGTTCTGCGGCGCCCGGCGCCGTGAGGTCGAAAACCAGAGGGGTCACGAGACCGGATGCTGCCTCGGCGGCGGTTTCCTCGGCAGCGGGACCGTTGATGTCCAATGCCACCACCGTGCATTCCCTTGCGGCCAGGGCCAGGGCGACTGCGCGGCCCAGTCCGCCGCCGGCACCGGTGACGAGGGCGCTTTTGATCATGGTCGGGGCGCGGGGTGGCGCATGGTTTGGGTTCCTTGAAGTTGGCGCAGATTACCGCCGTGCGGCGAGCGGCGCCATTGCGTGGTTGCGCCGCTCCACTTTAAAACGATCGCCATGCGCTATATTTCCACCCGCGGGCAGGCGCCTGCCCGCGATTTCGCTGGTGTCCTGCTGGCGGGCCTCGCCGAGGACGGCGGCCTGTTCGTGCCGGAAAGCTGGCCCGGGTTCTCCGCCGCCGACTGGCGGGCCATGCGTTCGCTGTCGTATCCCGATCTGGCGGCGCGCGTGATGAGCCCATTCGTCGGATCGGCAATCCCGTTCGATACACTGACGCAAATTTGCCATGCGGCGTATGCCGGCTTCGGCCATCCGGCAGTGGCACCTTTGGTGCAACTGGAAACCCATCTGTTCACGCAAGAACTGTTTCACGGCCCGACGCTCGCCTTCAAGGACATGGCGATGCAGGTACTGGGCTTGCTGTTCGAGCATGTGCTGCGGGAACGCAACGCCCGCGTCACGATTGTCGGTGCGACCTCGGGCGATACCGGGTCCGCCGCCATCGAGGCCTGCGCCAACCGCGATCGCATCGACATCGTGATCCTGCATCCGCACCTGCGCACCAGTGAGGTGCAGCGGCGCCAGATGACCACCGTGCTGGCGCCGAATGTCGGCAACGTGGCAATCGAGGGCACGTTCGACGATTGCCAGGATCTGGTGAAAGCCTTGTTCGCCGATGTTCCATTCCGCACCGAACTGCATCTCTCCGCCGTCAACTCCATCAACTGGGCTCGCATTGCAGCGCAAATTCCTTACTACGTTGCGGCTGCGCTGGTATTGGGCGCACCCGACCGGGAGGTGGCCTTTGCTGTGCCGACCGGCAATTTCGGCAATATCCTCGCCGGTTGGGCGGCGCGGCGGATGGGGTTGCCGGTGGCGCGGCTGATCGTCGGGTCGAACCGCAACGACATTCTGTATCGGTTTTTGCAAAGTAACGATATGTCGGTGGCGCCGGTCGAGCCGTCGCTGTCGCCGTCGATGGATATCCAGGTCAGTTCGAATTTTGAACGGTTGCTGTTCGAACTGTCGGAACGCGATCCGGTTGCCACCGCCCACGCAATGCGCGAGTTCCGGGAGACCGGTCGCATGACGGTGGCCGATGCGGTTTGGCACCGGGTGCGGGGTGCATTCCACGCCTTTCGCCTGGATGATCCGGGCACCGTGGCGGAAATCCGCCGGTTGCATGACGCGTGCGGCTACCTGGCTGATCCGCACACCGCAATCGGCATCGCCGCGGCGCGTGCGCACCCGTGTGCGCATGGTGTGCCGACCGTGGCCATGGCCACCGCGCATCCGGCGAAATTCCCCGATGCGATCGAGCAGGCGATTGGGGTCAGACCGGAACTGCCGCCGCGGCTGGCCGGCCTGATGGCGCGAGAGGAACGCTTCGTGGTATTGCCGAACGATCTGGCGGCGGTCGAGGCGAACGTCCGTGCGTTGGTAGGGCGGAACCATTGAGTGTTGTTAGGAATTGGCAAGCATCGGTGAGCCGCGTTTCCGGACCCGGTCTGTTGCTGCGAAGCAGAAGTATTCTGAACACAGATACACACAGATCTGCACAGATATAATCCGGTTTCGCGGAGCCTGGGCCAGTCCGCCGTAGGTCTCATGGCTTTGGCCGTAATGCCCACGAATATCTGTGTAGATCTGTGTGTATCCGTGTTAAAGCCTGACTTGCTGCTTTCCCCACGAGGCCAAAGCCGTGACCGGCCAGGCGATCGGTACCAGCATGACAGAACAGGCGATGGCGATGGCCATGACAGTGACCCACCGGCGTATATACCGCGAATAATTCCGCCATGGCGTTAGACGCAACCACGAGCGGGCCGTGGCCGCGTCTCGCGTCACGCGTCGAAGAACACCGTTTCGTTGTCGCCCTGCATGTGGATGTCGAACCGATAGAGGTTGTTGCTTTGGCGCGTGGAGATCAGCGTGCCCCGCCGCTCCGCCGGCACCGCGTTCAGCACTTTGTCCGAAGCGTTCGCCGGTTCGCCGGGGAAGTAGATCCGGGTAAACGCATGTAGCAACATGCCTCGCATGCTGACGATGACGTTCAAATGCGGCGCCTGCTCCGCATCGACCTGACCCGGCTTCACGGTGTCGAACCAAAAGCGGTTTTGCGGATCCGTACCGGTGCCGCAACGGCCAAAGCCCTTGAACGTGCTGTTGCTGCCACGCGGGTCGGCCGGATGCGAATAACGCCCCATCGCATCAGCCTGCCAGATTTCTATCAGCGCATCCGAGATCGGATTGCCCGCGCCATCGAACACCCGGCCTTCGACGCGAATATGCTCGCCTTCGGTTTCGCTGTCTGCCATCTGGCTGCCGGCGATGCTGGTCAGGTTCTGCTGGTAGCCATATTGTTCCGGAGCCAGACCATACGCGAAATACGGTCCCACCGTTTGCGACGGCGTCTGTCGGAGTTTCGCCATCGCTCAGGCCTCCATCGGCGTCGCGGAATTGCCTCGCAACACGATATCGAACACGTAGCCAAGCGCATAATTCGG
>Ga0187867_10004471_pt1 | contig 10827 bp, 10 predicted proteins | sample June2016WEW_13_1_FD_132976 | JGI IMG/M metagenome (GOLD analysis project Ga0187867, IMG submission 132976) | Peatland microbial communities from SPRUCE experiment site at the Marcell Experimental Forest, Minnesota, USA - June2016WEW_13_10 | ecosystem: Environmental > Terrestrial > Soil >... | reverse complement strand
CTACGATCTCATGTGCCTGATCGCACGGCGCGCACGCGAAGAAAAAAAGAGCGTCCGGCAGATTGTACTTGACGAAAAGCTGCTGACCCCTGAACAGTTTGACCGGTTTACAAGCGCGGAGGCTGTGTGCAGTCTGGGAGGCGCTGCAAAAAGGCCGGGAGGCGCCGGATGCTGAAAGCCCCCCGGAGCATGCGCATTCATATCGGCATTTTCGGCCGCCGCAATGTCGGCAAATCGAGCCTTTTGAACGCGATCACGCGCCAAAGCGTAGCCATTGTCTCTGAATTCGCCGGAACGACTACCGATCCGGTCGAAAAACCGATGGAACTGCTGCCGCTCGGTCCTGTGCTCTTCATAGACACAGCGGGCATAGACGACGAAGGGGCGCTCGGAAGGCTTCGGATGGAAAAAACGCGCCAGGTATTCGACAGAACCGACATCGGTGTGCTTGCAACCGATTATTCAACCTGGAGCGCTTTCGAGGAGGGTATTGTCGAAGAGCTTGGGGCGCGTGGAATCCCGATGTTTGTCGTTTTCAACAAGTGCGATCTTGGCGCCCCTGACCCGGTAAACCTAAAAGGACTATCCAGCCGAAAAATACGTGCCGTTTGCGTCAGCGCTCTTTCCGGCGAAGGTGTTGCTTCACTGCGGCAGGCGCTGCTGGAGAGCGCTCCGGCCCAGTTCATCGACGATCCGGCAATTGCCGGTGACCTTGTCGGGCCGGCAGAGGTGGCCGTACTGGTAATCCCGATCGATAAGGAAGCACCCAAAGGCCGGCTGATTCTGCCCCAGGTTCAGACCATTCGGGACTTGCTCGACAGCGACGCTCTTTGCATGATGGTAAAGGAGCGTGAGTTGCGAATGGCCTTTGAAAAGTTAAAGGGTCCACCCAAGCTGGTGATCACGGACTCGCAGGCCTTCTTGAAAGTTGCGGCCGATACCCCTGCGGGCGTACCGATGACCAGCTTCTCGATCCTTTTTGCGCGCTTCAAGGGCGATCTGCTCACTCAAGTCGAAGGGGCGCTCGAGGTCGAAAAGCTGAGGGCTGGAGACCGGGTGCTGATCGCCGAGGCATGCACTCATCATCCGATCGCCGAGGACATCGGCCGGGTGAAAATCCCGCGGTGGCTGACTCAATATGTGGGAGCAAGGCTGCAAATCGATCACGTCCAGGGGCACGATTTCCCCGAGGACCTTTCGCCTTACAGGCTCATAATCCACTGCGGCGCCTGCATGTGGAACCGGAGGGAAATGCTGAGCCGAATACTTCATTGCCGTCAGGCAGGCGTTGCGATCACCAACTACGGACTCGTAATCGCATACAGCCTGGGCATCATGGAACGCGCGCTGGCGCCGTTCCCCGCTGCGCTGGAGATTTACCGCAAATCACGCCTCGCGGGGGTGGAAACTGACTGGAGGCAAGGGGGACAGCCGTGAGTGACAGAAAAGAACCCATTGAGTTGGCGATCTGCATGGGAAGTTCCTGCTTTTCGAGAGGCAATAAAAATAACATCGCTCTGATCCGGGATTACATCAAGCGGCACGGGCTTTGCGGAAAGGTGCTCTTGAAAGGACACCTTTGCGAAGGCCTCTGCAAAGACGGCCCCAACCTGACGGCTGATGGCGACATCTTTAGCCTGTTGAACTCCGATAACCTGGAATTTATTCTCGATGAGCATCTTAAAAGTAAGCAATAGGGAGCGACATGAACTCTCAAAACCCCATCTATACCGAACGGACTGAATGCCAGGACTGCTTCAAGTGCATTCGGGAGTGTCCCATAAAAGCGATTAAAGTCGAAAACGCCTGCGCCGCCGTAATTCCGGACCTGTGCATCATGTGCGGTCATTGCGTCGAGATATGTCCAAACGGGGCCAAGCATGTTAGAGACGATCTGAAGCGGGCGCGCAACCTTCTTGCCGAGAAAGAACAGGTCTATGCGTCGCTTGCGCCCTCTTTTGTCAGCGAATTCCCCGATATTCCACCAACGGCGGTTATCCGCGCCCTGAAGAAGCTCGGTTTCAAGGGCGTTTCGGAGACGGCGCTCGGCGCGGAACGGGTCTCAGGAAGCGTGGCCACACTGCTCGAGGACAGGACCCCACGGGTTATCATCTCCACCGCATGCCCCGTAGTCGTTAATTACATCGGGAAATACGTTCCGCAATATGTCAACTGCCTGATGCCCCAGGTTTCGCCGGTCCTGGCGCACTGCAAAATGCTGCGCGAAACATTCGGTCCCGGCATTGGCATCGTCTTTTTCAGCCCCTGCATCGGCAAAAAGCGAGAGGCGGATTCAAATCCAAACATGCTCGAAGTAGCCCTGACATTCGAAGACATGAGGCGCTGGATGGTTGAAGAGGGGCTCATCTTCGAAACCGATTCGAGCGACTCGGAGAGCTTTGTTCCTTATAGCGCCCGTGAAGGGGGCCTCTACCCGATCGATGGGGGAATGATGGCCGGGGTCAAAGCAAACTGCAGCATCATGGAAGCAGATTGTATGGCTTTCTCAGGGATTCGGAATATCAAAAAGGCAATTTCAGGCCTGAATGAAATGCGCCTTTCCCACCCCGTCTTTCTTGAGCTGCTGGCCTGCGAGGGTGGTTGCGTAAACGGCCCCAAGGCCAGCCAGCGTCAAGCTACCGCCTGGAAGCGCTGCCAGATCATGGACTATGCAAAATTTCCCCGAAACGAGATACCTCGAGCGCTTGAAGCTCAGCAGTCAGCCGGACCCACCCCCGATCCCGTTCTTGTCAAGGAGTACAGTGACAAGATAATGAAGCAGGCCCTTCAGTCGGTTGGCAAGTACGGTCCTGAGGACGAACTGAACTGCGGCGGCTGCGGTTATGACAACTGCCGTGAATTTGCAAAAGCGCTGATCGACGGCAAGGCCGAGAAGGTGATGTGCGTCTCCTACATGCGAAAACTGGCGCAGAAGAAGGCCAACGTCCTGATGGAGAAGGTCCCCAGCGCAATCGTGCTGGTCGATGAGGAGATCAGGTTGATCGAGTGCAATATGAATTTCGCAAGGCTTTTAGGCCCTGACGTTGAAACAGCCTTCCGCAGAAAGCCCGGCCTGGAGGGTGTGCTTCTGCGTGAGATCGCGCCGTTCCATTCGCTTTTCAAAACGGTGCTCGAGAAAGGCGAGGATATGCTCAGTCGTGATCTGAGGCACAAAAAATCGGTGCTCCACGTGGACATCTTTTCAATCGAAAAAAATAGGGTCGTGTGCGGCATTTTCCAGGACATCACCAAGCCGACCGTTCATAAAGAGGCCATGATTCAGAAGGCGCAAGAGGTTATCAAGAAAAATCTGGAAACGGTTCAGCAGATAGCTTACCTGTTGGGCGAAAATGCGGCGGAATCCGAAGTAATCCTCAACTCCATAATCCAGGCCGTAACCACACAGGAGGTCGAATGATAAAAACCACCCGGGATTTTTTTCTCGATATCGACTCCTACCAGTATAACAAGTACGGGCAATATGTCTCCGGTGACGTAGTGCTGACCCATAAGATCAAGGAAGAAGACCGCGTGATCACCTGCCTCTCCGACGGACTGGGCAGCGGGATAAAGGCGAGCGTTCTGGCGAACCTCACGGCCACCATGGCCTTGAAGTACATTTCCAATTACGCCGATGTGAGCGAGACCGCCGAAGTCATTATGGAGACCCTGCCTGTCTGTAAGGTTAGAAAGATCAGCTACTCGACTTTCACCATAATCGACATCAACGGCTCGGGACACGCCCGCGTAATAGAGCACGGAAATCCCGCTTACGTGCTGCTCAGGGGCGTCGAACTCGTCCAGGTGCCCGGGACCCGGATACAGCTCAAGAAATGGAGCGCGCGGGAAGTCAACATCTCCGAGTTCGATATGCAGATAGGCGATAGGATCGTCTATTTTTCCGATGGCGTCAGCCAGGCAGGCATGGGACTTCCCGGCTACCCGCTCGGATGGGGCGTCAAGGAGGTGACCAGGAATATCGCGAAGTGGATTGGCTGGGAAAAGGGGTTATCCTCGCGGCAACTCTCGAGGAAAATCGCGATTCACGCACGCCAGATCGACTCCTTCGAACCAAAGGACGATATCACCTGCGGGGTGATATATCTGCGGCATCCCCGTTTTCTGCTGCTTGTAACCGGGCCGCCATTTTCGGAGGCTAAAGACCAGGAACTGGCCGCAGTGGTCAAATCTTTCAACGGGCGAAAAGTGATTTGCGGTGGCACAACCGCCCAGATTCTGGGCCGCGAACTTGACGAAGAGATCGAAATGGACCTGGACAATGTCGACCCGGAAATTCCTCCGCCTTCAAGGATGGCGGGGATCGAACTGATAACCGAAGGCACGATTACCCTCAGCAAGGTGGCGGAAATGCTTGAGAGCGGGCAAAAGCCCGAGACGGCGAGGTCCAACGCCGCCTCCGAACTTGTATCGATTCTGCTTGACAGCGACGTTATCTTTTTCCTGGTGGGAACCCGCGTGAACGAAGCCCACCAGGATCCCAACCTCCCTGTGGAACTCGACATTCGCCGCAACATAATCAAGAAAATCATTACCCTGCTCGAGGAAAAATATCTCAAAGATACGCAGAAACGCTTTATTTAGGGCAGATCATGCCTTTGTCATCTCCCCCGCGTCCTTTGCGTCTCAGGGGTTAATACCTTCGAACAAAACGCTTGATAGATAGCGTTCACCCGCATCGGGCAGGACGACGACAATTATCTTATCTTTGTTTGCGGGCAAAGATGCCGATTGAACGGCCGCGGCCATCGCTGCGCCGCTGGAAATCCCGCAGGTGATTCCTTCTTCCCTGTGCAGACGCCTCGCCATTTCCACCGACTCATCGTTTGACACAGTGGCTATTTCGTCTACTAAACTCAGGTCCAGAACGTCAGGTTTGAATCCGGCGCCAATGCCCTGGATTTTGTGCGGTCCCGGCTTCGGCGGTTCCCCATTGCGGATGGCGGTCAGCACCGGTGAATGAATCGGCTCGACCGCAACCGACCAGATGGCTTTCCCTTTTGTGCCCTTGACAAACTGGTTTACACCGGTAATGGTGCCGCCCGTTCCTATCCCCGAGACCAGGATATCGATGCCGCCGTCGGTATCGTCCCAAATCTCGGGGCCGGTGGTCTTGAAATGTATCTCCGGATTGGCCGGATTCTTGAATTGCTGAGGCATGAAGTATTTCTTCGGGTCACCGGCCAGGATTTCTTCGGCTTTACCAATGGCCCCGGGCATGCCCTTGGCGCCTTCGGTCAAAATCAATTCCGCCCCATATGCTTTGAGCATACGCCGGCGTTCAAGGGACATGGTTTCAGGCATGGTTAGAACCAATGGGTATTGCCTGGCCGCACAGACAAACGCCAGGGCGATTCCCGTATTGCCGCTGGTCGGCTCGATCACGGTTACATCCTTTTGGCCTGCTTTTAGCTTTCCCTGCGCCTCGGCAGCCCAGATCATGGACGCCCCGATCCGGCACTTCACCGAATAGGAGGGGTTGCGCCCTTCGATCTTTGCCAACACGATCCCGGGCAACCCTGCCGTGATTCGATTGATGCGGACCAGCGGGGTCCGGCCGATGCTCAAACTGTTGTCCTCAAATATCCTTCCCATGTCGATTCTCCTTTTTGCACAAAGAATGAATGCCGCCAGTTTGACAAGGAATCGAGCTCCTGTCGCGTGTTCCAGAAAAATGAGGCTGTCATTCAGGGGTGAATCGCTCAGTGCCGGGCTGCGCGAAGTTCCCTGATTTTCGCAGCGAGAACCTCGGCTGCGCGCTCTATTTGCTCAACCGTGGTGAGCCGGCCAAGACTCAAGCGAACAGCGCCAAAACCTTGCTCGCGGGATGTCCCCATAGCCTTGAGCACCCCGGACAATTCACCACTGCCTTCATGGCAGGCCGATCCGGTGGAGGCGGCGATCTCCGGGGTCTGCGCCAGGAGGTCTGCCCCGACCACCCCGCGGAAGCTTACGTTGAGGGTGTTGGGGAGCCGCTCGGTTGGGTGTCCGTTCAACTCCATGCCATCCACCCGGTCGCGCAGTTTGTTGTGGAAATGCTCCCGCAGGGATAGAATCCTGGCGCCATCGGCGGCCATGCGCTCTGCGGCCAATTCGGCCGCCTTGCCAAGGGCCGCGATATAAGGAACATTTTCCGTACCCGCACGGCGGCCCCCTTCTTGCCCGGCGCCGTGCAGAAAGGTGTTGATTTTTATCCCGCTCCGGATGAAAAGAGCGCCAACCCCTTTGGGGGCATAAAGCTTGTGGCCGGCGACCGTCAAGAGGTCCACCCGCAGGTCGTCCACCCGCGTTGGGATCTTACCCACCGACTGGGCCGCATCGGTATGAAATATGATCCCTTTTTCACGGGCGATTGCCCCGATTTCGGCCAACGGCTGGATCGTCCCAACTTCGTTATTGGCGTGCATGACACTGATGAGGACGGTCTCGCCGGTTACGGCCCGGCGCACTGTCTGAGGGTCGAGGCGGCCGGCGCCGTCAACCGGCAGATAGGTGGCCGTGAAGCCCTGCCCTTCCAGCCAGTGGACAGGGTTCAGAACCGCAGGATGTTCGATTGTGGTGGAAATGATGTGCTTCCCGCGGTCCCTGTTGGCAAAAGCGGCGCCGATGAGGGCCTGGTTATTGGACTCGGTACCGCCGCTGGTGAAGATGACTTGCGCCGAATCACAGCCCAGAAGGGCCGCCACCCTGGTTCGCGCCAGTTCCACCGCCTCGCCGGCCTTTTTCCCGTAAGGGTGGCTGCTGGAAGGATTGCCGAATACCTCGGTCAGATAAGGAAGAAGTTCTTCGACTACGGCAGGGTCGGTGGGGGTCGTAGCGTTGTAGTCGAGATAGATGGGTTGCATACTAACCTCCATGTTCAGGACTGAGGACTGAGTGCTGAGGACTGTGTGGAAAACCTTTCTCAATCCTGTTAATCCTGTCCAAGTCCCCGGCATGCCGCTTTGCGAAGTTTCGAGATTCTGGCAGCATCAATCCTGGCCGCGGCGGCTCGCCGCCCGCGCAGGTTCCAGCAGGCGGCAAAAGGCGCACGGGCCGGGAGAGCCGGTTGCTTGCCCGCATTTGTCACAAGGGCGAAGTTCGGGCCGTTTGTACCCTGGGATAAGGCTGTTTTCTTTGGCCCGCAAAAAGCTGAAGTAGAATTGCAGCTTGGTCCCTGGAGAACTATTCTCCATGGAGTTCAGGACCTCTTTTAGACGAAGGCTTGTCGCTCCCACTGAAAACGGGCACTCCTCCTGCATATATTCAATGTCGCAGATGATCGCATAAGCGGCGGTTTCGCGCTCATAAAACCGGGCAAGAGGTTTTGCCCTCTTCACCAGGCCCACACCATCCGCCGGGAGCACGGGCGATTGTCTGACAAGATATTCGGCTTCCCAGTGGAGAACATTCCCAAACAAAACAGCCGCTTCGTCATCCAGATTATGGCCTGTGGCAATGACCGTGTAGCCGAGTTCACGAGCAACGCGATTCATTTCATGCCGTTTCACCAGGCCGCAGACCGAGCAGGATTTTTTTCTTCCACCCTTTCTCCGGCCGGCCATTTCCGGTACTGTTTTCCCATAGATATCAGCTAAATCCAGGACATGCACTTTCACTTTGGGGGAGATGTTTTGCGCAAATTTTTCGACATACTCGCCCGATCTTTTTGAATAGCTGCACCCTGCCTCTATCCCGAGATCCAGATACAACCCATCGGCCTGGAAGCCCAGTTTCAATAGAATGCGCCACAGGGACAGACTGTCTTTCCCCCCCGATACCGCAACCAGTATCCGGTCGTCAGGTTCGAACATCCGGTGCTTTTTGATGAAGCTGAATGTTATCTTCTCAACCCACTCCACAAAATGCACCTCACACAGAGCGAGTCTGTGCTGGCGCATATTGATGACACTATCCGCCGAGCACATGCGGCAACGATGTACCCCCACTTAGCTCCTATCCTCCCGAAACGACGGAAATCAGCTTGACCTCGCCCTGATTTCCAAGTCCGGTTTCATTATTGACCAGCTTGCCGTCTTTGACAGCCAGAACGCTTTGGGGGTTAAGTCCCAAGTCTGTTATCAGTTCCCGGATGGTTATGTTGCCGGGTATTTGCCATTCCGCATTTTTAAAGATGACTTTGACCATAAGCGAACTTCGAATCCGGTTGACTGAGTTCCGGGCCGACTGTGTTTCCATCTAAGATAAACCAACCTCATTTGGAAATCACGAATATGCCGATTTGCGCAAATATATTTGGGAACCTGGAAAGGCGCCCCCTATCTCCAATGTACTCGCAGCGTTCGATTGTAATGCCTTTGTCTCGGCAGAATACGAAAAAATCGCTGATGCTCAGAAAGTGAAGATTTGGTGATTCATACCATTGATAGGGCAAGGAAGGCGTGACAGGCGCCCTGCCCTTGAAGAAAAACTGCAACCTTGCGCAGTAATGGACAAAATTGGGAAACCCAACGATTACTTTCTTTCCAACCCTTAAAGAATCATCGAGCACCGGTTCGACGTGCCTGACCTGCTGTAAGCTCTGATTGAGGATTACATAATCGAACGAACGGTCCGGATACTCGGAAAGCCCCACGTCGATGTCGCCGTGCAATACGTTCAAGCCCCGGGCCACGCATGTGTAAATGGCCTGTTCGTCGATCTCTATGCCCTGGCCGTGTGCTCCTATGTCCTTTATCAGCATGTAGAGCAGCTCTCCGGTACCGCACCCAAGATCGAGGACCGAGGAACCGGGGGCTATCAGTTCAGCAATAATCCGGTGGTCCAACCGGATGGGCTCAGACGGCATATTCGCTCATAACCTCGTACCCGTTGTAGACCTTTTTCAGGAAATGGGTAATCAGGTGCGTCTCTTCCTCTATTTCAAGCAGGAAAGCATCATGCCCGTAGGTAGAATCGATTTCGCAGTAAGTAGCCTCGATGCCGGCAAGTTTGCAGGCCCTGACGATTTCCTTGGTCTGGTACGCCGGATAGAGCCAATCGGACTTGAAGGCAATCACAAGGACCTTTGCATCGGTCCCCCTCAACAATTCGTGGAGGGACCCGCCCTCGGCGGCGTCGAAGTTGTCCATCGCCTTGGTGATGTAAAGGTAAGAGTTTGCATCGAATCTTTTCACGAAGTTTTCGCCGTGATAGTGGAGATATCCTTCAACCTCGAAGTCGGGGTCGAACTTGAAGGGATCGATACTGTCCTTGCGCTGCCTCCCGAACTTGTCGCGCATCGAGGTGTCGCTCATGTAAGTGATGTGGCCGACCATCCTGGCAACCGACAATCCCCTGGCCGGAGGCGGCCCGCCGTAGTAGTTCCCCGACTTCCAGTGGATGTCGGCCATTATTGCCTGCCTGCCCACTTCATCAAAGGCAATTTGTTGGGGCGAGTGCTTAATCGCAGTGGAAACAGGGATTGCGCTGCGCACCCGGTCCGGATACCGGGTAAGCCATGACAGCACCTGCATCCCGCCCATCGACCCCCCCGAGACGCTCAGGAGCTTCTCAATGCCGAGGTGATCCACGAGCAGTTTCTGGCAGTCCACCATGTCATGGATCGATACGAGCGGAAAACTCAGCCCGTAGGGTTTTCCCGTGGCAGGATCGATGCTCGAAGGCCCCGTCGTCCCCTTGCAGCCCCCCAGGATGTTAGAGGATATTACGAAATATTTATCGGTATCGAAACCTTTTCCGGGACCAATCATGCCGTCCCACCATCCCGGCTTCCGGGCCCCACGGTGAAAGCCCGCTGCATTGGCGTCTCCCGACAGGGCGTGGACGACCAGGATCGCATTGGTGCGTTCGCGGTTGAGTTCTCCATACGTTTCGTAGGCGATTGTGACCGTTTCAAGCTTCCGGCCGCACTCCAGCAAAAACCCTCCCGGCGGAGAGATAGTTATGGATTTGGTCTCAACGATACCTATACTCTCTTTTTGACTCACTTCATCTTCTCCATCGCCTGGCTTATGTCGTTGATGATGTCCCGGACATTTTCCAGGCCTATCGAAAGCCGTATATAATCTTCAGTGACGCCGGTCGCTTCCTGCTCTTCCCTGGTGAGTTGCTGGTGTGTTGTCGAAGCAGGATGGATGACCAGGCTTTTTGCATCTCCGATATTGGCAAGGTGCGAAAGCAACTTAACGGAATTGATGAATTTCTTTCCAGCCTCGAGGCCGCCTTTTATTCCGAAACCGATGATCGATCCATAATGCCCGTTGAGATATTTTTTTGCAATCGGATGGTTCGGATTGTCTTCAAGGCCAGGGTAAACGACCCAGTTTACAAGCGGGTGCCCCTTGAGAAACTTCGCCACTTGCAGTGCATTCTCGGAATGTCTCTCCTGCCTGAGGGTTAACGTCTCGAGCCCCTGAATGAAAAGAAAACCGTTGAATGGACTTAATGCCGGCCCGATATCGCGAAGCCACAGTACACGTGCCCTGAGTATGAAAGCGACATTGCCCAAGCCGGGGAAGTCACCGAAGACATCCCAGAATTTCAGCCCGTGATAGCTCGGGTCCGGTTCCGTGAATTCGGGAAACTTGCCGTTTCCCCAATTGAATTTTCCGCCGTCTACAATCAGCCCGCCAATGGAGGTCCCATGGCCGCCGACATATTTTGTCGCCGACATAACACTGATGTCCGCGCCAAAATCAAATGGACGGAACAAGCCTATTCCGACTGTATTATCGACAACGAAAGGCACCTCTGCATCATGAGCGATTTTTGCAATTGCCTCGAAGTCGGGCACGTCCAGTTTGGGATTGCCGATAGTTTCGGCATAAATGGCCCGTGTCCTTTCTGTCAAAGCTTTCTTGAAGCTGG
>Ga0187867_10004467_pt1 | contig 10829 bp, 9 predicted proteins | sample June2016WEW_13_1_FD_132976 | JGI IMG/M metagenome (GOLD analysis project Ga0187867, IMG submission 132976) | Peatland microbial communities from SPRUCE experiment site at the Marcell Experimental Forest, Minnesota, USA - June2016WEW_13_10 | ecosystem: Environmental > Terrestrial > Soil >... | reverse complement strand
TGTCGGATGGTATCCAACTTCCGTCCGCGTGACGCCGGACGGCGCGCGCCTGCTGGTGACCAACGGCAAGGGCGTCATCCCGATGGCCAACCCGAATGGCCCGCAACCCGGTCGCAAAAGCCGCGACGAGACGCTCCCGCAATACATTGCCGAGCTTCTCAAGGGCACCTTGAGCGTGATCGATTTGCCGCGCTCACGCAATGAGTTTGACAATCAACTCGTCGTTTACACCGCCGCCGCCTACCGTTGCAGTCCACTCAAGGCGGATTCTTCGGTCTCCGCCGCTCGCCCTGAGGGCAGCCCGATTCCGCTCACGCCCGGCGACCCGAGCCCCATCAAGTACGTTTTCTATGTCATTAAGGAGAATCGCACCTACGATCAGGTGCTCGGCGACATGAAGGAAGGCAATGGCGACGCGAGTCTTTGCCTGTTCGGTGAGGAAGTGGCGCCGAACCACCATCAGTTGGCCCGCGGTTTCGTGCTGCTCGACAATTTCTACGCCAACGCTGAAATCAGCGCCGACGGTCACGAGTGGACGATGGGCGCGTACGCGAGTGATTTTGTCCAAAAGATGTGGCGGCTCCAATACGCTCACAACAGTAGCCACAAGTATATCTACCCCGCCGAGGGCGTCTTCCCCATGGCCACGCCCGCCGGTGGGTATCTCTGGGACCGCGCCGCCGAGGCCGGCGTGAGCTATCTTAGCTACGGCGAGTTTGTCGCCAATGGGAAAACGCCCAACGATCCGTCGGTTCCCCGCGTCAAGGCGTTGCGCGGCCATCTCGACGAAATGTACCGCGGGTTCGACCTCGATTATCCGGATGCCAGACGCGCCGACCGTTTTCTGCACGAACTGAAGCGGTTTGAACAGGAGGGCGACATGCCCCGCTTGCAGGTGGTTCGCCTGCCGGGCGACCACACCTACGGTGTGCGCAGGGGCAAGAGAACACCCAGCGCCTGCCTCGCCGACAACGACGCCGCGCTCGGCCGCATCGTCGAGGGTATCAGCCACTCCAAATTCTGGCCGCAGACGGCGGTCTTTATCCTCGAAGACGACGCGCAGAACGGAGCCGACCATGTCGACGCGCATCGCACGATTGCTTTCATCGCCAGCCCGTACATCAAACGCCATACCGTCGATTCCACCATGTACTCGACCAGCGGCATGCTGCGCACGATCGAGTTGATCCTCGGCCTCAAACCAATGTCGCAATTCGATGCCGCCGCGACGCCGATGTTTGCCGCGTTCCAGGGCAAGCCAGACCCGACCGGCTACACCGCGCTCCCCGCCCGTATCGACCTGGAACAGAAGAATGCCCAGAACACCTGGGGCGAAAAGGTCTCCCGCACGATGGATTTCACCAAGGAAGATGCCGCTGATGACCTGCTTCTCAACGAAGTCATCTGGCGCTCCGTCCGCGGCGAAAACTCCTCCATGCCCGCTCCCGTCCACGCCGCATTCATCGTCACACACGACACCGCAAACGCCAAAGCGGATAACGACGATTAGTGTCACTTCGTACCAGACGGTGAGTCGTCAGCCATTATTTCAAAATGGCCAGAAACATTGAGATCAAGGCTCGTATTGAGAGCGTCGAGGCGGTGCTGCCCCAAGTCAAAGCCATTGCCGAGAGCGGGCCAACTGAGATCGTTCAAGACGACACGTTTTTCAACTGCCCGAATGGACGCCTGAAACTCCGCGCGTTTTCGGAAACGGCGGGGGAACTGATTTTCTATCAGCGACCCGACAGCGCCGGCCCGAAGGAGTCGTTTTATGTCATTTCCCCAACGGCATCGCCCAACACACTCCGCGAAGTTCTCTCGCTGGCGTATGGCCAAAGCGGCCGGGTCCGCAAACACCGCATACTCTTCCTGATGGAAAGAACGCGGATACACCTCGACCGCGTGGAAGGCCTCGGGGACTTCATCGAGTTGGAGGTGGTTCTTTCGGAAGGCGAGCCTGCCGAGGCCGGGGTCAATGTCGCCCGCGAATTGCTTGCCAAACTCGGCATTCCCCCGGAGCAATTGATTGAAGGCGCCTACGTGGATTTGCTTCGCGAAAACGACTGACACAACAGCACGCGCCGCGCGAATCGCTGTGGTCACCGCGCGGGACATCGTGCTATTATTGCCACATTTGAGGGGGAACGATGGATACCCGCTACGTTCACGGGTACGATCAACAAGAGAACATTCGTCTGCAGAATCAGGCCTCTACGCTGGTTGAGTTGTTGCATTCGGACACAGCATACCCCGACGGAAGCCGTGTCTTGGAAGCCGGTTGCGGAGTCGGCGCCCAAACCATCACGCTGGCGCGAAACAGCCCGCACGCATCGATTGTGTCGATCGATATATCGGAAAGTTCCATTGCGGAAGCGACGGGGAAAGTCAAAGCTGCTGGTCTGACAAATGTGATGTTTCAGCAAGCCGATATCTTTCATCTACCATTCGTCCCGCAGTCTTTCGACCATGTGTTTGTCTGCTTTGTACTGGAGCATTTGTCCCGCCCCGTGGAGGCGTTGCTGGCCCTCAAGAATCTTCTCAAAGTCGGCGGCACAATCACCGTCATCGAAGGCGATCACGGTTCGACGTATTTCCACCCGGACAGCGCGTCGGCCCGTAAAGCGATCCTGTGCCAGATCGAACTGCAAAGAAGGGCCGGCGGCAATGCCGAGATCGGCCGGGAACTCTACCCGCTCCTGCACCGGGCAGGACTTGGTTCGATTCACGTCTCGCCGCGTATGGTCTACGTCGATGCCAGCCGTCCGGAGCTTGTGGATGGCTTCACCAAGAAGACGTTCACCGCAATGATCGAGGGCGTGCGCAACTCGGCCATCGCAGCGGGAATTATCGATCCAACCGATTTTGACAAAGGCATCGAGGACCTGTATCGAACCACACGTCCCGATGGTGTGTTTTGCTACACCTTCTTCAAGGCCATCGCCCAAAGAAGTCACTAGAAGATTCAATCCACGAAATTTGCGCGTCCTCCGTGGCCGCCGGTGCGAGTCGCCCTCTCAATGCTCCGCTTCATGCGGCACCGGGTTCGGCGGCGGGCCATTGCGAAATTCCGAATGGCGAATCTTGCCGCCCGCGTGACTGATCCACGCGCCCACGCCCAGCGAGGCCAACGCACACACCAGTGTCGCGAGCGCCAACGGCAACTGCGTGCGCGGACGAAACCGCGGCGCCACCAGCGCCGCCGCGGCAACGGCGGCGGTCACGTAGAACACCCATTCCCCGATGTCGGCTCGATGCATGTGAACATCCAGCCATTGCTGCGCCTCCTTGTTCGACATCGAATATACGCGGTCGGAGGCGCGCTCGCCGAATTCTCCCACGGGCCACACCGAAAGCGCGGCGACAATCACCACGATAAACGCCGTGATCTGGGCGGGCCGACTTCGCAAGATTAACGCGACCAGCAAAGCGAGAATTCCCGACGCCATTGCGTAAACGGGAATCGGATTGAGCAGCACGTGAACATATTCCGGCTGCCGAAGCTGCTGCAGAAGTTCGTTGAACTCTGTCATCGGCGTCGTGGAGCGCTTGTTGGCGCGGCCGCCGGGTCTGACTATTTCTGAATCTCTGCGTTCTCGATCATATTGATCCCGTCACGGCTCACCAGCTTGCCCTTGACAGTGATCGTCTTGCCGGCGTATTGCGCCAACTCGGAGTTGAGCGGCTTGTGCTCACCGATCAGTAGATACGTCTTCCCATCCTCGCTCTTGATGCCCACGGGCAGACCCGACTCGATGCACTTCGCGGCACAGCCCGCATGCTTCTCGCCGTGCGCGCCATGGTCGAGGTAACAGGCCATATCCAACACCTCGCCTTTGACGGTGACGGCGTTGTCTGCATCCGCCGCCCAGGCGCTGCCGACCGCGACCAGACCGGCGACAACAACTGCGACACTAACCACCATGAGCTTCTTCATCGATCTCCTCCCGATTGGTTGTTTCGTTTCTGCAAGAACTCGTCACCAATGATTCCGACATTACGATGCACCAACTCGTTCACTCGTTCCAATCACTTCCCAGAAAGTGCTTGAAAACCAACCGGTTGTCCACCGTGAGTTTTCCAGAAAACAACCGCCTGGTCTTTGGCGGCAAATGCCACCAGGCTCGGCAAACATCGGTCATAGGTCTTCAACAGGCAACAGCCCTGTGGATCGCGCATCGTTCGCATCCCGCCACAGGGATGCACGTCACTGTCCGATACGTATACCGCATCCGCGGCATTCACCCAGCGGCCGGTCGCGAAATCCGTGGCCTCCATCTTCCGGACTTTCTGGCGAGTACTCTCCAGATAATGCAACCCGCAGCGCGGACAACAAGTCTCGACAACCTTTCCGTTCTCAAGCGTCACGCGAAAGGCCATGCCCTGGCATTCCTCGCGTTGGCAAACGGCACAGATGCGAGCCGACCTGCTGCAGCCCGCCGCCATCGCGAGGCAAAACACCAGGATAAACGCTCTCATGGTTGCGCCACGGATAATTTCACTTCTTTATGCCATTTCCACAACAGATAAATCGCCGGGTACACCAGCAGTTCCATCAGGAACGACGTGAACAATCCCCCGACCATCGGCGCCGCGATGCGTTTCATCATGTCCGCGCCGCTGCCGGCCGACCACATGATGGGCATCAATCCCATCGTGGCCGCGCCCACCGTCATCATTTTGGGCCGGATCCGTTTCACAGCGCCGTGGATGATCGCCTCGTGCAGGTCGGCCAGCGAGCGCAGTTTGCCCGCGCGTTTCGCCTCGTCATACGACAAATCGAGGAACAGCAACATGAACACTCCCGTTTCCGCGTCCAGTCCCATCAACGCAATCATCCCCACCCACACCGCGATGGAAACATTGTAGTCCAACGCGTACAGCGACCACACCGCGCCCACCAGCGAGAACGGCACCGCGAGCATGACGACCGCGCTTTTGAACGCCGATTTCGTATTCGCATACAACAACAGGAAGATCAGCGCGACCGTCACCGGCAACACAAGTTTCAACCGCTCGCGCACCCGCAGCATGTTCTCGTATTGCCCGCTCCAGACGATGGAGTAACCCGTCGGCAGTTTCAACTGCGCCGACACCACCCGCTTTGCGTCCTCCACGTAGCCACCCACATCGCGCCCGGTAATGTCCACGTACACGTACCCGGCGAGCATGCCGTTTTCATCGCGGATCATCGCGGGGCCGTTCACGAGCGAAATATCAGCCAACTCCTTGAGCGGCACCTGACGGCCCATGGGCGCCATGACCAACACCCGTTCGAGTTGGTCAAGGTCGGCGCGCAAGTCCTGCGGGTACCGCAAATTGATCGAGTACCGCTCGCGGCCTTCAATGGTCGTCGAGATCGTCTCCCCGCCAATCGCGGTCATGATCACGTTCTGCACGTCCTCGATGGTGAGTCCATACCGCGCAATCGCTTCCCGTTTCGGCACAATGTCCACGAAGTACCCGCCGGCCGCGCGCTCGGCAAAAATGCTTCGCGTGCCCGGCACCTGGCGAAGAATGCCCTCGATGACCTCGCCGATCCGCTGTACCTCATCCAGGTTCGCCCCGAACACCTTGACGCCCACCGGCGTGCGAATGCCCGTAGCCAGCATGTCGATGCGGTTCTTGATCGGCATGGTCCACGCATTCACGGTGCCGGGAATCTGGAGGGCGCGGTCCATTTCGTTGACGAGTTCGTCATGGGAAATATGCTCAAGCCAGACGCGATCCAGCACCGCCCGCAAGGGTCCCGGCCACGACGAAAAAAATCGCCGTTTCGGCGGCCACTCGGACACCGGTTCGAGTTGCACCACCGTCTCCATCATCGAGAACGGCGCGGGATCCGTTGACGTATCGGCCCGTCCCGCCTTGCCATGCACGGTGACGACTTCGGGGAACTGCTTGAGGATGCGATCCTGTGTTTCCAGTAACCGCTGGGCCTCGGTCACCGAGATGCCGGGGAACGTCGTGGGCATGTAGAGAATCGATCCCTCGTTCAGCGGCGGCATGAATTCGTGGCCGAGTTTCAAATACACGGGCACCGTGGTCGCTACGATCAACGCCGCGACACCGATCGTCGCCTTCGGATGGCGCAGGACGAAACGGCACGGCCGTTCATACAGCCAAAACAGCACGCGGCTGATGGGATGCTTCTCCTCGGGGTAATATTTCCCGACGAAGATACCGTCCATGAGCTTCGCGAACCATCGCGGTCGTATGCGGAACGGCTCCATCCGCGTGAACAACATGCGCACCGCCGGGTCAAGTGTGATCGCCAACAATGCCGCCAACGCCATGACCAATGTTTTTGTGTAGGCCAGCGGTTTGAACAGCCGGCCCTCCTGTTCCACGAGAGTAAACACCGGCAGAAATGCCACCGCGATCACCAACAGCGAGAAAAACACCGACGGTCCAACCTCCATCAGCGCTTCCAGTCGAATCCGGTGAAAGTCGCCTTGTCGTCCCTCTTCCTGCCAGCGTTCGAGTTTCTTGTAGGCGTTCTCGACCTCAACGATTGCGCCGTCCACGAGGACGCCGATCGAAATGGCGATGCCCGCGAGGCTCATGATGTTGGAGGTGATGCCCATGAAATACATCGGGATGAACGCCAGCGCCACGGAAACCGGAATGGTAATAATCGGCACAAACGCCGACGGGATGTGCCAGAGAAAAAACAGGATCACGAAGCTGACGATGATCATTTCCACGATCAACTCGTTCTTCAGATTGTCGATGGACTTCCGAATCAATTCCGAGCGGTCGTACGTGGCGACCACTTCCACGCCCTCCGGCAACGTCGGTTTCATCTCCTCCAGCTTCGCCTTCACGCGGCCGATGACATTGAGCGCGTTCTCGCCGTGGCGCATCACCACGATGCCGCTTACCACGTCGCCGTCACCATTGAAGTCCGCGATGCCGCGGCGCATCTGCGGTCCGAGCGCGACGTCCGCCACGTCGCGCAACCGTACTGGTATGCCTTGCTTGCTGGTCTTGACGGCGATCCGTTCGAGGTCTTCGGTTCCTTTGACGTAACCGCGGCCGCGTACCATGAACTCCTTGCCGTTCCACTCGATGAGGCGGCCACCGACCTCGTTGTTGCTGCGCTTGATGGCGTCCATGATTTCAACGACACCGACGCCGTACGCCTGCAACTTCACCGGATCGACCGTCACCTGGTATTGTTTCTGGAAACCGCCCAGTCCCGCGACTTCGGCGACGCCGGGCACACTTTGCAGGGCGTAGCGCAACACCCAATCCTGATAACTCCGCAGATCGGCGAGACTATGTTTGCCGGATTTGTCGACCAGCGCATATTGGTAGACCCAGCCCACGCCGGTCGCGTCGGGGCCGAGTTCCGGCGTGACACCCGCGGGCAATTGCCCGGCGATCTTCGAGAGGTATTCGTTGACGCGGCTGCGGGCCCAATACAAGTCGGTGCCGTCTTCGAAAATCACGTACACATACGAAAACCCGAAATCGCTGAACCCCCGAATGGCCTTCACGCGGGGGGCGCCGAGCAGCGCCGAGATGATCGGATACGTGACCTGGTCCTCCACGATATCCGGGCTGCGGTCCCACTTCGTAAACACGATGACCTGCGTGTCGCTGAGGTCGGGAATCGCGTCGAGCCGGATGTTCTTCATCGCGTAGAATGAACAGGCCACCGCCGCGGCCGCCAGCATGACCACGAGAAGACGGTTGTGCGCGCTGAACGCGATGATGTTCTTGATCATCGTGGTTGCCCGCTCAGGGCTGGTGCGCCCGGCCGGCCATGGCTTTCATGGCGGCCTTCATGGATGACTCGGAATCCACAAGAAAGTTGGCGGAGGTAACGACCTTGTCGCCTTCGTTCAGTCCGGAAACGAGCTGATAGTAGCCGTCGCTGCGTTCACCGACCGTGATGGGTGTCGGCACGAGACGGCCATCGCCGGCGTCGCGAAACGCGTAGGTGTGCTCCGCGGTGCGCATCACAGCGGTCTCGGGGATGGCGAGGCCGTCGCCCAATTCGTAAGAAAGCTTCGCCGTCGCGAACATTTCCGGTTTCAAGAGCAATTCTGGATTCGGTATCTCCAGCCGCGCTTTCAATGTGCGGCTCTCCGCGTCAAGCGTGGGGGAAACGAACGTGACTTTTCCCGCGAACGTCTTGTCGGGCCAGTACGGCAGCAACAGCTTCACCGGCATCCCGACTTTCACATACGGAAGTTCCGCCTCGTAGATATCGGCGTCCGCCCATACGGTCGACAAGTCCGCGACAACCAGCAACGGTTCGCCGGCGGCGATCTTCTGGCCCGGCAATACCGCGCGTTCCACGACCCAACCGCTCGCCGGTGCGTACAGCGTCAGCATCTTCTCCGCTTCACGTGTTTTCTCCAGCCGATCGATCTGTTCGTCGCTGATGTCCCAGAGCGACAATCGTCGCCGCGCCGAGGCCATCAGGTTGGTCGAGCCCGAACGCAGGGCGGTCAGATACTCGTTCTGCGATGTCAACAGGTCGGGACTGTATATGGTCAACAATGGATCACCCTTCTTGACGAACTGTCCGGTTGTGGCCGTGAACAGTTTGTCCACCCACCCGTCCACTTTGGCTGTCACGCGGTACAGGCGGGTCTCATCCGCGACAATTCGAGCCGACGTGCGCACCTCGCGCGCCAGTGCGCGCTTTTCCACCACACCCGTCGTGAGCCCCATCCGCTGACGTACCTCCGCGGTGATCGGCACCGTGGCCAGCCCCGACGGCGTCCCCTCTCCAGGCTCTTCGACTTCGACTGGCACCATGTCCATGCCCATCGAGTCTTTGCCCGGCTTGTCACTGACCTCGTTGGGATTCATCGTGGAGCGGTAGATCGTCTTTCTGACCGCAACCATGGCCGCAGACCCGGTCCCGTGCTGAGACGCATTCATCGGCACGAGTTTCATGCTGCAAATCGGACAATTACCCGGTTTGTCGGACACGACCGATGGGTGCATCGGGCAGTGGTATTTCACAGCGGAAGGGGATTCGGCGGCGGGCGGCTTGGTGTGGACGTCTTTTTTGGCGCACGAAACCAACAGGACACCCAGCGCCAGCGAACCTGCCAGGATTCGTAACCCGCGATTCATTTCCTCTCCCCGTCTGTGGCCATTGGCAGCCGCCCGCCCACCATGCGTTCCAGCGATGCCAGCAATCGTTGAAACTCCGCCGCGTGATGCAAATTCTGCATCTCCAGATCAAACAACATCCTGCGCGCATCCAGGATATCGAGGAACCCGCCCGTTCCGCTCTCGTACGCTGCGCGGGCCGCGTCGACGGCATGCTGCTGCTGCGGAATCAACTTTCCGACGTACAGCTCGTAATGGTGATGCATGGTGTGAGCGCCATCATAGAGTTTCTTCACTTCGGCGGCTGTCCGCGTGCGCATCGCGTCCAACTCATCCCGGCTGGCTTCAAGGTTCGCGCGCGCTTCGCGGACAGCGGCGCCACGCTTGCCGCCGTTCAACCACGGGAAATTGATCGAGACGCCCGCGTCATACTCCTGGATGCCGCCCTTGCCCTCGTACTGCCATGCCTCCACGCGAACCTGAAGATCTGGATCGTACCCTTTCTTCGCCAGCGCCAGCGCCGCCTCGGCGCTATGCAGTTCGCCCTCCTGCAATCCCAGCAACTCGGGCCGACACGCGGCCGCTGCCTGTAATTGATCCAGGGTCACGGCAGGTTCGAGCACCGGCGCAGTCACTTCGGGACCGATCTCCACCGGCGTACCCGGATCCCGGCGCATGAGCCGATTCAACTCCGCCAGAGCCATCTGGTACGCACGCACACGGTCGGTTTGATCCTCGGACAATCTGGCCAGGTCGTTCTGGGCGCGAATGAGGTCGGACTGGGATGCCTTGCCGACTTCATATCGCGAACGGGCGACCTCGACAAATTGCTGCATCAACTCTTGATTGCGCTGGTTGAGATCCAACTCGCGCTGTGCCTGCCAAAGGTCGTAGTAGGCCTGCTTGACCATCGCCACGATCTCGAGGGTTTTCATCCGCCACGCCATCTCGGCTTGCTTCGCCGCGCCCGTTTCCATGCCGCCACGAAGGTCGCGTTTCCCAAACCACGGTATGTTTTGGGAAATCATCAGACCCGTCTGGCTCGCCGCGGCAGCCTCCTGACTCCTGCGCCAGGCGTCCACGCCGACGGTCGGATCGTCCAGGGCCCGCGCCTGCGGAATTCTCTGGAGCGCGGCGTCCCATTTCTTGCGAGCCGTGGCGATCTCGGAATTGTCCGCCAGCGCGGTATTGACCAGCGCGTCCAGCGAATCGTTCGTTTGCGCGCGTCCGGCAGTTGTCCCGACCGCAACGATGAGGGCGGCGATGATCGGCTTCATGGCGTTGGATGATGCATCCCGAAGGGGCCGGCGGCGCACACCTGCTGGCTCACGAGCGCCGCGTAGCGCGGCTGCTGATCCGGCGTCAACACCGCACGCACGCGGAGGACATGGTTCAGCGTGGCGCGCTCCGAATCGACCTGAGCGGCGGCCATGCGATCCAAGCAGGCGTTGGCTTTGGCGAGATCAACCTGCGGCTTCGCCAGTTCCTGCCCCAACGCAAAGCGTGCGTCGCAGTGCGTGTCGCAGCAATGGTCGACCTGCGCGCGAAATTCCTGGTTCAACCTGTCAATTGCAGCGCTCTGCGCGTCCGTCAACTTCAGTTCACGCTTGAGCCACGCAGCGTCAGTCAGATCGGCCATCCCGCGGCTCACGGAGCGATGAATGCACCAACTGGCCACGCCATAGGAGAGCGACGACACGAAGAGCGTCAGGACAGCCAGGGCGACCAGCGTCCTTTTCATCGCAACTCCT
>Ga0187867_10004466_pt1 | contig 10834 bp, 12 predicted proteins | sample June2016WEW_13_1_FD_132976 | JGI IMG/M metagenome (GOLD analysis project Ga0187867, IMG submission 132976) | Peatland microbial communities from SPRUCE experiment site at the Marcell Experimental Forest, Minnesota, USA - June2016WEW_13_10 | ecosystem: Environmental > Terrestrial > Soil >... | reverse complement strand
TGAGGTAGCTGGTGATGTATTTCCCCCTGTTGCTCCACCAGTTGACGCTCTTCGGCTCCTTTGTCGTGGGCGTAAACTTGCCGATATAATCCTTCAGGCTTGCGAGTGAGGCAATTGGTGTGGGGAGGTAACCGGTCAGGATATGGAAGAGTAACCCATGGTCCGTGGAGCCCTGGACATTGCCTTCGCCCCTTAATGCGTTCACGCCTCCCCCGGCCATCCCCATATTGCCGAGCAAGAGCTGTACGATGGTAAAAGCCCGTATGTTCTGCACCCCGACCGTATGTTGCGTCCATCCCATCGCGTAACATCCTGTAGCCACCCTGTTCGGCTTGTTCGTCGAGCCGATAGCCTTGTAGACCGCTTCGCACTTGTCCTTGGGCGTGCCGGTGATCTGCGAAACTTTGTCGATCGTGTAACGGGAGTAGTGTTTCTTCAACAATTGAAAGACACAAGTCGGGTCCTGCAGGGTCATGTCCCTTTTGGGCAGGCCTTTTTCGTCAAGTTGGTAGCACCAGGTCTTTCTGTCATATTTCGAGGTCTGTTTGTTGTAGCCGGAAAAGACACCGTCGAGTTCTCCCGGCATTTTGAAGTCCGCATTGACAAGAAAAGGGGCGTCGGTGTACTGGACGACGTATTCCTTGAAGATGAGGTCATTATCCAGCAGATAGTTGATCATCCCTCCGATAAAGGCAATGTCGGTGCCGGAACGGATAGGTGCATAAAGATCAGCCACCGCTGCGGTCTGCGTAAAGCGGGGATCAACACAGAGGAGTTTCGCGCCCCGTTCCTTTGCCTTCATGATCCACTTCATCGATATGGGGTGATTAGATGCCGGGTTTGCGCCCATCACGAGAATCACATCCGCATTTCTGAGGTCGATCCAGTGGTTCGTCATTGCGCCGCGACCGAACGACTCTCCCAGAGCCGTTACCGTTGCTGAGTGTCAGAGTCGGGCCTGATGCTCCACATGCACCACCCCCCAGGAGCGCACGAGCTTTTGAATGAGATAGCACTCTTCGTTGTCCAGGGCCGCACTTCCCACATGGGCGATACCATCGGTCCTGTTTACGATGAACTTCTTCTCCACATCGGTTACGATATCGGGGTAGAGCAATGATTCGTCGGACAAATCCGCCGCCCTTTTTTCCCGCGTCTTCGTTGTTGTGGCTATCCTGAAGGTCCTGTCACGGGTATCCTTGACCCTGCGGGCAATCTGGTCGAGAGCCCAATCCCACTCCACGTCCTTCCACTCGGTGGCGCCCGGTGCGCGGTAACGCGGCTTTAGCACACGGTTTTCGTTGTTGACCACCTGGTAGATAGAGCCCCCCTTGGAGCAGAGCGCCCCTTCGCTGACCGGGTGTTCAGGGTCGCCCTCCGCGTTGATCACCTTCCCGTCGCTTGTGTGCACGAGGATGCCGCACCCGACAGAGCAAAAACAGCAGATCGACGTCGTCTCCTTTGCCCCTTTTATTTTCAACTCCCGGGCATACGCCTCCGCCGGGGACAGGTCAAATCCCAATCCGCCCATGAGCGTCCCGGCCGCAGCCGCCCCAGATACTTTCAAAAATGCTCTGCGGGTGATCTTCATCTGTTGTTCTCCTGCCTTATCGTACGATTCAGAATTGCGGTCTCTGCGTTATCGCACAGAACCTTGTCACTTCATCGCCTTCTTATCTAACAACGGCTTCATGTGATCCTTGTGACAGAGCAGACATTCCATATGGCCCTGCTGCTGGTTCATACCGTCCGCGTATCGCCCATAGCTTTCCGGGCCGTGGCACTCTACACAGTGGACGGTCTCTTGAGAGGGAGTCCATTTCGGGGGCTTCCAGTTCCCGTCAAAGTATTCGTTGAGAGAGTGCACAACGGTATAGACTACCTCCCCCGCAACTTTTGCGCACCGCTCATATTTCTCTTTTGAAGTGACTTCAGTGCCGGCGGCCAGCGTCCACTTCGAAACCGATGTGTGGCAGAGCGGAGTCATCGCCTTGGCTTTAACCTGCTTGGGGCACGCGGAGATATCGTCGAACCGATCCGTCGGAAATTCCATTCCCGAATACCAGTACATCATCCGGTCTATAACCGCCGCGTACTTGTATTCCTTGTCATAGAGAACGAGGTTGATAAGACACGAACTGACGCCGAGGGCGCCGCACAGCGTGCCATGCGCGGCGTACCCCTGCCCCGCATGCTCGAACATGTAGTCCGGCAGCGTCGTCCAGGGATAACCGACTTTCTCTTTTAAAAGGCTGGTGACCCCCAGCCATGTAGCGTTGCCTCAGCCACGATTCGTTAAATAGGTCCGATAGGCCCGCGTTCCGGCCTCCATGGGGTCGAGCTTGACCCATTTCCATGGCAGGGGCGGCGCCGGTGCGTATGTTGGCTCAGGCGCAGCATAACTATTACTGATGCGCCCTGCTACACCCCCCACGATGAGAGCGGCAGATCCCAGCAGAATGCTGCGCCGCGAGCATTCTTTTGTCCCTTTCCCGGCTTTCACCCCGGGTCCCTCGTTCAGTTTATTCATAGCGTCCTCCTGATGCTATCGATGAGGTGTGGCCATTCCTTTTTGTTATGTCCAGCTTGGCAAGCTTTTGATCTTCAACTGGGTTCGTAGTTACATCACCTCTTTTTCTAACTCACTACCACCCGAGGACAACCGCTGAGACGAGTGGTCGCCCATCGCGTCTCAGAATCTGATCGCTGTTCGGAGACCGGCAGGCCCTTGCCCCTGCGGATACGGTCTTCTGAACGACGCTCTGGGCACTCTGGCAGTTCCTGTCCATCACCATGAGGGCGGCACCCTCGCGAGCGCGCATCATCTATGCTTTCGCCGATCCCGCTTCCGCTCCATCACTATTGCAGTCTTACCTTTGTGTTCCATTACTTCCTCGTTAGCAAAAGGATGGCGCTTTTGAACGCCGCCTGTTTGTAGCGGCCGATGACGCAGATCCTATCGACCGCCGGGCAGCACATTATATCTCCGCTAAATTTGCACCCAGTTTGTCAGTGCTGAGCTGATACTTTATCTCCGACTCCACACAGAGTACTTTCAGCATTCCCATAAGCACGCTGAACGGCTCGGACCGTATATATCGCTCCATAGAGTGCTGTGTTGCCCACTCCTGGATCAGGTGAAAGACGCTGGAATCGTTCATGTCCTGATAGAGAGTGGATTTCGACAGGTCTCCTTCTGCCTTGAGATTTTTCTGTATGGACTGCAAGGTTTGAAGAAGCTCTTCACGCTTTTCAGGACGGACCCGAAGCAATACGTTGACTGTGCTCACGTTTCCTCCTTTTGATCCGGATAAGAGACGTTTCAAGGCCACCGAAAACTATGCTGCTGAATCTACAGCAAGACACATACCCGGGAAGGTAGAGCGCCTGGATTGACCGTATCAGATTGAAATACCTTGATTAAATAGAAAGAGTGGATAAGAGAGGGTTGAGAAGTAGGTACGAGCCACGAAATAAAACCACGAAATATTGGGATTCCCACGATAGACCGTGGTTTAAATCGGCACCACCTGCTCATTCGAGATGGATAGATATTAAAAAAAACAACAATCTGCGGATCAAATTTTGCTGGATTCTATTGACTGCCGGCCATGTACCTTCTGGATCAGAAAATTTCCGGCCGGTGAATATTGAGCTTCTCCATGCGAGAGCGAAGGGTACTGGGCTTAAGGCCGAGTGCATGGGCAGCCCCGTTCGGACCTTCTATCTTCCACTTAAGCGCTTCGAGGGTCTCTTGGATATGGGATCGCTCCACGTCAGCCATGGAGGAGGGTGTTGTTTCTCGAACCCCAGCCGTGGACGGCAAGACGGCACGAAGTGTCTCCGCAAGCTCCAGCACGGGTCCACGGCTCATGATGACCGCTCGCTCAATGATGTTTTCCAGCTCACGCACATTGCCAGGCCAGTGATAGCTCTGTAATGATTGTATGACCTCCTGGGGGACCGTGGAGATGCTTCTTCCCAACTGCTTGTTCAGACGCTCGATGAGCGCAGCAACGATCAGCGGGATGTCCTCGGTCCGCTCCCGGAGGGGTGGCACGGTGATGGGAAAGACGTCTAGCCGGTAGAACAGGTCTTCGCGGAAGCTGCCTTTGCGGATCTCCTCATCGAGGTACCGGTTCGTAGAAGCGATGATCCTGACGTCTACCTTGATGGTATGGGGATCGCCGAGCCGCTCGAACTCGCCGTTATCGATGACCCTGAGCAGCTTTGCCTGAAGCTCAACAGGCAACTCGGCGATCTCATCGAGAAAGATGGTGCCTTTATCGGCAAGTTGGAAACGACCGATTTGTCTTGCCTGGGCTCCCGTAAAGGCGCCCTTTTCTCTTCCGAACAGTTCGCTCTCGATCAGGTTCGCCGGGAGCACGGCGCAGTTAACATGGATCATCGGACGGTCCTTGCGCAAGCTCCCCTCGTGCACCGCCACAGCGACCAGTCCTTTTCCTGTTCCGGTCTCCCCGCTGATCAGTACCGTGGTGTCCATGGGTGCCACTTCACTGATGCGGTACTGAACGTATTTGATCTGATCGCTCCTTCCGATTATGGCCTTCTCCTGGCTGCACGTGACCTCCCTCCTTAAGTAGGTGTTCTCGGCCTCGAGCCTGTCCTTCAACCTGGAGATTTCATCATAGGATTTCCTGATCTCCTCTTCGGCCTGTTTGCGCTCGGTGATATCGATCGACACACCCATCAAGCAGGCGGCTGATCCAGGCGTTGCTTTATACAGCCGGCCCTTGGATAGTATCCATCGAGTGCTTCCGTCGGGTCGCACGATACGGTATTCGGCGCTGCTATCAGTTCCCGACTGCACGGCCATTTCCTCAATTCGGCTAAGATTCTCGCGGTCTTCGGGGTGAACAACACCGAGGAAGCTCTCAAGGTTCATATCGCTGTCCGGGGCAAAGCCGAAAAAATCCTTGGCCTTTTGTGTAGTCCAGATATGACCTGAGCTTACATCCAGGTTCCAAAGCATCGCCCCGGCAGCATCGGCCGCCAGACTCAGACGGGCTTCGCTTTCTCGCAATACCAGGTCGGCATTTCTGCGCTCCAATCCATTGATAAAGATCTCCCCCAACAGCCGCAGCCGCGGAATGTATTCCTCGGGCCAGGAACGCTCCTCGCCCACGGCGTTGAGCACGATGAGGGACGAGACCCTCCCTTCGAAGAAAAGAGGAATGTTCAGGAAGGACCGGATGCCCATGGCAATGCAATTCAATCTGTCCTGTCTGGCCCTGTCCGGCAGTTCTTCCAACCTGTCAATACGAACTGGCTGTCTCTGCAGCACAAGCCTTTTAAAGGTCCATGGGAACAGATTGGCGAGTTCAATATCCGCGGAAACACGCTCGACACCTTCGGCATAGGCGGCATGGGTGACATGCGTTCGTTTCAGGTCAGGAGATACACCGAGCAGACCGCAGCGCTCCACCTGGAAAAATTCACGCATCTGCTCCAGCGCGCGCTCAATTTCTGGGTCAATCTGGTCGGAAACGACACTCACAAACCGTGCGGATATGTCAGAAATCAGCCTTTCAAAGTGCAGAGATTCATCATGCGAATCGTCTTCGCGCCGCACGAAATGCGCGGAGGTTTCAGCATCTATTTCTCCGGGGTGCGGATTCTCTCTCCTTAGCATCACCCTGCTCCTCATATCCGGCAAAACACACTCATTACATGGTTTTCAGGGTACACTATAGCAAGTTACTGTTTTTTTATCAGTAGTGGCAACTCTGAAAAACAGTGTTGTTTCCCCCATGCCGGTCCATGGGGCCTTCAGTAGGCTGCATTCATTCATTGTTACTTCAATCTTGCGGTCAATAATGCTTGCCAACAAGTGGAGCGGACCTGGCCTCAAGATATGATTCGGAAATAGCGAAGATTTCGGCGCCTCATTTCTCAGGCATAAGGAGAGCATCATTGAGCTTCATCCCCGTGGCCCATAGAGTTAAAGATTCGGAAATTAAAGGCACCGCCGATCAGCGTACGGGCAGGGCTTCAACAAGACTTACCAGATTTTGTGGATTCACGTGAATGACGCCGCCGCGAGGGCTGTCAATGTCCGCGATGAGAAAGAACGCGATAGCTACAACAAGCGGTAGAATCAGAAGCAAGATACCTTCCACTTTAACCATTCGCGCACCATAGCCGACCAACACATTGCAGAAGATAGCGATCACTGCCATCAGAAGCCATGCCTCAATAGGGATTCGGTTCCACCAGGCAGCCTGCGTGTATGCCTGCGAGTTCAATACATCGTTCATGCCCGCAACGGCCAACGTGACCGTAGGTGTCGGCTGTGCTGCAGCCGGAGCCAGGACAGCGGACCACAGCTCGGTCTGCAATTGAGCAGTGCGGGCATTGATCTGCCGAATCTGTTGCTCGTCGCTGGTCATGTAGAACAATACACGCTGATCCAGGTAGTCCTTTAGCAGCGCGCGTACCTTCGCCGCATCTGAGGCAGGCAGCAGGTCCGCCCGCGCGTATTCGGTGCCGATCGCGTTGGCTTCCGTCGCCTCGTAGTTTTTGCGCTGATCATACCGGCTCATGGCCATCGAAAAACTAAATCCTATGATGAGTCCGAGTAGTGTCAGCGTAGCTGCCAGGATAACGCCCAAGTCTTGACGTTTATCCTCGTCGAGTTTACGCTGCCTCCTGAGAAAAGAGGCCCCACTCATCGCCGAGAGCGACAGCACAAAGAATGAGAGCACGAAAACAAACAGTGGGAAGTCCGTTGCGATCTCCATTTGCTATGGTTCCTCTCGTGAAGTGATCGGTATAGCGCATTTTCCAATCTGACGAGCCGAATCGGACGCACCTGAGGCGAGTTCATGAAACATGATCACTATACTATTCATCCAGCCTTACTATTCAGGTAATGGTCTTCTTCCGAGGCACGAGTCCTGATCGAGTCTAAAGTCGCATTCAGCACACCGCCAAGAATGATGAGGAGAGCCACAACATAGAACCATACCATCAACATGATTATACTTCCAAGGCTTCCATAAATGGCCGAATAATTTCCAATGTGATTGATATAGTAGGAAAAACACCAAGAGACAATATGCCAAACGATAGTAGCGAAGAGAGCTCCCGCCAGTACGCCTTTGAATCTTATCCGCTTATTGGGGGCAACGTAGTAGATGCCTGCAAGCACCCCTATCATGATGCAGAAGCTGAGGACCCACCTGGCAATGTTCCAAAGAGTGAGAAATACCGACGATAACCCCATATATGAAAAGATGAGACGTCCAATTTTCTCTCCGAACACAGGAAGGAGAAGCGACACCACTATGGCGGGAATCATCATGAATGTCAAAGCGATTGCCACTGCCCTGGATCTAAGAAATGATCTGTCTACAGTCACCTCATAGGACCTGTCGAGAACGTTTATTATGGAATTCAACGCACTCGACGCGGACCAGATTGAAGCAATGGCGCCGAAAGACAAAAGTCCGGTTTTTCTAACCGCCAACACGCTGCGGACATTATCCGCGATAATGCTCGCGGTTTCGAAAGGCACTGACCTCTTCACCAGATTTATCACATCGTCCGCCTTAATGGATGTATAGCCCAGCAACGTTATCGAAAAGATCAGAAACGGGAAAAGGGACAAAAGGAAAAGATAGGCAAGCTGAGCGGCAAGTCCGGAGGGATTGATGTTTGCTAACCTTGCCAGATAATCGTCTTTGAATTTGATCATGTCTCTTTGGTTCATGAATCCACTTCACCCCGGCTTGATGCCACCTCCGGTTCATGGCAGGTGGTTCTCAAAATTCATAGTATAATTCAACATTCCCCTCGGTTGAAATTGTGATTAAGGCTTGATGCATTTCTCCTGGCCGCCCGAGATTAAAGACGCCCCCTGGTCAGGCCGGTTAGGTTGCAGCGTCAGGATGCCCGGCTCCCTGCGCCGCAAGGCACAGTCGCCATTTTCATGGCTCCTGCCGGGCGGGCGGCTCTACCTCGGAGATCTCATCATCGACCCATGCCGATAGCAATGTGTGAGAGACGGCAAGCACCACCGGTCCCAAGAAGATGCCTATGAGGCCGAATGCGATCAGGCCTCCTACCACGCCGGCGAAAATGAGGAGCAAAGGAAGATCGGCGCCTTTCTTGATTAAAATGGGGCGCAAGAAGCTGTCCATGGCTCCGACCACCAGGGTCCAGACGAGAAGAAATGTTCCCCAGCCAATGCTGCTGCTCCAGTAGAGCCAGACCACTGCGGGGACCAGCACGAGCAAGGGACCGACTTGGGCGATCGCCAGCATGAACATCACCGCGGTGAGGACCGCAGCAAAAGGAACTCTCACGATGGCGAGGCCAATGCCGCCCAGGACCGACTGAACCAGCGCGGTCACCACAACCCCGAGAGCGACGCCGCGCACGGCCTGTCCGGCCAACCGGATCGATGTCTCCCCCCTCGGTCCTGCCAAACGATGTCCAAAACGCTTTATCCAAGTGGCCAGACGCTCTCCGTTGGCGTAAAGGAGTGCGGCAAACACAACGGTTAGCAGGAATTGGAGGACCAAGACCCCAAAGCTCCCTACCTCCGTGATGAACCATCGGACGGCGTCGCCGCCGTATGGGGCAAGTTTTTGCATGAAATCCTGTATCCCCGCTACCGCAAGCTTCTCCCATGCCGCCACCAGGTTTTTGCCGAAGAGCGGTATAGCGCCCAGCCAGGCCGGCGGAGGCGGAACCTCAAAGGTGGCCAGCGACTTCACGAAGCTGGTTATCCGATGCTCGTTCGACACAATTGTGCCGATGGAGAGCCAGAGAGGCACCACCAGTAAGCAGAGAAGGACCATCGTCATCACCGCCACTGCCAGCGACCGGCGGCCCCAAAGCCGGCCCTGGATGGAAACCATCAACGGCCAGGTTGCCGTCACAATCGTCACCGACCAGATCGCGGCCCCCAGGAATGGTTTGAGGATCCATAGCGACGTACCGAGCAGAGCTCCGATGAAGAGCACAGCAAAAAAGGTGCGGGTGATGTCGCGTTGGTTTTCGGTCATGGAGAGTCCCTTTCGGCTTGCGCCTCATGTAATGCGTATGACCATGCATTGTTGATGAGCTACTATGAAATGTCCATCGTGCCCTCCAACGAAATGGCCTTTGGGCTGCCAGGCCGTCAACCGGGAGAAGGAATATCCTATTTTTTGCCTGTTCTTCACCTAGAACTCAGCACCCACTCCAAGAAATGGTCCGTAATTCCACATGTTGTATGCGAACTTTTGATTGCCGCTTCCTGTTGAGTAATCGGTGTAAAGGACACTGTAGCCGCCATTTACGAAGTACCATTTATTGATCTTGTACTTTGCCTCCACGTCCATATTGAACAAGAAATCCGAATTGACGGTAAAGCCCCCAAATTCGGTTTTAATGGAGGTAGTCCACTTTTCTCCGGGCCTCCACAAGACGCGCCAACCAACAAAGGGGTCAACCCAGTCTGTGGACTTGTCGGACGCGAAGGTCTTGCTCCTCCCCAGCGCGCTTACCTCAAGGTCCACTATTGTCCGGAAATAGGTGTCGCGTGCGCCGGCAAGCACCGCTACGGTCAGTTCAGGCATGTTCGCAACCAGGCAGCGAGAGGCATAGACGTCATAGGACAGCGCCGTTTCGCCAACAGAATAGACGCTCGTAACGTCGGCACTACCCCGGATCGTGAACCCAGGTGGATCAAGAATGGGAATCTGTATGTCTCTTTGATTCGATACGGTCTGGTTCGCTTTCACATAGAACCCGTCAATGAAAAATCCCCATGGTCCCTTGCTCACCTCGAAGCGCCCGCCGAGAATAAACACGAGAGCATTAAGTGATTGAAGTTCATCGTTAAGGCTAACATCGACAGAAGAAGACCTACCTTTGGCAGTAACGACCCCTTGGAATGCAGGAACCCATTCACCCAGACCGAAGGAGAAATGCCAATCGTCATATCCCTTGACGTGCTCTCCGGAATTGTCGGGCCCAGGAGCCTGCTGGGCGACAACCGGGAACACAGTGGCCGTCAGCAACCCAATGCAAAGCAGTGCTGTGATCGCCGTGACTTTCAGTATCCTCATCTCGACCTCCTCCTTCGCAAAAATGGTACGTTGTCTGTTCCACTCAGTTGAGCGGCGCCCCACGCCCTACATTGGGCGCCACTATGCCCCTCATTATGGTCGCTGATGCGGCAGGCAGCAAATAAATTTATTACCCGTCAGCAGTGAAATGTTGAAGCTATCCTTCTCGAGTTACTTCTCGCGCCACTCGAACCTCTGCCAATTTGAAATCGTGATCGGACCCGGTAACCTAATGTCCCATCCCACCCTCTGCCGCTTAGACACTCGAAGGCTGAACGAGAAAAACACCGAACGTGAAAACCACAGTGACGAACACGAACAGTTTCTTCACGAACATGCCCTCGTCAATCAAATAACATGCCCAAAGGGAACAAGATGGCCGCTATTTTCACCGATCCGCTGCTGCAGCGGAAATACAAGAGGCGAAAGTCTTTTCCAGCAGACTCGCGTCGATGCTCCCGGCCTTACCAATGGCCACGATCTGCGTACGCGGTGCGCGCTCACCCCACTCCTCTTGAATTGATATGTCCACGCGCCTGCCGACCACCTGCAGCACCGCCCGCCACTGTGGCGCGTCCGTGGTGTAGACCACCCCTTTGGCCCGGTAGACAGTCCCCGGCAACTTACGCATTGTTTCCCGCAACGCTTCCAACGCCAGTGGCTTGTCCGTCTCATAGCTCCAGGTGCTGAACACCTTCGAGTGGTTGTGACCGTGGTGGTCGTCATGACAGGTCGGGTCGGTGCAGCTATGCTCA
>Ga0187867_10004464_pt1 | contig 10836 bp, 10 predicted proteins | sample June2016WEW_13_1_FD_132976 | JGI IMG/M metagenome (GOLD analysis project Ga0187867, IMG submission 132976) | Peatland microbial communities from SPRUCE experiment site at the Marcell Experimental Forest, Minnesota, USA - June2016WEW_13_10 | ecosystem: Environmental > Terrestrial > Soil >... | reverse complement strand
GCACTATTTATTCTGGGCGCACTTATTTGCTGGTTTGTTCTGAACAAATGGATATTGCCCAAACTAGGTGTCCCTACCTGAATGTCGGCTTCCTGTGGAACTGGAAGTTCGACGAAACATAAGAAAGAAGACCGGTAAGGTTTCCCTTAGCCTAAAGATAAATCTTCGCAAACTTGTCAATCATTCCGTGAAAAGCTTCATGGGTCCCCTGCCCGATCTCTTCCTTTTCGAAACGGTCGAATTGCTCTCCGATCAGTGTCAGCTTAGCGGCTGGAACTGCTTTTTCGGCCATGGGAAAAAGTACATTGTTTTCTTTCCATATATGGCTCCTGAGCAGGTTAACATACTGGAGCGCGGGTGTTGTGAACACCACCAGAGCACCCGACTCTCCTTTCTCGTAAGAGTTCAGAAGATTCTTCATCTCTCCGATGAATTGCCGGCCCCTTCCGTGCTCTGAGAGCATCACTGCGATCGGTCCACCCTCTCTCGGGACCCCCGCCTCCTCCATTGCGCCAAAAAGGAGCCTCTCCTCTTTGCCGTGATGACATTTGTCGGCAAAAACCTGGAAAAAATCTATTACCTGCTTCAGGTGATCGGTTTCGACACTTTTACCAGCCACGATCTTCTCCGACATCGTTTCAAGTACGTCGAGCATCAGAAGAATTCCCTCATGCTCCGATTTGAGATCTTCTATTGGTTTCATGGCTCGTCTCTCACCAGATTTGCACTAAGTTGGATTGTCCCCCCGGATTGAATATGTAGAGATGGAAATCAGCCGATAGCTGGTTTCCGTGCCGGAAGGTGCTCTTACGTATCGGAAAATGGGGTTGCATCATAAGTTGTTCCGGCTGAGGAACCTGCTATACTTTAAAGCGCATACAGAAGTTAACGAGTTCCTTTATTTTGGAAATCTCACCGGCCGGACCTGAAAACGTGGCCCCAATTTCTGTCTTCCTGTGAATTTGGTTATATTTGACGATTGTTATCGTGCATTGCAGATCTTTTATCAATATATCGTTTGGAAGCGTGAACGTCGCGATAAGCCCAAGACCTCTAAATAATGAAATGATTTTTGGCAGCTCAAATGAACAACCAGTTTCGCTGATGTCTCTGACATGCCCCGAAAGCTCCAGGTCGCTTATGCACAATGCGGCTTCGAGGTTTACCCTTACTCTCTGCTCCTTTCTCAATTGCTCTACTTCGAAATTTTCGGGATAATCGATACAGATAATATTTCTTATGAGTTTCTTGTTAAATCGACTCTTAAAGGTAAACAAGTATCCGTCATATAAATAAGCAATAAGGAAATCTTCTTCAACGATTGCAGTGATATTGTCGCTTATCGCAAACACAGGGTTCTCGATCATTATAAATTCCTTTTCGAGCACCCCGATGACCTTGCTTTTCGCTTTGTGCGATGGGTTGGAGGACGAGCGGAGCAAAATCTCCGAGCCAAGTTGAAAGGGGATCTTCTTGTAAATAATCATGCCTTTTTCCCTTCCATAATTTGCGAAGCAGGCCGCCTCGATATTTATGGATATTTATATCATTTAAAAGACGAGCATTTCAAAAAAGAAATGCTTCTCGCTTCATGCTCCAGCTCTATGCCACGTCTGTATTTTACCACCACTTCGGCTTCGAGCAGCTTTCCCGGCATAAAAGCCGTGACCCCGACAAGTTGGATGCAGATTATCCTTCGGCTTTCGGATTGCTGTAAGAATCCTTGACTATCTCCCTGTTCTGCCAATCCATTCCGGCACGTCCCGGCGATCCAGCCCCTGAACGCCCCTAAAGCCTTGATTACTTACTCATTGACAACCACGGTCCTTTCCTGGCTTACTACCAAAACCGCCCGGCAGCAATGAAACCGCTTTCTGAATAGATCGAGCGCCTTTTCTCTCATTTGTTCGGGGCTCATAACGCCTTCAGTGACGAAAAAGTCCAAAGTGTCTTATATGAGTCTAATCACTGCGAATTTCAGGTGATTTTATTCCTTCCAGGTTTTATTGTCCACAATGGATTCAGGAGGGTCGGGGATAACTCAGCCCCGAGGGCAACTTACTCTTTCGATTTCAAGGACCGATTATGCCAGTGGTAGGGTATTTATGCACTCAGTTCCACGAATCGGGAAATCCCGCTCGGCGCTTTATTGCCGTGTTTTGCCCGATGTTGCTTGCTCTTTTGCTGATGAACGGCTGCTCAACGGCAGGTGGATTAGTCCACTCCCACCCTGCGCAGCTCAACCCGGTGGAGCTTCGTGTAGGCGACGTTGTCGAGACGGCCACAGGCAACGTCATCAGCATCGACGAACTCATTGGCAAGCTTTCCAATTTATCCATCGTTTACGTTGGGGAAATGCACACGAGCGAAGAAGACCACAAGGTTCAGCTCAAGATTCTCGAAAAACTCTCTCAAGGGGGGCGATGCGTCGAACTGGCAATGGAGATGTTCCCGGCCGCCGCGCAACCAATTCTGGACCGCTATATCCGGGGAGAAATGACCGAGGAGAATTTTCTCAAAGAGGTCGGATGGGATGATATCTGGGGATTTCCCTATCCTCTCTATCGGGACCTTATCGATTGGCAGAAAGGAAAACGCAAGCCCGTTCTCGGCCTGAATGCTCCCAATAATGTGGTGAGAAAGATAGGCCGCAACGGACTGGATTCACTAACGCCCGATGAGCGCTCCCGGGTGGCCCGCGACTTTCATCTCGACGACGCCGCTAACCGGGCGCGGATCGGCAAAGAGTACACGGCACACCAAAAGGGGGCGATCAAAGATTTCCAATCCTTTTTCGAGGCACAACTGGCCTGGGAGGAGACAATGGCTCAAACCCTTGCACAGCGACTGGAGCAGAATGGAGCAAAATGCATAATCGTTGTCGCCGTGGGTAGAGGCCATATCACCGGCCGCCTGGGAGTGCCATATCTTACCCGTATCCGAAAGCCCCACGAATACAGGACCGTAGCTCCAGTCCCGATAAACTATCCGTTTTCTACACTGGACCCGGACCTGGCTGACTACGTAGTCATAACCGACAAATCCCAACCGGTCCATCGGCCACGGCTCGGCGTTACAATTCAGCCTGCAGCCTCGGGCCGGGGAGTTGAAATTCTGGGAATTTTACCTGGCTCCCCCGCAGCTCGTGCCGCTCTGCGCAAACGAGATATTATTATCTCTATCAACGGCTCGCTTGTCAAAAGCGTCGAGGAGGTTCAGCAGGCACTGACCCGGGGCGGTCCCGATTTCAAGATTGTCGTTGAGCGAGATTACAAGAAGATCACGATTGCCGTGACTATTCAGCGGTAAGTGGCATGATGACGAAAGTAAAGAAAAGACTGGAACCCTCGACCCTAGAGCTGTTGAACGTATGCGGCAATTCTTATTGAGAGGTTTTTCCAGGGAAATGTTTCCGGAACAATGAAAATCAAGAGAGCCGATAAATCAAAAACAAAAGGGGCAATCTGCCTTTCCCAGGTAGTGCCCCTGTTTTTGGTTGTGCCATAAACGTGATTAACGTCTGCCGCCGCCGCCACCGGCATGACCGCCGCCACCGAAATGACCGCCGCCACCGAAATGGCCGCCACCACCACCAAAGCCACCGCCTCTAGGCACACCAGCGCCTCGCGCCGCATTACCGGTTCTGCGAGATCCGCCTGCCGCTACATCTGTGTCCCGCGATGCGGCGGAGCCTCGCGAAACGTTCCCGGTTCTACGCGATCCGGCAGAGCCTCGCGAAACGTTGCTGGTTCTACGCGATCCGGCAGAGCCTCGCGTTGACCCGGTACGGCCACGGCTAAGCTGCCTCTCGACAGAAGCCGCGGACCGTCCCCCAGCAGTACCAGTTCGGCCGGCACCTGCGGTTCGGCCCGAAGTTGCAGCTCGCTGCGCCGCAACATGGCTAAAACTAGTGGTCCTCATATTACGAGCGATGCTGGGATCGGACCTATTGATATTGACATTTCGATTGGCATTAATGTTCATATCCCGGCGGCCCCAATTCCATGACCCCCAGCCCGAACCCCAGAACGCCCCTACTCCGATACCCACTCCAAACCCGAACGGACCCCAGGCAAGAAATGGACCCCAAAAGGGAAAGAAGGCGTATGGAGGATATCCAGGCCACCACCAGTCTCCGTAAACTGCCATTGGATCATAATATGGCACAGAGACAACTTCAGGATTAGTAGGCTCAATTTCGATATTCTCACCCGCAACAACTACCTTCTGCTGTTCGGTGGATCTGAGATTACCCTTGGCGTAAGCCTTTGCACGCAGTCCCTGAATGGAATCCATGACATCTTTTTCCTGAGCCAGGAAAGCCTTGCCCAGTTTACTTGTCCAATCCAAATCTTCATCCATTTTGGCTAGCACCTGCGGAAAAGGCACCAACGCTTTCACGCTCAGGTCCCAATCCATTTTGTCAAGGGCCGCATTGAGCTCGTCTTTACTCAAACCCTGGTGTTCCTTCACCCAGCGGTCCGCCTCTACTACCTGGTCGGGGTATGTCGACGCGATGAGGACTTGTGCGAGCAACGAATCGGGGTACAATGCGATCGGTGCAAGCATCGAATCCAGCTCTGCCTGACTGAGCTTTTGGTTCGTTTCGTTATTTTGCTGGTTCGTTTCTCTGTTTTGCTGGTTCGTTTCATTGCCTTGCGCAAACACTCCGACGGGGGCTGCCAACAGCACGATGATGACCCCGATCAGGGCGCGCGTGAAGAATCTATTCCCGTTCATCATCTAACCTCCTTATGGGCATATCTACCCGATATTATTACTTAAAGATAATATCTCCCGTTTAAGAAGCAAATTCTTCACCGCAACTCACATTAGAATAAAAGCGGACTTGTACTACTCTTGGCAGAAACTCTAAGAGAAGGAAGGCACTTGACAGAAATTTACCCGCGCGCCGGAAAGACGTGTCTGAGGTTATCTGTGAGCGGAGACCCGATAGACATTTAACAGAGCACCCGCCAGGGAAAAAGGTTATAATGATCTTTAGCAAAGGAGCTGGAAATGCACAGACATAATGTATTCTTTCTGACGCTCCTGTTTTGCGCCGTCTCAGGTCTTGCCATGGCTTCCAGCGAAAACACCGCGCTTTGCGAGGACGGGAAGATTATTGTCGCCCGTGGCCACGGTGGTCATGGAGGCGGCCATAGTCACGGCGGCGCAAACAGTTCGAACAAGAATTCAAAATCGAATGAAGTCCCTCATATTCATGGCGGCGGCCATGGATCAAGCGATGAATTCAAATGGGATGAAGCCCCCCTGGAATCTCCCGAGTCCAGTAAATCTCAACCGAAACGAGGTCCCGAGACACATAGCCAGGGCTCGTCCCGAAACCTGGTACAGCTCCCGGGCGAATGGATTTGAAGTCCCCCTTTTGTAAAAAGCTCCACCCAAAGCGGCCTTAGCTGCACCCTCATAGGGGGCCTTGGCCAGCCCGCCAGAGCAACAGGCCTTAGTTGCGCTGCTTTTGACGCCAATTATATTGCCGCTGATTCGAGATTGCCCTTCCTCGCCCCCTATCCTCTTTGCATATTGCCGTCACCTGAATTAGATTTTAAAGTCTAGAAGGGGCTGTACTTATGAACTTAGAAAGCGGTATCTACGATCTCATAATACTTGGTGGAGGGCCCGCAGGACTTACCGCCGGACTTTACGCCATGAGGGCGGTGCTCAAGACCGTTCTTGTGGAAAGAGCAACCCACGGAGGCCAGGTAGCCATTACGAAAGATGTTGAAAACTATCCAGGGTTCCAGGAGATCGGTGGTCTCGACCTCTCCGACAAGCTTCTTCAGCATGCTCAATCTTACGGCCTGGAGGTCATTCAGGACGAGGCCGTCTCCATAGACCTTGGACCTGACATCCACACAGTGACCCTCGCTAAAGGGAAACTTCTAAAAGCGCATGCCATTATAATTGCAACTGGCGGAGCGCCCAGGAAGCTTGGGGTTCCCGGCGAAATCGAGTTTCTGGGCAGAGGTGTTTCCTACTGCGCAAAATGCGATGGTTTCTTCTTCCATGACAGGGTTGTTACAGTTGTCGGTGGAGGCGATACGGCGCTGGAAGAGGCTCTTTATCTGGCAAAGCTTGCCTCAAAAGTTTACTTGATCCATCGCCGGGACTCTTTCAGGGCAAGCAAAATTCTGCAGGAAAGAATTCAGGAATCGAGTGTAGAGCTGATTCTAAATTCGGTTGTCGCTGAGATATACGCCAATGAAGACGGGGTTCATTCGATTGCCGTAAAAAACCTGCTGACCGGGGAGAAAAACCCTGTCGACACGGAAGGAGTTTTCATCTTTGCCGGTATTTTGCCAAACAACCAGCTTGTGCCCCCGGGCATAAAACTTGACAGCTCGGGCTATGTAACAACAGATGAGAAATGTGCCTCCAGTATCCCCGGGATTTACGTGGCAGGAGACCTGAAGACCAAATTTGCCAAACAGATAGTGGTTGCGGCGGCGGAGGGGTGCACAGCAGCCCTGGCTGCGGCCGAATATATTGACCGGAGGAAAAACGAGATGAGGATTTTTGACACCCGCTCCCGATTGACAAGCGCCTCGGACCAAGTCTTTTCCTGAGCCCTCAGAATGGTTCCTCAGCCGTGCAGAAGCAAATTATGTGTTGAAAGCGAGTCGGCAAAGAAGCTTCCCACCGGTCGGTTACTGTTAAAGGTTTTGTTTACGGACAAGCCCTAAGCCTGATCTTTCCGGATACCCTCGACACGGCGGTCCGGGCTAGAACTTTCGCCAGCCATTTTATCGGGCAGAGAAACGGTTTGAAACCAGTATGCACAAAGACGGTCCAGCGCCTTTATTATATCTTTGTAAACGGTTGGTTTCGTAATGAAAGCGCTGCCCCCAAGTTTGTAGATACGGAGCATCAGGTCCCTGTCTCTGGAAGTCGTCAGTACCACAACGGGGATCGTACGGATTTCAGGATTGTTTCTGATCTCCTGCAGCGTCTGGAGCCCATCCTTCCTTGGCATGTCGACATCGAGCAGGATGAGGCTCGGGCGAGGCGCTGAGCCGGGCTCCTTATAGCGGCCCTCCCCAGTGAGATACTCGATCGCTTCCTCTCCGTCTTCCACGGAGCGGAAGTCAACATCGCAATTACATTCCTGGAGGGCCTTCCTTACCAGAATGACGTCATCTAAATCGTCATCCGCCATGAGGACGACCTTCTGTTTCAAATCATTTTCAGCCATGGTGTCACCTCGCGATCGACAGTAAGCTCGGCTCGGCGGCACAAGCGCGTTAATCTCTTCAAATCTAAGTAGACTTAGGGGTTTGTCCACTCAATCGCGAATCAAACGCGAAAGCGAATCGTTTTCATCATATAATTCGGAGATAAGGTGACCCAGCTTCCTTCCAACTGGTAAATTGCACGAATCTGGGATAAAGAGTCTCCACAACCCGGGGGAGTTGACCCGGTGAAATATTTTTGCTCCAATTGCCCTTCAGAGTAATGCATTAGGAGATAAGTTATTGCCGTCATTATCAAAAACGCAAGCAGCAGCCGTTGAGTATTTGGATGGACCTGCTCTGATCTGCTCTGGCGCAGGAGCGGGTAAGACCTCAACCATCGTAGCAAAATTCGAGCACCTGATCAGGGCCGGGTACGACCCCAAACGAATCCTTTGCATCACCTTTACCAACAAAGCAGCAAACGAGTTAAAAGATCGGCTCACAAAATCGACCGGAAGATGGATCAAAGATTTTCCGTGGGTAAAAACATTTCATTCCTCGATGCTGCAGATATTGAAAGCGCATGCAGGAGCCATCGGCTTCAAATGCCCGATCACTATTTACGATGGAACCGATCAGATAGGGCTCATAAAAAATATTCTGGAACACAGTTTCAATATCGATGGCAAGTACGCCAGGGCGATAAGAGCCCACATCAGCAGAGCTAAGAATTCCCTCAAACCGGATGCCTACATACATTCCGTCAAAGAATTCCGAAAGCTCGAATTCATCTTTGAGCACTACAACCGGAGAGTCAAGGATTCGAACGCAATGGACTTTGACGATATCCTGATCCATGCTCTCAACTTGCTGAAAGATGAGCGTCAAATTCGAACCGCCTATCAGGATTTGTTCCAATACATTCTTCTGGATGAACACCAGGACTCCAATTCCATCCAGAACGCCATAATCAAGCTCCTCGCAGTAAAAGGGAACATCACTGTTGTGGGTGACTTTTCACAGTCCATCTATAGCTTCAGAGGGGCGGAGCCGAGCTATTTCGTCCAGTTTCCTGCAGAGTATGAGGGGACAAAGGTCTTCCTGCTGGAGCAGAACTACCGCTCCACTGCCCCGATTGTCGAATTGGGAAATGAAATCATCAGCTTCAATGACGAGAAGATCAAAAAGAACTGCTTCAGCACCAAACCCGGCAATCTGCCCATGCTGAGAGGTTTTGATAATTCCTACTATGAAGCCAGGTGGGTGGCCGAGAAATGTCGGGCTTACCGCTACGATGGCGCTGCATTTGAGCAGATGGCAGTCCTTTACAGGACAACCTTCGTCAGCCGAATCATCGAAAAGGCATTCAACGAACTCGGAATCCCTTACAAGCTGGTCGGAGGAATCTCCTTCTTTGAGCGCCGGGAAATCAAAGACCTGACAAGTTACCTTACATGTGCGGTAAACCCAAGGGATGACGTCGCCTACGAAAGAATCCTGAATGTTCCAAAGAGAGGGATTGGCAAAAAATCAATTCAGAAAATCAGGGAGATCGATCTTCCCGGCGCCTCTTTGGTGGAGAAAAGTCCCATCGCTATCCAGAAAAAACTCGGTCTGCAAAAAGTAGCCGGAGGGATAGGGATGGTGCTGTTCATTCTTGACCGGATAAAAAACATGCCACCCAGGCAAGCCCTCGAAGAGATCATCGACATTACCAATTACGAAAAGCACCTGGAGACCTATGCCGGAGATGGCGATGAGAGCAGCCTTATATCTCGCCTGGAAAACATAGACGAACTTCTCAGCATTGCCGAAGGCAGGGAAACTATAGGGGAGTTTCTCGAAGACTGCGCCCTGCGTACCGAAGATGAAGGTGACGATGAATCCAAGGATCAAGGGGTCCGCCTGTCCACGATCCATGCCGCCAAAGGACTCGAGTTCCATACCGTATTTCTGGTCGCATGCGAGAACAATATACTTCCTCATTGGCGGTCTATTGAGGAAGATAACGGCGATTTCAACGGCGGTAAAGTTGAAGAAGAGCGCAGGCTTTTCTACGTCGCATGCACCAGAGCGGAGCGCAACCTTCACATTTCCTACGCCAAAATGCGGCAGAACAAAGCCAGCGGGATCAGCCCGTTTTTAGAGGAGCTGTCAGACGAACATTTAAACAGACTGGATATTTGACATTCAGTCTTAAGACTGTCCTGATGAATCAACGCGAACAGCAAGGATCGGGCTGCATGAGATACTGAGGATAACCGAAGCCAGGGATTGCCCCTTTTTTAGAGGGATAAAACCTGCTGAAGTGCTTTCCCGACCGAATCCAAAGATTCCTAATCGTTCACCAAACAATTTCACCCGACGAAGCTAAACGAAGGAATGACCAGCCTTTACCGCTGTTAGTGATCAGGCAGGCGCCGTGCAAAGCCGTTGATGAGGGCAAGGACCGGAACGATGGCCAGGAGTGGAAGGACCATAAACACTGGAGCCCATGGGCTGGTGGGCGGCGGTGCGAAGCCTTGACCCAGCCAACCGAAGGCAAGAAGGAAGATGCCGAACACGAGGAGAAGCTTGCCACCATAGGCATTGATTTCGTACCAGTTACGCTGCGAGGCGAATGCCTTTCGAATACGGATACCGTATGCGTGGTTCATGGGGATCTTTCGCAGGATCAGCGGGATCGACACCAAGGTCGTCACGAGACCGATCCCACAGTGGACGTACGGTATCGGCACGATCATAGATTCTCTCCTATCGGGAACAACCCCCAGAGGTTTTTCGATCTGCTTAACTGCCAGTGGGGCAGCGAGGAAGCTGCACTGAAGGATGTTTTACCGGATTTCCGGGCTTACCTGCGGTCGAGCATCCCGAGGTGATGGAGTGGGACATCCACTCAAGCATCGCTCAATTCAGGGAATATGCCAGGCAGGCCGACAATGTAAAAAGAAGGACCTCCGTAAGCTCGTTGACCGCGCCGAGTACATCTCCAGTGACACCGCCCAGGCACCGGTGTGCAAGCCATCTGATCAGAAAAGAGCTTGCGATGGCTGTTCCTAATAAAGCCGGGGCGAACTTTGGAACGAGAAGCAAGGTGAAAACGACAGACGACAAGGCAGCGGCGAGAACCGTGCCACGAGTCATGCATTCGAGACTCGATTTGGCAAGGCCTCCAGTGCGGGCACAAGAGCTTTTATAAGCGCTCAGAACGATTGCAAAACGGCTCAGGGCAGGGACAATCGCCAAAGCCAGCCAGCCTTTTGTCATAATGAGACTGTAAATGGCGCTCGCCTTCAGCAGGATCGCCAAGACCAGTGCGAGGGAGCCGAATGCGCCGGTTGCGCTGTCTTTCATGATTTCAAGACGCCTTGCGGGGGTGTATCCTCCACCCAGCCCATCGGCCAAATCCGCCAGTCCGTCAAGGTGAAACCCTCGTGTAATCAATGTCATGAAGGCACATGCCCAGGCGGCAAGGAGAAGAGGAGGCATGACGGCCTGGAGCATCAGGACCATCAGAGAAGTCATCAGACCGATAAGGAGACCCACGACAGGAAAGGCCGCATAGCATCTTCCCGAATCACCGGGGGATATCTCCCCTGAAACAGGCAGACGCAAGATCGTCAAAAACGACAGGGCTATT
>Ga0187867_10004452_pt1 | contig 10849 bp, 12 predicted proteins | sample June2016WEW_13_1_FD_132976 | JGI IMG/M metagenome (GOLD analysis project Ga0187867, IMG submission 132976) | Peatland microbial communities from SPRUCE experiment site at the Marcell Experimental Forest, Minnesota, USA - June2016WEW_13_10 | ecosystem: Environmental > Terrestrial > Soil >... | reverse complement strand
CCTTGAGTCCCGCCGCGACAGTGGCTCCCTAGTCTTGACTGTCCGGAATCAGCAGCTCGACGATAACCACGTCGCGCCACACCCCGTCCAGGCGGCCGTGCTTCTCGTACACGCCGACCTCGCGGAACCCTAGGTTCCGGAGAAGCGCCCTGCTTGGAGCGTTGTCGACGAAGACCCGTGAGACGAGCTTCCAGAAGCCCGCTCTCCTGCTCTCCGAGATAAGCTCCCGCATCAGCAGGGTTCCTGCCCCCTTCCCCCTGCCACTCCGCTCGACGTAGACTGAGAACTCAGCTATGCTAGCGTAGCAGTCCCTGTCCCTGTACGTGGAAGTCGACGCGAAGCCGACGACGGCGCCGGCCGTCTCCGCGACGACGATCGGATGGCGGCCATCGAACCACCGCGATATCTCGGATGCGTCCCTCGGCCTTGTCTCGAAGGTAGCGGTCCGGTCCTGGATTCCTTGGTTGTAGATTCTCGCTATCGAGCCAGAATCGTCCAGGACGGCCCTCCTTACGCTGACGGTGGACAAGGACAGCGAAAGCCCAGTTGCCATTCTATTTCAACAAAATGGTTCTCTCCGCCGGAGAGGATGCTTCCTTCGGCGGCCGGTGCCGCGGGCCAAGGATTACCGGGACACGCCCTCCGGGAACGCATCCGACCCTTGACCAGCCTTCACCGGCCTCGGAACCATTAAATCTGATTAGCTACACGTTGCCAATGGTCTGCCGAGATGATAGCGCTGAAATCAGTGAGGTGCAACGCGTGCGGGCATCCGTACACCGTAGAGCAGCTCACGGGCGCGTCCCGGGTGATAACCTGTTCCAACTGTGGAACGCCCCACCAGTTCAAACAGAAGCGGCGGATAGTCAGAAGGAGGGGGACGGCTCTGATTGACACTCCCCGGGGAATCCTGCTCGTCGCGGGGAAGCGGAGGAGGTTCCTCTTGCCCGGAGGAGGCGCGCTCAAGGGAGAGACCAGGCGGGACGCCGTCGTCCGGGAACTGAAGGAGGAGATCGGCCTCACGGTGAAGACCTCCCGCTACCTCTTCTCCTACGACGACCCCAAGGACGGCAGAAGAGTCAGGAACCTGCACAAGGTCTTCCTGGTCGAGGCCGAAGGGACGCCGACGCCGGACAACCACGAGGTGAGGTACGTGGTGTACTGGAACAATGGGATGGACGTACTGCTCAGCGACTCGGCGAAAGCGATCATCGACAGGTACCTCGCCAGCATCGAACAGCAGCCGCCTCGATGAGGACGACCTACGGAGGTAACCGGTCGCCCCTGCACCGGAAGGAGCCACCACCTTAAAATCCACGAAAGAGACAGCTCGCTCCGGATTGTCCCTCTCCAACAGAGTCTGGTACTTTGCCTACGGCTCGAACCTCAGCGTCGACCGGATGAACAGCCGGGTGGGAGAGTGGCACCTCTCGAAGAGGGCTCTGGTGAGGAACTACAGGCTCGCCTTCAACGTCTTCTCGGCCGAGTGGCAGGGTAACACCGCGAACCTGCTGGAGACAGGGAAGTTCGAGGACACCGTCTACGGCGTCGTCTACCTCCTCACGGAAGAACAATTCCTGAAGTTGCAGAAGCACGAACGGGTCGCGCCGGTGGAGATACGGCTCGAACTGGAGGACGGGAACGAGATCTCCCGCGCGAAGGCCTTCATGTGGAGTTCGACGACCAAGGAGCGCCCCCCTCCCGAACCCTACAGAAGAACGATGGAAGCGGGCCTCCTGCAGCACGGATACAAGAAGTCCCTGGTGGACAAGGTCCTAGGCAAGTACGAGAAGTAGGACCGGACTCCCAGTCGCATCGAAGGCCTAGTGCCACAGAAGCCGCTTTCTTCCAGCTTGGGCGGCGAGATTCTTTAGAGATTAGGGAAGGATTCCGGAAATCTGCTAAATAGGAAATACTGGCGGAACCCGGCTGGAAATGATTACAGAGAAGCAAAGTCACAGTCGCAGGAACCTGATTGCCGCGGTTATCCTGGTGCTGGTTGTGGGTTCTGGGGTCGTCTACTTCAGCGGACTCGGACAGACGACCGGCGCGACAGGCTCGACGGTAGCGTCTCTCCAGAGCTCAATCTCGAGCCTTCAGAGCACGAACAGCGCCCTCCAGTCACAGCTCTCTGCCCTGAGTGCGACCTCGGGCAACACCTCCCTTACGGGGATTAACCCTGAGGCAATCTACTCCACCGACAACCGGAGCATCGTCACGATACAGGGAAGTGCCCTCGTGACGACGAGCACGATCTTCGGTCCGGTCTCCTCGGTCGAGACGGTCCTCGGGTCCGGCTTCATCATTTCGTACTCGGGCACCTACTACGTAGTGACGAACTTCCACGTCGTGAACGGATTCACGAACATGACGGTAACCTTCTCCGACGGCAACGCGTATCCACTCAAGGTCGTCGGCACCGACCCGTACAGCGACCTCGCGGTCGTGAGCGTCTCCACCGCCCCGGCGAGCGAGTACACGCCGCTCCAGATCATCTCGTCATCGGGCGTCGTCGTGGGCGAACCGGTGGTGGTGATCGGGAATCCCTACGGCCTCGCGAACTCGATGACCTTCGGCATAGTGAGCCAGCTGGGGAGGACCATACAGGAGGCGACGACTGGCAACTTCTCGATCTCGGGCGTGATACAGTTCAGCGCCCCGATAAACCCCGGGAACTCCGGGGGTCCGCTCCTTGACAAGAACGGGAACGTCATAGGCATCACGACTGCCGTGGTCAACGGCTCCCAGGGGCTCGGGTTCGCGATACCATCCAGCACCATCCTCCGGGAGCTCCAGTCCCTGATCACCTCTGGCACCTACACCGTGCACCCCTACATGGGAATCACCGGTGCTAACATGAACTACCAGCTGGCCCTCGCCTCGAACACGAACGTGACCTACGGCGTCCTCGTAGAGAGCGTAATCTCCGGCGGTCCAGCGAGCAAGGCGGGGCTCGTCGCAGGCACCACGACGGTCACCGTCGACGGGAGCCAGTATCTCGTCGGGGGAGACATCATCGTGTCGATCAACGGCGCTAAGATCGTTAACGAGGACGCGCTATCGTCTTACCTCGAGCAGAACACCTCGGCTGGCCAGACCATCCAGATTGGGGTGATCAGTTCAGGACACCTCTCGACCCTGTCCCTGACCCTAGGGAGCAGGCCGGCGCCATAGCCGGTTCGGGAACCGCCATTGATGACAACCAGCCACAAGACGGGCAGCAGAATCGCCGACCGCGAGACCGAAGGCAGCGGGTCAGCGGAGTCGTTCGAACGGCTCCTCTGGTGGCTCTTTGCCGGTACCACGGGCGGCCGCAACAGGCTGCTCGTCCTTCTCTCCATAAGGAAGGAGCCTGGCAACGCGCAGCAACTCTCGCACGACCTGGGGCTCGATTACACCACGGTAAGGCACCACCTCAGAGTCTTGGAGACGAATGGACTCGTGATCGCAGAGGGAGGGAAGTACGGGAGGGTGTACTTCGTCTCAGAGACGATGGACTCCCGGTGGGGCAAGTTGGAGATTATCAATAAGAGGAAGCCGAGGCGCAAGGAGAGGGCCGGGAATTGACCAGCGAGCCGCCCAAGAAACACTCGTACATGCAGAAGCTGTGGGTCCCGGTAATCATCATCCTGGGGCTGGCGGTCGGAGAGTCCATCTCAATACTGAGCACGAGCGCGGAGGAGTACGGGCCGCCGCGGGGCGACTTCGGATACTTCCCCCACTTCCAGACCGACCCGGTCCTGCAGACACACATCGTGCTGACCACGGTCGAGGTCGCGCTTCTGCTCGCGCTTATGGCGATCTACGTCCGGATGTACGTGCAGACTCGGGCGAGCTTCTCCCTCGGTCTCGTCGTGATGCTTGTCGCGTTGCTCGTGGAGGCGCTGGTCTCCTATCCGCTGTTAATCGGCTACTACGGTCCGGTCTCCCTCGAACCAGGGCTCTCCAGCCCATCCGCAGACATCTTCACTGTGTGCGCCTACGCAGTCTTCCTCTACCTCAGCCTCGAGTGAGACGAGAACGGGCGCGTCCGCTTACATCACCGGTATCTCTTCAGAGGAGACGCGGCGGGAAGTGCGACAAAACTGTTCGAACTTCCCGCTATCGCGGATAAATAGGAGCCGATTGCCCCAAAAAATGCAGAATGGCCCGGACGAATATCTCGGTCGACCAGAACATCTTCGACGCATTCTCAGTCGAAGCCGCTAGACAGAACAAGACGCTCTTCGCGTTCGCCAACGAGTCGCTCTCCGTCGTAACTAAGGTCGCCTCTGAGGGTGGCAGTCCCTCTGACCTGTACAGCATGTGGCGCTCGGTGACCCTCCTGAAGCAGTTCGACGTGATTACGCTCCCGGCAGACTTCGTCGACGATGTGACCGCCGAGCTCTACGCCTCTCACAAGGAAGCCACGCTGAAGAGGTTCAGTGAAATAGGCAGCAGGTTCGTTACCGTGCTCAAGATCTTCGCCCCGGAACTGTCAGACCTCACGGCAGTCGAGAAGGACTTCAGAGGGCTCCTCCCGATCAAGCAGCTCGCCATCAAGGATCAGGGAAAGGGGTCCTTCGAGATCGACGTCGTGGGGGCAGGAAGGAGAATCGAGTCCACAGAGTGCGCTCGCGAGTTCCTCATAGCGATTGTCAGGGGCTACGGCTACACGGTCACAAGACAGGAGACGAACATCGGGACCATACGGTTATGGGCCACCTCGAGGGGACTTCCCTAGAATCGCCGACTCCCTTCAGGTCAGGCCACTCGGCCTTGAGGTGATGTGTATTAATCGTAATAAATGATTAGTAATAATAAAAATATATTATTATGGTAAGAACGGGAATTAGACAAAGAACAGAATTAAATAACCAAAGCCTAATCGGGGGCGCAGGCTTGAAGATCTCCACATTCAAGGTCGACAATTATCGAAGTCTAAGGCAAGTATCACTCGACAAACTTGGCAACCTGAACCTCCTGATAGGGAAGAACAGCGGCGGAAAATCGAACATACTGGAAGCGATGAGCCTGTTCTTCTCCGAGTTCGAGCCGGTCAAGGGAACGACCACCGGGCTGAACGAGTACTTCTGGTACAAGGGGTCGACAAAGCCTATCGCGTTCGAGGCCACCCTAGAACTGGAAGGAGACATGGTCCCAGGGCTCTCTGCGGAGGACCAGGCCTTCCTTGGTACTGTCTTCGGCGAGGCCCTGCCGCCGACCCTGAAGATAACGCGCTCGCTGTTGAACGCGCAGGGCGCGTGGAAGACCGACAGCATCGTCTGGGGGACCACGACACTGGTCAAGGATGATGTTCCTCAGCTCTCACCCAATCTCAAGATAGACTCGCCGACCCTGGACAGGATCCTTCGCATCGTCTCGACGTTGGTCAAGAACAAGTACAGACTGGTAGGCACCGGTAGGGACGCGAAGGGCGGGGACAGGTTCAGGACCACCCTTCTTGACGAGAACACCCAGAGCCGTCTGTGGACGCTCCAGCAGAGCACCTCAGCCCAGGACGAGGAGAGATACGGCGAGTTCGAGGGCACGTTCTCCGATCTCACGTCCTTCCGCCTGGACCCAGCACAGACCCGGCTCATGGTGAAGAAGGATAACAAACGGTTCCCCCTAGGCCTGGAGGGCGGCGGCACGCAGGGTACTGCCAATCTCCTCTTCACCGCTCTAGTTGAGAGCGACGACTCGACGATCTTGGGCATCGAGGAACCGGAGAGCCACGGGCACCCCGGACTGCAGAGGAGACTCTGCCGTGAGATAGAGAAGATTGCCCTCGACAGGCAGATCTTCATCACGACACACTCCCCCGTCTTGGTTGACACCGTCCAGGGCGGCACGACCTGGCTCGTCGACTATTCCGACGGACAAACGCAGGTGGCGCGAGCCGACGAATTCGAAGGAGTGCTCCGCGACCTCGGCGCAAGACCAGGCGACGTGCTCTTCAGTGACCGCGTCGTGTTCGTCGAACGAAGGTCAGAGAAGATCATCTTGGAGGCCTTTGCCCGCAAGTTGGGGATCGACCTATCCCACGTCTCGATAATCCCGGTCAGGATGATGGGGAACTCACCGGTCACCCTGGACGCAGTTCTCGTCTCCGCGAACAAGGTCATGCCGACGTTCTTAATCCTGGGTACTGAAGCTACAGCACAGGCCGCACAGCTGGTCGATGGCAAGTCCATCCCCAAGGAGCAGATTCACGTCTGGAAGTCGGGCTCGATCGACGCATATTATCCCGTGGACACGCTGAGGGAGGCGCTGCAGGCGATTAGCACGCGCTACTCGTTCAACCTCAACGTGAACAAGTACGTCCAGGAGGTTCAGGAGGGAAAGGTCCACCCGAACGAGATCGACATCGGCGACAAGGTCAAGCAGCTCGAGTCGTCTTGGGAGATGACGCTGGCGGTGGAGGTAGCGAAGGGCCTGGAGAAGAGCCAGTCAGAGCCGTCGACCGAGATAAGAGACACCCTACTCGCGGCCACATCCTCGTCGGCCTGAACTGCGCCTTAACCCCGCGGGACGGGTGAGCAGTTATATGCCGTACCCGCCGCGAAACGGCGTCAGATTGCCTTGGCCGTCCTCATAACCGGAGGTACCGGACAGATCGGGAGCTTCCTCAGCCAGAGCCTGCTGCGCTCGAACGAGGAAGTGATAATCTACGACGTCAAGCCGAACATGGAAAACATCAAGGGCTTCAAGGACCATGTCAGGCTCGTCGAGGGCGACATACTCGACAGGAACCAGATGGTGGAGACCATCCGCAAGTACGGGGTCAAGAGCGTCTACCACCTGGCGGCGGTCGTGGTCATCGAGTCGCGGGAGAACCCGGTCAAATCCGCCAGCGTGAACTGTCTAGGCACCGCCAACGTCTTCGAGGCCTGCAGGCTCGCGGACGTCGAGAGGGTGGTCTTCACGAGCTCCTCGGCGGTGATCGGAAGGCCCGACAGCTACCAGAAGAGCGTGGTGACTGAGGACGACGTCCCGCACTGCCCGCCCGACCCCTATTCAGCCACCAAGATCATGAACGAGGTCTTTGGCCAGCACTACTACAGCAGGTTCGGCCTGAAGACCCTCTGCCTGCGGATCTCGGCCGGCTGGGGTCCCGGAAGATACGTCGGGTTCACAGGTGTCTTCAACGACATGATCCGCAAGCTCGCCCGCGGAGAGCCTGCCTCGCTCCCCCAGGACTTCGCCTATCCGAAGGCACCGCTGCGGTGGGTCTACGTAGAGGAACTCGGAGACTGCCTCGCCTTCGCGGGAAGGGTCGACGAGGCCAAGATTCGGAGGAGGCTCTACAACGTGGGCACGAGGCGCCCTTTCACTCCCGTCGAGTTCGTCGCCACGCTCAAGCAGATACTCCCCGACGCCAAGCTCCAGACGGAATGGCGCGACAAGCCCACGGAGAGCGCCCTCAACGTGGCGGGACCGTCCGGGCTCGACTTTGATTGCACGAGGTTCTACGACGAGCTGGGATACAAGGAGACACTAGGCCTCAGGGAATCACTGGAGCGAGCGATCGCATTCGAGCGTGCGGCCTAGGGCGTCGCACAGCTCCCCGCGATAGCAGGGCGTTGAGGCCCTGGGCCTATCTCGTTCCTCCCTTGTCTTGAGCCGAAAGGGGCAGCCCGAATCTCCGGCCAGGGCGTGATTCACCATAGACTGGTTTATCTCTCCCCATTTCGACGATTCTCCAGGAGAACCTGAGGCTCAGATTGGCTAGCGAAGAACCAAGCATCAGCCCCTCTCTGAAGCCAGCCTTCATCGGGGCGCCGGCCAAGGCAGGAACGAGACCGAACCTCCCGATTTTCTCCATCATCGATTCCATAGACTTCACGGACCACTTCGTCATAGTCGGCGACGTCGGGACCGGGAAGAGCACGGTGACCCCAATCCATGAGTTCGAGGTCTACAAGAGGGCCAGGCAGATCGTGATTCGCGAGCCGTCGAGGGCTGCGTGCAACGCCCTCTACTATTCGCTCCAGGCCCTCCATCCCGAGGTGAAGGAGGAGCTGGCGGTGATCACCAAGGACACCAAAATCAACATCGACGGGCGGATCAAGATAGTCACCGACGGCGTCCTGCTCAGAATGCTCGCTGAGGACTCGATCTTCGATTCCTCGATCTACTTCGACGAGAGCCACCAGATGTCCTCCCAGCTGGAGCTGTGCATGTCCCTCGCCAAGAGGGAGGAGGCCAGGGCGCGGAACCTCTTCAGGGTCATGAGCGCCACGATAGACCCGAAGGAGTTCCTCTCGTTCATGGGAATCTCCAAGCTCTACACGCTGAGCGGCCGCAGGTATCCCGTCTCGCTGGAGGTGGAGCTCGCGAAGGACTTCGACGAGATGCAGAGAATCCTGTCACTCTACCTCTTCCAGCAGCCCCCGGACGAGTCCTGGCTGGTCTTCCTTCCCACGCGGCGCCTCGTGGAGAAATACGCCGGGAGCTACAGGGGGACTTTCATCCACGGGGGTCTGGTGGGTTCGGAGATCAACAAGATTCAGGAGAGGGCCGAGCGCGATAAGAACCTGAGGATATTCGCGACGAACGTCATAGCCTCCTCGGTGAACATCTACGTCGACAACGTGCTGATCCTCAACGAAGTGATCGACGGCAAGGACAAACTCGGGGAGAAGTCCCTCCACTACAAGAAAGTAGACAACAACACGTTGCTGCAGATGATAGGCAGGATTGGGCGCTTCAAGCCGGGCCGCGCCGTGATCATCTCTGACACGCAGATCCCCAAGAAGATCGATCCCGTGCCCGTGCGCAAGGCCCTCGAGACCGAGACGCCGTTCGACCTGGTCCTCCTGATGTCGAAGTACGGCCTCAAGCTCGGGGAGCTCGAGTTCATGTCGAAGGTGGACCCCCGCGAGGTCGCCTTCGCGGAGAACTGGCTGATTGAGATCGGGGCGATAGACCAGCACACGCGCAAGATCACCTGGAAGGGGCTGCTGATGAGCGAGATCCCCTACGACCCGGACTTCGCGCACATGATATCCAGCGCCATCATCTCTGACGATTTTGACATGGCCAGGTACCTGCTGGCCAGCGGCTCATTCGGCGACTCGCTCAACCACGCCTACAAGACGGAGTTGGAGGGGGTCGCCCGCGAGTTCCTTTACGGGTACGACAGGTCCAACGAGCTAAACATCAAGGCGAACCTCCTCAAGGGTTACTCGAACAACGCCGACGGCGCGTTCACAGCGAGGCTGGTGGCGAATGGGATCTTCCCGGGTTTCGTGGAGGAGGCCTGGAAGAACTACCAGGCCGCGAGGGACGCCTTGAACGACCTTCTCCTCTCCTCGGAGAAGGATCCCATACCGGAGAAGGTGGTGGCGGACCTCTACGTCTTCAAGCTCAGGCCTTACCTGGAGGACTGCCTCTCGTTCGAGAAGTTCGGCCTGCACGAGAAGAACGAGCACAACCTGCGCGACATGATCATCGAGGGACCGTTCTTCGCCAGGTCGCTGACGATAAACTACAGGCGCATCCTCTTCGACATCATAGCGATGAACCCCCCGAAGAAGCACCGACACGGAAGAAGGCGCTGATGGACGGCGCCGGCGGCCTGGGCCCTAATTCTCTCTATGAATAAATAGATATCATCTGAGAAAGCGTCCCAATTCATGAAGACGACCGTCGGAAGGCCGATTCAGGTAGGGGACGTGCTCTCGGGGGGCGTGAACCTCATCAGGAAGAACCCCGAACTCATGATTCCGCAGGCAATAGTCCTGATCCTCTCCCTCGCTACATACGCCGTGGGCGCGTCCACCCTGAGCCTCATCCGAATCGTCCTGTCGATAATCACGGGCGTGGTCTCCATCATAGTCATCGGAACCTATCCATCCATGGTCCAGGCCGTGCTCGGCGGCGGCAAGATTTCCGTAACCGATTCGATGGGGAAGGCGTTTCACAAGTTCTGGACGCTCCTCTTCGCGGGCATCCTGATAGGGATCATCGTGGCTCTCGGATTGATCGCGTTGATAGTTCCTGGAGTCATATTCATCACCTGGTACGCATACACAGTTCCCGCGATAATGCTGGAGGACAAGGGAGTCCTGGCGGGCATGGGCGCAAGCAAAGCCTTCGGCCGCGACAAGAAGTGGAGCACCTTCAGCATAGGGATAGTCATAGCGATAGTCGCCCTGGTCGCCTATGCCATCCAGGCCGCGATTGGTCTGTCGTCACCGCTGGTCGGACAGGTCGTGTACTCGTTCCTCGAGGTTCCGCTGGAAGCCTGGATAGCCGTGTGCCTCGTATACACTTACATCACATACGGGCCGTCATCGGTCCCACCGACGATGGAAGGAGTGGGCTATGGGATGCCGCCTTCCTCTCCGATGGAGGGCCAGTCTCCCACTGTTATCCCTCCGTCCACTACCGTCCCACAGAAGAACTTCTGCAGATTCTGTGGTTCGCCCATCCAGCCCGACTCCAAGTTCTGCAGCAACTGCGGAACCACCGTGTGACGAGAGGGATAGCAAGAGACCCGACAGCCCGATCTCAGACGCGAACGACTTCGCGAGCCTTGCGCTTCCGGCCCAGGTACAGCTCCATAGCGACCAGCCCCGTTATCGCGACGATGGTCGGGGCCAGGAACGCCAGGGTCAGGTCGAGGTCGAATCCGGCCTCTGTGAGGATAACATAGTAGAGTCCCCAGACGAACGCGAGGCCAATCCCGGCCGCGAAGATGATGACATTCCTTATGCGGGCCGACAACGCTCTGCGAGAGGACGCAGCGCCGGTTTTAAGATTCGCGTGGCCGCGCGGTTCACTTGAAGCCGTTTGCGACGAACGTCCTCAGCTTCGTGGCCGCGTCCTCCTCGATCGGCTTCCCGTGTCCTGGAAGGAGCAT
>Ga0187867_10004446_pt1 | contig 10852 bp, 12 predicted proteins | sample June2016WEW_13_1_FD_132976 | JGI IMG/M metagenome (GOLD analysis project Ga0187867, IMG submission 132976) | Peatland microbial communities from SPRUCE experiment site at the Marcell Experimental Forest, Minnesota, USA - June2016WEW_13_10 | ecosystem: Environmental > Terrestrial > Soil >... | reverse complement strand
CGAGACGCAGCCATGGCGGGAATGGCCCGGCGCACCAGAGGTCTTTATGTCTCTCAATCGCTTAGTGCTCTGCATCAATGCGAGCTATGAGCCTGTGAATATTATCACCGCGCGCCGCGCCATCATCATGGTTTGCAAGGGCGTGGCGCTCGTGGAAGAAGTGTCTCAGTACTTGGTGCGGGCCAGTCGGATCAGCATCCCGGTCCCGAACGTGATCCGGCTGGTGCGGTACCGGCGCGTCCCCCGACAGAGCCGCTCGGTTTCCCGGAAAGGGATTCTGCTTCGAGATGGGTTCACGTGCCAGTACTGCCGGAGCAAACTGCCGGCGGGGGATCTTACCCTGGATCACGTGGTGCCCCGGTCTCGCGGGGGTATGAGCACCTGGGAGAATCTTGTCGCATGCTGCTTCGGGTGTAACAACCGCAAATCGAACCGTACGCCACTGGAGGCGGGTATGCCGCTGATTAAGCAGCCGCTGCAGATCTCCATCCACGCGAAGCACAAACTGCTCCGGGGAGATGAAAGAGCGTGGGACAGATATCTGTTCGCATAGGCATGGGGGTGTGGCGCAAAAGGACAGCGCGGCTGTTTCCTAAACAGCAGGCAGGGAGTTCGAATCTCCCCATCCCCGCCAATTGCCCGGCGCATATGGGGCGCGTAGTCCAACGGACAGGGCCTCGGTCTTCTAAACCGAAAATGGCAGTTCGAGTCTGCCCGCGCCCACCAGTCCTCCGCTAGCCAGGATGTGCCGAGTGGGTCGAGGATGATATCTGCGACCACTCGATTTCCAAAGCGGCCCAGGTACGCGCACTCTGTGCGGCGTGGACGCGACCGTGCATTTCATCAGCTACAGCCGTGAGATGGAGCAGGCTCACAGGCATGGTTGGGCTCTCCGGTCGCCTCACTTGTGCCTCGCCACACTTCCGAGATGAGCTGATGCGTTAGCCCAAGCCGAGAGCTTTCAGCAGGTAGCTGACGCGCTCGAAGGCGTCCCGCGTTCGTAAGGCGCGTTCGTCGCGATCCTGGATGTCTTCGAAGTCTGCGACGAACTTAGGGCCCATGTGTTCCGGCGACGCGAACTTGTCGGCTATCTTCCGGAGGCCTTCTTGCACCAACCGGTTGTCCATGTGAGGCCTGATTTGTTGGGTGAGCGCATCGAGGCCGCCCGGAAAATTGGCGACGGTGAAATAGACGTCCCATGCGTCTTTTTCTTTCAGCCTATCGTGGAGCGCCATGCCTTTCATCACCAGAAACGCTACAGCCGATGACACTCTGATACGAGCCTGGTCCCGTCCGCCCTCGGGCAGTTCGCCCTCGATGTCTGTTTCGACGTAAAGATCAAATGCAAGGTCGCAGCCACGGGCCTTGCGGGCGCGTCCTTCGTGCACCTGCTGCGTGCGATGTTTTCGCCCAGTGCCTTCATATTCGCCAGCCAGGAAGTCAACCTCAACTTTGATGGCGTTGCCATTCACGACGACGGTGCGGTGAAAAATGAATGGTTGCCGGGGATCTTGCTCGTAGCCACGTCGCAAGAGGAGTGCCTGGATGGTTGCGTATCCTGCTTCACGGAGGTTCCGATGGTTCAGGGCCAGGTCCACGTCGATGCTGCCGACGTGCTGTTTCGGCCCCGGAGGAAGGATCAACTGCGGAACCCACCCGCCGACGACCACGATGTCGTCACGGTATTCGCCCAGCAGGTGTACGAGCTCCAGCAGAACGGACCGGGCCGCCTCAACTTGATCGGCGGAGTAGTCGCGAAAGGTCAGCGCCATAGGGGCTTGATGACCTCCTCCAGGATCGCTGAGGCGGCTTCTTCTCCGCGGCCCTTGTTTTGCATGAGGTCGAGGTAGAGCTGGACAGGACCAACGACCGGTGCTCCTTCGACTTGTTTCATGCCGTAGAAGACGCCCTCGTCAGATGGCTCGGCCAATGTGACATTGGCGCCAGATGACACCGGCTTCAAACCCAGCCGATCGGCCAAAGCTGGAAGGTCACCAAGAACATACGCTGTGACCCGCTGATATCGCACTGCCGGGGCGAACCGAACGGCACCAGAGAAGCCGGTGAAAGCAAGCCGTGCTTTGATCCGCCGGCTCGCATCTACCAGTTCGGCTTCTGTCTGCGGAACTGGTTTCAACGAGTAATACTCGCGAGCGTCGTTGCGCTCGACTCGGTAGTTCTCGATCCATTCGGTGAGTATGGGCAGGACGCCATCGTCCAGCGAACGAAGGCGAAAACCCCCAGCCACCGCCTCTGCCCACTCCCGGTTGGACAGGATCTTCTTGACATTGGCCGCCTGGCCTAGGCTGACGTTGGCCTCGTCCGCGAGTTCCTGCATTCGCCAGCTTCGCCTTCCGGCAGCGAGAAGAACCCGGAGGACTCGCTCCGCCTTGGGCGAGTACAGAGATCGGAGATCACGTTTCTGCACGGTTGAATTGGGGAAGCCTTGCCGGCGAATATACACCTGATCGAAAGTCAAGCGGCAGTTGCCGGCCAGGTCGAAATAGCCGACCTTGTACTGATCGCAGATGACCGCCGCGGCGGGCGAGATGTAGGGTGCGATGAAAACCGGGTAATCCCGTTCTTCGGTGCGGACGTAGTCCAGCAGATTCAGGCAGGCTTCCCTGGCGATCCTCGGCTGTCCGCTCGACTTCACTTCGCACACAAGGCGTCGATCGATCGCCGGAGAACGAAGCGTTAGAATGAAATCGATTAGCGAGTCTCCGCGCGCGTTCTCTCGCCGGACGCTGATCGGCGCCAGGAAGGGGACTTCCCGCAGTACCGCCACCAGCCGATCGGCGGCTTCACGTTCTGGCTTCCGTTCTTTCACTGGATTTGCCATTTTCAGCATTTGCTGAAACCAATTATTACACTGAAACATACTGCAGGTCAATCGTGGACGTTGCTACCGAAATTGTCCTTAGATCGTGCGGGCGAAACGGAAGCACCGTTGGAGTTCAGACCAGGTTCCGTTCAAGGTGCTTTCCGGCGGCCCGAGCGGTTCCTGGCGCGGTGTCCAGCCGCCGACGAGCCGCTCTGGTGGCGGAATCGCGCCTACGAGTCCGGGTCGCTTGGTTTACCGCAGTCGGGTGCTGCTGTCTTTGCACACTTCCCCCAAGCGAACATATGGGGCGCGACGGGCGCTAGGTCTCGAGTGAAAGCAGCCTTTTGGAACTGGGCGCGCTGCTCACTCCACCACGCGGAAGACACGTATCGTTCCGCCTCGGTCGTGTTTTCCGTCATTGAGTTCGCCCCCATTTGAGGGCGTGACCAGATATTGGCCATCCGGGCTAAATGCCACCGAGCCGCAGCCAAACATTGAAACCTGAACTTGAGAAAGGATCTTTCCCGACTGCACGTCCACCAGGGATACAGTCCCGTCGGCGTAGGTTCCAGCCGCCACCAGTTTTCCGTCCGGGCTAAACGCTGGATTGGACACATCACTCCACCCGATCTTCAGGGAATGCAGGAGCTTGCGGGCTCCGACGTCCCAAAGCTGGATTTCACCGTCATCGCTTCCAGCCGCCAGCACCTTCCCGTCGCGACTGAACCCCATCCCACACATGTATCTGCCGTCTCGATCATATCCGTTGACGTCGACGGGTCGTGGGACACCGGCCAGGAGCGCCAGCCTCACGCCGGAGCGAACATCCCAGAGGGTCACGTTATTCCAGTGGCCGGACGCCAGGGTGTGACCGTCGGGATGGAAGGCCAGCGATCCCGTATACCTCGTGCAGAAGCTCGAAACAAGCGATCCGTCAACGGTCCTCCGCACACAGATTTGCGTACGTTTGCCTTTTTCCGTACCCCGGCCTCCCACAAGCGCAACATAGTCTCCTGTTAAAGTAAACGCCGCGCTCGTTATCGTGTCCTGCTCGCGGAAGAACTGAAAGACCGGCTTGCCGGTCCGCAGGTCCAGGACGCTATTCTCGGTGGCGAGATACCGGAAATCCGCGGAGATGGCTATCGGCGTTCCAGCGATGCGTCGAAGGTATTCTCCGGCGGGAAAGGTCCACAGGCCCAGTTCGGGGGCATTGCCTCCGGGAACATTTCCGTTGGCCGCCACTGTCAAGCCGTCCGAGCTGATAGCTACGAAGTTCATCCATGGTTCGGACTCGGGTTTCCAGTCGGTCCCTATTCTCTGGCCGAATAACAAATGAGGCAATTGGTCCGGGCGGGCCGCTGGTAGGCAGGAAAGCAGTACCGCTAGGGAACAGGCAAAACTGCAGACGCGTCGTGCCCTGTTTCGACCTTGACCGGGTGTGCGACATAGAAGTGAAGGAACGCCGCAACGGGATTTCAGCCGGCGCGAGCGTCGCGCAGATTTGAGCCCTTTGGCGACTGACAGGGCGCGGTCGCTGTAAGCTCGGCTCGTCGCGACGGCGGTGAATTGGACTGAAGTAGCAAGTACTCCCAGATTATTCCGCTTTCTGGGAGATTCGCACAGGTCTTCACTTTTATGTCGCACACCCACCTTGACCTTTGTGGCTGGGCGTCATCTGAAACGGGTGTATCATCATAAGGACTCCCGCCTTTAGTGCACCGCCACTCGCAGCCACCTCGATATCTCGATATCTCGATATCGGTCGCTCGAATCTCGTCACTCCGCCCGAAGCGATCGGTATTGATGCGGCGCAGGCAGTCCACTTCCAGTGCGGCCGCCCTCTTGCCAATGGAATTTCTTCCCGCCTCGCGCACCACGTCGCGCAGGATTAGGTGCGCACGCCAGTATTCCTCCTGTTCGTCCTTGAGTTGGCGTTCGCGGGCCGCTAGGCTGTCCCGCTCCTCGTGCGTCGTATCACCACGTCCGGATGCCTCGAAAGCATCGCGCTGAAATCCTCTCCAAAGCGTGTCATTGTAATAGATCCGATCCTCGTTGTCACTTAGAAATTGGGCCAACCGGATCTTCGCCTCCCAACGCTCTGTGTCGGTCACATCCTGGCGATTGGCCTCGCTATACAGTGCCGCCAGCCGGCGCGTCCGCGGCGCGCGCACAACTGCGTGGATTTCCTGATACACCGATGCCGCTTCGGCGTACCGGTCTTCCCGGCTCAATCGCACCGCCACCGCATACTGGACCAGCCGGATATCCTCCAGTTTGGGATTCGCCTCGACGAACTGCTGCATGGTTTCGATAGGGGCTTCGGCGTCCAAAAGCATGCCCAAATCCCAACCTGAGCAGTTCCAATACACTGTGTAGTCGTCGATCTGGCCGGCGTATGAGAGGCCCAATTGTTCCTTGCGGTCGAGGGTATTCAGCCATAGCGCGTAGCGAATCCGCTCTGTCACATTTCCGGTCTTCCAGTACACGCCGCACAGTCCGTATGCGGCAGCAGCTTTTTGATCTCGCGATGCCTTCGCCGATCGAAACAGCGCCAGCAACGGCACTTCTGCGGCCGCATAATCGTGCGAGAGGTAGGCTGCGGCGCCGGTCATCCAGTTGAAATCGGGATCGCTGCGTACAGGCGCGTCAGATGGAACTTCACTGGCGATCCTCCCTGCCCCGGCTGGATCGCCAGCGCGCAGCGCCGTCCGCATCGCAAGCAGCGCGAGGGTCCCGGAGTTCAGCAGCGCGCGATGCTGGTCCAGAAGCTCCCGGATTCTGGGGTACAACGCGGGCGTCTCGCGCGCAGCATCCATTTGCCGATCGTAACGGTCCCAGTGGGGATTCGTCGCCACCTCGATCGCGAACGCCGCATGCGCCGGTGCGTCGAAATATTGATCGAGTTGGGCCCGCAACTGCGGTCCTCCATCGTACCCGTAGACGATGTGCAGCGAATTGAGCAAAGTGTCACGACTGAGGTTTGAGCCGCTGCGGTTCAACTCATCCAGGTAGATCTTGCCGGCGGCAGCCTGATCGCCCATCAGGTAATTGACCCGCGCCAGCCACCCGCGCGCCTCGCTGGCGAATGCCTCGTCCCGCGCATTTTGCAGAAACGCCTTCAGCTTCGTCTTGGCGCGGCCAAGCTGTTCTCGATCATCCGGTTCGCCCGCCCGCATCTCGACCTTGGCATCGATCAGACTCAGTTCTTCGCGATCTTTGACTCCTAGCGACGAGTCGGCGTCGGCCGCCGCGACTGCCTCACGCGCCGCCTTTAGCTGCTCATCGGTGCCCGAAAACTGCTGATACGCCGTCCGGGCCCGCTGCAGCGGACTATCGTTCTGCGCCGCGGTCATTCCGGCATACGGAACGGAAATCCTCTTCACGTTCGGTCGTGAGAAGCTTTCGGCCCACTTGGCAAACGGCTGCCAGAAGCGTGCGTCCAAATATTCACGCAGCGTGTCATCCCACCCACAGGCGGAGAGACAACCGAGCACAAGAAGAGCGCCCGCGGCTGCTCGCAAGAATCGTTTCCCGATCATCGGAGATCCTCCAACGTGAACTCAGCCGGCTTCAAGGTGACAGCGCGACCGATGAACAACCGGCCGCGCCCACAGTACGCCGGTACAGCAAACTCGATCTGCGAGGGCCCGCTCATGCGAGTCTGCAGCTTCGGTTCGGGAAGAACGTATTCCAATTCGGCGGAGACGCGCACCCGGCCGTGAAGGACCGCCGGGGCGAGTGGGTGCGCGCTCTCCAGGTACAGGTCCCGGCAGGAAACCGTGGCACAGTGGCCGTCAACCTATAGCAGTTGACTCTTTCGGGTGGCCGAGCTTCCGATTCCGGCTGCCTGCAGTACTTCTTCGGGAAACATGGTCAAGCTTTCATAGGCCGCCGGCCAGCGAAAGAATAGCACTCCGGCGCATTGTCCACCCATGTGCCGGACTGCATCCACTGCGCCACTGACAGATTCGGGAGTAGCGAGTACGAATTCGAAGCCCGTTCCCGGCTCGTAGCCGACGTAACCGACCTTCGTCTTGCGGACAGCGCGATACCTCAGTACTAACTCGTTGGTTTCGCTGCGTGCCGCTTGCACCTGGAACGCCGAGTTCGATCCGACATCCAGCAGGCTCAGATCGCCGAAATAGTAGCGCGCGTCGTTGTGAACGCGCCCGAATGTGGATATCCCAACACGGAAACGTTTCCCGAATCGATTGAAGATCGGTCCCCACCGGGCGCCGTCGACCTTCGAGGCGATCACGCTCTCTCCGCCGTAGCGGCCGCCGCCATCGTAAAACTGAGGCACAAATTCGTCGGCTTCGCGAATCACTTCACCGACCCCCGAGCCCTCGCGGAACCAGTCAAGCAGCGCGGTGATGGAGATTTGGTACTCGCCGGGAAGATACTCGCGCAGGCTGTGGATCAGGCGTGCGTAGTCATGCAGCCTCGCGGTCGGACAGTCGATATCGAGTTGGATGCCAGCGATTTTCAATTGCTGCCGCTGGGCCGACAGGCGGAGGTCCGTGACCGCGTCGGCGACGTAGGGTGCGATCTCCGGGTCGGGAATCCCCTGCTGTTCGTATCGAAACACCAGCCAATATTCCCGTGCCGGGGGTAGATTGGCGGGGATTCCCGGGTATGCGCTCACCCAGTATGGCTGACCCCGTTCGCGCGGTCCCATGCTCCCCACCTGCAAGAAAATGACGTCGAGAGGGTCGCCCTTCCATGGAGGGATGGCGCTGTAGCCCTCCCACAACCAGAAGCCCGTCTGCCAAGTCTGGCGCGGACCGGACTGCGAAATCGCGCAGCCCGATATGCCGAATGACAAGGCCAAAACACAAGCTAAAAGTGGCCGCATCGAGGGACTCGAAGCCATCAACATAGCAAGCTGCATGCCAGAGGATTCAGGCGTGGTTCGTGGTTTAGGGCTCGGCGCGAAAACTCGAGTTGCTATCACGAATGCGCGCCGGGTCGGCGGCCGCGGGCGCGGGTTAGTCACCGCGACGTCGGCGTCGCGTCGCCGAATATGTGGATGCGCGGTCAAACCATCACGAGCAGGGACCACGACCATCAAGGCTTCATTCTGCCCCTAGAGAAAATCGGATGAGATGGAGCGCGTAGGCAGAGCCAAAACGGCAAACGGGCGGGACCGTACAACTTGCGGTTCCCGAAGGGCGGATTACGGGGGCGCGGTGGTGACCGTCTAATCTGCTACGTGGACCGCTGCATCGGGACGAACCGGATCTCGACTCGCTGATGTAGCGTGGTCGCGATCCTTTGCAGAATTACCAGAGGATGACCTTCGCGGTCCGCGTCCTCCAGGCGGCGGACGACCAGCGCGATGGTGCCGGCAAACTTGCCAAGCTGCCTTGAGTGAGGTTCGCTGCTATGCGCAACTGCTGGATTTTGCGGGCGATTTCTTCGTTCGCCCGCGCCCCTTCAAGTTTCTTGAATCGACGCGGCATCCCTTCGTGAACGCGACGGCGCAGGATCTCCAGCGCATCACTGGTTGGTGTCGACCGCTTTGCCATATCAGCCCTCCTCATCCGTGTGCCTCGTCACGAGGCGTCAGCCTGGGATCCGGCGCCAAGTCGACCCATTGCGTCATCGCTTCAAAGCCGTCCTCCAGGATGAATTTCGCGTCGATCGCGCGAATCGGTTCGCCGCGCTCAACCAAGCTGCCGGTGTATTGCTCAAATCTGAGCGCAGCACACATGCGTTTTCCGGTCCGTCCGATATCGCGGAGGTCGGTTTTCGTGAGCACCGGCGAGCGTTCCATCGCCATGGCTAGATCGAGGGTGAACACGCGAAGTCGGTATCGTAATTCCTCGGCCCGTGCGTAATCCTTTTCTCTTCTGCCGCTCCACACGCCCATCAAGCGTTGGATACTAGTCTCGGGACCAGTGACGATCCCTTCATCTATCTCCTCAACGAACCGAATAGCATCAGTTTTGACGCTCTCAAGCCGTTGCTTCAGGCCGGAAATCTCGGTTCCCATGCAGTCACCTCCCGGCGATTTCTGCCGTGTCATCCGGGATGCCGCCAACCCCGCCGAGCCGTGGTTTTTCATCCCGCAATATTCCCGCAAACTCGCCAAATCCCGCAAAATTCCCGCATTATTCCCGCGGACTTAAAGTCGCAAGTGCTTTGTTTTCAGCATGCGGAGGCATAGTGTGCAAGCGTTTCTTGCTTGGGGTGCAAGAGGTCCCGAGTTCAAATCTCGGCGGCCCGACCATGTTTTCAATAGCTTACGCAAGTTTGATTCTTCGTGCACGTGGGTGCCAGCGGGGAAACTGCCGAAGGGTTGTAGAGTTCGAGAACTCTCCAACCTCTTTGACATGTGTGGATTCCGTGGATTCGAAGCGTGCGAGTGCAGCGCCATTGTGGGGACTTTTGTGGGTACCATCTCTGGAGAATTCCTTCGAGCGGGGCGTCACAGCGTGGCCGCAGAGTCCGTTATCAATGCTGAGAATTCATCTGGGGCTTAATGAGCCACCATTGCGCTACGGGCCGTGAAAACCGCGGAGATGCTCTCGAGGTCGACCGTTATTGACACCCGCCTCACTACAGGGATCATCCGCGGCCGTGATCGAGCGGCCACCACGCGGCCAAGCGTAAATCTCTGTGGGTGGTGCTGCTTCACCTAGACCTCCTCTCGCCGTTCACCCAGCATTCGACTTGATCGGCCTCGGTGGCATCGGGCACTTCCCATCGTTCCATAATTCGCTGCAGGGCTCCCTCAGGTACCGCAGCCTCGCGGTTCCGATTCTGGGGGAACAGCCGGGCTGGGCTCGCCTCAACATAGACAATGCGAACCCTCGCGCCATAGTCGGCGAAAACGTCAATCAGTTGCCGGCGTACGTCGCGGCTCAGGTTCGTAGCGTTCCAGGCGAAATCACGGGCCCCGCGGAGATGTGCGCGGGCCTCTTCGCGCGCAGCCTGAAGGCCTGTATCAATGGTCGCCTGCGACTGATCCAATCGCCCTCGCACAAACGCGGTCGCAAGCTCGGTGAAATAGCGGCCCATCGGGGATGACTTCAGGATAGCTCAGCGCGGTTGCAGCAGATGCCACTGTCTGAATTCTCTTGCATTGGAGCCAGTGTCTGGATTATCATCAATAAGTTCGTCATTCTTCTTCGCTCGGTTTCTTCGCCCAAGCAAGTCCGCACAGGCCACGAGGCCGCATGATTTCGCGCTCTCGGGCTATTCGACTCGTTACCAATAACAGCAAGTGATTCTACTGCCCTGAAGAGTTCCGCTCTTCGCGCCTGTCTGGCTGCGAGGAAGCATGGGTTACGTTTGTCTCCAGCGTTCTTGCCACAACCACTTGCCGCAGCGAGGAGGATACTCCGCGCGGCTTTATCAACGCCAATTGCAACTTAGCCGATGAATGCTTGCACAACACTTACGCAAAGACAACTTAGCGACTTCCTGCTGAACGTCGCAGTGGTACGCCCGGTTTTCATCTGGGGTCCACCTGGCATAGGGAAATCCGCGCTGGTGCAGCGCTTCGCCGATGAAGTCGGATTTCGTGATCAACGAATGGCTTGCCGATGCGCATTGGCTCCGTCCCCCAGGTGGGTCTGCTCCTGGATGAAAGCCTCAAGGGGCTATCGGCAGAGGCAGTCTACGACCGGATCGTGACTGACCTGCGACGATTCCGCCGGTTGGGCACGTTCCGCGGAGTTGGGCTGGGAGACATCCTCGATGCGCCGTCCGTGAACTGGTGGGCCACGCAGGCCGGGACAGATCTCGACGCTTTCTATCGCAGCTGTCTCGCGCAAGGATTGCTCTATCACCATGAGCAGAGACGTGGGTTGCTCCCCGCTGCTCTCATAGAAGAAATCCGGGCTCCGAACCAGCCGCCGATCCCTTGGGACGTGGAACTCGCACGCTGGTTCGACGACTGCTTTCCGCCGCTCGAAAAGGTCCGCAGCTATGCGCGACCAAGCCGGCGGCAGAGCAGCACACCGGATATTCCGCGCCCTCGTTACACACAAGCGCCACTGTCGCTGGACGGGAGGACGTTCG
>Ga0187867_10004445_pt1 | contig 10853 bp, 9 predicted proteins | sample June2016WEW_13_1_FD_132976 | JGI IMG/M metagenome (GOLD analysis project Ga0187867, IMG submission 132976) | Peatland microbial communities from SPRUCE experiment site at the Marcell Experimental Forest, Minnesota, USA - June2016WEW_13_10 | ecosystem: Environmental > Terrestrial > Soil >... | reverse complement strand
TCGAATTCATTACACGCACCACGGGGTTATCAAAACATCTGGTCAACCAATACATCGGAATCATAAAAGAAAATGAGAAAAAGCTCTCCACAAAAACCGCTTGACAGGCAAAATTGCCTAAACGAGGGGGTGAAAAGTTGTGTTATTGCCAAGATCACGGTATATTATTAAAAAGATTTGCCATAAGAGAGGGATGAATGATGATTTTTCATATCACACTTGAAAAGGCCGAAGACGGCTGGCTGGTCGCCGAGTGTCCGGCTCTTCCTGGATGTGTCTCGCAAGGGAAGGATGAAAAAGAGGCAATTGAGAATATCAAAGAGGCGATAACTGCCTGGCTTTGGGCTGAGGACCAAAAGGCTGTTTCGGCTTTATCCAAACAAAAAAAGCAAAAGCCCGTAGTAGTAGCGGTTTAAATCATGGGGAGGTTGGGCAATATATCGGGCAAAGAAGCTGTCAAAGCTTCACTAATCACCATCCACTAATCACCCCGTAGCTATCGTGAAAATCTTGGCCCCATCCGCCAGGCTCCCTTCAAGTCCGACTGTGAAACCGTTTTCGTCTTCGACACGGACCTCCCCGGCCAACGCAGCCTTATACAGACTTTGATCGTATGCTATGAGGGCGTGCTTTACTTTCATGCCTCGGTAGAGAGCGATTTTCTGGTCGTTTACGTAAACGTCAATGTTCTCATTCATCTCATGCTGTCCGAGAATTGCGAACCATGGATGAACACGGATAGACACGGATAAAGGGATTGGGGGATTGAAGGACGTGGAGCGGGAAGCAAGAAGCGGGAAGCGGGAAGGGGGCGGGTTTTCCAGGCGCATCCGATGACTGGCTCTGTTTCTTCCTCATTCAGCTTTCCGTGTTCATCCGTGTTAATCCGTGGTGAAGAAGTTGGGTTTTGCACTGTTCACTGCTGAACAGGATCGCGGCCCTGATTTCCTGGGGCTTGCAAATGCACTTTCTGCATTATATCCTACTGGTAGTGAACAAAAGCGTTTATTGGATTGAGAAATATTGGAGGTAGATTTGATGAAAGTGACCTATGACCCAAAGACCGATACGCTGAGCGTCATTTTTAAAGAAGGAATATCCGTCGCAGAAAGTGACGAAGATAAGCCCGGTGTAATTCTCGATTACGACGCGGAAGGCAATCTCGTTTCGCTTGAAATCCTCGATGCGTCCGTCCGAGTAAGTGACACCCACAAAGTCGAATTCGAAATGACCGCTTGAGCCTGGGGACTAAAGGACTGTGAACCGCGGATGAACACAGATAGACACAGATAAAGGGATTGAGGGATGGAGGAATAGGACTGAGGACTGAGGACTGAGGACTGAGGACTGAGTGGCGAGAAGCGGGAAGCGTGAAGCGGGAAGCGAGAAGCTTTTACTTCCATTCACGACTCACGAGTCACGATTCACGAGTCAGGACTGAGGACTGAGGACTGAGTGGCGAGAAGCGGGAAGCGAGAAGCGTGAAGCTTTTACTTCCATTCACGACTCACGAGTCACGATTCACGAATCAGGACTGAGGACTGAGAAGCGGGAAGGGGGCGGGCTTTCCAGGCGCATCCGATGATTGGCTTTGTTTCTTCCTCATTCAAAAATCCGTGTTCATCAACCCCGCTACGCTCCTCCATCCGTGGTGAAGAAGTTGGGTTTTTCGCCGTTCACCGTTCAGGCCGTAGCTATCGAAAATATTTTGGCCCCATCCGCCAGGCTCCCTTCAAGTCCGACTGTGAAACCGTTTTCGTCCTCGACACGGACCTCCCCGGCCAACGCAGCCTTATACAGACTTTGATCGTATGCTATGAGGGCGTGCTTTACTTTCATGCCTCGGTAGAGATCGATTTTCTGGTCGTTTACGTAAACGTCAATGTTCTCATTCATTCGATTCAGTTTCTGAAAATGATTCTGTTCCGGACCTCAACATTTATCGGCGAATTTTTGCGGATGTAGTCGGCTACTGCGTCCCTTTGGGGTGGTCCGGCAGAGATGTTTCGGCCTTTTTTGAAAATATTGAACTGGTTGCCCCCGGAGGCAAGAAAATCATTTGTCACAACCCTGTAGGTTGCCTGGGGCTCCATTGGCTTTCCCGCCACCTCCACCGAGGCCACCTTCGCTCCCGCAGGTTTGGACAGGTCGTATACGATTTGTATCCCTGAAACCTGGAGCATATTTTCCGATAAAATGCTCTTCTCCAAAAGCTCCCTGATCTGCTCTCCTGTAAGGTCCATCGTGATCAGGTCATCGTCGAACGGAAGTGCCGTAAAGACCGCCTCCACCGTTATCGGCCCCCTAGGTATATCGGCCCGGATGCCGCCTCCGTTCTGGAAGGCGATCTGGGCGCCGGAGGCGTCGAGCATGGCGTCCGTAACGATGTCGCCAAGGTCGCTTTCCCTGATATAGTCCCTGGTAAGATCGGCTGCCGCTGTGCCGATCACTTTTGAAAATTCGTTCTTTATCTGTGCTTCATACTTATCGACGATCTGGGCGACATTTGGATCGAGCTGAGCGCCCGATGCGGGTGAAACCAGCCGGAGCTCGTCCTTGCGAGTATAGCTGAGGATCTTTTTCTTCGCCCGGTCAAAAGTGATGTTCAGGACTCCGAGATAGATCCCGTTCGAGCCTGCCTGTACTATTACCGTGCCCGATTCGATCACCGGGTCCCTTATGGCCGTATGGCTATGGCCTCCCACTATGATGTCGATTCCCCTGACTTGCCTTGCCAGTTCCCGGTCTGCGTCAACTCCGTCATGGGTGAGCGCAACGACGATTGAAGCCCCTTGAGCCCGGACCCGCCTGATTATAGCGGGCAGGACCTTCTCCGGGGGAACGAATGTAAGTCCGGTAAGATTCCCTGGTTTTGAGGTGTAGTAGGTCTCGGGTGTGGTTATGCCGATTACCGCGATTCGAACGCCTTTCCTTTTCAGGATTACATAAGATTTCACTCCCGTGATATGTCGGCCGCCGCGCTTGAAGACGTTTGCCGAAAGCACTGGAAAGGAAGCCGACGAAATAATGGATTGGAGGACGTCTTGTCCCCAGTCGAATTCGTGATTCCCGAGAGCCATGGCATCGTAGTGCATGTAATTCATGATCTCGATTACCGGCTTTCCGTGGAACAGGTTTGATACCGGGGTCCCCTGGAACATATCCCCCGCTGACAGGAGAATTGTTCCGTCCGGATTTGCAGCCCTTTCGCGTTCAATCATTTTGGCGAGGTATTCAGCCCCGCCAACCGGTCGCTCGGGATCGGCGCTCTTGTCCTGGTACGGAATGATATGTCCATGGGTATCATTTACATGCAGTATGGTAAGACTGATTTCAGCCTGCCGCGCCAGGACAGCGGATGAGAGCAACAGCATCAGCGGCAGTGACAGGAATAAAATCAGAAAAAAGAGGCCTGTCGTTGAAGCGGACAGGAATTTTCTTTTGGAATTACGCGAAAATATCATCGGCGCCCTCTTTTCATTTCAAATATGTCAAAAACCATTCCAGACTGGCCTGAATCGCCCTCTTGCGCCATGAATCGTCACTGATCCGGTGGTCTGCGGTACGCATGAGCACAAGCTTCTTGGGGTCATTGAGGCGCTTATAAATCAGGACCGAATCTCCCCAGGGGACGACATCATCCAATTGCCCGTGAATCAGCAGAACGCGTCCCGCTTCGCCCAGGGCGTCCAAATTTGTTGGAGAGCCGAGACTGAAGCCGTCCGGGAAAATGGTTCGCAATTCCTCGAACTGCTCCGTATCCGGATGAATTCCGCTGATGTCGAAAGGAGCTGCCCAGCTCACGGTGGCTCGAATCACCTCCGGGCGTTCGTTAGCGGCAAGAAGTGAAAGAAACCCCCCAAAACTCGATCCGAGAAGCCCGATGCGTCCGTCCGACCATGGCTGTTTCAAAGCAAAACTCATTGCCGCCTTTAGGTCGCACGTCCTTGCTTCGACAAGACTCATCCCGCGCCTTGGAGGGCTGTGCCCGCACCCTGAAAAATCGAACCGCAGGGCGCAAAAGCCCGCCTGGCTCATCGTCTCGCCTATGGCGATGAATTTGGGGCTTTCCTTGGCGCTCAGCAGGCCGTGGGAGCAGACTATCACCGGGGCCGGAACCTTCCCCGGCAGATGCGCCACCCCCGAAAGATCGATTCCGTCTGCTTCGATAAGCAACTCCGCTGTCTTTGAAGCGAATGCCATAAAGACTCACCTGTCACATGTCAGGACTGAGGACGCAGTGTCGAGGACTGAGGACTGAGGAAGACGCCCGCACAATCAAGTGTCCGCAGCGTACTGCGTCATTCCCTGTTTGAGTGCTTCCGAGCCGGAATCCAGGCTTTTTGCGCTTCATGGCCCAAGAAACTGGATTCCGGCTAAAAACATGCCGGAATGACGAACTTGATTTGGCGCGTCATTCGCACTAATGGACACTTTATTACGGGAAGTAGGATGTTATGCCCGCTCAGTGCTCATACCAAGTTGCGTTCAAGTTGATGAGGCATAGGGCCTTGTGCCCGTCCGCACTTCCAAGCGCCCACAAGGGGCTATACTACTTTCGTATGCTCGCTTCTCGCACGTTCTTGAACGCAACTTGGTATCAGTCCTCTTCATCAATCCTCTTCCTCAGCCCCCAGTCCTCAGCCCTCAGCCCTGATTCCTGAGTCCTCATACTGCGCGATGGCTTTCCGGAAGCGCTCGGGTACGCGGACAGGGTCGCGGGTATCCTTGTTGATTGCCACCGCAACTATGTGCCCCGCGGCAATCGGCCGGCCGGCCGTTTCCTCGAATATGGAAAATTCGAAGGTGAAACTGGTGTTTCCCATATTGCTCACCCGCACATGGACGTGCAGAGTCTCATCGAAAAAAGCCCGCCCCTTGTACTGGCAATCCGCCTGGACATAAAAAAAATCCAGCCCCTCGCTCAGAAAGTCATTATAGTTATAACCGACTGCCCTGAGGTATTCGATCAGCCCTATGTCGAAATAGGTGAAATAGTGGCCGAAGAAAACATGCCCCTGCATGTCTGTTTCCACGTATCGAACCTGTACGGGGGCGAAAAATTTGAAACGGGTTTCCAAGTCTGTGCTCCTTTTAAAAACGGTCCAACATTTAAGGCTCCTGCGCTGCATTATAGCAATAACTGGATCGCAGGGAGAAAAATATGTCTGAGATTCTCGTTTCCTACAATATTGAACACGCCCATCGAAAGATTTTGAAGGAAGTCCTTTCAGGCCGGGCAGGCATCAAATTCTTGTCCGATATCGCTAAAGAGGATCGCGCCGGTGTGATAGAGCGGGCCGATGTTATAATTTCCTGGAACCCGGCCAGGGAATTCAGCCCGGAGGAATTAAGGCTGGCCGGGCGCGCCCGGCTGATCCAGTTGGTTACAGCCGGCGCTGAGCATCTGCCTTTTGCGCTCCTGCCTCCAGGGGCAATAATTGCCTCCAATACAGGCGCATTTGCGGAGCCGATGGCCGAACACATACTGGCGATGGTCCTGGCGCTTGCAAAACGGCTTTGCGTAAACCACGCCAAACTAAAGCAGGGTGAATTCGACCAGAAGACCAAAAACAGAAATTTGCGCGGGCTTGTGTTCGGCGTGCTTGGATTCGGCGGGATCGGGCAGGCGGCGGCCATACTCATGCGGGGTGTCGGGCTGAGGATTTTCGCTATAAATACGAGCGGACGAACTACCGAAACGGTCGATTTCATAGGTACCATGGATGATTTCGAATATCTGCTGAAAAACAGCGACGTGCTTCTGGTCTCGATACCCCTGACCATCCGCACTAAAGAACTTATCGGAAGCCGCGAACTGGCCCTCATGAAGCCTGAGGCCATCCTCATAAACGTGGCGCGCGGAGCTATAATAGATGAACAATCCCTCTACCGGCATCTGGCTCAAAATCCCGGTTTCGGCGCGGGAATCGACTCGTGGTGGATCGAGCCTTCGATGGGCGGTGAATTCAAAGTGAATTACCCCTTTTTCGACCTGCCAAATTTCCTCGGCTCCCCGCACAATCCCTCCATTACGCCGGGTACGATGGCCCGCGTGGTAAGACTTGCCGCACAAAATGCGGCCGATTTTCTGAGTGGCTTTAAGATAAAAGGAGTGGTCAAAAGGGAGGATTACATGGAATCGTGAGATAGATCGGCCATGACCGCAAAGCGATAGCTCGGGGCCACACATCGACAAGGCAGCCGGGTCGCTCAACCTCTCAGGGCGGTGGGCGGAGGTTATTATTCCGCAAGCTTCTTTTTCGATTTGCGGCGGGACTGGAGTGTGAGAAGAACAACCGCAATGGCTATGCCGGCCAGAATTCTGCTTAGCCATCTCCAACCAATTGTACGGAGGCTTACCACCGTTTGCCAGCTCCTTTTGAACCAGCCTCCGAGCGGAATGTCCTCCCGGCTCACCAGCGCAACGGATCGCTTCGCCTGGCCGGACACCAGGAAAACGATCTCGCCCATTTGCTGGCCTGCCTTGATTGGGGCGGTTACATCGGAAGGCACATGTATCTCCCACTTCAGCAGGTTTTTCTGGTTTTGCTGGATGAGCAAAGAAGCGTTTTCAGCAGGATAAATCTGGATTTCGTCCTTTTGTCCTTTCCAGACCCCGGCTTTTGCGACTGCCTGGCCCTCCTGGAACGGTTGGACCAGAGTGAATTGCCTGAATCCGTAGTTCAGAAGCTTAAGGGCTTCCCTCTCACGGATCGGGGCGTTCTGGGCGCCCATCACGACAGCGATGAGCCGCATCCCGTCGCGCTTGGAGGTGGCGGAAAGATGGTATCCGGATGCTGCGATGTATCCCGTTTTCAGGCCGTCGATCGTCGGGTCTTTGAACAGAAGGTGATTCCGGTTGTATTGCTGGACCTTGTTGTAGGAGTATTCTTTCATGGAATGAAAGCCCAGCGCTTCAGGAAAGGCATTTAAGTAAGCCATATCCATGGTAGCCATGTCTCTGGCGGTTGTAATCTGACCTTCAGCGGGCAATCCGTTAGGATTGAGGAAACGGGTCCGGGTCATTCTCAGTTCTTTGGCTTTACTGTTCATGGCATCTACAAAAGCGTCCACGCTCCCGCTTAGATGTTCCGCTGCCGCAACGCAGGCATCGTTGCCCGAAACTACCGCTATGCCTTTTATAAGCTCCTCGAGGGGAACACGTGTCCCAATTTGGACGAACATCTTCGAGCCGCCGGTCCGCCAAGCCGCCTCGCTGATCAGGACTTCATCGTTCAGGTGAATCCTGCCCTGCTTAATCCCTTCAAAAATCAGGTAAAGAGTGGCGATCTTGGTAAAAGAGGCAGGCTCGATGGGTTCATCGGCGTTTTGTTCAAAGAGCACTGTTCCGGTCGAAGCTTCCACGAGGATTGCAGACCGCGCCTCTGTCCGGCCAGGTGAAATCTCCGTGGCCCTCGCGGCGTCCTTGGCTGCTTGCTCCTTGCCTCGCACGGCGCCCGGTTGCTGCGCGCCCGTCTTTTTCTCCACACCGGATTGTGTTTTCGTTTTCTTGGCGCTACCCTCGATTGGCGCAACCGAAGAAACCATAACAAAGGCTAAAGGGAGTGCAAGCAACAGGCAGAAGAAAAAACTTCTTCGCATCTACTTCCTTTCAAGTGTATGAGCTAAATTTTCCAAAAAGGATTCAGACGTGTGCGTGCTTATACTGCGAATCGGCCTTGTTGACAATAAAAGGAATTTTCCGCCTTTTTCTGTGGTAATCCAGCGGATTTTCGGAAGTTATCACGCATGACGCAGTTAGTTCAAATAGCCAAGGGAAGCAGCCTGACGGTCCTGGCGTGCTTCAAGACTCTGGATCCCGGCTCAAAAGCGCCGCCGGGACTGCCGGAATGACGACTCCCGGAAATGTCAAACTTTTGGGAGTCCACCGGCACAGCCGGAGGTTTACCCTGATCAATTACTTTTTCTAAAACCCAGACCCAGAGGGGAGGCGTCCCTGTGACTACAAAAAAATTCCAGATTTGGACCCCATGCTCGACCTTTCATAGTTTTCGTGCTATGCGCATTTTGATAGGATAATTGGCGCATCTGTTAGACTTTTTCTTATCCCGATTCGTCTTAGCTCATGTCAGCCCGAAAATCCGGGTTCCAAAGGCGGGATTCCGACTCATGCGGCATTGCTTTGATAGCCTGAACGCCTCCGGAGGCGATGTCGGACATCGCCCGGATTTTTTGCGGACAGCGGTTCTTTAGCGCTTTGGGCATATGGAGTTTGATTTTCGGTATCGAGGAGAATGGAATGAGAAGATTGAGCGCTCTCGCGCTTGGACTGATCCTGGCCGTGGTGTTGGCGCCTTCTGTTTGCGCACAGGCCGGGAACTCCGAAGAACCTGCGCTTGTGGGCCGCATAACTTTCATCGATGGTCAGCTTCTCCGCTATGTTTATGACGAGCAGGACTGGGTCGCCACCGTAAAAGATGCGCCCTTCGGGATCGAAGAGGCCGTCTATTCCAGTGATACGGGAAAGGCGGAGTTCAAGCTGCCCAACGGAGTATGGGTGCGAACGGGAAGCGATACCCAGATTCAGCTTATGGTCCTGCGCGACGACTTGACGGAAATCGATGTTGCCTCGGGCACCATTAGGTTCTACAACAAAAGTCAAAAGGCCCTGATTAAGGCGACGACACCTTTCGGGTATGTGCTTGCGCGGCCCGGCGCTGCCTTCGATCTTTATGTGGGAGATGATTCGGCCGAGCTGATAAGCCTTGACGGCGCCATTGACTTCGTCCTCGGGGAGGGGGAAGCGCGGTATACGGTCAAAGCCGGCGGCGCATCCATAGTATCGGATGGCAAGGTGGCCGTTGAGGGAGACGGCCAGGTGGACGCGGCCTGGGATGAATGGAACCTCAAGCGGGAAGAACTCTGGGCACAAAGGGTGCTGGTCAAGGGAGAGTCGATCGATAACCTGCCGGCTGAGTTGCGCGATGATGCTTACGATCTCGATCAGAACGGCAGGTGGGAGCAGGTCCGCTATGAAGGCCGGTACCGAAAGCTGTGGCGTCCGACGGGGATTGCCGCAGGCTGGCAGCCATTCACGGTTGGCAGGTGGACAGTGTGGTCCCGGGATAATGTCTGGATTCCTGAGGAATCATTCGGCTATGTGACGCACCATTATGGGAACTGGGTTTTTGTTAACTCCGCCTGGTATTGGGCGCCTCCTGGGAAGGTCATGGCCGGCAGCATAGGCAGACGCCTATACTGGTATCCCGGACGAGTCTCCTGGATCCACTCGGACGCGGATGTCGGCTGGGTCCCGCTCGCGCCCGGCGAGACGTACTACTCCCATAACTATTGGGGGCCGGGGAGCTTCATTGTTAGAGCAAGAAGAGGCGGAATCGGCATCGGCAGGCTGGCTTACGCCGGCCATGCGGTTGTCGTTCCTCGGGGCAGCTTCTACAGCGTGAACAGCTACACCGGTGTCAGGGTCGCAAATATCAACCGGACCGCCATTATCAACAATTACACGGCCGCGCCGGTTATCAGCGACAGGGTGATCCCCAACTATAGTTCGATTCGGTACCGCTACGTCTATAACATCAGTCTGGCCCACCTGCCGGCCAAACCCCACCAGGCTGTGGTAGACAGGATAAACCGCAACCGGATGATTGCCCCAAATGGCGGACGCGCCATTTCTGCCATGGCCGTTCAGCGGAACCTGGCCCGGATTGACTTCGGGAAACCTGTCAGGGACCCGCAGGCCGCGCAGCGTGTTCAGAAACTTTGGATTACGAGCAGGATCGTTCCCGTGAGCCAGGTACACAGGCCGCGCTCTGAGGTTCAGTTTGTCCAGCGTGCCCTAAAAGCGCAGGGGAAACGGCCTCTGCGCCGGCCAGGCCCCTACGGGCCCGGAGCGCTGCAGCTCCGGCGTACGGGCCCGGCGAGATGGGTCCGGTGAACGTGTCCGGCGGGGTGAACGGGTGAGGAACAAGAGGATCGGGTCCTGCCCTCAGCGTGACTTGTCCGGGGTTCCCGGATTACACAGGCTCAAAAAAGGCCCGCCTGCCGACATCCAGCTTGCTGGCTGCTTTAGTGAACTCGGCTTGCAATTTCCACGGCCTGCGGAGTGTGGGGCCCGGTATCCTCTGCTGTCCTATGCCAAACATTGATTTGGAACAAACCGTCCGGCGTTGATCGACCATTCGAAAATTATCCTCGTCTGATAGACTTATGAACAACCCTGTGCGGTAATCTGGTCATTCAATTTACCGCCTTTAGGCGGAAGGTGTGCCGCGTAGCGCCAAGGCCGGCCGCGGGATGGTCTGTCATGACCGTTAGGCGGAAGTCATGCGCGTTGGGCCGTCAGCGGGATGCCTTCATCGGAGCCCAAAATCGCGCCTGCTGACGAGGTCGGCGGCCCGGAAGAATCATGAAAATCAAAGGGGGATTAGGTCAGGTTTGTCATCGCAGACGCGGAACTTTTTCCCTCTACGACCTGGAGAAGATCGGAACAAAACTCGGAGTTTCCTTTAATTGGCACGCCCGGTTGCAAAAGACACTACGCTCGTTTATGCTTGCAGTCCACCAAACAGACACAAAGGAGACCGCCATGGGAAAGCCGGATTCGAAAGTCGATGCTCTTGTGCAATCCTGGCTCAAGGAATACTCAGCCAGCGATCTGAATGCCGCAGATTTTCTTTGCGACCGCCATGCCCGCATTCCGGACAGGGTGGCGCTTTTTTATGAAAACGCTCAAGGGGAGACCGCAAAGTGGACCTTCCGGGAGTTCCGTGAGGCATCCTCCAAGTTTGCGGGTTTTCTGAAATCGATCGGTATCCGGAAAGGAGACCGTGTCGGCGTGATGCTCCCCAAAACCCCGGAGCTTATCATTT
>Ga0187867_10004440_pt1 | contig 10860 bp, 12 predicted proteins | sample June2016WEW_13_1_FD_132976 | JGI IMG/M metagenome (GOLD analysis project Ga0187867, IMG submission 132976) | Peatland microbial communities from SPRUCE experiment site at the Marcell Experimental Forest, Minnesota, USA - June2016WEW_13_10 | ecosystem: Environmental > Terrestrial > Soil >... | reverse complement strand
GGCGGTCACGCTTGTCGAGCTGGCCGGGCAGGTCATGCCGGCCCTGGACCCGGAGATGGCGCGCAGCATCGAACTGGAACTGCTCCGCGCCGGCGTCGAGGTGCGGCTGGGCACGTCGGTCACCGCACTGCGGGAGGCGGGCAGCGGCACCGTCACCGCGAGCCTGTCGGACGGATCCCAGGTCCTCGCCGACCTGGTCCTGCTCGCCGCCGGAGTCCGCCCGGAGACCTCGCTCGCCGCGGCCGCGGGGCTCGCGCTGGGCGCCCGCGGCGCCCTGCTCGTCGACGGGCATCTGCGGACCTCGGTGCCATCCATCTACGGCGTGGGTGACGCGATCGAGGTCACCGACGCCGTGACCGGCGGCCCGGCCCTCGTGCCGCTGGCCGGGCCGGCCAGCCGGCAGGGCCGCGCGGCCGCTGACCACCTGTTCGGCCGCGGCGGACGGCGCTCACCCGTCCTTGGCACGGCCATCGTGCGCGTCTTCGGCACCGTCGCCGCCGCCACCGGCCCTGGCGAGAAGGCGCTGTGCGCGGCCGGGATCCCGCACCACGCCGTGCACCTGCACCCGAACAACCACGCCGGGTACTATCCCGGTGCCCGCCCGCTGCACCTGAAGCTGCTCTTCGCCCCCGATGGGCGGGTGCTCGGCGCCCAGGCAACCGGCGGCGACGGCGTCGATAAGCGGATCGACGTCATCGCCACCGCCATCCGGGCCGGCCTGACCGTCGATGACCTGGCCGGCCTCGAGCTCGCCTACTCGCCGCCGTTCGGCTCGGCCAAGGACCCGGTCAACCTGGCCGGCATGGTCGCCAGCAACCTGCTCACCGGCGACCTGGCCCTGTGGCGGGGCAGCGACCTGCTTCACCCCGGCCCACAGGCCGTGCTGCTGGACGTCCGCTCAGCTGCCGAGTTCCGCCCCGGCCACCTGCCCGGCGCGCTGAACATCCCGCACACCGAACTGCGCCAGCGGCTCGGTGAGATTCCCCGCGACCGCCCCCTGCTGGTGTACTGCGCGTCGGGCTTCCGGTCCTACCTCGCGCTCCGGCTGCTGCGGCAAAGCGGCTGGCCCGACGTCCGCTCCCTGTCCGGCGGGCTGTCCACGCTGCAGCTGGAACTCCCCGGCCTGGCACTCGACCAGGGCGAGCCGGTGGCCGAACTGACCGGGACCGGCCGGTAAGGCCAGTGTCACCGCATCGCCCGGGCGGCACTGCGCCAGAAAGATCAGGTCTATTTTACAATGATACCCCAAGGGGGTATAGCGAGCCCGCAGGTTCGGTGGCGAGCCTGCCGACTGGCGCCGCTGATGCCGGACTATGCCTGGTCACGGGCACGGCAGCCGGGAGGGCGGCATGAGCGGCTGGCCCGGCGGCCTGTTCCGGCGGCGGCCCCGGGCCAGCGCGAAACAGGCCGGCCAGATAATGCGCGAGGGCGCGATCCTGCTGGACGTGCGCGAGGGCCCCGAATGGCGGGCCGGGCACGCCCCCGGCGCCCGGCACATCCCGCTCAGCCACCTTCCCGCCCAGATGAAGGACCTGCCACCACGACGCACCGTGGTCACCGTGTGCCGCTCCGGCCACCGGTCCGCCCTGGCCGCCAGAATGCTGGCCGCGAGCGCCGCGAGGTTATCAACCTGTCCGGGGGAATGCACGCCTGGGCGCGCGCCGGGCTCCCCGTGGTCGCCGCCCGCGGCCGCGCCGGCCGGGTGGCGTGAGCCGGTGACGTGCCGCAGGACATATACCCTGCCGGGTATATTGAGGCGAGAGTGAACAGCAAGGGAGACGGTTGATGAAGATCGATGAGGATGCCGCGGGTCAGGTGCTCAACCGGCTCCGCCGCGCCCACGGCCAGCTGGCCGGGGTCATCGCCATGGTGGAGTCCGGCCGGGACTGCACCGACGTGGTCACCCAGCTCGCCGCCGTATCACGCGCCCTCGACCGGGCCGGCTTCAAGATCGTGGCCAGCGGCATGCGTCAGTGCCTGTCCGAGGACACCGACTCCCCGATGACCGTGGAACAGATGGAGAAGATGTTCCTCACCCTGGCGTGACATAGCAGACGCAGGAGCAGACATGGGTTACGGCATCAGCATCCGCATCGCAGGGCGCTTGAAAGGGCCTGGAACAGTAGCGCCGACCCTCGAATCGCTTCGCCTGGATGGACTGGAGCCACGCAGATCGTTCCATATGGAGAGCCCGGCGCGGCCTCCCGGTCGCTGACCCAGACCCTGGAACCCCCGGCACCAGCGATCACGCGCCCGCCGGCGCGATCCGAGTTACCCGGGGTGCCGAAGTGATCGACACTGGAGCCATGAACGAGACGCAGCCGGGCGCTGACCTGGCCGAGATGGCCACCGCTTTGACCCTGGGTGGCCACCGGGTGGCGATCCTCGACCGCGCCCGCATCTACGCGTGCGGGATCACCCCGTACGACGTCACGCACCTGGGGCACGCGGCGACGTTCGTCTGGGTCGACACGCTGGCCCGGACGCTGCGCTTCCTCGACACCGAACCCGAGATATGCAGGAACATCACCGACGTCGACGACGTCCTCGACGAGGCGGCGCACCGTGCCGAGGAACCGTACGACTCGTTCGCGGCCGTCCAGCAGTACTACTTCGACCGGGACATGGCCGCGCTGAACGTACAGGCCGTCCAGCATGAGCCCCGGGCACACCGCTACGTCGACCAGGTCATCCGCCTGGCCGCCGGCTTGCTGGCCACCGATGCCGCCTACGCGCGGCACGGCAGCGTGTACTTCCGCGGAGAGCCCGCCGTCCGCCGGGCCGGACTCGACCGCGATACAGCGCTGCGCCTGGCCGCGGAATACGGCGGCCGCCCGGACGATGCCGCCAAGGACGATCCGCTGGACGTGGCGATCTGGCAGGCCGATGAGCCGGGCCACCCGGCGTGGGAGTCACCGTGGGGCCGGGGCCGCCCGGGATGGCACGCCGAATGCGCGGCCATGGCCCTGTCGGTGTTCGGCGCTGCCGTCGATGTCCACGCGGGTGGCGCTGACCTGCGTTTCCCGCACCACGCCTACCACGCGGCGATGGCCGAGGCGTTCACCGGTGTCCGCCCCTACGCGCGCGCATGGCTGCACGCGGGCACGGTGCGGATCGGCGGAGCGAAGATGGCCAAGTCCGCAGGGAACCTGGTGCTCGTCCGCGACCTTGTCGATGACCATCCCGCCGCAGCGGTACGGCTGATGATCCTCGACCGGCCCTGGGGCGAGGACTGGGAGTACTCGCCCGCCGTGCTCGACAGCGCGGCCGGCCGCCTGGAGGCGCTGTACCAGGCGGCCGGGCGTCCACTTACCGCTTCGGCGGCGGTACCGGAAATCGGCCGGCTCCTGGCCACCGACCTCAACGTGGCGGCGGCCATTGACGTGGGCATTGAAGAAGGAGGGGCGGCGGCGCGTAGCGTGGCCGCGGCTCTGGGGCTCCGCTGAGGAACAGCATTGCGAATGAGAGACCGCGCGCGAGAATGCTCTGATCTGCGGCGATGCGGAGCGGCTGTTACCGCCTCGCCGCCATGTGTATCCAGGGATGCCTGCCTCGCGGACGTCGGCTCGGCCAGAAACCCTGCACAGCAACAACTTGCAACCCGCACCGCCATCGTCGGCCGGAGGCTTACGTGCGGGTAGGTGCGTTGCTGATGAGTGGCTTCCAGTCGGCTTGACACGCCTCCTGTCACGCCAGCTTGCTTCCAGCGGTACGTACCAGAACACTGGTACCATGATGCCGTACCAATCGAAGGAGTTTATGGTGGCCATCACAGCGAGCGAAGCGCGCAAGCGGTTGTTCCCGCTGATCAAGCAGGTCAACGACGACCGGGCTCCCGTCGAGATCATCTCCAACCACGGCCGGGCGTACCTCGTCGCAGCTGACGACTACGAGTCAATGGAAGAAACCGACTACCTGCTGCGCTCGCCCGCCAACGCAACCCGGCTCATGGCCGCCGCCGACGAAGTGCGGCATGGCCGTAACTTGCTCACCAAGACCATGGAAGAACTTGAGACCATGGCCGACGAGGACGAGCCGCTTTGAGGAACATTGTCTTCCACCCGCAAGGCTGGGAGGATTTCACCTACTGGGCTACCGCTGATAAGAAGATGCTGCGCCGCGTGCTCCGGCTGATCGAGGAAGCGCGGCGCACCCCGTTCGAGGGCACCGGCAAGCCAGAGCCGCTGCGCCGCAATCTCTCCGGCTTCTGGTCCCGGCGAATCGACGACGAGCACCGCCTCGTCTACGGCGCAACTGATGATGAGCTGATCATCATCCAGGCCCGGTATCACTACGACGGCTGATTGCGCCTCCGTCAGCATAATCGGGCCGATCAGCGCCGCGTGCTCAGTCTGTCACGTCCAGATCATAGGGACGGCGCATCACAGGCGTACCGGGCAACCGCGCGGTTAAGGCCAGGACCCTGGGCCTTCTGCCAGACTGGCTTCCGTCCGGGACCTGGCTCTGCCTCATCGCGCCCCGGTACGGTTCAGAGCCACCCGGCATGCGCCGAGGCAGGAGCGCAAAGCCTCAACCCCACTCCGGTCGAGCCCGGCTGTCATGTCCTGCTCCAGGGCGGCGACTGCCGCGGCGGCACCACATCGACCGAGATCTACTATCAGGAGGACGGGACAAGGGCAGGACCGCTGCCAGACGCGCCAGCGTGAGGGCCTGACCACCACATCTGACCACAACTGAGACCGACAGAGACAGGCTCAGAGCGACGGCGCGGATGCCTATCGAGTGAACGCGGCGTGAAGCTCGTAGTACGTGAGGTCAGGTACAAGTCCAGGCGGGAGATTCGGCTTCAGGTCCTCGTTGAAGAACTTCTGCTGGTCCGCCTCGGACTCCCAGATCTCGATGATGCGCATCCCGCCGGCGGGACTCGGACCTCCGGCGTGGGACATGAAGCCGTTCGCCGAACGCAGCAACGGCATCAGCTGCTCCAGCATCGAGGCATAGGTCCCCTCGTCGAGGTTCGGTTGTTCAGCAATCATGAGTACAGGCATCGGTCCACGTCCTTGATGGGTGATTAGCGGATAGGAGCATCTTGCGTTTCTGCCCCGCGCTTTTTCGATCCCTCGGTTGCGGGGATATTTCGTGCTCGACGTCTTGGGCCGGCGCTCGGTCGGGCTTATAGTCGGCGAATGGCCGCAGCGCGCTGGCAGGTCGACCAGCTGCTCGAGGACGTGGCTCTGCTGGGACGCAACGGCCTCCCACGTGAGGAGTACTACCGCGAGGTCGCGGCCCGTTTGCGGCGAGTGGTCGATTGCGACGCGACCTGCTGGCATACGCTCGATCCGCAGACGCGGCTGATCACCAGCGACGCAGGGCAAGAACTGATCAGCGAGGGCGTGTTCACGCCCGAGACGATCTCGGACGCGGGAGCGCTGATTCTCGCCAGCGAGTACTTCGTCAAGGACGTGAACACGTTCGCGGGGCTTGCAGCTCGCCGGGTTCCGGTCGGGATCCTCAGCCACGCGACCAACGGCAAGCCCGAAAGCAGCGCCCGTTACCGAGACGTGCTCGTGCCGACGGGGATCCCATACGAACTGCGGGCGGCGTTCGTCAGCCGCGGACGCTGCTGGGGAGCGGTTCATATCGCCCGCAAGGAAGACAAACGCGACTTCACTGCCGACGACGCAAACGCGCTCGCGCGGATCACCGGCGCGATCGCGGACGGGATCCGCACCGCGCTACGCCTCGACGCGGCTCGCGTCCCACGCGACCATGCGGCTCCAGGGCTCGTCGTGCTCAGCACGAACAACGACGTCGAACTGGTCACGCCACCCGCACGCGAGCTGCTCGCCGCGATGCGCAACCCGTCGCAGGCCCCCGAGGATGAAACGCCGCCCGCGGCGCTTCTCGCGCTTGCCGCGTTCACCCGCCGCAACTCACACGATCCAGAACGGCCCGAAGCGATCGCCGTCCCGACCCGAACCGGCTGGATCACGCTGCACGCCTCGCTACCCGACGGCCTCGCCCGCGGCAAGGTCGCAATCGTGCTGGAACGCACGCCGAGCCCGCAGTCGACCTCGATCCGCCTGGAAGCGTACGGGGTCACCCCGCGCGAGCACGAAATCGCGATCCTGCTCGCCCGGGGGCTCACCAACCCCGAGATCGCAACCAGACTGGTGCTCTCCCCCTACACCGTCCAGGACCACATCAAGAGCCTGTTCGAGAAAACCGAAGTGTCCTCACGCCAAGAACTCGTCGCCCGCGTGTTCCTCGACGAATACCTCCCCAAGCTCGCCCAGCGAACCCCGCTCACATCCACCGGCAGCTTCATCCAGCACCCCGACCAACCCAAGTAGGACAACGCTCCCGGCAGTTCGTCCCCGCTTAGTTCCCGTATCACGATTACCCTTGGAGAGGCAGCTGGCCTGGGGTCTGGAAGTTGCGCTGGGTGGTGTTGTGTTCCTACTGTCAGCGGGACCCCGCCAATGTGGTCCCAGTCGTTGTGCGTAAGGAGTAGCATCCCGTACGCGCAGAACGGCTGCGACTCCTCACCCTCGCCGAACAGACCGCCCAGACCATCACTGCCCCCGCCGCCGTCGCTTCCCACCATCGACCACGATCCGGAATATGCGCCGAACGACCCCGGCGGTCCCTCTAGCCGGATCAGCGTTCGTCCAGGTCAGCCGCGAAGACCGGTCGTCTCCAGAGGCGGCCTCCGGAGCCGTGTGCGTAGGTTCGAATCCTACTGGGGGCGCTTTTTCGAACAAAGCTCCAGAATGCTGGATCTTTAGCACACCCTACTGACCTGGACCTTCGTAGCCAGGCGGCCAACTTCGCTCCCGTACACGCCCAGTCGGCTAACCCGTCTAAGCCGGGGCGGCCCCGGTTCGATACCGCTGCTGCCGCTACGTAATTGCGACATGGCACCGCAGCCTCCGGGATCTGCCAGCGCTCACTTTCGAAGGGCATGCGGAGCATCTGGCAGCCTGCGGCTGTTGCCCCGCTGCAGGCCGGGCGAGCGGACCAGGGATACGGGCTGCTCGTGACCTGTCACGAGCATCATGCCCCGGCATGCACCGCTTTGCGCGGGGTCCTGGCTGGGCTGTACGGCGACGGTTGCCCGCAGTTATGGTGACGGTTGTGGGGCAGCCTGCGGCCGGGGCCGCGGCGGGTGGCGTGCATGGCTTCCCGGCTGCGCTGACCAGTTTCGTCGGCCGGACCACCGCGGTGAGCGCGGTGGCGGCCCTACTAGATGACTACCGGCTGGTGACGGTGACCGGACCGGGCGGGTCGGGGAAGACCCGGCTGGCCGGTGAGGTAGCGGAGCAGGTAGCGGGCCGGTTCGCGGACGGGGTGTGGCTCGCGGAACTGGCGCACGTCGAGAGCCCCGCGCTGGTGGCAGCGGTGGTGGCGGCGGCGCTGGGGATACGGGACCAGCCGGGGGTACCGACGGCGGAGGCGCTGGCGCGGACGCTGGCCAGTCAGCAGCTGCTGCTGGTGCTGGATAACTGCGAGCATGTGATCGGCGCAGCCGCTGTGCTGTGCGCCGGGCTGCTTGTGGGCGCCGATGATGTGCGGGTACTGGCGACCAGCCGGGAGCCGCTGCGGGTGGTCGCGGAGGCCCCGTACCGCTTGGGACCGCCGGCCCTGCCCCGCCCGGATGATGTGGGTGACGTCGTGGGGTGTGAGGCGGTGGCGCTGTTCGCAGAACGGGCCCGCCAGGCTGACACGCGCTTCGCACTGGATGACCAGACGGGGCCGATGGTGGCGCGGCTGGTGAGGCGGCTGGATGGGATGCCGCTGGCGATTGAGCTGGCGGCGGCGCGGGTGGAGGCGCTGGGGGTGGCGCAGCTGCTGGACCGCCTCGATGATCGGTTCGTTCTGCTGACCGCTGGTGACCGGCTGGCGACGGCCCGGCAGCGGTCCTTGGCGGCCACGGTGGCCTGGAGTTACCAGCTGCTCGATGACCAGGAACGGCGGGTGTTCCGCGCGTTGTCGGTGTTCCCGGGGCCGTTCACGCTAGCTGCCGCCGAGGCGGTGGCGGGGCATGGCGCCGGACCGGCGGTGCTGCATCTGGTGGACTGTTCGCTGCTGAGCCCGCCACGGGCCGGCCCGGATGGCCGGTTCCGGTATGTGCTGCTGGAGACGCTGCGCGCCTACGGTGGCGGGCTGCTCGCTGAGGCCGGGGAGCAGGAGGCAGCGGCCGCCGCCTTGGCCGCATACGCACTGCGTGTAGCCGAGGAGGCCGCGGGGGGACTGCAGACCACCACCGGAGAGGTGGCCGCTGCACGGCGGCTGGACGCCGAGGACGCCACGATGCGGCAGGTGCTGACCTGGGCCACCGAGCATGATGCTCACCGCGCTGCGGCTGGCGGTCGCGCTGGCGCCGTGGTGGTCCCTGCGCGGCCGGGCGGTGGGTCAGTATCCGCTGCTGCGCGAGGCGGCCGGGCGTGCCGCGCCGGACAGCGAGCAGTGGTGCACCGCGCAGTTCTGGCTCGGGAACATGGCATTTGACTTGGCTAGTCTGGCCGAGGCGCTGGGCCATTTCACCGCGGTCATCGACGCCATGCGGGACCGGCGGCCGTACCGGGCGGTGGCTTACTGCCTGGTCGGCCGGTCGGTAGCCCTGCTGAACCTGGGGCGGATCTCCGAGGCGGCCCAGAATGCCCACCGTTCGCTGTCTCTGGCGCGGGAGCTTGGCTGCCTGGCCGGCGAGGTGAGTGCCCTGGCGATGCTCGGCCTCGCCGCTGTTGACGCCGGCGACCTCGACGGCGCCGTGCAACTGGCCCGGCAGGCCGAGCAGATCCCGGGCGAGATCCCCGGCTGGATAGCCCGGATGCGCAACGACTGCGTGACTGTTGCACTGACCGAGGCGGGGGACCTGCCCGCCGCCCGGCGTGCCTGCATGGAAGGGCTGGCCGTGGCCCGGGTTGCGGGCGCCCAGGGGGCTCTGGTGGAGTCGCTGACCCGGATGGCGATGCTGGACCTGCGGGCGGGCCGCACCCAGGACGCCACAGCGCAGTTGCGGGAAGCGCTCCAGATCGCCGTCCGCGCCGACATGCCGCCGTATGTGGACAACGCCCTGGACTGCTGCGGGTATCTGTGCGCCGCGACCGGGCGTCACCTCGAAGGCGTCACGGCCTGGGCCGCCGCCGCCGCGCTCTTCCGGCGTCAGGGGTTCGCGGGGGCACCCGCCGAGGTGCGCCGCCAGCAGGAACAACTACGCAAGGCCCGCCAGGCACTCGGGCCCGACCGGGCCCGGACGGCGGAGGAGCGCGGCGCGGCGATGAGCCGGGCCACCGCGGCCGAGTATGCCTTGATGCTCACCGCCCCGGACCCGCCGACAGCCGGGGCGCTGGGCCCGGGAGCGCTCAGCGCCCGGGAACGGGAACTGGTTACCCTGGTCCGCACCGATGCCCAGATCGCGGCCCAGCTTTTCATCAGCATTCGCACCGTCCGCTCCCACCTGGACCGGATCCGCGACAAAACCGGCTGCCGCCGCCGCGCCGACCTCACCCGCCTTGCGCTCAGTGCAGGCCTGCTCTAACGCGAGCCAGGGCTCGCCTTGCCACCTGTGGGTACTACTACCCCGATCGCCGCCGGACGGCGCGATATGCGACCCTGAAGAGGCACGGGTCGATCCCGGTCCGGCTCGGCGCAGGGCCGCATACACAGCCGAACGGTTCCGTACGTTTCCGTACGGCTCTGCTAAAATTGTCTTATGACCACGATCAAGGCAGAGGAAGTCCGGATACCTCGCCTGGCGCGAGAAGCGGTGGCACGCCATGAGCATGTCCTCGTGATCAGCCACGACCGGCCCGCATTCGTCATTGTTCACCCTGACGACGACCCGGCCGGAGCGCATGCCATGCCACGCGGGCGCCCGCTCCGCGAGGCACTGGCACTCCTCGCCGCCGGACCAGCCCCCGATCCTGATTTCGCTGCGGACATGGCGGCCGTCCGCACCGATATCGGGCCTGAGCCTGAAGACCCATGGGCACGATCCTAGACACCACGGTCTTCATCACGTTGGAGCGAGCCGTGCGCACGCTTCCCCGGCGCGGCGCGATGGCCGAGGCCGGGCGACGCCTTGAGGCCACTCTCGGTCCCGCTGAGGATGTCGGGATCGCCGCCATCACAGCATCGGAACTCCTGCACGGCGTCCAGCGGGCAACGCCGGAATACCGCCCCCGGCGCGAAGCGTTCGTGGAGGCGGTTCTCACGGTGTTCCCGCCGATCTCCTTCGATCTCCTTGCGGCCCGCGCGTATGCCCGACTGTGGGTAGGGCTCGCCTCGGCCGGCACGGACGTCGGGGCGCACGACCGGATCGTTGCCGCCACGGCCATCGCCGCAGGCTGGCGCGTCGCAACCGCGAACGTCCGCCATTTTGAACGCGTTCCCGGGCTTGATGTCGTCGACATTAAGCTGACGTGACGTCAGCAACCCGTTCTCGAAACTGGCGGGATCCCCTCGACCACCAGCCGGCCGCCAGGCGCAACAGCCAGGCCAGTCTCCGCTTACGCGGACGCGGCGATCGCTTTGGATGCCTGGATGACGCCGACGGGATCGACGGCGACTTCACCGCGTGCGACACGAAGACGCTGAACGGGTTCTTCGCGGCCTACTACGCCACGTATGGGCAAAACCTGACCGGACAAGGCCCTCCCTGACAGCCAACAGCGGCCGCACCACCAGCGAGCTCGATCACGCGACAAGCCACGACCGCACGATCCGGCTCAAATCGTCGCCCCTCGACGACCAGCCCGAGGCTCGTCCAGCCGGGCGGCCCGGCCGGCAAGAGCCACACCCTCAGCTGCGAAGAGCCGGGTATCCGGGCCGAGATACACGCAACAACGGGAGGGTCAGGTCAGCGAACTTCGGTGTACTGGCTGCGGTCCAGCT
>Ga0187867_10004439_pt1 | contig 10862 bp, 9 predicted proteins | sample June2016WEW_13_1_FD_132976 | JGI IMG/M metagenome (GOLD analysis project Ga0187867, IMG submission 132976) | Peatland microbial communities from SPRUCE experiment site at the Marcell Experimental Forest, Minnesota, USA - June2016WEW_13_10 | ecosystem: Environmental > Terrestrial > Soil >... | reverse complement strand
TTGGTGATCTGCAGCCAAGTTGCGCCCCCGGCGCTCTCACAAGTGGCGCTGTAGAGCTTGGGGAACTCCACCCACGGAGTCGCCTCGAGGCCCTCTGAGGGGAAGTACGGCTCCAGCAGGGCAGTTTTTCCACCGATGGCGGCGGGGTTGACGCAGACGACCTGCACCCCACGGGTGGCCGTCTGGCCGCTCTGCAGGGACACGCCTTGGCCGGCTCTACCGAAGAGCGAGCCAGCCGGTGGCTCACCCGGGAAGCTCGAGTAGGCGATCACACAGCCTTTCTCACCGGCGGCACTGCAGACAGGGATGTGGTCGAAGCTGCCCCCCTCTAGCTTCCCGGTGGGAACAACGACATTGCCACCGAGGATGATCGCCAGCACGAGCCTGTTGCGGAGGCTGGCCTCGTTGTCAACGAAATGCTCGAGCAGCAAGATCATCATGGCGGCGCCCTGCGAGTGTCCGATGAAGATGATCGGCCGGCCGTCGTTGAAGTGGGCGAGGTAATCCTCGAACCCGGCCCGAATGCTGTCATAGGCGACCACGCTTGCAGGGGAGCTAACTGTCGGATAGGTCTCAAGCCCCGCCAGAGTTATCTGTCGGTACATAGGAGACCAGACGCGACAGACCGTGGAAAACCGCGAAGCCTGCCCTATGGCGGCATCGACCTCGGCTGGCTGGATCTTCAGGTCCGCGTTCAAAGTCGCCTCGGTGCTGACGGTCGGGTAGACGTAGAAGCAGTCGAACTTCGAGGCCGTGTTCGCCTGCGCGTTCAAAACCGACTTCGTTCCAGAGGCCTGGATGACCGTGGTCGCCAGGCTCGCGGTGCACGGGTCGTCGGATTTCCCGGGCCGGCAAAGCCACACCGTTGCGGAGCCTGACGCACGGTTGACGGCTTGTCTTGTCGTGCTCCGGGGCGAGACGGCGGCACCGCTGGGCGAGGCGGCGGCGAGCGCGCCGATGGAGAGCAGCATGACCCCTCCCGTCAGAGAAGCGACACTCCGACAAATCCTGCTTCTTCCCGCCAGTTTCACCACCATCACCTTTCTCGCAAGCCAGGACTCCGGTGCTCGCGATCCCCTGGCTGTTCAGTGCCCGATGTCTTCTCCGAGGTAGGCCATGCGTACGCGGTCGTCGCGCAGCAAGACGTCGGCCGAGTTTTGCAGCACGATCCTGCCGGTCTCGAGGACATAGCCACGATCGGCCAGCTGCAGTGCCTTGGCCGCGTTCTGCTCGACCAACAACACCGTCACACCCTGCTCGCGGATCGTCCGCAGGATCTCGAAGATCGTCTGGACGAACAACGGGGCGAGTCCCATCGACGGCTCGTCCAAGAGCAGCAGCCTGGGCTCTGCCATAAGGGCGCGGCCGATGGCGAGCATCTGCTGCTCACCACCGGAAAGGTTGCCCCCCTGTTGCTTAGCGCGGTCTTTGAGGATCGGGAAGAGCTCGTAGACCTGGTCGAGCTTCGCGGCAGCGACGTGCGACTTGTGGTAGGCACCGGTCTCAAGATTTTCCAGCACCGTCATCTGCGGGAAGATCCGACGACCCTCAGGGACGTGGCTGATGCCGAGCTCTACGGTCCTGTGTGCCGCGAAACGCGAGATGTCGATGCCGTCGAAGCGAACCGAGCCCAGCGCTGGGTGGTGCAAGCCCGAGATCATCCTCAGGGTTGTTGTCTTGCCCGCCCCGTTCGCGCCGAGCAGGGTCACGATCTCGCCCTCGTCGACGGTGATCGTGAAATCGTGCAAGGCCGGGACCATGCCGTAGCGGACCTCCACCCCCGTGACCTCGAGAAGTGCCATTACAAGCCTCCCGGTCCCGTGTCGTCGTCGCTGTCAGGCGAGCCGAGGTATGCGTTGATAACGACCGGGTCCCTCTGGATCTCGGCTGGGGTGCCCTCGGCGATCACCCGGCCGAAGTTGAGCACGATGATCCGCTGGGCCACCGACATGACGAGCTTCATGTCGTGCTCTATCAAGAGCACAGTGACGCCGAGCTCGGAGTTGACCTTCTTGATGAGCTCAGCGAGATCGACCTTCTCTGCCGGGTTGGTCCCTGCGGCCGGCTCGTCCAGCAGCAGCACCTGGGGGTCCGTTCCAAGGGCCCGGGCGATCTCCAACCGACGTCGGTCCCCGTAGGGCAACGAGCTCGAGATCTCGTTCGCCCGACGTGTCAGACCAACGAACTTCAAGAGCTCGAGGGTCTTGAGGTCGCTCTCGTGTTCCTCTCGTCTGGTCCTGGGCAGCCGGAGCATGGCTCCGAGTGGCCCGGTGTGCTGCTTGGACTCGACCCCGATCTTCACGTTCTCGAACGTCGTCAAGGCATTGAACATTCGGGAGGTCTGGAAGGTTCTCGCCACCCCGAGCCGGTTCACCTTGTAGGGCTTGCGTCCGATGACACTGACGGTTTGACCGCTCTTGGTGCTGAACAGGATCGACCCTTCCTGGGGCCTGTACACCCCCGTCAGGCAGTTGAACAACGAGGTTTTGCCTGCGCCGTTGGGGCCGATGACCGAAAGGAGCTCGTCCTTGTGCAGCCTGAGCGAGACGTCCTCGAGGCTAGTGACCCCGCCGAAACGCAGGTTCACGTGCTCGACGGAGAACAAGATGCCGGTCATCTCCGAAGAGGCCATTTCTGGCTTTGCGTCGGTCATTGTGTCTCCGGGCCGATGTAGCCCGGCTCGTCGAGCGACAGCTTGCCGTAGTCAGATGGCAGGGCCTCTCCGAGCGAAGTGGCCCGCACTGGCCCGCCAGGAGTCTCCGGCGGCACGATGCCTTCCTCGGTCAAGAGAATCTCGCGGCGCCTCCGGCGCGAAGGGATTATCCCTTGCGGCCGGAAGATCATGAGGAGGATGAGCAGGGCCCCGAGGTAGATGAACTCGTCCTGGAACTGGTAATCCTGGAATGAGTGGACCTGGAGGTATTGAGGCAGCCACTGGATCACAAAGGCGCCGACCACCGCACCGGCGATCGACCCCATGCCTCCGAAGATCACGAAGACGAGGATCAGGATCGATGTCTGGACGAGGAAGTCTGTCGGAAAGAGGCTCTGCACCTGACTGGCAAAGAACACGCCGGCAAACCCCGATGTCGAGGCTCCGATGGAAAAGGCCATCACCTTGTACTTGAGGGCGTTGATACCTACGGAGTCGGCTGCCACCTCGTCTTCGCGTATGGCCGTCCAGGAGCGTCCGACCCGGGAGTGCTCGAGGAAGCTGAAGGCGATGGTGAAGACGACGGCGAATCCGAGGATCAGGTAGTAGTAAGGCAGGACCGTCCCTGTCCAGCCGTATGTCACAGAGACGATGTGGGTCTGTAAGTGGATGGAGAACTGAGGTATGACGCCAGGAGTGCCCGCGGGTCCACCCGTCACTCCGTCGAGGTTGTTGGCGACGATCTCGATGATCTCCCCGAATCCCAAGGTCACGATGGCGAGGTAGTCACCGCGTAAACGAAGCGTGGGTGTGCCTAGAACCACGCCCGTGAGCATCGCGGCCACGATGGCGAACGGGATGATCCAAAACGGGTTGAGGAGGAAGGGCGGTTGGATCGGCAGCGCGCCGGTGAAGTAGGCGGTGGTGTAGGCCCCGATCGCCCAAAACGCGACGTACCCGAGGTCGAGCAGGCCGGCAAAACCAACGACAACGTTAAGGCCCATGGCGAGCAACACGTAGATCGCGACCTGGGTCGTGAGAATCGACTGGATGCCCGGATCCATGTGCAAGGGCCACTGGATTGCCACCAGCAACGCCGCGATCGTGATCGCCGTCTTCCCGTAGCCGAACTTGGCCTGCTTAGTGATGCCCGTGAACTCGTACCGGCCGGTACTGGGACGCGACCCGCCAAGAGCCCGAGCGAGGTCGACGATCACCCAAGCGAGCACACACAAGAGGACGAACGCGCCGACCGCCATCACGGCGAGGCCAGCCGAGTGGTCATGAGGAAGGATGTGGAGGCTGTAGGCGAACCAGTGGGCGACTGTGCGCGGCGAGGAGGCGCGCCAGGCGTACCACCGCGTCCACATCAAGAACCCGTAGAGGACGAGAACGAGGCCAGCGACAGTGGCGAGCCCCCGGCCGGGGCGCGCGACGAGGGCCTTGCGGATCGCCGCAAGGCCGAAGAGCAATGCCTCGATCACGGTCAGGCACAGCGCAATCCAAAGCAGAAGGAAACCGAGTGTGCGGTCGTGCGGCACGGCCTGGATCGTGTTCAGGTACTTGGAGACCGGGTTGTGCATCCAGGCGAGCACGCCGTACAAGGCGATGCACGCGTAGCCAGCCGGTCGGGCGACTCGCAAGGACCGTGTCTGGAACCGATACACGACCATCTCCATCGCGGCCAAGGCACAACCGATCTCGATGCAGACACCACCCTTCCAGGTGTTGCCGGGTGAGATCCACGACACCCAGATGAAGCCAAAGGCGACGACCGCGAGATCGAGAGCCAGTCGCAACCCTCGTTGGGACGTCAGTTTGAAGACCGAAGTCCGGACGCGACGGCCTGGCGAAGCTATGGCGTGGCCGAAGCCGTGCAAGAGCGAGACGAGGGCGAAGACGATGGCACCGAGGCCGAGGAACCAAAAGAGCCTCGGGAACCCCAGCGCTCCGGTGAACCCCGAGGTCGGCGCGGCGTTCGTCCCCGGTGGTCCCGTCATCACGGCGACGACCAGGCAACCGAGGACACATATCCCGAGCCGTCGCAGCGACGGGTTGGCCGCGAGGCGCGCCAGGTCGGCCGAGCGTGCCAACCGCGCCGGCGCACCTACAGGTCTTCGGCCCGGGTTGCCTTCAGGGTCGGGAAGCGTTGAGGTCATGCCTCCCTCCCGAGGCGCTCACCGAGAATGCCTGTCGGCCGGAAGAGCAAAAGGGTCACGAGCACGCCGAAAGCGACAACGTCCTGCCACTCGGCGGACATCCAACGTAGCGGGATGCTCTCGAACACCCCGAGCATGAGGCCACCGATCATGGCTCCCCGGATGTTGCCGATGCCCCCAAGGACAGCGGCGGTGAACGCCTTCAGCCCTGGGACGAATCCCATCGTGTAGATCACTCCGAACTGAAGCCCGAAGAGGAACCCTGCCGCACCGCCCATGAGACCACCGAGCACGAAGGTGAGGGCGATCGTTCTGTCTATGTGTATGCCCATGAGGCTCGCGGTCTCGGCGTCCTGAGCGACGGCACGGATGCCCTTTCCGAGCTTTGTCCTGTTCACAACCGTGTCGAGCACGAACAACAAGACGATCGCGGTGACCATTGTCAGGATCCAGACGGACTGGACACCGACCCCACAAAGAGTGAAGGCACGGCTTCCGGGTTGGATCACTGCGGCAGTCGGGATGAAAGCCGTGTACCGCCCGAACTCCTTGCCGGCGAGATTGAAAAGGAAGTAGGACGCTCCGATGGCGCTGATCAGATAAGTCAGCCGCGGTGCGTTGCGCTTCCGCAAGGGCCGATATGCGACCCGCTCGAGCACGAAGGCGGTCGCGCCACCGGCAAGGGCACCGGCGACGATGCCAATGAGCATGAAGCCGACGGCCCAAAAGCCGCCGGGAGTGGAGGTGCCAAGGACGACGCGCATGGCGAACAGGCCACCGAACCCGCCCGCCATGAACACCTCCGAGTGGGCGAAGTTGATGAGCTTGAGGACGCCGTAGACGAGGGTGTAGCCGAGCGCGATGAGGGCGTAGAGGAATCCGTTCGCGAGGCCGCCAACAATGAGTGAGACCCAGATGTTGTTGTTAGCGAGGAACGCCGGACAATGCATTCGGTCAGATCACTCCCCTCAACCTTGGGGAGCAGACTACTCAGTTGCAGCCGAGGGGCCCAATACGAAAAGCCGGGCACCCCGCGATGGCTGGGTGCCCGGCTTGTTCAAGAGCTATGGCCAGGTGCTACTCGAGCCCGAGCTGCACCAGTTTGCCGTTTTGAACTTGGTTGGCGTAGATCGCCGAACCCGCGATGTTCCCGTTGGCCTGGAAGGAGATGATCTTCGTGATGCCGTGGAAGACGATCGTGTGAAGTCCCTTGACCACGTTCTCACGAGTGATGTTCGCCGTCCCGCCCTTTGCCGAGGCGAGGATCTTCAGCTCGGCGATGATCGTGTTCGCGGCGTCGAACGCCTCAGCCGAGTAGATGGCGGGCGCGAAGTGAGCGAGCGCCTTGAAACCGGCGGCGAAGGCCTTGTCGGCTTTGGACGTGCCGAGCGCCGCGCACCCGCAGCTCGCGAAGACGCCGTTGGCGGCACTGTGCGGGTTGGTGTCCGCGACGAGCGCAATGCTGTCACTGCCGTCACCGCTCATGACCTTGCCCTTGTAGCCCGCGCTGTGAAGAGCACCCAGCAAAAGACCGAGGTCGCAGTAGTAGCCGCCGTAGAAGATGAGCTGCGGTTTGGGCTTGGCGGTCATGACGTCCGCCGCGTCAGCGGTGTACTGCGTGGGGCTCGCGGTCCCGTCGCTGCACTGGCTGGTGCCTGGGAAGGCGGTGGCAGTCACCGACGCCCCGTCCTTCTTGGCCTGGGTGGCGAAGGCGTCGGCAAGGCCCAATCCGTAGACGGTGGCGTCGTTGACGACGTAGAGATCCTTCAGGCCGAGCTTTTGGATGACCCAGTTGGCGTCAGCCGGTGCCTGGATGCCGTCGTCGGCGACTACCCGGAAGAAGTTCTTCCACCCGTAGGAAGCGAGCTTCACTCCAGTGGCGGAGGGACTCACGGTCGCAAGGTCGTGCGAGCTGAAAGTCGGCTCTGCGGCCTGGACGGCAGCCGAGAAGGCTGGGCCGACGACGCCGACTACCGACGAGTCGGAGACCAGCTCTTGGGCGTCCGTCGGCGAGATCGTGCCTGACCCCTGGTCGTCTTTGCGGACAAAGGCCAGCGTGAAGGGGAGCTTGCCGAACTGGGACATCCCCGAGTTGGCCTGGTTGACGGCGTACTCGACCGAGTACTCCATGTTCAGGCCGAGCTGTGCGTTCCCACCAGAAAGTGGGCCTTCGTAAGCAATATCAAAGGTCGGCTTCATCGTGGCGGCTGGATGCCTGGCGACTGCGCCAGCCACACTGGTGAAACCGGCGAGCATCATCGCTCCCGCGGTGACAGGCACGCCGACCTTCATGAGCAATTTCCTCATGAACACTCCCTCCCTGTTGGCTATTCACTCAGGGCACCCGTTTGCCCTCAGTTCGTAACAGTTCAGAAACCTTACCTGGTGGCTACGCAAATAGACAAGCCGGTAACAAGCGCGGCCTCAGAGCCATCCCAGCTCATCGGCTGTTCTGACCGCCTCGGCCCTGTTGCGCGCACCAGCCTTGGCGATCGCTCCCGACAAGTAGTTCCGCACTGTGCCGTCAGAAAGGTACAGCTTCTCGGCGATGTCCGAGACGGTGCCCCCGCTCCTCGCCGCCACGAGTACGTCACGCTCACGGGCGGTGAGAGGTGAGGCGCCGTCGGCGAGAGCCGAGGCGGCGAGCGCAGGGTCGACCACCCGCTCGCCGGCGGCGACGCGACGAATTGCCGCTGCGAGCTGCTCGGGCGGGCAATCTTTGACGACGAAGCCGTACGCCCCCGACTCCATCGCCCTCCTCAGGTAGCCAGGACGGCCGAAGGTGGTGAGGATGAGGGCTCGGCACTCCGGCACTTGTTGGGCGAGCACACCGGCAACGGCCAGCCCGTCGAGGCCGGGCATCTCGATGTCCAGCAAGGCGACATCGGGATGATGTGCTCTGGCTGCGGCCACGACCTCGTCGCCACGCCCGAGCGTCGCCACGACCTCAAAGTCGTCTTCGAGCGCGAGGAGCACGGCAAGGGCCGAGCGGATGAGCTCTTGGTCGTCGGCGATGAGCAGGCGGACGCTCATGTCAGCGCCCGGCCATTGGCCCTGAGCTCGACGCGAAGGCGCCAGCCGTTCGGGACGTTCGGTCCGGCATCGACGACGCCCCCGGCGGCCGCGACGCGCTCCTGCAAGCCTGCAAGGCCGCTTCCCGAGCACCCGGCGCCTCCGACGCCGTCGTCGAGGATCTCGACCGACGAGCGCGAGAGCCTCACGACACAGAGGCTGGCGTGAGCGTGCCGCACAACATTGGTCAGGCCCTCGCGTAGCACCCATCCGAAAAGCTCCTGGTAGGCAGGGTCGACGACCTCGACCGCTCCAGGAAGGTCGGCGGCTATGCCGGCGGCTCGGAGGAGTTCCCTACCCGTCGCGAGCTCTCCGGCAAGCGTCACCTCGCGGTAGTTGGCGACTGCCGCTCGTACGTCGCCAAGCGAACGCCGGGCGAGCGACTCGACCTCGGCGATCTCTTTGAGAGCGCGGTCAGGATCTGTCGCCCCCAAGCGGCGGGCGAGGCCGGCCTTTACGGTGATCGTCGTCAGCGAGTGACCAAGCAGGTCGTGCAGGTCGCGGGCGATGCGGGAGCGCTCGTTCTCCGCCGCCAGGCGGGCCAGCTCAGCGCGCGCCTCGGCGAGGGCGCGATTGCCGCGCATCACGTTGAAGAACCCGAACATCGCGAGGGCGATCATCGGGATGGAGATGGCGGTGCCGTTGCTGAGCGCAGTCCGGAGATTGTCGTGCCAAGAAGGGACCAGGCACGGTATGAAGGTCGCGCCAAGGGTAAACGCGATCACGATCGGGGCCGACCGCCCACCGAGACGAGCGACGGTGACGACGACGATGAAGACGCACATCACAAAGGCGTCCGCCCGGGCGAAGAGCATCTCGACGACGGACAAGGCGAGCAGGATGGCGTACAAGCGCCAGAAGCGACGAGAGTCCGGACGCCAGGCCTCGGGGACCGCAAAGAGGTAGGCGACACAAAAAGCGGCGAGGACGACATAGCCCGCGACGGCGTCCAAGCCCCTCGAGTACTGGGCCACTCCCACGCCCACTTGCACCAGGTAGACGAGGAAGACTCCGGGAAAGACGACGTGTCGCCACCCCCGGGTCCACTTACGTTGGATGGCGACCCACTCGCTCTCCGCCTGACCTGCCGGAAGCGGTTCGAGGGCCATGCCGTTCACCGTACCGGGGCCGGCACTCAAACCCGAGCCGTGTCGCGCTCGTAGGCGCGCCGGGCGAGGCCGGCGAGAGCCACCGTCCACACGGCGATCACGATCCAGGCCTCTGCCGGCGGCCACCCGCTTGTGCCAAGGGCCGATTTACCCGCTTGCACGAGCCAGTACGAGGGAAGGCACTTGACGAGGGCGAGGAAGACCCCGCCCGTGGCGAGAGGCCCATAGGCACCCCCGAGCAGGGCGAGAAGCGACGTCGAGCCGCCGAGCGCCGGCCCGAGAGAGTCGACCTTCAGCACGTGGCCGAAGAGGATGCCTAAAACGGCGAAGGGGACGAGGCCGACGAGCAACAGGCCGATCATGGTCAGCCACTGGACGACGGAAAGCTGCACACCGAGCGCCAGGCCCGCCATGCACAAGACCGCGATGGAGAAAAGCGCCATCAGGTAGCCGCAGAGCACCTTGGCAAGGAAGTAGGCGCTCGTCTTGAGAGGGGTGATCTTCAGCTGGCGCGTCCAGCCCACCTGGCGCTCACCTGCGACGCGCGCTCCGCTCGAGACGACTGCGACCATCGTTCCCCAGGCGGCCATGCCCGTCATGTAATAGAGCGGAAAGGAAATGCCGTCGAGATGGGCGTGGCGATTGGGACCGGCGACGGTAAAGAACAACACCAGCGGGAATGCCAAGGAGAAAAGCAGGAACCGCCGGGCGCGCAAAGTGCGCAGGATCTCGAAGCGGGTGTACTTGGAGCCCTTCATCGCGTTTCCCCCTCTAGATCGTCGTTGCTGTCCTCGGCGGTCAATTCCAAGAAAGCCTCTTCCAGCCCGGCACCTCGCACCTCTATGTCACGGGCCGCGGGGAACCGGACGAGCAGTTCGCGAAGGGCGGCATCGGAGTCGACACACGAAAGTGTCACCGCGTCACCCCTCAAATCGGCATTGGCCACACCGTGAAGCTCGCGGAGGGCGGCGAGCTCAACTCCGGGAAGCGTCGCGCGAATCGTCCTGCCCCCGACCCTGGCCTTGATCTCGGTCGGGGGGCCGTCGGCGACGATCCGGCCCCGGGCCATGAGGATGACCCGGTCGGAATAGGCGTCCGCCTCCTCTAGGTAGTGCGTAGCGAACAGGACGGTCTTTCCCGTCGCGGCGACGCCCCGCATGGCGGTCCAAAAGTCGCGGCGCCCTTCCACGTCGAGGGCGGCCGTCGGCTCGTCGAGGACGAGCAGGTCCGGGTCGCCGACCAACGCCACGGCAAAGCGCACGCGCTGGGTCTGTCCCCCGGAGAGCTTCGAAGCCGGGCGGGCAGCTACCTCGTCCGTGCCGGTCATGCGGAGCACCTCGTCGACCTCGAGCGGTCGGGGGTAGAGCGAGGCGACCATGGTCACGAGCTCACGGACGCTCAGGTACTCGATGAGCTGACCCGTCTGGAGCATTCCCCCGACCGCTCCTGCCTTCACAGCCTCAGAAGGCGAGAGCCCGAAGACTGAGACGCTGCCGCGATCGGGCCGTGCCAGCCCGAGCAGCATGTCGATCGTGGTTGTCTTCCCGGCTCCATTAGGTCCGAGCAGGGCGACTGTCTCGCCTGAGCTGATCGAGACGTCAATCCCCCGTACGGCCATCACATCGCCGTAAGACTTCGTCAGTGAGCTCAGGCGTATGCCGCCGCGGTGGTCATCGATTAAGGCCATGGGTCCACCTTGGCAGTAACCCGCGCCCACGGGCAGTGTGCAAGCTCACGACTTGGCCGTGACATTTGTCATGCCTGTCTTGCCAATTGATTACTGATTGGCGCGAGTCGCCTTCGGATCCGGCACCATTACCGAGCACGCCGGGAAGGGGGAAGCCCGGCATGGCCCACCGAGACGGGCCG
>Ga0187867_10004438_pt1 | contig 10864 bp, 8 predicted proteins | sample June2016WEW_13_1_FD_132976 | JGI IMG/M metagenome (GOLD analysis project Ga0187867, IMG submission 132976) | Peatland microbial communities from SPRUCE experiment site at the Marcell Experimental Forest, Minnesota, USA - June2016WEW_13_10 | ecosystem: Environmental > Terrestrial > Soil >... | reverse complement strand
TTCGGTATCCCACCGAACGGGTCGCGGTGACGGTCGATGAGAACGTTCCCGGCGGAATCGCCGGATCGCTTCGCGAATTTCTGCACGCGCTGCAAACCGGCCAAACCCCGCAGGGAGAATGCCACGACAACATCAAGAGCCTGGCGATGGTTTTCGCCGCCATCGAGTCGGCCCAAACGGGCCGGAGGGTCGAAGTGGCCACCTGACCTGACGGGGGAATCTTGTCAAACCCAGATCAAATTCAACGGATGCTGCAATCGGCGGCGGCGCTGCAAAAGGCGGGGCGGCTGGCCGAAGCCCAGGCCGCGCTCCGGGAGGTCCTGAACCGACATCCCGACCATCCGGCGGCGGTGCATCTGCTAGGCATCGTGGCGGGACGGCTCGGTCAAACCGCGGAATCGGTGCAACTCCTGCGGCGGGCGGTGCGGCTTCAACCCCACTCCGCGCAGGCACATAATAACCTGGCGTTCGCGCTCAGACTCAGCAACTCCGCCGACGAGGCCATCACGGAATTCAATCGCGCGATCCAGATCAGGCCTGATTTCGCCGAGGCGCACAGCAATCTGGGCAATGCCCTGATCGACGTCGGGCAGTTTGACCAGGCCATCACTTCCCATCGGCAGGCCGTGCGGCTTAATCCCGACGACGCCAAAGAACACAGCAATCTGGTCTTTCTTCTCCATTATCATCCCGCCTATGACGCCAGGATGATCCATGAGGAACTTCGCCGCTGGAACCAACGGCACGCCGAGCCGCTCAAGAAGTTGATTCAGCCGCACGCCAACAACCGCGACCCCGACCGCCGCCTGCGGGTCGGCTATGTATCGCCGGATTTCCGCGAGCATCCCGTGGGCCAGAATCTGCTGCCGCTGTTGCGCGAGCACGACCGTCGGCAAATGGAGATATTCTGTTACTCCAATGTTCTCCGGCCCGACGCGCGAACCGACCAACTCCGGGGTTACGCGGATGTCTGGCGCAGCATCGTGGGGCTGCCCGATTCCCAGGTTGTTAGTCAGATCCGGCAAGACGGGATCGACATTCTTGTCGATTTGGCGCTGCACTCGGCAAACAACCGTCTTTTGGTGTTCGCTCACAAGCCCGCCCCGGTGCAGGTGACGTACCTGGGCTATTGCGGCAGCACGGGCATGGACGCGATGGACTACCGTCTTTCCGATCCCTACCTGGATCTCTCGGATTCGGATTTAACCATTTACAGCGAGCAAACGATCCGGCTGCCGGAAACCTACTGGTGTTACGGCGTCGCCGGCCCGACTCCCGATCCGTCGCCTCCGCCCGCCGTGGCGGCGGGGTACGTCACCTTCGGCTGCCTGAACAATATCGTCAAGGTTTCGCCGCCCGCGCTGGATTTGTGGGCGGAGATTCTGCAAGCGGTGCCGCGCTCGCGGCTGTTCGTTCATTGCCGTCCGGGAACGCGCCTGGATGCGATGCGAGAGCGATTTGCCGGCAAAGGCATTTCGCCGGACCGCCTGGAGTTCCCGAATTGGCAGCCGTGGCTGGAATACGTGCAAACCTACGGCCGGATCGACATTGCTCTGGATCCTTTTCCCTGGGGTGGAGGAATCACAACGTGCGATGCCCTTTGGATGGGGGTGCCGGTCGTGAGTCTAGCCGGCCCGACGGCCGTGGGACGCGGCGGCGCGAGCATTTTGGCCAACGTCGGCGTGCCGGAACTCGTCGCCCGGACGCCGGAACAATATGTACGGATCGCTGCCGCGCTGGCCGGGGATTTGCCGCGGCTGGCAGAATTGCGCCGGACCCTGCGAGCGCGGATGCAGGCATCGCCCCTGATGGACGCCCCGCGTTTCGCACGCAATTTCGAAGCGGCCTACCGGCAGATGTGGCGCAATTGGTGCGAGCGGGGCCGTTAGCGGACCTCGGGCAAGGGCAAATCGTCCAGTTCAAACGGGATCGTGAGCTTTTTCCGTTCGAGGGTCCTTTCCCATCGGAGTTTGACGGGCGTGTTTTGCATCGGCTGAAAGATGAGGACGAGGTTCACGCCCACGGGCGAAGGCCTGGGAATATAGTTCTGGCGAATAATGGCCTGGCCCTTGTCATCGACCAACTCGACGGAGTTGACGAAATCCAGAAACTGGGGGTCGCTCATGGTGATGCCGCGGATCATCACGGTCAATTGACAATTCATATTGGTTTTCGAACAACCCATGACGGTGAACGATGCCGGGCCGTCGTTCGTGGTGGCGCCGTGTGCTTGGGTGACGTCTTCAATTTCGAGGACTTGGCTGCGGGTTTGCGCGGAGAGATCGATCTCGCCGCGGAGGCGGGCAATTTTGCTTCCCATGCCGGGGACTTCGCGGAGGCTGGTCTGAAGGGCCCACAACGGCTGGCGCACGCCTCGCTGCATCATGAGTCCGGGGAAAAATCGGCGATTGGGCTCGGTCGGCATGAGCGAATGGCCCTTATCGTCGACGCAATCCTTGAGCCAGTCGACCATGCTCGTGCCGATCACGTGCAGCTTGGGCTCGGGGATCACGTTGAGCGTGAGCCACATCCCACCGGAGGTTACACCTGTCAGGTAGTTAATGTCTCGCTCTTCCCGGCCGCCGGTGGGAACGAACAGGAGGCCGCCGCTGGAACGTGCATACTTGTTGGAAAGATCGACCTGCATGATGACGCGGCCCGCGGCGGGGGCGAGCGTGAGTCCGGATTGCCCGACCCAGGGGGAAAGCCCGCTGGCGTCCTTGACGGCGCGCATCGCCTGCCAGAAATCAGCGTTGTCGAGATCGATGGTGGCGACGCGGCCCTCGGCGAATTTGGCGACGGAAGGATCGTCGATCCCCAGGTTTCCCCCGGCCTGCCGGGCGAAATCGGCCAGAACCTTCATCAACGGAGCCTTGGTGTAGTGCATCGTCACCGTGGCGTGTAAGGCCATGGCGTCCTGAAACCGCGCCAGCAGAACGTCGATCCGGGCTCGGGCCTCGTCCGAAAGATTGGCGCGCTGGGCGTCGCGCAGTTGCGGCTCGATCGACGGTCCCATGTCGGAGAGTCTTTTCTCCGCCAGCTCCCGAACGCTGAAATTCGGGTCGTCCAACTGGGCGATCAGCAGGGCGACCTCATCCGAAGGCTGGGTGGCCCCGGGTTGGGTGGTCTGGGCCAGAGCGCTCGCCACCCCAGCCACCAGCGCCGCCGACAGGATGATGAGAATCCATGTTCGCATCGGTGGGATCTATTGCCCCCCCTCATCCGGGGTGGGAAGCAAGGGGAGGTTATGAAACTCAAACGGCACCGTCATTTGCCTGGCTTCCGTGGTGACCTCCCATTTCAAGCGTTTGGGAGGCCCAACTCCCCCGGCGTTGGCGACGTACATCAGGACCAGAGTTATCCGGCCGTCGCTGTCGTTGCTCCGAGAGGTGCCCGCCAGCTGCAAGGTTTGGTCCTTGGCATCAAGGACTCGAAGGGACGCGTAAGGGTTGGCAATTGACGCCATGATCGGAGAGGTCGGCGCGGCTGAAATGAGCAGATGCAACCGGTACTGTCCATTTTCCGCAGAGCATCGTTCGACGGTGATCGCGCCACCGGCGGCGGATCGGGTGACGTTTTGCGCCGAAAGAAGATTGTCCACTTCAATCGGCTCCGACTTCAACTGGACAGCGAAATCCAACTCGCCCTTGAGGCGGGCGATCTTGGTACCCATTCCCGGAACGACGCGCAAGTTGGCGGTGAGGGGAATCCACCACTGATTCGGGCCGTAACTGTAGCCGCCCGGAAATGCCGGTACCATGAGCGAATGTCCCTTGTCGTCGACACATTCCCGAAGCCAAGTGGATTGGATCGAACCGACGGCGTGAAGCTTGGGCTCGATGCCCGCCCAGAGCTGGATGAACAGCACGGGCCGTTGGCCGAACTGCATGGAATAGTTCATGCTCTGGGGGACGATGAGGCAGGGACCGGCCACGAGGGCCAGGGAACGATCGCCCATCTGTCCGAAGAAACCTTCCATGTTGTCCAGAATCAGACGACCGTCGTTATCGGGTCGGGAATGCAATCCACTGGCGGATTCGATCGCCTGGAGAGCCGTCCAGAAATCCGCATGGTTGAGGTTGAGCGTTATTTTGCGGGACTGGAGATAATCCTGGATCTCCCGCCGATGAACGCCCATGTCCGCATCGGCCTGTTTGGCGAAATCCTCCAGGACGTTCCGCAGGGGCGCATCGTGACATTGGAGGGTGATGACCGATGGCCCGAATTCCCTGGCTTCGTCGATGCGCCCGATAGCCGCGCGAATCCGCGCGCGGGCTTCATCGGGCAACGGGCCGTCGAGCATTTGCCGCAGTTGCGGGACGACCGCATCGCCCATTTTCTCGATCTTCTGCTGGGCGCTTTCCCGGACGGCGTATTCATCGCTGGTCAGATCGTTCACCAGGGCCAGGACTTCGGCGGTTGGACGCGAGGTGGGGAGTTGGGCGGCTTGCGTTGTCGCGGCTTGTGTCGAAGGCACATCACCCGCGGGGGCGCGCGAGTCGGCCACGGCGGCGCGCGCCAGCGCGATCGCCAACATACCCACCCAGCCCAAACGCGGCGCCGTCGCCCAACGCAGCTTCATGCGGTCTCCTCAGACGATTCTACCACCCCTTTGACGCCAGGAACCTTGCCAGGTTTCCGCGCCTGCCAACGGGCCGTGTCCCCGCATCCTACGATGAAAATGGAGCATGGGGGAAGTATAACTGGAAACCAGAGTGGATGGCTCCAGTTCCCCGTTTAGTCGCGTGGCCTTGCGGCGCGCTCGAGCACGCCGTCAAACATTTCCGCCGTCAGCTTTCCGGTAAACGTGTTCTGCTGGCTGACGTGATACGACCCGATTAGCCAGCGATTTTGCGCCAGCGGTAACTCCGCGCCATGGGCGAAGGGTTGTTTGCCGGCGGGGAAATCGCAGCCGTGGCGCTGCGCCAGGGCGACGATCGCATCCCAGCCGATCTTTCCCAGCGCCAGCATGACGCGGACGCGCTTCAACGCCATCCATTCCCGGTCGAGATATTCGCGGCAGTTGGCGATCTCATCGGGCAGCGGTTTGTTCCCCGGCGGGGCGCATCGCACCGCCGCGCTGATGTACACGCCGCGAAGCGCCAGTCCATCGTCGCGATGAACCGACTGCGGCTGATTGGCCAGGCCCGCGCGATGAAGCGCCGCGAAAAGAAAATCCCCGCTGCGGTCGCCGGTGAAAACCCGCCCCGTGCGATTCGCTCCATGCGCCCCGGGCGCCAGGCCGACAATCCATATCCCGGCATCCGGATCGCCGAAGCCCGCAACCGGCTTGGCCCAATAATCCCAATCGGCAAACGCCCGGCGCTTTTCCCGTCCGATCAGGCGGCAGTATTCCCGCAACCGCGGGCAGCGCCGGCATCGAACGATCTGCCCGGTGAGCCGCGCCAGTGAATCCCCGCCCGATGAATCGGTCATGCGTTCAGTCCCCGCAGCCCGGCCTCCTGCCGCCGCTGATTCACTTCCATCCAAAGTTGTGCATCGGTCCGCAGAAAGCCGATCAACCGGCCCGTCGAAACGCCCAAAAGCTTCGCCCCGTCCGAGACGCTCCACCCGGCATATTCCAGCGCGTCAAGCGCCTTGCCCATCGCCGCGGGATAATCGGCGGACCGGGCTGACACTACCAGAATGGCGGGATCGGGCAGGGATGACAGATTGATCGGCTCCCGCACCCGCAGCGCGATTTTACGTCGCAGTCGATCCAACGCCGCCTGACGGTTGCGGTGTTGCGAGCGCGATTCGCCCGCCAGGGCCGACAACCCGGTCGGCCGATGAGTCAGCCGCACCGCCGAACTGGTTTTATTGCGTTTTTGGCCGCCTGGCCCAGGACCGCGGAATGTCTCAAGCCTACAATCTGCCAGGAGGTGTTTATCGGAGAGTTTTCGATAGCTGGTCATTTCGCCGGGATTGTAGCTTCCGGCACGATTATTGCTCGTATCTATATGCGGGCGCCAACTTCTGCGGTTTTACAGCGAGGTTGCACAATGCTTAAGCTCGACTCCGGAAATGTGCTTCTCAAACCATCAAATCGTCGCCAGTTAATGTCTTGGCTCAAACGGGCCATGCGTTTTGGCGAGCGATTGGGCAATCTGGCGATTTCCATCACCATGCATCGGGTCGGTCGGCTGGTGGAAGTCCGCGCCCACGTGGCCGATGGCAACGGGGTGATCGCTTTCCGTTCCCGCCAGGCCGACTGGCGAGATGCCGCCAGGCAACTCGTTCGCATGCTCACGGGCCACTTGCACGATCGCGGCATCCATCGGTTGACCGCCTGAGGGGTCGCGGTTGTGCGTTCGGCGGGGCGGGGTATCATCTGATCTCGCGGCGCTTCGGCGTCGCCGTCGATGACCGAGCCGCCGCCCATCGCTGCTTCCGCCCTGCATCGCTCTCGCCCGAATCGCGTTCAGATAATTGTCCTGATCTGCGTCCTTATCGTCGGGGTTTTCCTCCGCTTTAATCGAATCGGAAATCCCAGCCTCTGGATGGACGAAATGGTTTCCATCGAACTTGCGATGGGCCATCGCTCCGCGCACGATTTGTTCCCCGATTCCGTCATCCGAACCGATCAGCCCGATCCCTTAAATCTCGCCGCCGCCGCGCCGTGGTGGGACATCTGGAACCGCGTTCAAATCACGACGCATCCCCCGCTTTATTTCCTGCTCCTTCGATGGTGGATGGATCTTTTCGGCGCCGGCCCCGCCGCCACGCGCTGCCTCTCGGCAATTCTGTCCCTCGCGGGCATCGCGGTCTTCTTCGACGTATGCAGGCTTCTGCATGGCCCGCGAGTCGGCTTGCTCGCGGTGTGCCTGATGGCGCTGGCCATCGGCCAGCTCGATATCGCCCAGGAAGTGCGCAGCTATCCGCTTCTGATTCTTCTGGGCATGAGTTGCTGCGATGTGCTGGTGCGGATCGCTGTTTCCGGGGCGACGCTCCGACGACTGATCTTCCTTGCTTTCCTGCTGGCCTCGATGCTCCTCACCCACTATTTTGCCGCCGGCGCATTTTCTGCCATGGGGGTTTACGCGGTGATTCGGCTTTGCCGCCGCGACCGCCGCCGGACGCTCGCCGCTTTTTTCGCCGCCGCCGCCATTTCCGTCGCCGCCTGGGGATACCAGTGTTATCGCCAAATGCGCACGCTTCCCAATTTCGATCCCAGCTATCTTCGCGATTCAAGCCCCAACCATGCATCCCATGTGTTGCTTTGCATCGCCGAATTGCCGCTGAAATACTGCTTTGGCGAGGTTTTCGCGGAGCGTCTGCCCCTGGTCGCTCATGTCGTCGCCTCGGGCGTTGCCGTCGTGTTGATGCTTCGCCTGCGCCACCGGCCCGTTCTGCTTTTGTGGGTCTTGTGGAGTGTAGGGATCGTTCTGTTTGTTGCCGCGTTGGATTTGACGCATCATTCCCTCTTCTTGCAGTACGCCCGTTACACCGTGCTGGCCAGCCCCGCGCTCTATGCGATCCTCGCCAGCGTCCATTGGCCGAGATTCAAATACTTCGCTGATTTGTTCCCGCTCGCCGTCCTCGCATCGTTGGCCCTTACGGCCGGATTCCGGGCGCAACGCGGCGTTCCGGCCAAACAGGATTTTCAGCGTCTTTCCCAGATCGTTGATACTTACGCGGACCGGCATGAATTGTTGATCTTCTATAACGACAGCGGCTGGGTCTCTCCCGGCGTCTGGTACATGGGATACAAGTATTATTCCCCCGATTCAGCCCATCCCTGGGTCACGCTTCACCATGCGCCCGATTCGAATCTGCTCGGTCAGCTTGCGACACGCCGGACGTTCTGGCTTATCGGTCCAGCGCCGGAGATTTACGGCGCCGCTCTTTTTCCTCGCTGGCAACCCGACGTGGTTTGGCATACCACGGCCGGCGGCGTCTGTCTCATGCGAAATACCGCCCGGCCGGATTCTGTCCGTTGATCCCCGACCCTTGTATCATGGGTCCCCGAAACACGCCGGATTGGTGATGACTCAACCTTCCATCGTCCGCTCACCCTCCCGCGCCAAGTTGGCCATCCTTGCCGCCATTCTTCTCATCGCAGGTTGCCTTCGCTTTTATCATATCGCCGGACCCAGCCTGTGGATGGACGAACTTTGGTCCATCGAGATGTCCGTCGGCCGAGGCTCGCTCCACGATCATCTCCCCACCGGCGTCATTCAAACCGCTCCACTGAATCTGACGGATATTTCCACCGCCCCGGCCTGGCCGAAAATCTGGACTCACCTCAACGGCTACCCGCATCCTCCGCTTTACCTCGTCGCGCTTCGCTGGTGGATGGATCTGTTTGGAACCAGCCCCCTGGCCATCCGCTCGTTGTCGGCAATCCTTTCCATTGCCGCGATTGCCGTGCTCTTTGATCTTTGCCGGCTCCTCGGCCCGCCAAGGATCGCGCTTCTGGCCGCCGCCGTCATGGCGCTGGCCATCGGCCAACTTGATTTCGCGCAGGAGGCTAGGAGTTATCCGATGTTGATCCTGCTCAGTCTCGGCGCCGCCGACCTGCTGGTTCGAATCGAATTGTTCGGGATCAAACCGGCAAGGATGGTCGGCCTGCTGGTGCTTTGCTCGGCGGCGATCTTGACCCATTATCTGGCCGTCGGCGCGATGGTCGCCCTTGGCGCTTACGCGCTGATTCACTTGCGGGGCCGCGCCCGATGGGCGGCGGTCGGCGCATTGGCCGCCGCCGGAGTTCTGGTCTTGGCCGTCTGGGGATACCGGCTCCCCCGGCAGATTGCTTCCCTTCCCTCCGTTCATCCCCAATATCTTTCCGAACCAGCCGATCACCACGTCCGATCCACGCTCTTTCGCCTCATCGGTGTTCCGACCAGATTCCTCTTCGGCGATTCGCTCGCCGCGGATATGCCCTCCACCGTTCCCGTCGTTGTCGCCATCCTGGCATACGGTCTTCCGCTGGTGGGAAGCTTTCGCAATCGGCTGTCGCTTCTTTGGCTGCTTTGGATGCTGGGAACCATCGGATTGGCCGCGGTTACCGATCTGGTCCGAGGATCGATTTTGCTTGTTTACCTGCGCTACGCCATTCTCGGCGGTCCCGCTGTCTATGCGATTCTCGCCGCCATCAATTGGCCGAGACGTCCCGTCCTCGCCGATGCTGTGCCGCTTCTGATAATCGTTCTCCTTGCCGTCCTTGGTGGCCAACGCCCGTCCGGCGGCGTCGACTCCAAGGACGACTGGCGGCAACTCTCCGAGGACCTGAATCGCGCCGCAGCGTCCGATGATCTCTTAGTTTTCTGTGGAAACGATCCCTGGATTTCGCCGGGAACCTGGTACATGGCCTTGAATTACTATTTCCCCCAATCACGCCGCCCCTGGCTCGTCCTCAACCGGCCGGCCGACGCCGGTCTCCTTCATCAGCTCCGAACAAGAAATTCCGTTTGGGTCATAGGGAAATTTCCCGCCGCCGACGGCCCGCGGGTGTTGCCAGGCTGGCACCCGGTTGGACTGGAAATAACCACCGCCGGCGCATTTTGCCGCATGGAACCGAATTGATGAGCGATGCTCCCGCGAATCCCGCGCAGATTTCCCGAAGACATTGGGCGATCCTCGGCGTTATCCTGGCGGCCGCGGCGCTCTTGCGTTTTTATCAAATCGGCGGCCCCAGCCTGTGGAAAGACGAGATCTGGTCCGTCGAGATGGCCATGGGCCGCGGGTCCATTCACGATCAACTGCCACCCAACGTGATTCGCACCGATCAGCCGGACCTGACCGGCCTGGCCGGGGCCGCGCCGTGGTGGAGCATCTGCACGCATCTCGGCGGCGTGACGCATCCGCCCTTGTATTTCGTCGTGCTGCGAGGGTGGATCGATCTTTTCGGCACCGGGGCGGCGGCCACGCGATCGCTTTCGGCGATATTTTCCCTGGCGGCCATTTTCGTCTTTTTTGACGTCTGCCGATTTCTCCACGGACCCAGGATCGCACCGCTTGCCGCAGTCCTGATGGCCCTGGCCGTCGCGCAGATCGACTTCGCACAGGATGCGCGCGGCTACACGCTGCTGATTCTCCTCGGATTGTGCGCCGTCGACTTTCTCTTACGGATTGAATTGCAAGGCGTCACCGCCGCGCGCCTGGCGGGGCTGGCGATTTGCTTTGCCGCCGCCGCGCTGACCCATTACCTCGCCGCCGGGGCGCTGCCGGCCCTGGCCGCCTATGCCGCGATTCGCCTCCCCTCCCGTGCGCGCCGGCAAACTCTCGCCGCGCTCGCCGCCGGAGCCATCCTCACTCTCGCCGCCTGGATTCCCTTGTTCATCACGCAAACCCATACGCTCCCCTCGCTCGCCCCGACGTTTCTCCAGGAATACCGCGTCGCCGATCACGCCAAATTGACGCTCTTTCGCATCGTCGGCTTGCCGATCGAATTTCTGCTCGGCGAAAGCGGCGGTGAATCCCTCGCCCGCCGCGCGCCCAATCTCGTCCTGGCGGTTTTCCTCCTGACCGTGGCATTGCCGATTCTGCGCCTTGGCCATCGCCGCGATCTGCTGCTCTGGTCGCTCTGGACAATCGGCATCATCGGCTTCGTGGCCGTCCTCGATCTGGCCCATCAAACCACCCTGGTCGGATATCCGCGCTACACCATCCTGGCCAGTCCGGCGATTTATGCCGTCATCGCGGCGTTCGATTGGCCCCGGCGCAAAGTCTTGCGCGACGTCCTGGCCATCGCATTTATCGCCGCGACCGCCGTCGCCGTCCTCAGCCGCGTCGACACGGGCGTCGCACCGCTGGAGGATTGGCGCAAACTCGCCCACGACCTCGACGCCAACGCCGCCCCCGACGACCTGTTTGTCTTCACCAACCCCGATCCCTGGGTTTCGCCCGGAACGTGGTACATGGG
>Ga0187867_10004426_pt1 | contig 10878 bp, 8 predicted proteins | sample June2016WEW_13_1_FD_132976 | JGI IMG/M metagenome (GOLD analysis project Ga0187867, IMG submission 132976) | Peatland microbial communities from SPRUCE experiment site at the Marcell Experimental Forest, Minnesota, USA - June2016WEW_13_10 | ecosystem: Environmental > Terrestrial > Soil >... | reverse complement strand
GTGCATGTTCTTCAGAATTGCGGTGTCGCAACCCAAAAGGTCTGTGGCAGCAGGATTAAAATCAATCAACCGGCCTTCGCGATCTGCTACGAAAATGGCCAAAGGTGCCGATTCGATGTAAGAGCGAAACTTGGTCTCGCTCTCCTTTAAAGCTTCCTGCGCCCGCTTGCGCTCAGTGATATCTTCTATGAATCCCGAGTAATGAAGCGTTTCTCCATCCGGCCCGGCAACACGGCGGGAACTGAGCGATACCCAGATCCTGGTCTTATCTTTACGATAGTATTCGCATTCATAGTTAAGGACCACACCGTTTTGTTCGAGCAGCCGGATATAATCCAGGCGCTGGCTCGGGTTTACCCATACCTGATGTGCCGAGTCTGTGATTGTGGATATGAGATCCTCGGTTGAGTCGTAGCCAAGAATTTTCGCCAGGGCGGGATTGGAAGTGAGGTTGTTCCCTTCCGGCGAGGTTTCATAGATACCTTCCAGGGCATTTTCGAAGATGCCGCGATATTTCTCCTCAGCAATCCTCAAATTCTCCCGGCTTTTCCAGAGTTCCTCCTCGGCCGTCCTGCGTTCAGTGACGTCAATGTGCACGCCAACTGCTCTGAGGGGCCGTCCTTCCTCGTCCCTCCTGATTACCCTGCCTCTGAAAAGGAGCCATCTCCACTCTTTGGACTTTGCTAAAACCCTTTGTTCTGTTTCATAGAGTAAAGTCCTCCCTTCGAGATGATCCTCGATAGCACTCTTCACCCGTTCCTTATCATCAGGATGGATCAATCTTAACCACGATCGGGCTGAATTATCGATCTCTCCCGCAGCATAACCGAGCATTTCAGCCCAGTGCCTGAAATAGGTTACTTGTCCTTTTGGGATGTTCCAGTCCCATGCCCCCAGATTTGAGCCGTCAAGACTCAGGCGAAACCTCTCCTCACGGTCCCTCAGCGCCGCCTCTGCTCGCTTTCGCTCTAGCAGGCTTGCAATCCTATCGCCGATCATTGTCAGCCGCAGAACATCGTCGTCTGACCATACGTTAGGATGAGAATGAGTCTCTACCCCGATGCAGCCGGCGATCTGCCCGGTGACATTTCGGAAGGGCAAGATCAGGACAGAGGCGGTACCTTCCTCCTGATGATAGAGACGCTCGGGCAGAGCTCCGGGAGGGTAATCGTCCGTGGAATTTATCCGAACGGTCTCCCCGGCAAGTATTCTGTCCTCACCCCAAGGCATCGTTCCCATGGGACGTGCCTGGTATTTGTGGACCCTCGGTGAAACATGTGGTCCACACCATTCATGGGTAACACTCCAAGTGGTGCTGTCCGGCGAGATTATTATGACGTAAGCATGATCAGCACCAATGAATTGAGCTATCGAGTCCAAACCTTTCACCACAATCGTGTCAATATCGTCGAGAGCGCAAGCGGCAAAGTGGCCCAGGACCTGTGTCATCATCTCATCGAAGTCAACGAGCCGCCGGAGTATTTTCTCAACACGCTTGCGATCTTCTATCTCGCGCCTTAGCTGCTCGTTTGCTAAAGAAAGCTCGGAGGTGCGCTCCGCAACCCGATCTTCCGATTCGGCATGAGCACGCTTCAATTCTTCCTCGGCGTGCCTGGAGCTTGAGATGTCGCTTATGGAAGTCCTGACAAAGCTATTACCGCTTGCATCCTCAATGAATATGCTATCGAGCCTTGCGAAAACCCCATCAGATTTTCTTGGACTCAGCTTCACTTCGCAGGTCTGCCGTTCCCTGGTCTTTAAGACCTTCGCCAGATGCAAGTGAAATACATCCCTGTCGCCCTTACGAAGGTACAAAGAAAAAGGCTTGTTGATGAGGATGGCTCTTTCCGTGCTCAGTTGCTTTGCAGCAGTTAGATTCGCTTCAACTATCACGCGTTGCTGATCGAATGTCAGATAACCGACGGGAGAAAAGTCATAAAGGTCTGCATATCGCATGCGGGATTCTTCGATCTCTGCCTGCGCGCTTCGAAGTTCCTCGTTTTGCATCTCGAGCTCAACCTGATGGACTTGAAGCTCGTGGATCAACTGGCGCATATCCTGACTGGAGCACTCGCAGGAGGAATCTTCAACCGAATTCAATGCTCCTTCGGCCTTGCTTCGCAGATCTTTGCTTGATGGCTTTTCCTGTTTCATGAACAAAACTACCTCGTTTCGGCTTTCATGAATACAAAGCCCCGGCCATAAATATCGGGGTTCTTTCGTCCGCTCAGCTTGCATCGCTCAAAGGCTGCCTTTCAGCTCTTCCACAGCCCTCTCGCATTCAGCCTCCGATCTCTTGAGAGCCTTCCAGACAAAGGAAATCAAATCAGTCTGACTTCCGCACGAGAGGCGGTAATGACAATAGCTGCAAGCCTACTCGTGCTGGAGTGATGCGCTTATCGAAGTATTATAGAACCATACTGGAGAAGGAATAAGATTATCAACTTCGGCTTTCGACCTGACTTTCGCGCTGTTTCAAAAGCGTCGAACTTGCGCCGCCTGCTTTGCATGGATCATCTGCTCTTCATTCAGCTTTGTGATAGCGGTGTATTTGGCTTCCTTGTAAAAGATGTTAAAGAGAAAAGCGCATGCACCAGCAAATAGAATTGTAAGGGCGATAAATGCTCTTTTCTTCACTGCTAAATCTCCCGCTAATTATAGCCCTGATTCATTCTTGTGACGTAGAGGATTCTGCGGGAACTGGCGGCACGGGGAAGCCGGTGCAGTAAGCATAGAAAAGAAGGGCTGTCATCATGCCCGGTTCGTTGGGCGGCTGTCCCCGATCGTTCCCCTAGTATGATTCATATATCATTGAGGAGTCAAGCTGCTCCACCACATCTAAAATTAAATGCGTCAAGTGTCGCTCGGGGAGCCAGCCCATCAACGATGGCGCGAGCAGCAGCATTTGCTTTCGGTCGAAAGGATTTGAATGTCTGCCTTCTTTATCTGAGATATCCCGCAGCCTGTGGGACAACAGCAATCCACACAGTCACCGCCGGTTACAGATGATTATCCTGTAGATCATTGACCAACCGTTGAAACTCTTTGGACTTTGTCAGGATGCGTCGTGCTGCATCGCGGAGTTTGTCCACCTCTTCGGGTTGCAGCACAAATGAGGTGGGAAGCTGTTTGAAGTAATGGCGTTCAGCCTCATCGTCCAAAGCATCAAACTTCACTTCCACCAAATAGAACTCCATATCGCCGCAGGAGCCTGGTTCGGTGGTGATTTTCGACGATCCGCAGCGTCCTTTCCGAATTTCATCGGCCCAGCGATGGAAGCTTTCGCTAAGGAGCGCCATTGTGTCCGTGTTGTAGCGGGCAATGGCTATTGAGGAGTATGAGGCAAGCTTTACGCCGAAGGGGGGATTGGTCTCGAAACGATCCCATTTGGTGTCGATTTCGGTTTCTGCATTCACCACCACAAAGACAATTTTGTGCACGTTTGTCAAGTTGGCGTATTTCAAAGTGGTCCAGGGGTCGCCCATCAGCGTGACGCGTTCGAGAACGGCCCTTAGGCCGAGATTGTCCGCAACCCCCCCGTCAACGAGGTGGAAGTACGGTTTCTTTTGCGAATCCAGGAATGGAAGCATGTTATTGGCAAGATCAAACCGGCGCGACGTAACGTCCCTTGGGGGCTGCATGGCCTCCGCGAGTGCCGGGGGCAACTGATAACCACACGTGCCGGCGTAGTTCCGCAAGGTCACCGGGCTCAGCAATACGGGTACTGCAGAGGAGGCGGCGCATGCACGGGCTACGGAGAAAGAGCAAAGGTCCGAGCAGATCGCGTCGAAGGGATCTTGAATAAAGGAAAACCGTGTTCCAAGTGTCATATCCGTCGCGTTGATGACGACCATCGGTCCCCCATGGGCCAGGATGTCACCAAAAGTTCCGTGATCGAATACATACTTGTCATAGTAGTCCGCTGCAAGATCGCTGCGACCATAGTAGGGGGAAGCGAACTTCGCCCAATTGACAGGGTTGAAGAGTGTCCCCCGGATGAGCTCACCCTGAATGTTCTTCTTCAAAAAACGGGACTCGAAATCTTCAAAGATGCGATCTCCGAAAAGCCCGTAGTAGGCCGCCGTAAAACTTCCGCCGGAAACGCCTGAGATAAAGTCCACTTCGTCGAGCATACGCTTCTTGCTGCCGTGGATGGAGATCTCCGTGTCCCTCAGGGCTTCGAGTACGCCGTAGGAAAAAGCAGCGGCCCGTGTCCCTCCTCCGGAGAAGGTGAGCATGACCAACATGTCGTTATTAGTTCCCATATGTTTGAAGTTCTTGGCGCGATATCCCCCCTGGGGGTCCGATTGCTTCAAGGGTTGGTTGATGGGATAATGAGCGCAGCCGGTCGCCGCGACGAGGAAGACCATTCCGCAGATCCAGGGCAGGAACCGAACGCAACCCCGGAGTGGAAAACTCACAGACGTTGGATGTGCCGCAGTCCAATCCATTCGCAACCTCCTTGTGTGGGTTTTGCAAGTCTTAGAACATCAGAAAAGTGCAGCCGGCTTCAACCATAAGTAACCGTCACCGGGGCGTTTATGCGTGTCCAGGTCCTCCAGCCGCTCCACCGCTTGCCGGAGATATGGGCCGGTTGGACTCTTTGTCCGCGGTCGTACTGCAGCTACAGGTCGAGCGAATCGCGGCGTTGTATTTCAGCTCCTAACGATCGCCTATGGCGAACCGGTTGAGCGGATTTGCAGCCTGGAATCGGTCTTTGTCATACGTGATGACGACCGGAAGACGTTGACGGACGGCAGTTCGATCTTCGCAAAATGCATAGCCAGGGTGGATGGACGATCTTTGTATCTTTGTAGAAATAATCATAAATGATCCCAGCCGCAAGAACTGTTTGCCAAAAACTGGATCGGCCTGCCGTGCCGTATGGATTTTCATTTACGATTGAATGATAAAAAGACAATGATGGGACGCCGGTACGTTGGGATTCTGCAAAAGGTGGGGTGACAACGGCAGCCAGTGTCTTTCTTTCCACACTTTATCAGAAATATGGGATTTTATTGCGTAGTACAGGGGGGGCCAATGCTGTTGACTTAAGGTGGTTCAAGGTTTTGTGGGGCTTTCCAGCCTGCTTGGCAGGCTGGAAAGCCCGCCCCACATCTGATTCAGTTTATTCTTAAGTCAACAGCATTGCCTGGGTCGGCCTCCCATCGAGATCTTTGACAGATGCTGCGCTAGTTCCATGCAGTTGTGGGCTTCTCTTCATAACCGGCCAATAGAAGATGCAGGTCATCAGCACTGAGTTGTCGCACCTGGTCGGGCTGCCATCCGTACTTGTCAATAAGATACCGATGAACGGCCTGCATTCCCTTCAAACCCACATAGCCTTCCTTTTTCGCCATATGATCGCCTATTTTTTCAAATAGCGTTTGCTCCATATCCCGGCTCCTTTCAAATATGATCATGGATTTCCGTTCATACCGAACGTCATCCTTCTACAGAAGTTAATCACTCGAATATTCAGCGAAACTGTTGTAAATTCGAATTGGAATCTGAATTTACGGCTGGCAGTTGTCCGCCGCAATCGCACAGGAGCTAACCAAAGATATCACGGGTAAGGCATTCCGAATGAACCCTCACGGGCGCTTCGGTGATGATCTTCCAGTAACGGCCGGCAACTATCCGGCGGCGAAAAGGGCCTGCAATAAGTTTTCCGAGACAGTACGGAAAAGCAATATCGATCTCCGGCATTCTTCCTCCGATTTCCGTTGGACATCCATGCCCGCTGTGATGTAAACCAGTGGCGGTTAATTCAATCAAAATGTCAGTCGGATTTATAAAGGAGGCTTAATGGAAAGGACGCTTTCGATAATCAAACCGGACGGTGTGGCCAAGGGGGTAACAGGGGAGGTTGTGAGGCGCTTCGAACAGGCCGGTATAAGAATTTGCGCGATGAAAATGGTCCGGCTCACTCCGGATCAGGCCGGGATGTTTTACGCGGTCCACAGGGAACGGCCGTTTTACAGCTCGCTCACCGAGTTCATGACGTCCGGACCGATCGTTGCGATGGTACTCACGGGTGAAAACGTCATCCAGAGGAACCGGGAGCTGATGGGGGCCACTAACCCGAAAGATGCCGCACCGGGTACGATCAGGCGTGACTTTGCCAGCGATGTCGAAAGAAACATCGTCCATGGTTCGGACGGCCCGGAGACGGCCGCTCAAGAAATAAAGTTTTTCTTCAACGATCTCGAAATCCAGTACTAAAAAAAGGCGGTAGAAACACGCATAGAGAGGTTTACAAATGAAAGACCGGGGTCAAAGAGAGAGACTGGTAGCCGCCGCAGCCGTGGCAGGACTTCTTTTCGGGATCTGTGGCTGCACTTCATTGCAAACGACCGAGAGTGTACAACAGCCCATGGCCGCCATGGCTCAGGAAAAGCTCCAGGCGCCTGCCGCGGCTCCTGCCGTGTTTGTAAATGCTCCCTACATACCTGCGCCAAACAGCATCGATCTGTGCGGAGAGCCGGTCCCCCTTAACAGGCAGGATGTATATGAGCGTTTCGACAAGGAATTCACTCTGGTCGTCTATAATCATGCCCAGGTCTATCTCTGGCTCAAAAGGATGGAGCGCTATTTTCCGACAATCGAGGAGCGGCTCCGCTACTATAATTTGCCTGACGACTTGAAATACGTAGCTATTGTGGAAAGCGACCTGCTTCCGAATGCGTGCTCTCCCAAGGGAGCGGCCGGACCATGGCAGTTCATGCCGAGCACGGGATCGGCTTACGGGCTGGACCAAAGAGGATCGGTCGATAAAAGGTACGATTTTGAACGCTCGACCGACAGTGCTTTCCTCCTGTTAAACGACCTCTATAAGAAATACAATAGCTGGTCTCTGGCCATTGCGGCCTATAACTGCGGGGATAGGCGCATCCTTGAGCAATCTCACATGCAGGGCGTACGGGACTACTATGATATGAAGCTTCCGCAGGAAACCGAGCGCTACGTATTTCGAATCCTTGCGGTAAAGGCAGTGCTGAGCAATCCCAACCAGTACGGCTACGACCTGCCAAAAGGGTGGGGATACCAGGAACTCAAGCTGGACCGGGTGAACGTCTCGCTGTCCAGGCCTGTGCCGATTCAGACGATCGCCAGCGCGGCAGGTACGACATACAGGGAAATCAAGAACCTAAACCCGGTTTTTCGCTCAGACGATATCCCCGCCGGCAATCATGAAATCAAGCTGCCGTTGGGGACCGGCAAGGTGTTCGAACTGAACTTCAGGTACGCCAACTCCGCCCCCGCAGATGCTGCAAGCCCGGAAAGCCCCACGGCACAGAGGCCGGATGCACCGGTTCCTTCTGCCCCGGCCGTTAAGGCCGCGCCGGCTGCAAAGGCAAGGTCTGCAGGGCAGCCGCAGAAAACCCGGGAGAAGGTCTATCAGGTCAAGAAAGGGGATACCCTTTCTGCCATTGCCAAGCGTCACAACTTAAGCGCGCATGAATTGAAAACAGCCAATAAGCTGAAATCAGACGACCTGACCCCGGGACAGAAATTGCGGATTCCTTGAGCCGGCGTGTTCCTCCCGGCCGTTAGGTATTCATACTTTCCATTTCAACATTCATGGGTTAGAAACATGCGTAAATCGGCTTCAAACCACATCGCGGAGCGTAGAGACGGCAGCCAGAGCCTGCCCCGGACCTGATCCGGGGGGCTCGATCCGGGGATGGGCACTAAAACCTTCGGTGGCACCTGCGAAGCCGCATTAGGGCTGCTCCTCTGAAGCAACCTGGTATTAGCCGCGCCGGGGCGGAGCCCTTTCATCTCTTCCGGCCGGCAAATGGTGGCCCGTTCAGCAGCATTAGAGTTAGGGGAACAGGATGAGACGAACCGGTTTGCTTTATGACGAAAGATTCCTGCTGCACAAAACCGGGCCGGGGCACCCGGAAACTCCCGACAGGCTGATAGTTCTGCAGCGCGCTCTCGAGGAGGCCGGCCTTCTCCCGAAACTTATCCCCATTCCAGCCACTCCCTCCAAAATGAAGTGGATCGAGACGGTCCATGCGCCCAAGTATATATACAGGTTGGAGGAAGCCTGTATCCTCGATCTTGGCGAACTGGACAGCGCCGACAACCAGATATGCCCCCAAACCTACGAGACGGCCCTGCTCGCTGTCGGCGGCATTCTCAACGCAATCGATATGCTGATGGAGGGTAAGATCGATAATGCCTTCTGCGCGGTGCGTCCGCCCGGCCACCACGCCGAAACTAATAAAGCGCTCGGCTTTTGCTATTTCAATAATGTCGCAATCGCGGCCAGGTATCTGCAAGTCCAGTGGAAAGTAGGGCGAATCGGGATCGTCGATTTCGACGTTCACCATGGCAACGGAACGCAGCACATATTCGAGGAGGACTCGGAAGTCTTCTATTACTCAATACACGAACATCCATCGTTCGCATATCCTGGCACGGGCCGCGAATTCGAAAAGGGTTCAGGTCCCGGTCTCGGAACGACCCTGAATTCTACTGTCCTTCCCGGGCAGGGGGATGAAGTATACAAGGAAAAGATAGTGCAGGACCTGATGCCTGCGTTCGGTGAATTCAAGCCCGAAGTGATTCTTGTTTCCGCGGGTTTTGACGCACACGCCGAAGATGACATGTCTGACACCAAGCTCTCGACCGAAGGTTTTTCCTGGATGATGCAAAAGGTTTTTCAAATGGCCGGCCAGTATTCCGGCGGCCGTATTATTTCCGTCCTCGAAGGGGGGTATTCACTCGCAGCGCTTCCAGAATTGATCACAGATCATATTCGGATACTTCTGGACTTAGAGCATTCAGACTAACTTTGAAGGGGGCCTCATGTTCATCGACAAATCCATGACCAAGGATGTTGTAACTGTTAGCCCGGAGACACCAGTACTAGCAGCGCAGACCTTAATGGCTCAGAAAAATATCAGGCACCTTCCGGTAGTTGTCGAAAATGACTTCCTGGTCGGAATTGTTTCCGACCGGGACATAAGAAGCGCCATGCCTTCGACAGTTCTGTCCGAAACCGAAAAAGCGGCCGAAGAAAAGCGTCTGACCGCCATTAAGGTCAAAGACATAATGACCCGCAACCCCGTCACTATATCCCCCACCCAGACGCTCGAAGATGCGCTCATTATGATGCAGAACTGTAAAGTGGGCGCCTTCCCGGTTGTCGATCAGGTTGGAAAGCTCAAGGGAATGATATCCGTGAGGGACCTGATGCGGGCGTTCGTAAACGTGCTCGGGCTGGAGGAGCCCGGCGCTCTTCTCGGAATAGTTGTCGAAGATAAACTCGGGCAGATGAAAATAGTCGTCGACGCCATAACGGAACAGCGCGTTTCGTTCGGCAGCATCCTGGTGGCACGCGTGTGGGAGGAGGGCAAAAGGGCCGTTTTTCCCTATCTTCTGACGAACAACCCTTCAAAAGTAAAAAACCGGCTCCGGGAACTGGGCTTCACGCTGCTCGACCCGATGGAATGGTACCTGGACCAACTGCCGAAGAAGTAAAGACCGTCCGGCCCCCGAATGTTTCTCTTTATTTCCGATCCGCGCTGTGCAGGTAACTCTACGCCCCGCGAGGGGCCTCGGCAAGGTGGACCCTGCCACAGATTAAATCCCCAGCGCGGCTTCTTCCTGCCGGATTCTTTTTTTGAGGACGAAGATATTTGCAAAGCCAAGGATGAGTGCTGTTATCCAGCAGCCGAAAAGGGCCGGATAGATGAAAATCTCCAGCACAACGACGGCATAATTTGGGTGCTTGAAAAGGAGGTAGGGGCCCGCGCGAACAAGTTCGGCCCCGGGGACCGCGATTATCTTCGTGTTCCAGGATCGTCCGAGGCTGAGGATGCACCAATAACGCCAGGCCTGACATAACAGGAACACCAAAACGGCCGATGCCGGAGATACGAGGAGTTTTGCATCCCTTGCGGCCACTTCAATGCCGAATGAAAAAAACCAGCACACATGAAAGCCGATCAGAAGCCTCGTAAATGCAGCACCATATTCCTCGCCCCCGAGTTTCTTAATACCGGTTTCGTTTCGCCTGGCAATAACCTGCTCGAGGCCCCGCTCGGCGGCTAAAATGATAAGGAATATATGAGCCGAGCTAAATGCCATTTCGACTCCTGTCAGTTGCCGGCTACCGCCTGCTTCAGCCCCAGCCTCGCGCCGGCGGGTGTATGGCAGCCTTGTGGGCCCAGTGCACGAATCGTAGCTTAGCCCCTTGCGGGCGTTCTTTCGGGGACACTGCCTGCAGCCCGGCCGCCGTTCTCACATCTGCCCAGAAAAACCTCGGAAGAAAACCCTGGACCAAGCGCAGTGCTCAGTATTAAGGCGCCCGTTCGGAACCGGTTCGAATCGAGAAAGTGCCTCAGAACGAAATAGACGGTGGCGCTTGACATGTTTCCGAACTTCGCAAGCACCTCCTGCATGCTCTCAAGCTTATCCTCTTCGATTCCGAGGGCGTCCCGATAAGCCTCTATGACCTTTTGCCCCCCGGGATGGGCCAGCAAGTGAGCGATGTCAGCAGGCTCAAGACCCTGTTTTTGTAAAAAAGCCAGGATTGCAGGCCGCGCCGCGCTGGAGACAACCGCCGGAATCGAGCGCGAAAAGACTACTTTCAGCCCTTTTTCAACGATTTGCCAACCCATGATGTCCAGAGTGTCCGGCCAGGTCACAGAAGAGGCGGATTCAACGGAAATCCTGCGCACCCAGTTATCCTGAAGGGAATCTCCGGCCAGGACCACTGCGCCGCAGCCGTCGGCAAACAGTGAAGATGCAACGAAATTGCTCTTGGACATATCCCCGCGGATAAAAGTCAGGCCGCACAGCTCGAGGGCCACCACGAGCGCAATCCTGTCCGGATAGGCCCTGAGCCAGTCGGCCGCCCTG
>Ga0187867_10004420_pt1 | contig 10887 bp, 6 predicted proteins | sample June2016WEW_13_1_FD_132976 | JGI IMG/M metagenome (GOLD analysis project Ga0187867, IMG submission 132976) | Peatland microbial communities from SPRUCE experiment site at the Marcell Experimental Forest, Minnesota, USA - June2016WEW_13_10 | ecosystem: Environmental > Terrestrial > Soil >... | reverse complement strand
TTGACTCGCGGCGGTGGTAGCACCGCCAGCACCGCCACGGCCCTATCGCCTGGCTCCGCAACCGTGGGGGCGCCGCACTAGGACCGTGCCTGCTACCTTTCATTTTCGCCGATGGATGCTGGCGCTCGCCGCGCTGGTCCTGGCGTTGGGATCGATCGTTCCGGCGCGCGCGCAAACTCTCGTTTGTAATGTATCCGCCTCAGTCACCCCCACCCTTCGTCACGAAGGGTTCACTGAACTGACGGGCGATATTGTACTGACTTGTGTCGGGGGTCCAAATTCCTCGCCGACGCCGACGGGCAGTCCTATACCGCAGGCCAACATCACCGTGACGCTCGGCACGACCGTGACCAGCCGCATTCTTTCCGGGACGGCGACGGAAGCGTTGTTGCTCGTTGACGATCCCAGCCCGGCGAATCAGGATCCTTGCCTTTCGCCCACTAACCCGGCGGTAAATTGCCAGGTGATAGGCGACGGCGGGCAGACCTTTAACCAACCAGGCAGGTACAACGTATTTCAAGCCATCCAGGGCGGCACAGCGAACTCGCTCACTTTCCTGGGAGTGCCGATCGACCCTGCCGCGGCTGCGGTTGCACCCATCCCCCGCACGTATCGCATCACCAACGTCCGCATCGACGCAACTTCGCTTGCGGCCGGATCGTCCGTGTCCGCCTTCGTGACGGTCAGCCCCACTACAGCCATGGCGATCAACAACCAGGTTAGTGTGGGGTTGGTTTCCGACGGATTGACTACCAGTACCTCGTCGACAAACCCGCCCTTCCAGCAGTGCGTGGCCTACCCTACGACCAAAGTGGGAGCGGTGACATTTACGGAAGACTTCGCGGCTGCGTTCAAGGTAGCGGGAGCGAGCGGCCAGAATACGCCGGGGACAGTCTACAACACCGAGAGCGGGCTGGAGATAGCGGTTACCGGCGGCACATCGGGCGTGGCCAATACCGGGACAAGGCTGCAAACGACGATAAGCAATATACCGTCGGGCGTCACGATCTACGTGGACAACTGGGCGCGGTCGCCGGCTTCGCCGATGGATGCCAGTCTGGCCCCGGGGCCGGGCACCCCCGCCGATCCGGGGAAGAATACGGTAACTGCGGTAACCAACGGTACTCAAAACAGTGTGACCGTGGTCTGGGAGGTAACTACCGCGGATACTGCGGCGATCGATTCCCTGGCGTTCAACATCTACGCCTCGTCTACCGGCGTCGGCCCGCCAAATGTGACTACCACGGCGTTGAGCGGGTTCAGTCCGCAGCTACCTGCCTATTCTAGCGCCGGCGCGATTCCGGAGTTTTCCTCCACGGTGAACGCGCCGGCGGGGCCGACCCCTCTGTTCACGCTTTCGCCTTGCCCGGTGATCGGCGGGCAAGTCACCTCATCCGGGAGCGATTTGAGCGGGGTCACGCTGACTCTGAGCGGATCGCAGAGCGGATCTACGGTCACCAACGGCTCGGGCAGCTACTCGTTCACGCTTCCCGGCGGCAACTACACGGTGACGCCGTCGCTGAACGGATACACGTTCAACCCGCCCAGCCAGACCTTCAATAACCTAAGCGTGAATGAAACGGCGAATTTCACCGCCACTGCAGCCGCCCCGGTTATTACGAGCAACTCGCCGTTGCCGGCGGGCACGGTTGGGGCCGGTTATTCGCAGACTCTGACGGTCACTGGTGGAACTGCGCCCTACACCTGGACGGTAACCGCGGGAGCCTTGCCTGCCGGCCTGACCTTGAATCCGGCTACCGGGCAAATCGGCGGCACACCCACCGCGGCGGGTACTTCCAGTTTCACCATTCAGGTCGGCGACAGCCACGGGCTGACGGCCACCAAACCTCTTTCTCTGTCAATCGCTGTGGCTTTCGCCATTACCACCGGCTCGCCGCTGCCAGCCGGCACGGTTTCCGCGCCGTACGCGCAGACGTTGCAAGCTACGGGCGGGCCGGCGCCTTACATCTGGGCGCTGAGCCAAGGGTCGCTGCCAGCGGGGTTATTGTTGAACCAAGCCACCGGCGTCATCAGCGGGACGCCCACCGCCAGCGGCGCCGTCAACTTCGCCGTCCAAGCCACGGATGCGAAACGGGTGACGGCGACGGCGCTTTTCGCTCTTACGATCAACCCGGCGGTTACAATAACTAACACCACGCTGCCGAACTGCACAGTGGGAGCGAGTTGCCCGCAGGCCGTTTCGTTGAGCGGCGGAACGGCGCCCTATACTTACACCGTAAGCGCCGGCGCGTTGCCGGCAGGGCTGTCGCTGAATTCAACCACCGGCCAGATCGCCGGTACCCCGACAGCCAGCGGAGTTGCCAGCTTTACGATCCTGGTCACCGATATCAATGGGGCAGAGGCCTCCCAGCAGTACAGTCTCACGGTCAACCCGCCACCGGCGATCACCACGGCGTCGCCCCTGACGGGGGGCACCGTAAGCAGCAACTATACGGTGACGGTGCAGGCTACTGGCGGCACGCCGCCATATACCTGGTCGGTCAGTGCCGGTGCGCTGCCCGCCGGGATCACCCTGAATGCGGCGACCGGCCAGGTCGGCGGCAAACCTACGGCGACTGGCGCGGCAAACTTTACCATTCAGGTTACCGACGCCAACGGAGCGGCTGCCAGCGCACCGTTTACGCTTACGATCACGGGGAATCCCGCCATCACCACCAACACACTGCCGGTTCCATCGCTTGGCGCGGCCTATTCCGTGCAACTCGCGGCCACGGGAACTGCGCCTCCCTTTACGTGGTCCGTCAGCGTGGGATCTCTGCCTGCCGGCCTGACGCTCAGCGCCGGCGGGCTGCTTTCCGGTACACCGGCCGCGCCCGGCACCTTTGCCTTTACCGTGCTGTTGACCGATGCATCCAACAACACCGCGTCTATGGCGGAGTCCCTGACGGTCCCGCAGGTTCCGCTCACGCTGAACGTTCAGGCGCCATCGGGCCCGGCGCTGCCCCAGCAACAGCTCCCCATCACGTTGACACTGCCGCAGGCGTATCCGGTGGATCTAGCCGGAGCACTCACCTTGCAGTTTACGCCCAACCCGGCGGCGCCAGTTGTGGATCCAGCGATCCAGTTCAGCAACGGCAGCGGCACCGTGGCGTTCCAGATTCCAGCCGGTCAGACCAGCGCCGTTTTCACGCAGTCGCCCCTGGCGATGCAGACAGGCACCGTGGCGGGATCCATTGTCTTGACCGCGAGTGCGACCGCCGGTGGCGTTCCGGTGACTCTATCCAACAACCCTGCGGTGACCGTCGACTTGCCGCAGCAAGCGCCGGCGATCCTCAGCGTCTCGATTCAACAGTCGTCGTCGGGGTTCAGCGTCGCGGTGACAGGCTATTCGAATACCCGGGAGATCGTGCAAGCGACCTTCACCTTCACCCCCGCATCGGGTAGCCAGATCCAGAGCACGACCTTTACGCTTACAGACGTCAGCACTGCGTTCCAAAGTTGGTATGGGTCCGCCGCCTCCGACGCATTCGGAAGCCAGTTCCTGTATACGCAGCCGTTCACAATAACCACCGGCAGCGCCAGTGCCTTGCAGTCTGTCAGCGTAACGCTGACGAATTCCCAGGGCGCATCCTCGGCAATGTCGGCGAACTTCTAAATCGAAAACATCGCACAATTTGTCCCGGCTGCCTTATTCCTCCTGCATGCAGCAGGCGAGCAGGAGGAAATGTTGGTCTGGCTCGCGGCTCGGTAGGCGACTGGCTCTTGAGAGGGTTTGACCCCCTCAATCGGAGATCGTGGCGATGCGCAATCCACCGCGATCGGTCCGGGGAGTGGCACAAGGTAGCGGTTCAGGCACGGATGAACTGGTATGAAGGCATTAGTCCGGCACGCGGATGCAGGGTGGGAGAAGTTGAAAGCCCTGGTGCTGGATAGTGTCACCTCTGGGCACACCCGGCGGGCCTATATATCCGCTCTAGACAATTTCTTGGATTAGTATCGCGCCGCATCCCCCGGGCCTCTATCCAAGGCTTTAGTGCACGCGTATAAAGCCCACCTGGAGGCGGCGCCGTTCGGCCTCCACCACCAACGTGCGCCTCTGCGCGTTGCGAAAACTGGTCGCGGAGGCGGCCGACAACGGGCTGCTTCCCTGGAATTGGCGGCCGCCGTCGCGCGGGTGCGCGCTGTGCACCGGCGCGGCGTGCGCCTGGGAATTGGCTGGACCGCCGCCAGGCGGAGAGCTTGATACAGGCCCCCCATGCGGGACCGCGCCGTTCCGAAGCCGTCGGGTCGACCTTCCCAGCTCCAGCAGCGCGAGCAGAGATGGGTGATTGTGGATCTCCTAGGCAAGCATGGCCGGGTCCGCTCGTGCCCATGCCGAGTTGGGCGAAAGCGGCCATCGACGCATGGAGTAAGGCGGCGGGAATTCATAGCGGGCGGGTCTTTCGGCCCATCAATCGCGGGGGACGGCTCGACCCACGCATCGCTCACCGGCAAGTCGATTTGGTGGAACCTGCGCCAGTACACGGCCGGGCTTGGATTGACGAACCTGGCCCCGCATGACCTGCGCTGGTCGCATGCGAAACTGGCGCACCAGGGCCACGCTTCCATCGAGCAGATCCAAATGTCGCTGGGCCACGCTTCAATCCAAACCGCCGAGCGCTACCTGGGCGTGAAGCAGGATCTCGGCGATGGACCATGCGACCATTTGGGGCTCAACCTGAACCCGCGGACCTAAGAAGAGAGAGGCGCGGCATAGGAATCGACGTGGATCGACGCGGGCGGATGCGTTTGATAATCCGGGTTACCGGGCACGCACGCTCCCGGCGCCGCATGTGTTGGGGATGCCGCGGCCTTCTGTGCCTCCATAGGAATGACGCCCTTGCGGATCTCGCCTTGCACGTCCGCGAAACAGGCAGCCAATTAGGTCATCCATCTGAACGACTATCCTGGGAACCCACCGCGAGTAAGCATCACCGGCCGAGGTCGAGTCTATCCAGGTGACGGTGTCGCACCACTCACCCAAATCCTCTCGGATTTGCAGCGTGTGGCACCCGGCGTGGTCGTATCGCTCGAACTTTTCAATTCGGCTATTGGAAAGGCGATCCATTGGACACCGCTAGAGCCGGATTAGCCAAGATGAAGGCGGCTGCGCGATGGGCCGCCGGTATGGTAGACGCGGGAGCAAGGTCAGGATCAGTGAAGGACGCGGATCGCGAAGGTACTCGGGGTTCCGGCTCGACCCTTGGTAACTGCTCGGCGCAGGGAAAAGACGGCCGCCGGAGGGTTTAGGCGGCGAGACGCTCCAGCCGCGCTTCTGTGCTGCGGGCGGCGCCATTCCGGCGGCGGCGCGCGCGATGTGCCGCGTCGAGAAGCGAACATTGCTGCGTTCGTTCCGGAGTGGTCGAGTCCCGATGCAGAAGTCCGCCCAAGGGGCAATCAACCCATCACGCGTACCGATACTGCTTCAGCCGATGAGTGTTAGAACCAGGAGCCTCAGAAGTCTCCTCTCTCATGACGACCTCTGCAAGGTGCCGCTCCATGCACTTTATTTCGGCGGCGTTGGTCAGTGACATTACAGCCGCGATTACCTGACCAGCATGATCGTAAATAGGACAGGTGCGGGCATGGATAACCGCTACTTGCCCGCTGTCCCGCACGTATAGAAAGTCCTCTTCTATCACCATGCACGTTGCCACGCATCGCCTCAAAGGCCATTCGTCAGGGCCGTAGGAACGGCCGCTATCAATATGATTCATAGTGGGAAAGCCCACGGAGTGTATACGCCGTACATCGTCTCCCAGAATCGAGCGTGCTTTATCGTTCGCAAACGTGATGTCACCGGACGCCGCATCTGCCACCAGCACGCCCAGCGGTACTTGATGAAGAACACTTTGCAGACTCGCCGATTCCGCCTTCCACGTCTCAACAGCCCGATGATGGGCCAGCGCGTAGGATGTCGCCTCAACACGCTTTCGGAGGATTCCGACCAACACCGCTGCGACCACCCCCGAGACGGAGAATATCCCGACACGAATGATCCCGTTCTCGAATGTATACCTGAACTCGTGCGGTATGTCGGAGAACGTCAGTAGGGCGTATAGTATGCTGACGGCGGTTGCGATCAAACCAGCCTGCCTCCCTGCCAAGAAACCCGTGCAGACTATGGCTGCGAGCAGGGGCAATCCGGGGACGGCGACACTGATTCCAAAGAAGTGCAGCATTTCAAGACTCAGTATGACGATCACGAGCGGCGCCGCAGTCTTCACAAAATGACCGAGGCCAGGAATCCGGAAAGCAATCGATCGGATGAAAGGGGCCTCGTGACGGCGTCCGGGCATTCGCTTGACTGAAGAAGACAGACTGCTGCGCAACGCCGGAGAGAATGCGGCTGGGAAGGGATGGTCGACGGAACTCATGGAGACAGTTTTGCACGGTTGTCGCCATCGGAATCCGTTGTGTTTTGAGTCGTTTAGAAAGACAAGAGTTGGCAACGAATTGACGATTTGCCATCAACCGTCAAAACAATGACAACAGCATCGACTTCTCCTTATATACTTATCGGAAGCGTACGGCGAGATTTCGAGTTTTTCCGCCCTAGTTCTTTCTCGGACACCATGTTCAGCTCAGTTCACGTGCGATTTGTCCCGCATCGCGATGTCTTGTTAAGCACGGCCAGCAATTCGCAGCCGACGCCGGAGACAGTACGGCACCAAGGTGCAAACGGTATTGGGCAAGCAGCGACAGACCAGTTTGACCGCGCTCGGTACAGAATGAAGACCAAACCGGGCAGTGACATACGCAAGGACGCCACAGGTCAGAAATGGTAGCGGACTGGTTGCGGCAATCGCTCTCGCTTCGGCGCCCTGACGCCAGGTTTCACGGTACGTATCGCACCGATGGAGTCAATCGCCGCAAAACCAGTCCGTCAAGGATGTTGTCCGGCCTTATCGGAGAGATGCGTGCTGTCTGGAACGCCGATGTCCACGGAGTCAGTTTGGGGACGGGGCCGTGAATCGAACCGAGTCTATACTTGCGTTAAGTGTGCCGGGGTGATAGGCTTGGCCATGATCACACCTCAGGTTGTCTGCCGCCTCGGAGCGCTGTTTGCTCTCCTGGCAACGACCATGGCCGGCGAGACAAACATCACTGACTGGAATAATCTCACGGTACTTACGACGGGAACCCAAATCCAGATCACGGCCGGTTCTCGCAGGATTCGCGGCAAAGTCGACCGGATCACGGACGACGCCCTGGTGGTGACATCCAGAAAAGGCCAGGAGACACTCAACCGGAAAGAGGTAGCGGTCGTATTGGTGAAGAAGGCGAGTCATCGAAAGAGGAACGCGTTGGTCGGCCTTGCGGCCGGGACGGGTGTCGGCCTCGGGATTGGCGTCGCCGCCCGATCCAAGCCTGGCCAGGTGCAGATAATATCAAACGGTGCAGTCGTCGGGGTTCTTGCGGTGGTAGGGGCATTCGTAGGGACAATTGTGGGAGTCGTCATCCCTACTGGCGGCTGGCGCGAAATCTACAAGAAGTAGCCGTGCCGGCACTCGGAAACTGGTCCGAGAGGGCTTGTGGGTCGTTCAAAGCTGTGTGAGCAGAATGCCGCGCAAAACAGGACGTTGGCCCCCCTATGCCGCGACTCTCACTCGGTAGCGGTGATCTTTATGTTCTTGAATGCGCCCGTTTCATCAAACGAGCCTAGGCCAACTCTGCCGGGTCCCAGGCTGAAGTCCACTGCGTGCAAGGCCGGGACCGAATGTCCGTCGACTGCAACTTCGATGGTTCCGGCGGCGGAATCATACGCCAGCGTGACGTGATACCAACGGCCGCTCGCCGCGAATGCTGCCGGGCCGCGCTCGGCACTGATGCGCACGCGCTCGCCGCCATACACGTGAAAGATGCCGTTGTGAACCGGTTGCTCCCCGGCTTTATCCGTGGAGAGGTGCGCGTAGTCGAAGTGTGCCGGATCGCGATAAGCCAAGACGATTATCAATGAGCGGCCTAGCGGCATCACATCCGCCTCAACGGTAACGCGGTTGTAATTCGGGACGTCGGTCAGTGCGAACTGGATTGGGCGACGCGGTCCGGGCAGAGGCCCGCGGCTGGTGACCAGGCGCAGCGTGCCCTCCTCGACTTTCCAATCCGCGGCAACTGGGACCGCCCAAGTCCTGCCCAAGATTGTGAGCGTATCGGCGGCATCTACGTTAAAAGCGGTAAAGACCGCTAGGACGAGGGTTTTTATTTGCATCGGGGTTGCGTAGTCCAGGCCTTACTCGATCTTCATACCCAGCCGCGCCGCCAGAAAACTTATTTGGTCGACCTGCTCCTCCACAGTCTTGTTGACGTTGGCAATGCCGCTGTGCCCGCCCTTCGTGTCGTACCGCAGCAGGATCGGGTTTCCGGAGGTGTTCGCGGCTTGCGCCATGGCGGTCATCTTGCGCGCGTGCGCAGGGTCGACGCGCGTATCGAAATCGCCGCTCACGAACATAATCTCCGGGTAGTTTGTGTCTTTCTTAACGTTGTGATATGGCGAGTATTTGTAGAGATAGGCGAACTGCGTGGGATCGTCGGCGGAGCCATATTCGGCGGTCCACCAGGCGCCTACCGACATCTTGTGATAGCGCAGCATGTCCAGCAGAGGGTTGATGCAGACGATGGCTCCGAACAGGTCCGGCCGCTCGGTCATCATCGCGCCCATCAGCAGGCCGCCGTTGGATCCGCCTAGGATGCCCAGACGCGCGGGCCGGGTGTACTTGTTCTGAATCAGCCATTCGGCGGCGGCGATGAAGTCGTCGAAAACGTTCTGTTTCTTTTCAAACATGCCGGCCTTGTGCCAGTTACGGCTGTCGCTCGCCGGCGTGGCCTGCGGGCTGGCGGCCGCCGCGATACTGATGCGGTTGATGGCCAAGCTCCTGTTTGAAGTCAAGCCGGTCGATCGGGTGACTTATGCGGCCGTATCCGCCTGCCTGGTAGCAGCCGCGTTGGCGGCCAGTTACCTGCCGACCCTGCGCATCACTATGATCGATCCGGTGAATGCGCTGCGCGCGGAGTAGCCATCAATTGAGGAGTTTCCTGAGATTCGGGCAGCCGAACGCTAATTTGCCATCAGAGTTGTGCGACAGTCCCGTCGGCAATCCAGAAGTTTGGTCCGAAACGGCAGAACCTATCGGAAGCGCCCCGGCAGAAAAACTCCGAGGGAAGTGCGGCAGATCCAAGCCGGGGCGCTTTCGATAGGGTCGTTTGAAGCAAGCCGCTGGCGTTTGAGGCGGACGCAGCAGGCATTTCCCCCCGCCGGTGCGAGTGCCAGCGATCCGATTCCGCGATTCGCCCGATCCGTTGATTTGTAACAGCGGTGGCGCGGGGGCCTTAACAGGCAATATCGCTAGCGGTTTCTGCCTTCCCAAAGGTGGTCTCGTACCTAATCCGGCTCAGTCTGAAGCAGCAATCGAAGACCGAGGCATAGGTCAATATAGCTACAGAATCCGGCATTCTTCCGCAGCGATCCGAATGACTACGATGTGCACCGCCTCAACAACATTCTCAAACGAACTCGACCACCTTGTCCGGCGCCCTCTCGTCACCTGACCATCCTGGAATAAAATCATAGGATATATAGTCCGCAAATGAGATAGCGACCGCCTTGATTTCATCTGGCGTTAGTGACTGACTGCGTTTCCCCTCAAGTACAGGCGCGATGCTCCGCGCCGGAATGGCCATTGGAACAACGGGCGCGTCTATGCATGGGTATCGCGGACAGTGATCTACTGAGTGCTACCTCCCCCGTTACACCAACTGCGCCGTAGTCACCTGAATCCGCGTCCCCCGTCCCCCGTATCCGGCTTCCCGCTGTTGATCCGCGTTTCCAGCGCAGCGATGCGGGCGGCCTGGAACTCCGGTTGCTCGGCTTTCGCAATCGTGAGCGCCTTTTGGTAGTACTGATTGGCGGCTTCGAATTGGCCGTTGGCGTCGAGAACCTGCCCCAGCGCCTGGTTCACGGCGGCCGAGTCCGGCGCCAGGGCTAACGCCTGTTGCGCCAAGCCAAAGGCGGCAGGAGCGTTTCGTTGGCAGAGGAGCGCCTGCGCTTTCACATCGAGGCTGAGCGCCCCGGCCAGAGGGATATCGAAATGGCCGTCGTAGACGAAGACGCCGTAGTCGATGATCGCCGCCGGCTTCAGATTCTGAAACTTTCCGTACGGGTTGAGGCGGCCCACGCCGGTTTCAAAGCCGGAAAGAACGCCGGAGCTGATGAGCACCGGTCCGTCGACGGCATGCGGCGTGTCCAGGGACTGAACCTCGGCAGTATACAACGGCGTGCAAGGAATGCCGTAAGAGGCGGGATCCACCACCGACTGGCTGAAATAGGCGAACCAGCAGTTCTTGACGCCGCGCGCATCGAGATAGCGCTTGACGGATTTGAGCTGCTGGCCCCAATCGGCGCTGGAGTCGCTGACATACTTGTAGCCGTTCGCAGGGCCGCCGAAGGCCTCGTTCGTATACGCTATGTAATCGGGGAAGGCATGAAGGACCGACACGGCTTGAAAGACTAGCAGCACAACCACCGCGTAAAGCCAGCGGCGATTGCGCTCGGCCAAAGCCCAGGCAGCCCCGGCGATGGGAACCGCGAGGAAGATATAGACGGGTAGGATGTGCCGCACGCCGATATTCATGCCGCCGGTCATGGAGAAGGCCATGTAGAGCGCGGCGGGAGTCACCATGTAGAGAACCCCGCGGGAGAGGCGCACTTTGCCGGCAACGACCGCCCACGCGCTGATCGCGAGCAGGATGAGAAACGTGAGGCTGGACTTAATGAGCATGGTGATGGGGAAGAAGAACCAGACCGCGTGCGGGTGGACCACGCCCAGGATATAGCTGGTAAACGAGTGGGCCTGAGAAAGAATGTAGGCGAAGGCGTAGGTATAGGGC
>Ga0187867_10004418_pt1 | contig 10889 bp, 10 predicted proteins | sample June2016WEW_13_1_FD_132976 | JGI IMG/M metagenome (GOLD analysis project Ga0187867, IMG submission 132976) | Peatland microbial communities from SPRUCE experiment site at the Marcell Experimental Forest, Minnesota, USA - June2016WEW_13_10 | ecosystem: Environmental > Terrestrial > Soil >... | reverse complement strand
TGTCGGCCAGATTACGGACTATGACAAGCTAACCCTGGAGATCTGGTCGGACGGAAGCGTCAAGCCGGAGGATGCGCTGGCTTACGCCGCCAAGATTCTCAAGGACCAACTCACCATTTTCATCAATTTCGAAGAGGAAGCTGAGGCCCAGGAGGAAGAGGTCCGGGCCGAACCCGCCTTCAACGAGAACCTGTTCCGCAGCGTTGACGAACTGGAACTCTCGGTTCGGTCGGCAAATTGCCTCAAAAATGCCGATATCCGCCATATCGGCGAGCTTGTTCAAAGGACCGAGCAGGAGATGCTCAAGACCAAGAATTTCGGTCGCAAGTCGCTCAATGAGATAAAAGAGATACTCAGTGAAATGGGACTCTCTCTGGGTATGAAGATCGATAACTTTCCCAGCCGCGAGGAAATCGAACAGAGAAGAAAGGAACAGGAATAATCCATGCGCCACGGAGTTTCCGGCAGAAAACTGAACCGGACGACGAGCCACCGTCTCGCCATGTTCCGGAATATGGTTACCTCGCTTCTCAATCACGAACGCATTTACACAACGGTGCCCAAGGCCAAGGAAATGCGCCGCTGGGCCGAATGGATGATCACCCTGGGTAAACATGGCGGCCTGCATTCCCGAAGGCAGGCGCTTTCGGTTATTCGAGAAAAAAATGTTGTGTACAAGGTATTTGAGGAGCTTGCCAAAAGATACCAGGATCGGGCCGGCGGCTATACGCGGATCGTGAAAGTGGGATTCAGGCGGGGTGACGCCTCTCCCATGTGCATGCTGGAGCTGATAACCGAGGGCGGTGAAAAGGCCAAAAAGAAGGGCAAAAAATCCAAAAAGAAGGCCCAAGCCGCTCCGGCAAAGAAGGAAAGCTCCACGAGCTGAAAATAACAGAACCACGGATGAAGGAGCGCAGCGCGGGGGATAAAAGCTGATAAACGCAAAAATGCTTTTGGGTAAAGAGGTAGTCGTGGAATTGAAAGCCCTTGAGCATTCAGTTCATCCCACGGAGGACAGATGCTGAATTATCAGTGTCCATCTGTGTTCATCCGCGGTTCATTCCGTGTTTATCGGTGGTCTGAAAACCCTCAGCCCTGATTGTCTTCTTCTTTTTCTTTTTGGACGTAAGAACAGCATTCTCTACAGGTAAATCCGCTCCACATCCCTTTGGCAGCCTTATCCAGGCATCCGTCGTAATGCGGGCAGGCGAAATTGCGTACTCCCTTGCCCTCCTTGCACATCATGGGATAGGGAGCGTCCTTATCCACTCTCTCGGGTTGAACGAGCTGTCCTCGAGAACCTTTTTCCTTCGCCATGTGTACAAACTCCTGATTACCCTCCGGCCCGAAGCGGCTCGGCGTAAAAAAAAACTAAATCCCCAGCGCGTGCTTAACTATTCTTCGGTAAACCCATTATAATCTTCTATGTTCAGAATGTGACCAGCTTAAAGCCTTTTAATCTAAAAAATAGGTCACCAGGAATCAAATGTTTACTGTCTCTCGCCGAAAAATTCGAAAACTTTCACCGTTCCGAAGCGGGCTCCACAGGCCTCCCGCGAACGCCCAGCGCGCCAGATAGACATGTCGCGCGGTCGGCCTGCCCGCTACGCGCTCGCACGTCGCAGGGTGGTTATTTCTTTTCGGTAGGGTGCTATATAAGTCTATCATACGAGGAAGGTCCCGAAATGAAACAGGAAAAAAAACGGAGCCTGGCCCATTTTCTGATGCCGGCTGCCTGCCTGATCTTCGGGATATCGACCCTGGCCATGCTGTCCGGATTCGAACCTTTTTATTCCGGCTACTATTCATTTGCCTGGTGGAGCTACATTATCTTTATCGAGTCTTTCCTCTATTGCCGGGGAGCAAAATCGCTCCTGTTTGAAAATCCCTGGAAATTCCTTCTTCTTCTTCCCCTGTCCGCCACCGTGTGGCTTGTCTTCGAAGCATTGAATTTCCGGCTCTCGGACTGGCATTACCTCAATATACCCTCTGACACGGTTGTTAGATGGACGGGATACCTCGTTGCCTATTCGACGGTTTTGCCGGGAATTTTTTCGACAACGGCGCTGCTGGAATTCATGGGAGTTCTAAAAAATTCCAAGGCGGCCCCCATCGACGACCCTCAAAGGCTACGTGGTGTGCCACCGCCGAAGGCAGTGGCCAAGTTGGCTGGCGGTCGCACCGCCTATAAGCCTTTCATTCTCATAGGTGTGCTCTCTCTGCTTTTGCCTCTCGTTTGGCCGAAGTACTTTTTCCCCCTGGTCTGGGGCGCTTTCATATTCCTGCTGGAACCGCTAAATCACAAGGCCGGCGCTCCTTCCCTGCTGCGGGAATGGGAAAAGGGGTCGCTGAGGAACTTCTATCTTCTGCTTCTGGCCGGGGCCGTATGCGGGCTTTTGTGGGAGTTATGGAACTTCCGGGCAGGGTCGAAATGGATATACACCCTACCCCACTTCGGGTCCTTGAAAATTTTTGAAATGCCTTTGCTCGGGTTCCTGGGGTTTCCGCCCTTTGCCGTCGAATGCTATACAATGACCACTGCCTTTTTCCTTCTGATCTCCAAAATCAGGGAGAAATACCCCCCGGTCCGGGCACTCGGCATATATGCGGCCGTGGCCGTCTTGATAGTGCTCTTCGACCTCCTCGTTTTCGCGGGAATAGACCGCTTCACCGTCATATCTTTCCAGGATTTCAATTTTATCGGTGTGCGCCCGTGAGGGAGAAGCGGGAAGCAAGAAGCGGGAAGCAAGAAGCAGGGAGCGGGGAGCAGGGAGCGGGAAGCGGGAAGCAGGAAGCAGGAAGCAGGCAGAAGCCAGATTCCTCAGTCCTCACGCCTGTCGAAGGGTCTCTGAGGTGTCCGATTATCACGAAAGCACCTTTGTTTAGATTTAGCCTCCGTGCTATGATGGTTTGGATGGAATCGCTCTTTGGTTGAAGGAGGCGGCTAAGGATGTTTGCATTTAGCTGCCTGATGAATTTCGTCCATCAGATGCCGATTGCCGTGGAGGTACTGAAATGACCATTAATGATCGGGTCGAAATCAACCCCAAAATCATGTTGGGAAAACCAGTGATTCGTGGGACTCGCATCACCGTTGAGCTCATTGTACGGAAGCTCAGCGAGGGAGCAAAGGAAGAAGATCTTATTAATGCCTATCCCCACCTCAGTGTGGAGGATATTCGGGCCGCCCTCGCTTATGCTGCGGACAGCCTCGCTCACGAAGAAGTGATCCTCCATCAAACCGGTGCATCAAATGTCGAAGCAGGCGATTCGATTCCTGGCAGATGAGAGCTGCGATTTTGCGGTAGTTCGTGCACTGCGAGCCGCCGGCCATGACGTCAAAGCAATTGTGGAAGTCTGCCCCGGAATCCCCGATGAGGAAGTCATGCGTATTGGCGCCCAGGAGAGGCGTGTTCTGCTCACAGAGGACAAGGATTTCGGTTGGCTGGTTTTTGCCGGAACAGGCGGCAGTGCAAGCGTCATCTTCATAAGGTTTCCCATGCAAACACGATCTATGCTCCCTGAAACCATCGTTGGATTCGTGAAGCAAGCTGGGAGCAAACTCATAGGATCTTATGCGGTGGTTGAGCCGGGTCGAATGCGATTAACCGGAATCCCGAAGAGATAAGCCTATTGTTATGCATTCGAAGGTGTCCACGAAAGGCTGGGTTGTCATTCCCGCCGCCCTGCGCAAGCGTTATCGCTTGAAGCCTGGAACGGTGGTCGGGTTCCGGGAAGAAGGCGAAAAGATTCTTATCGTCCCCAGAGGTTCCGATCCCGTCGAGGGGTTGTTCGGGAAGCAAGAAGCAGGAAGTCTCTCTTCCGTCCTCCGTCCTCAGTCCTCAGCCCTCAGTCCTCAGCCCTCAGTCCTCAGTCCTCGCGCCTGTCGAAGGGTCTCTGCGGCGTCCGCTTATCACAAAAGCACCTTTGTTTAGATTTGGCCTCCATGCTATGATAATTTGAATGGAATCCCTCTTTGGTTGAAGAAGGCAGCTAAGGATGTTTGCATTATCTGCATCAATTTAAAGGGTCGATCATGAAAAGAGACGACATTCTCGCAGTCTTACGCGAATTCATGCGAGATCACGCGGAAGAATACGGCATCCTCGAGATCGGGATATTCGGCTCGACTGCACGGGACGAGGCCCGGGAGGAAAGCGACGTGGACATCCTCGTCAAGACGAAGACACCCAATCCGTTCGCGCTGGTGCACGTCAAGCAGGCTATTGAAAGACGAGTTCATAAACATGTCGATATCATCCGTGTGCGCGAAAAAATGAATCCTTTTCTCAAGGAACGTATAGAGAAAGAGGCGCGCTATGCTTGATAAGGAGCCATCGTTTCCTTCCATTTTCATTCATTCAGCCCATTTTTCGAAAGATGCGCGATTCTTTGATAGAAGGAGGACAAGATGAACGTGAAATGGAAAGATCATATCGTGAGTACTTCCGACGTACTCAGAGGAAAGCCGCGCATTAATGGAACGAGGATTCCGGTGAGTCTGGTGTTGGGTTACCTCGCGGCAGGTGCTTCCCATGAAGAGATCATCAGGGAATTCCCAGATCTTACAAGCGAACACATCATGGCGTGCCTCGACTACGCCCGTGAGTTGGCAGAATTCGAGGTGGCGGTCTGATGGGGCTGAAATTCTTTGCAGACCATTGTGTTCCTGCCTCCGTGATCCAATCAATGCGTGACGCCGGACACGAAGTCTTGCGGCTCAAAGAGCATATCCCTCAGGATTCCTCCGACCCAGCCGTGATTTCGAAAGCTGACGAGTTGGATGCCATTCTGATTTCCTTGAACGGCGACTTTGTCGATATCGTGACGTATCCGCCACGTGGCTACAATGGCATCATCGCCCTCCAGGTGCGGAACCATCCGCAAGCAATCCTGGAGATTGTCGACAGGCTGATCATCTACCTCTCATCCCATCTGGAGATAAGCCATTACAAAGGGAAGCTGTTCCTGGTGGAAGCACACAGGATCAGAATACGCGAGTGATCGCACCATTATATGTGCCTGAAACACTTGGAGCTTTGACAGCTTGAGCGGTCCTTACGCCACGGGTCAGCCGCACCTCTTCCCTATGACGGCCCTCGCTCTCCTCCGCGCCCTATCCTTGACTGGACTATGCCCCGCCTCTGCGGTGAAATGCTTTTGGCCCTTTGGTTGCGGCCCAGGGCTGCTTTGCGTCCTCTGCTTCGAAAAGTCCTTTTCCTGCGTCTCCGGGTGTCCCAACGGGACATGAGTTGCTGCGGTGAATTGTTTTTCGTCTTTTGCTACAATACGACTTTCGTTAATCTCTACTGGGATTTTGTAAATGAAACTTGCCGCTCTCGTCAGCCTCGGATGCGCTAAAAACCTCGTTGACAGCGAGAACATGGCCAGGCAACTGCTCGAGATGGGCTGGCAGATGACCCGGGTTCTTCCCGAGGCCGAACTCATCGTAGTCAACACGTGCGGATTTTTGGAGAGTGCCGTACAGGAGGCAATAGAGGCGATCCTTCAGGCGGCGCAACACAAGATATCCGGAAAGTGCCGCATGCTGATCGCCGCCGGATGCATGGTCCAGAGGTATGGGAAAAAGCTTCTGAGAGAACTGCCGGAAGTTGACCTCTTTTTGGGGGCCTCCCATTACCTCGCGCTGGAAGCCGCTGTGGAATCGAAGCTCGCCGGAAACCCGAAGCGGCTCTGGATCGCAAGGCCGGCGCAGGTCCCCGGCAGCGAAGCCGGCTGGGCAATATCGACCGGTTCTCATTCGGCGTACCTGAGAATTGCCGAGGGCTGCGGCAATTCGTGTTCTTTCTGCATTATCCCCAATCTGCGGGGGCCGCTCAGGAGCAGGAAGGAAGCGGATATTCTTGCTGAAGCGGTCCGGCTCGCGTCTGCCGGTACAAAAGAAATCAACCTGATTGCCCAGGATACCACGGCATTCGGGCTTGACCGAAACGACACTGAAGCCCTGCCGAGGCTTTTGGAAAAGCTCGATGAGATGCCGGGCCCGGAATGGATACGGCTGCTCTACTCATATCCCGACCGCATTACCGGCCGGCTGCTCAATGCCATGGCGAATTCACGCAAGGTCGTGCCTTACCTGGACATCCCCATCCAGCATTGCGCGCCGGCAATCCTCAAGGCAATGGGACGTCCGCCCGACAGTCCGGAAAGGGTTATCGATAAAATCCGCTCCGCCCTCCCGGGGGTTGCATTGCGCACTTCGATCATAGTGGGCTTCCCGGGTGAGACGAGAGCGGAGTTCAAGTCGCTGCTGGCTTTCATGGAACGAGTCGAGTTCGACCATGCGGGAGTTTTTATCTATTCGCCCGAAGCCGGGACAAGGGCCGCGCGCCTCCCCGGCAGGCCCGGCAAAAAGAGAGTCGAAAGCAGGCGCGCCGCCCTGCTCGAAGTCCAAAGGGAGATTTCCAGGCGAAAACTTAGGCTGCTGATTGGACGAAATCTGCCGGTCCTGATTGAAGGCCCGCACCCCGAAACCGATCTGCTCCTTGCGGGACGTCTGCCCACCCAGGCGCCGGAGGTGGACGGGGGCGTCATAGTCACAGCGGGTTATGCGGAAGCGGGAGAAATCTGCCGGGTACAGATCACTGCCGCGCATGATTATGACCTGGAAGGGATTATTCAATAAAAGTCTTGAGGCATGCCTGCCTGTTCGGGTTTTTCAGCTTGCGAAGGGCCTTTTTCTCGATCTGTCGGATCCTTTCTTTGGAGACATTGAAAAGTTTGCCTATTTTCTCCAGGGTCTCAGCCGGATGGCCGTCGAGGCCGAACCTCAGCCGCAGGATTTTTTCCTCTCTTGGCTGCAGGGTCGAGAGCAGGGTACGCGTGATCCCGGCCAACTCCCTGTCCGAGCACTCTTCGACCGGGGACAGCGCCCTTTCGTCTTCGATAAAGTCTCCCAGCCTCTGTTCGTCCTCCCCTATGGGAGTCTCAAGCGAGATAGGCTGAGCGGCCAACGTCAGGACCATCTGAACCTTTTCGACCGGCAGCTTCGAACGTTGCGCAATTTCGCCAGGCATCGGTTCGCGCCCCAGTTCCTTGAGCAGTTCGTAGTAGACCTTGAAGAAAAGGTTCTTCAACTCGATGAAATGCACCGGCAAGCGGATTGTTCTCGTTTTGTCGTAGATTCCGCGAATGATGCTCTGCCGGACCCACCATGTCGCATACGTGCTGAACCGGTTTCCCTTGGTGTGGTCGAACCGGCCGACCGCTTTCAGCAGACCGAGGTTTCCCTCCTGAATCAGGTCATCGAAAGTCATGCCCCGGCCCCTATAGCGCTTGGCTATGCTCAGGACCAGTCTGAGGTTAGCCCTGACCATCTCCTGTTTGGCCGTGTCCACAGCCCTCATGATTGCATGAACCCTGGTCAGCGAGATCGAGAAGAGCGGATTTTCCGGGTGCTCGTTGGCGGCTCGCTCCAGCGTGCGCACAACGACCTTAAGTACCTTATCCCTCACGCCGGGGAAGGTTTTCTCGTGCTCCAGGAGTTTTTTGACTTTTTCGTTAAGCTCAGCCATTATCCCGTCATCGGGCACATGTTCCCAAACGATCTGCACCAGTTCGTTCTGTCCTTCCCTGATTACCTGAGCAAGCTCGGTTTCGCGCTCCTGGGTGAGCAAAGGATAGCTGGACACTTCCTTGAGATAACATGTGATGTGGTCTTCTTCAAAATCTTCTATGACGGCCGCAGTAGCTTCAGCCTCGACCGGCCCTTCTTCTTCGGGTTCCACTTCGGAGAGCGCAGGAATACCGGCCTCTTCGTCGGAACCGACGCGGTCGATCTGCTCCAGATCCAAATCAGGGCCGTTAAACCTGCCCTCTATGACTTGCGCCTCGAGCAGACTTTCAAAATCGTCCTCCGAAGCCGGTTTTTTAAAGTAATAATCAAAAGGCAGGCACTTTTCAGAGCCACCATAAGCTTTCATGTTGTTCTCCTTTGCGGCAGCCGTGTTACGAACTGCTGGCATCTGCCGCCGCCCCAGCAACACGGCAATCATCCGGCATTGCGAGAGTACACCACTGCACGGATGACTTCAATATTAAACAAGTTAAGATATTTTGAGTGTTTAGTCAATACTTAGTAGTTGGTGCTTAAAGGTGGGACGTCATGGTCCCCAAGAGATGTAAATCCTGATTGAAAAAATCGTCAGGCTAAAGATGTATTTCAACAATATCGCCATCCTGCAGCACATAATCCCGCTGGACCATTTGCCCGCCGAATACTGAGTTGCCCCACACCTTTGCGAACTTGAGCCTGGCTACGAAATCCTTGTGGATTTGTTCGGCAAGCTCTTCAATCGTGCTGTCTTCAGGGAGTACGAAGGGAGACGTTAGATCGGGCTCCTTGCCGGGTGATTTGGTATAGACGCGGATAACAGCGGCCATTTCATAGATCTTGCCGAGAAACCCCGACAGATTGTATCCGGCCAGGATCGAGATGGGGATCGATGGCAGCCGAAGTTCGCAAAGCTCTAGAAATACGCGGTAATCCTCTTCGTCCAATTCGTTATCGACCTTGTTTACCAACAGCAGGACCTTCTTTATGAACGGGGCCTTCTTCAAGTCCGCCGCAATGGGAGTTCCGGGCGGATATATTCTCAGGCCGTTCAGAAAAGCCATGGCGTCTGCCGTCTGCTGCAGCGGATCGCCCCGAATATCAACCACCACCACTATTATGTCTGTGCGCCTGAGCAGGTCTGCCAGTCCCGGGTCGATGAATTCGCTGGGAACAGGCGGGGTATCGATGAGCTGGAACTGAATATTTTCAAAGTTGGCCATTCCCGGAGTGGGCTTCCAGGTGGTATGGGGAAAGTCCGCCACCTCGGGTTTGGCGTTTGTCAACGCGGCTACAATAGAGGATTTTCCAACATTGGCGACCCCCACAATGATGACCTGGGCTGCCCCCTCCCTTTCGATGCCGTAGGCCGAGGCCCCTTTTGCCGAACCTTTCTTCTGCTGCGCATCGGATTTATGCTTTGCTATGCGTTTGCGCAGATCGGCCCTGAGCTTATCGGTGCCCTTGTGCTTGGGCATGATCGTAAGCATCTCTTCCAGGGCTTCTATTTTCTCCTCCGCAGTTTTTCCTTCCCTGTAGCGCTTTTCTGCTTCAAAATAAGGGGGAGGCAGATTGGCTGGCATGTCCCTTTCCCTGTAAGGAGAACCGAAATTGCTTTGCAAAAAGTGCAACAAAGAGCTCGAACTGGTAAAAGCCTGACGCACGGCTTACCTGCGCTGCCGTGAATGCGGCGCAATATATAACATACTGGATTATCGTGAGGAACTCACGGACGAACTGGAAAAAGCTCTCTCATTTTGCAGAGTGGACCGGCTCTGAGCAGTTTTGAGTTCTGAGTTTTTAGTTTTTAGTAAAAGACTAAAAACTCAGCAGTCGTGGGATTGTAATTAACTCAAAACTAAAAACTGGAAACTCAAAACTCTCCAAGTTTGTCGCGGATCAGTTTTCCGGCAAGATTGAGAGCATCCTTGAGCTTATCGGGTCTGTTGCCTCCAGCCTGAGCCATATCGGGCCGTCCACCGCCGGAGCCGCCCACTTCCTTGACGATCTCTTTTAAGAGATTTCCGGCGTGCAACCTGGCTGTCAATTCCTGGGTCACCCCGGCCAGCAGGAAGACCTTTCCCCCTGAGGCAGCTCCGAGAACGGCTATCCCTTTAGTAAACTTCTCCTTGAATTTATCATTGATCTCTCGAAGGACCTTTGGATTATCAGCTTGGATTTGAGTAACCAGGACTCTCACACCGTATATTTCTTCGGTCTGATCGAAAAGATCAGCCGAGCGCCTGCCGGCAACGGAGGCCTTAAAAGCTTCGAGTTCTTTTTCCATTTGCCGCTGTTGGGCAAGTATCTTTTCAATGCGTTCGGCCACTTCGGAAGGGGCTGCCTTGAGCGCTTCTGCGGCGTGATTCAGGACTTGCCTGTGCCGGTTTATGTATTCGAGCGCGTGACGGCCGGCAAGGGCCTCGATTCTGCGGACTCCGGCTGCAATGCTGGTTTCCTGGATGATTAAGAAAACCCCGAGTTCACCTGTCCAGTGCGTGTGCGTACCGCCGCAAAGCTCGCGACTGAAGCCCGGAATTTCAACCAGCCGGACGCGGTCACCGTATTTTTCTTCAAAAAGCGCCATAGCCCCGGTTTGCAGGGCTTCCTCCAGTCCCATTACCCGAACGTTGAGCTGCTGGTTTCGACGGATTTCATCATTTACCAGCCGCTCGATCTGAACCTGTTCTTCCGGGGTCACTGCGGTGAAATGGGTGAAATCGAACCGGAGGCGGTCCGGCGCGACAAGCGATCCGGCCTGCTTTGCGTGATCGCCGAGTACATTGCGCAGGACCGCGTGCAGGATATGTGTGGCTGTGTGGTGGATTTCGGTGTCCTTGCGCAACTGGGCGTCAACTGCCAGATGAACCGTATCGCCGACGTGGAAAGATCCGGATTCGACCTTGCCCGCATGAACGATCAGGTTTCCGGGTAGCTTTGCGGTATCGGAGACGACGATTTTTCCCGACGATCCGGTAATCACCCCCGTGTCGCCCACCTGCCCGCCTGTGGCCCCATAAAAGGGGGTGCTGGAAGTGACCAGCTCCACAGCCATTTCTTCGGAGGCCGAGCCGATTTCTTCGCTGCCGCTGATCATCGCAATAATCTCGGAATCCGCCTGCGTAGTTTCATAACCCAGAAACGTGGTGGTGACGCCTCTTGTGCAAATCTGCCGGTAGACTTCAGGGATCTGGCGCTCGCCGCTCCCTTTCCAGGCCGCTCTGGACATCTCACGCTGCTTTTCCATGAGACTGTGGAAACCGGCCTCGTCCACTTGAAAACCGAGTTCCCTGGACATGTCGGTAACAATGTCGAT
>Ga0187867_10004414_pt1 | contig 10894 bp, 18 predicted proteins | sample June2016WEW_13_1_FD_132976 | JGI IMG/M metagenome (GOLD analysis project Ga0187867, IMG submission 132976) | Peatland microbial communities from SPRUCE experiment site at the Marcell Experimental Forest, Minnesota, USA - June2016WEW_13_10 | ecosystem: Environmental > Terrestrial > Soil >... | reverse complement strand
TCCAGACTCCTACGTTTCGGTCCTGATCTTGGGCGGGCTGACGCTCTCAGCCACTTGTTACGATGGGTCCGACGATCTCGAGGCGGAGTCGAGTGTGAACCACGCCACCATCCTTGCCTGGGGTGTCAACGTCTCGTTTCAGAATTTCAACTTCGGCACCAGTTCAGAACAGGAGCTGGGCAACGGACAACAAAACGCCTTCATGACGATCGTGTACACCCTTCCGAGCGGGGGAAACGTGGTGGCCGTAGTGAGCCTTTGGCAGGATGGGCTGAAACCCCTCTATGGCGGCAGTGACTACTGCGCCGTCGAGGGTTACGCGCTGCACTCCACCTAAGCGGTACCCCTCGGCCGGGTGGATCTCTGATCAGCCCCGATATTCGCCGGTTCGTGGAGGAGCATCGCCGGCCGGAGGTCGGTTAGCGGTGTATAATCCGATGTATGAACCGGACAAACATCTACCTCGACGAGGGGCAGGCCCGCTCGCTCGACGAGGCTGCCCGAGCACAGGGAATCTCTCGCGCCGCGCTGATCCGGCGGCTGATCGATCGGGGGCTCGACCAGACCGACAGCGACCTCGAATCCGATCTTGCCGCCATCGAAGCGTCCTTCAACGTGCTCTCCGACGAGGAGAACTTCCTCGAGCGAGGCACCGACGAGCGTTCTCGGCACCTAGACAACGTGCGCGGCGGACGGTGATCCTCCTCGATTCGGACGTGCTCATCGCGCATCTCCGCGGTGAGCGCGAAGCGAGAGACTGGATGCTGGAGGCCCGGCGGACGACAGGTCCACTCGCAACGAGCGTCGTGAGTGTCCTCGAAGTGGCAGGAGGAATGCGCTCGCAGGAGCGTCGGGAGGTGGGACGGCTCTTTGCCTCGCTGCGAACTTTTCCGGTCAGCGAGCGGGTCGCGTGGCGAGCGGCCGAACTGATGCGTACCTATCGACGATCGCCCGCAGGGATCGGCCTTGGCGACTACTTGGTTGCGGCGACCGCGGAAACCGAAGGTTGTGAACTCGCGACGTTGAACGTCCGACACTTCCCGATGTTCACGGAGCTGCAGCCCCCCTTCTCACTCTGATTCCGGTCAAGAGGAGCAACAATGGGCACTATAAACCGAGACATGAGCGGAGCGTGGCGAGCGAGGTACCTGATCGGGCGATCAAGTCGGCGTTGACGGCCGCGTTAAGCACAGCCCGGAGCGCCGAGAAGTCTCGGGCGACGGTGGAAGGTGCCGCGACCTTCGATCGCAGGTCCACTGCTTCTGGGATAAGCCCATCGATGCACAGCCCTCGTGCTATGTCCGCCTCCACCACTGCGAGGAAACGGGTCGCATCGGTCTTGGTCGGAAAAGTTGAAGGCGCGGAGAACATTGGCCGGACCCATCTCGGTACCGCGCCTGCCACCTTCCAGAAGGCTTTCGGACGGTCCCAAACCGTCGCTTGCCACTCATTGCAAGTGGTCCTCCTCTCACCGCGTACTTGGTAATGGACCTTGCCTCAACCGAGATATTCGATCTGACACCGCGGGCCTGGTGCTTGCGCCAAACGACGGTCTGCGGTCACCAGGGTCGCCTCAATCGTCTCAGCCAGGGCCACATATGCCGCGTCGTACGGCGTGATGTTCGGATGCAGCTCCCATATCCGCACCAATAGTGGTCTGTGGCTTACTCGTTCCAGATCGAGGTCTGCGAGGTCTGCGAGGGCAATGGCGGCTCGGCGTTCATCAAGCACTCCAGCGAAAAGCGCCTTCCGGATAACTGCGACCACCTCAAGGTCGAGCAATTCCGGCGCCACGAGACGTTCACCTTGTAGACGTTCGCGGGCGCGGTCGCCGTCTGCGTCATCGTCCGCGAGGGCCGGCGCGATGACCGACGCGTCAACCACGATCAACCGGCGTCCCTATCCTCGCGAACCGCCTCGCTCGCGAAGCGGAACGAAACGTGCCCACCGCTTCGCTGGCCGGCACGGCTCAGGAGGTCGTCGAGACTGGGCCGATGTGCCTCCTCGACGAGACGGCCGAGTAAATATTCTTGGAGCGACTTTCCCTCGTTCGCTGCGCGCCGGCGTAGCTCTGCGTGGACGTCTTCAGGAACGTACTTGATCTGGACACTTGGCATGTCCCTCACTGTAGCGCCATTCTGGCGCCACAAGGTGCCTACTGGCGCTAGTCCTTCCTCCGACATTGGGGCCGCGCTCGCGAGGACTACTTCGTCCGCTCCGCGGAGCCACCCGGCCGCTACCTTCCCTTGACAACAAATATACAATGTACAAGTATTCCGAACGATGGTAAATCTCACAGGAGAGGTCGGCTGGCGCGAGTCCCGGCGACGCTCAGCGCGGGAGGCAATCGTCGAAGCTGCGTGGGCGGCAGTACGTGAGGATGGTCTTGCGGGACTGTCACTACGGGACCTCGCCCGCCGGGCGGGCATCACCACTCCGACCGTCTATGCCTATTTCGATTCCAAGGACGACATTTACGACGCCATGTTCAGGCAGGCGGCTACAGAGTTCGCCGACCGGATGACCCAGCCATTCGAGGAAACTGATCCTTCTGCTCTGCTCCTGTCGCACGTCCGCCGCTTTGTCGAGTTCTGCACGAGTGATGTTCCTCGCTATCAGTTGCTCTTCCAACGGACGATCCCGGGTTTCGAACCTTCAGCCGAGTCCTACGCGCCGGCCGTGCGGGCGCTTGACTCAGCGCGGGAATTCCTCGCGCTCAACAGCGTCACGCAGCCAAGACATGTGGACCTGTGGACGGCGCTGTTCAGTGGTCTCGTCGACCAGCAGATCTCCAACGACCCCGGAGGGGATCGGTGGACCCGGTTGATCGAGGACGCCGTGACCATGTTCCTCACCCATTTCAGCCCTGCGCCTGCGACGCTCACGTCCAGATCCAAGTCACCAACAAGAGGAGTTCCGAAATGACCACCAAAGTCGACGAGATCGCTCCGCGCATCTACCGGCTGTCCACTCTCGTTCCCGAGATCGGACCCACGGGGTTTACGTTCAACCAATTCCTGCTCGACGACGACGAGCCGCTGTTGTTCCACACCGGACACCGCTCCATGTTTCCTAATGTTCGTGAAGCGATCGAGCGAATACTGCCGGTCGAGCGCCTGAGGTGGATCACCTTCGGCCATGTCGAGTCCGACGAGTGCGGAGCTATGAACCTACTGCTCGCCGCGGCACCGCGTGCCCAAGTCGCTCACGGCGGACTTGGGTGCATGGTGTCTCTGAATGAGTTGGCCGACCGGCTGCCGCGGGCCCTCGCTGACGGCGAGATCATCGAGTTAGGCGACAAGCGAGTGCGTCACATCGATACACCCCATGTCCCGCACGGCTGGGAAGCCAGAGTCCTGTACGAAGAGACAACGGGCACCTTGCTGTGCGGCGACCTCTTCACGCACCTGGGCGACGGACCGGCGCTGACCGAAGACGACATCGTCGGCCGCGCCAGCGACGGCGAGGATGCCTTCTCGTACTCCAGCCTCGCTCCCTCCACCCCAGCGACGATCGAACGGCTCGCCCAGCTCGTGCCACGCACGCTCGCTCTTATGCACGGCTCGTCATTCACAGGTGACTGCGCTGGCGCTTTACGCGCCCTCGCGGACAACTACCGCTCGCGTCTCGCCGCCGCCTGATTGCCGACCAACAAAAAGGAGACCCATGCCCGACATCGCCCGCCCCCGACTCCACCACCTCGCTCTCACGGTCACCGACGTCGACGCCAGCGTCCGCTGGTACGAAGGCGTGTTCGATGTCCACCCCCTGATGGACGCGCCCCATCCCGGCGGAGTCGGCAGGGTCCTTGCCGACGAGGGCCGGGAGCTCATGATCGTGCTCCACCACCACGATGCCAACAACGGCAGCCTCTTCGGCGAAACGACCACCGGGCTCGACCACGCCGGTTTCAGTGTGCCAAGCCGCGAGGACCTGGAAGCATGGCAGGTCCATCTCGAGGCCAACGGCGTCGTTCGCAGGGACGTTGCTGACAAGCCGCTGACCCAGTCATTCATCAAAGACGAGGCATATGGCTCAGTGCTCGTGTTCCGTGACCCTGACAACATCCAACTCGAGTTCTTCTCGCCGCCCAGCCACTAACACCGCGATTGGGACAAGGCTTGCGCGGCGAAGAGGGACGCGACGACGTGAGCTTGCCCTTACCACCGAATTGATGGCCAGCCGGCGTAGAGACACCTCTTAGCCCAACCGTTCAACATGACTTCAAGCCCTGTACTGCACACTCCTGTTCGCGACGCCCTTGTACCGCGGCTAGCTGTATTCCGCCCGCCGCAGATGCACGACTCCCTTACGGCGCGACGCGACGGTTGAGCGCGTAACGAATACGCGTTCCTCTTCTAGGTGCCGGTCTCGCAGTCCGGGTGTTGTTCTGGCGCGACCCTGAACAATGCCGGACAACGACAGGCGCGACTCGGGTCAAGAGACGATGTCGTAAAAGGTCTGTGCGACACCCTCGTCGAGCACCGCAAGGACCTTTTCGAGGTGTCCGCTGGCAACGATGAGCTCTCCGAATGCTGCGTCGTGAGCTTCGCGGGAGGTCCACGTCTGGACAAATACGAATGATTGGGTGTCGGACTGGTCACGCAGGATGTCAAATGACTGGCAGCCGTCGGCAACCAGCATGCGCCTCCGCCCCTCGGTTTGGAGTTCGAGTAGTGCCTTCTCCTCGCCCGGGGCGGCGTGGAATCGCGTCACGGTCGTGATGCTCATAGGGTCGCCTGATTTCTTGTCTGGGGGGCTGATGGGAGGGTAGCCCATCCTGTCGTGTCGTCCGAACGCTAATGGGGGGACCACCCTCGCTGGTAAGTGGGCGAGGCGGGTTGTCGAGCCGCCAGCACGTCAGCACTGTTCGTGCTAACTGGGCCCGGTTGGGGATACCCCAACTAGTTGGGGTGGTCGTGGAGGCTGGGAGGCCAGACAATGTCGTCATGACCACCATCGAAAAGAACAAGACCGTAGTCACCGAGTTCATCCAGGCGCTGTTCACCAAGGGTGATCTCGGTGCAGTCGACAAGTACCTCGCGGAGGACTTCGTCAACAACGATCCGCCGTTCGGCGCCACTGCCGACAGGGAAGGGATGCGAAGCGCCGGCGCCCTGTTCCGGTCTGTGTTCCCTGACTGGCACACTGACACGCACCTTCTTGTCGCCGAAGGTGACATCGTGGTCGAACAGTTCACCGCCACGGGAACCCACACCGGCGCACCCATCATGGGGGTGGCCCCTTCGGGAGAGACTGTGACCCTGCCGGGAGTGAACATCTTCCGCCTACGAGACGGACAGATCGTGGAACGCTGGGGCAGGCTTGACGATCTCGGTTTCCGTCGCCAACTAGGCGTTTCCGACCGTCTCTGACAGGCGCCTGTCGGGCTCCGCAGTCGACGTCCGGTCCCCAGACCTGCGGCGGTGGGCGTACGGTGGGCCATGACCGCGCCGAAGCCGAGCGCACTGGGCCGGCGTCGAGCGGTCGCCGACATCGGCCGGATGAGCGCCGAGGGTTTGGACCTTGGGTCGTTTCGCGCTGCTGGACTACGAACTCTGCGCTCGGCGGTGTCTGTCGACGCCGCCTTCTTAGCCAGTGTCGACCCGACGACATTGCTGTTCACCTCGGCCCTGGCCGAGGAGCCGTTGGCGGCGGTCACGGCGCAGTTCCTGGACAATGAATACGGTTGCGATGACGTCAACAAGTTCGCTCGTCTGGCCGTATCTGCCGACAACGTGGGTTCGTTGGATAGGGCCACCCGCGGCGATCGTTTCGCGAGCGCCCGCTACCGCGAGGTTCTTGCTCCATTGGGACTAGGTGACGAGATGCGGGTTGCGCTGGTCGTCGGAGGCCTGAGTTGGGGCGTGCTCTGCCTGCACCGATCTGCATCGGCGAAGGGGTTCGATGTCACGGACTTGGACTTCGTGCGGCGGGTCGCTCCCGACCTCGCCAGGGGCCTGCGCCGCAGCATCACTCTTTATCCCGCGGAGCCGAACGTGGTGACCGCCGGTCCGGGGATCATCGTCTTGGGCCCTGACCTGGCGATTGTCTCGGTCAATCCAGCAGCCGAGAGGTTGCTGGCCGACATCGTCGACGCCGACTGGCCCGCCCACCTCGACCTCCCCGTGACCATCTTCGCCGCCGCCACTCGGCTGGCCGGGGGTCACGGTGACGAGGTTGCGCTGCAAACGGCGACCCGGCTGCGGCTCGGATCCGGTGACTGGGTCACCGTGCACGTCTCACCGCTCAGTGGCGGCGAGGGCGGGCAGATGGCGGTAATCCTCGACTCCGCCGACACCCACCATGTGAGATCGCTAATCCTGGCAGCTCACGGCCTCACCGCCGCCCAGAGTCGCGTCGTGGCGCTGGTCCTGCAAGGACGCTCCACCCCCTCCATCGTCAAGGAGCTCCAGATTTCGGCCAACACCCTCCAGGAGCATCTCCACGCCGTGTTCGACAAACTCGGGATCGGCAGCCGACGCGAGCTGGTCGCCGCCCTCTCAGTCGGCCCTCCCTGATCGCGCCCGGCTACCGCAAGTCGAACCCGATTTGACGGGCTGCACCAGTCGAACACGGTTCCAGATGAGCTGCCGGATTCGGCACTCTCGGCCGAGCCCGGCACAGCTCCTCGGGCTCAGGCCAACTGCTTTTACAGGAACGCCAGGACGTCACCAGCACGCTGCACCCGTCGAGCAGCTGTCCTGAGGCTATGGCGTGCCCGCCGGCCCTACAGCGAGTTGAGCGGTCAGCCGTCGTCCCGGCAGAGGCAGAAAGGGTGGCCGGCCGGGTCGAGCAGCACACGAACATTCTCTTGTGGTTGGTGCTGGGCAACCGTCGCTCCGAGGGCGACGGCGTCAGCGACGGCGGATTCGAGGTCGCCGACCTGGAAGTCGAAGTGCATCATGGGCCGCTGGGCGCCCTCTCTTGGCGGCCAGACGGGAGCCTGGTAATCCATCGCCGCTTGGAACACGATGAAAATGGGACCGTCGGGCGCCGCCAGTATCGCCGTTCCTGGTTCTTCGTGGCTGATGGGCCAGCCCAACAGCTCCGAATAGAAGCTCGCCAACGCGTCAGGGTCAGGCGCTTCGATAGCGGTTCCCCACCACATGCCGGTCGTTCGGGATTGCATCCTCGGGAGTCTGTCATACACGACGGCGAGGACGCCGAGTGGTCGAGTGATCGCCCGAGTCGCCAACACCCCGGGCGGGCGGGTCCGGCGGGGTGATCCACCTGTGCCACAGGGGCTCTCAGAATCTGGAGGTTCCTAAGCGACTCGATCCTGTAGACCCCTTGTGGAGACCGACCCTACGCGCATGTGCGAGCTGCTGGTGGGCTTGCCCGCCGTCACCGTGCTCGGCATCGACGACGAACCCGGCGAGCCGTTGGACGTGCACGTCGAGACGAAGACCGAGCGCCCCAGGTGTCGCACCTGCGGGTCCTTCGCCATCGTCAAGGACCGGCCGCTCGTGCCACACGCGTGCCACACCGAGTGGCACGAAGGGCGAATTGAGGGTCACTAGTGAGTAAGGTCGGTCAAACCTGAAATGGTCCGTGAGCTGCTGTTCCAGGCACACTTCTTAGTGGGCGCTGCAGGACTTGAACCTGCGACCTCAGCCGTGTGAAGGCTGCGCTCTAACCACCTGAGCCAAGCGCCCTACAAATTACCTCACTACCTGCACGTTTCCAGTACTTAGCCTCGAACCAAGACTCGCATTGCGCTGCAACAGCGTATAACCTTGAGTCGTGACCATCGCTGAAGTATCTCACCCGGCAGCAGGTTTCACAAGTGGTCCCCCACCCCGCACGGCACCGCGGCCGGGGCAGCTCGGCCAGCTCATGCGGTCGTTCGATCGCTCGCTTAGAGCGCTGAACCGTTCGCCGCTCACGAGGGACCAGTACCTCATGAGTGTGGGTCAAATGTGCGACTACTTCGCAGAGCGGGGCTTTCCCACCGACCCCGCCAAGATCACCCGTGAGCATGTCGAGATGTTTCTAGGCGAGTTTGCTGCGGGATGGCAAGGACCGGACCCCCAAGGCAACCCGCGGCCGTCAGGTGAGCCCCACAAGCCCGCCACCGTCCAGACGCGCTACAAGTGCCTTCGCCTGTTCTTTTCCTTCCTCTTGGAAGAGGGCGAGATCACCAGGCATCCGATGGCAAACATGAAGCCGCCGAGCATCCCTGAGACGCCGGTTCCGATCTTCGACAAGCCACAACTGGGGGCTCTGCTCAAGACGGCCGAGGGCAAGGATTTCGACCAGCGGCGCGACGCCGCGATACTCCGTCTCTTTATCGACACCGGCATGCGTCGCGGCGAGATGGCCGGGCTGAGGGTGCAGGATATCGACTTCGAGCAAGACGTCGCCTACGTCGTGGGCAAGGGTTCACGACCGAGGGCGTGCCCGTTCGAGTCGAAGACGGGCTTGGCCCTAGACCGTTACCTGCGTGTGAGAGCCCAGCGACCCGAAGCTCCAAGCGCGTGGCTCTGGCTCGGCAAAAAAGGTCGCCTCTCCGACAGTGGCATCTTGCAGATGGTCCGCCGACGCGGCCGGGAAGCCGGACTCGGCCAAATTCATCCTCACCAACTACGGCACAGTTTCGCGCATGCATGGCTTGCCGATGGCGGACAAGAGGGCGACTTGATGCGTCTCGCCGGTTGGCGGTCACGTCAGATGCTCCAACGGTATGCCGCCTCCGCGGCCGACCAGCGCGCTCGTGACGCTCATCGCCGTTTCTCGCTCGGCGATCAGCTCTAAGACATTTGCTCACGACGGTCCCCCGTCAAGATCCGTTGACCCCACGAGCGGTCAACGGATCTTTCCTCTGCCCGGACAAGACAGGACGGGTGCGTCTGTCGGAGCATCCCTGTTGGGCGACGTCCAGCGTGTTCGAGCAGTCGGGTTTCGATTGCGACAGGAGAACCATGAACCCGAGGTCCAGTTCTATCGGCCCCGAGGTGCGCGATGTCACCACTTTGGCCGTCCCAAGAATCAGCGCTCGAGTACGTGTCGACAATGACCGGTGTGCGCCTCATCGACGGCGCCCGCCGCAACTTGAATCTCGCAGAAGACCTGGCCTTTTGGGCCTGGGCGGCGTCGAGCTAACACGCAAACCGGCGCTAAACGAGCATCCAGCCCGGGAGACCACATGAGAACGTCACGGCCGGTCATCTCCGACGAAACGCCAGACCCTGAGCTCGCCCACAATGTCGCGAAACCCCAACCACCGGTGAAGCGTGAACATCTCCTTGTCGGACACATAGCCCACCAGCAGCAGACCCGGCCACAAAGCAGCGGCCAGCGCCAGACACGGCCGAACAATCCACCGTTCACTGGACCTGATGAACAGGTTCGTAACACCGATCACCCCGCCGCCCCGGTTGGCTGCCAGCCCCGCCACCACTTCGGGCCCGTCCATCACCGAGAAGAACGCGATATCGGGATCCTCGAGCAACGCAGGCAGGAAGACCCGGACGGTGCGCTCGTGCTGCGACTGTCCAACACTCCATGCGGACTCCCACCCTCTCAGCCCATCAGCGGAGTCCACACGTCGAGTGCTGAGCCCCCGGACCGGACGCCCGTCGGAGACGTCAACCTCCCTTCCACAGACCCACTGCCCATCCAACACAGACCGGAACCCGTGTGGGACCAGGTCGAGGACCTTGAAGCTGTCCTTCACGCCCCAACCCCAAACGCCCAAGGAGCCTCTCAACTCGCTGACGAGGCGCATCTGCTCCTCGACGCCAGCGACCGACAGCGTGACCAGATTGGGATAAAAGCGTGGTCCTATCCCACGACCCACCCACGCATCGTCAGCAAACAACGTCGGCACTCCATGCGCACGACACACCGCATCACACCACAGCGCGTTGTTCATGGCCGCCTGAACGGCAAGCTCGTCATCCACACCCTCAATCCTTGTCTCCCAATCTCTCGGGCAACAGGCACTCGCTCGGCCCGCCCCGATCTGACGAGGCCGAGGGCATGGGCTCAAGCTGATCATCAGCTCTGGGAACCGCCTCGGGCTCGAACGCCTGGATGGGACCATCGACTTCGGTCGGGACGTGCATGTCGCCGGTGAAGGGCGTCGGCAAGCCGGATGAGGGAGAACCTCATGTCCGGATTGATCGGGGGGGAGCTGGAAACGGGGCAGCCCGGCAGGCGGTCTGCGGCCTAGGCCGGTGTGCTGGAAAATGCCACCGCGATGGCCTGGTCGGGACCCAGCTTGCCGGTCACCCACAACCGCGCCAGTTCCCTACCCGACTTCACACCGGGAATGCCGCGAACAGCTTCATCTCACTCGACCGCTACGTTGCGTGGCAGCTGACGCGCTTGCTCATAAACAAGCGCGGACGCAACCTACGTAAACCGCACGCACGGATTGAAAGGGGGATGGGGAACCGGGTCCGCTACGCGGGCACCGCGCCCCTGACTACCAATGGTTTTGGGGCCTAGCAGCAGCCACACTGGCGAGGACGACGCGACCGGCCGGCGCGGCAGCGCACACTGGAGACTGGCAGTTCGGGGGCTCCGGTTAGCAGGGCTCGGCTTGTTCGTCGTCGTCGGCGGTCTCGTCACTCGTGTGTGGTCAACAGGTACTGGACTCCCGATTCTGGCCGTCGGCGTAGGTATCTATCTCGTTGGCGTCGTGGTCGTCTTTACCGGATTCATCCCGGCCATCCGAGCGCTTTCAAAGCCCCGGCCCTCGTTCTGGAGGCTCAGGCGGCTGCTCATGCGCGACGCTCTCCACGCTTGGCACCCGGATCGGTGATGAACAGGCCTGAGCCGATCAGACCGAGGCCGGCAGCCGCAACCAGCGCTGGGACCACTCGTGGGCCCACGCTTCGGCGGGGACAGCGGCCAAGACCTCGAACGGCAATAAAAGAGAGCACTC